>Ga0209723_1000243_pt1 | contig 107833 bp, 93 predicted proteins | sample BiotimSIPDNA_2_FD_185750 | JGI IMG/M metagenome (GOLD analysis project Ga0209723, IMG submission 185750) | Anaerobic biogas reactor microbial communites from Washington, USA - Biogas_R2 time_0 SIP DNA (SPAdes) (version 2) | ecosystem: Engineered > Bioreactor > Anaerobic > Unclassified | place... | reverse complement strand
GTATATTATGTAAACTGTTAATGTTTTGTTACTGCTATCAATTTTCCTTCCCTAACAGTTTACATGAATATACACCACGTGAACTTTTTCCTGCTAATGAGCTTTATCTTTTTTCGCATGAAAAATATTCTATGCTTTTTACAGCAACTTTTTCTCATGGTTTTTTTCTTCATGTTCAAATGCAAATTTTGAACTCTATTTTACGTTTTAAGGATTTAAATTCGTTTAAAATATCATTTGATTGTGCCTAATCGATAAATGTCTGGTTTTTATCCTCTTAAACCGGATTTCTTTCCTTATTTTTCTCTCAAGCTAATATTTTGCGTTTTAAGCGATTTTTAGCTGCAATTAATAATTTCTATCAAATCAATTGTTTTAAATGGCTCACAGCTCAATTTATTCGATGCATATTATGGAAGCAGTTGACAATTTTCAAAAACCAGTCAATTTCTTTAAGGCTGGAAGGCATCCAAATATTTTATTTGCAAATAATTATATTATGTAAACCATTGATGAATGAAATGAAAATTTTGACCGGTTATTTGGATAAACTCTTTTTTTCAGTTAGAATTAGTATCAGTATATTTCAAAACTATACTTTTTTATTGGCAAGGAGGATGAAGCTTAATTTGATACCCCATAGCATTGACTTTGCGGAAGTTCTGCATCAATTAAAGGTTGATTCATCAACCGGTTTGAGTTCGGAGGAAGCTGCCAGCCGATTAGCGCAATACGGTGAGAACAAGCTCGATGAAGCTAAGAAAATAACCGTTTTCCAACGGTTTATTTCTCAATTCAAAGACGTTATGATCATCATATTGCTCATCGCGGCGGCTGTTTCTTTTGTTGTTTCATGGCATGAAGGAGAAGGTTTTTTTGAACCAATTTTGATATTATTGATCGTTGTCTTAAATGCTGTCATCGGGGTATTTCAGGAAGGCAAGGCCGAACGGGCACTGGACGCGCTGAAAGACCTTTCTGCTCCTCATGCACGGGTTGTGCGTGACGGAAAAGAAATGATAATTGATGCGTCAAATCTGGTACCTGGAGACATCATCATCCTGGAAGCCGGTGATTATGTTCCGGCTGATAGCCGTTTAATAGAATCCAACAGTTTGAAATCTGAAGAATCTGCACTTACCGGCGAATCGGTCCCGGCAGAAAAAGACGCTGCTGCAGTGATAGCGGAAAATGCTCCACTCGGAGATCGTTTTACCATGCTTTATACGGGATGCAGTATCACTTATGGAACAGGCAGAGCAGTGGTTACAGCCACTGGAATGAAAACCGAAATGGGCAGGATCGCTGATCTATTAAATGCTGAAGCGGATTCACAGACCCCTTTGCAGCTTAAGCTGGCTGAAATGGGTAAATATATTGGCTTTCTGGCTCTCGCCATTTGCGCGATTATATTTGTCATCGGAGTAATAAACGGCATGGCAATTATGGATATCTTTATGATTGCTGTTGCTTTGGCTGTTTCCGCTATACCGGAAGGCCTTCCCGCCATCGTTACAGTGGTGCTGGCCATTGGTGTACAGCAGATGGTGAAAAAAAATGCCATCATCAGAAAGCTGCCGGCGGTGGAGACTTTAGGGAGTGCTTCCGTAATCTGTTCAGACAAGACAGGGACTTTGACCTTAAACCAGATGACTTTAACCAAAGCATTTCTGGCCGGCGAAAGCCTGCTGGAAGACATCGATCAAAATAATTCCCCTGCCATCCGAAAGCTGCTTCTTTATGGAACCCTTTGCTCTGATGGGGCGGTTGAATTCGATGAACAAGGCAATGAAAAATATATCGGTGATCCTACGGAAACTGCCATTGTAATGGCGGCATTAAAAAATGATATGCCAAAGGAAGAATTGAACCGCTTGTATCCGCGGTCAGCCGTATTACCTTTTGATTCAGACCGCAAAATGATGAGCACCATCAATCAGATCGACGGCAGAAATATTTTGATCGTAAAGGGTGCCTTTGATGTATTGTCTCAAAGATGCATCGAAGGTGATCTGGAAGCAGGACAACGCTGCACAGATGAATTGAGCCGACAGGCTTTACGGGTTTTGGCAATTGCCTATAAAGAACTGCAAGACATCCCGTCTGAACTAAAACCCGAAGAACTGGAGCAAGGTTTAACCTTTATGGGTCTGGTGGGAATGATTGACCCGCCCCGCCCGGAAGCCAGGAATGCCGTTTCAGTTTGCCGTGCTGCCGGAATAAAGCCGGTCATGATCACCGGTGACCATGTGGTCACTGCGTCAGCCATTGCGGAGGAACTTGGAATTCTGCAAAAGGGCGATGAGGCTGTCACCGGAAGTGAATTGACCAAAATGACCGATGAGGAACTAGACAGACGAGTAGAACATATTTCGGTTTATGCCCGGGTCTCACCTGAAGATAAAATAAGGATCGTACGTGCCTGGCAGAAACAAGGGGCAGTCGTTTCCATGACTGGTGACGGCGTCAACGATGCTCCCGCCTTAAAAGCGGCAGATATTGGATGTGCCATGGGTATTACCGGCACTGATGTGGCGAAAGGTGCAGCAGATATGGTCCTCACCGATGATAATTTTGCTACCATCGTCGACGCGGTAAAAGAAGGCCGTGGTATATATGAGAATATCAAGCACACAGTGGGATTTCTGCTGGGTACCAACATCGGAGAAGTACTGGTGGTATTTTCGGCAATGCTGTTGTGGCAGGTCTCCCCTTTCCTGGCCGTGCAGCTTCTGTGGATCAACCTGGTAACCGACAGTCTGCCGGCCATCGCTCTGGGGATGGAACCGGTAGATAAGAATATTATGCAGCGCAAACCAAAACCCAAGGGAGAGGGCCTTTTTGTCAACGGCTTTGGATTACGTATTCTTTTTCAAGGCGCGATGTTTGCCACCCTGACACTCATTGGATTCATGATGGTCTGGAAAAATACAGGAGATATTGTGGCTGCACGTACCATGGCTTTTTTGGTTTTGGCTGGCACCCAGATCTTTCATGCCTTTAATATGCGTTCCGTACATTCCTTGTTCCGCATTGGTTTCTTCAGCAATAAATATCTCAACTTGGCGGCATTGACATCTTTTATATTGATTAGCCTGGTTGCATTTATTCCCCCCATTTCCAACGCTTTTGGCATGATTCAACTTTCTGCTCCCATGTATTTGACTGCCTTGGGGTTAGCCGTGGTTCCTATTTTTGTAATTGAAATATTTAAAGCCTTGGGCTTAATAAAAAATAACGACTAAATTCAGACCGTAAAAAAAGGCTGTCCAAAAAGGACGGCCTTTTTTATTTATATTATTACGACACTTTTTTAGCTCAATGACGCTAGTAATTCGGCTGATGGATGATTAGGAATCACAGCAATGGTCTGGTCACCATAGGTGAATATTTCTTCATCCGCATTGGTGATCTCGCCGATCATTTCAGCGATTCCGCCCTGGCTGCGAATGGCCGCCAGAACTTCTTCCACATCTTCCGGGGCAACCTGTACGAGCATTCTGGCCTGTGTCTCGCAAATAAAGATTTCCTCAGGCATGATGTCCTTGATTCTGACCGGTACTTTTGACAGATCCACTTTTGCGCCGAAGCCGCCGAAACGGGCCGACTCACAAACGGCTGCACCTATACCGGCTGCTCCAAGATCTGAACAAGCCTTTATTTTACCGGTAGCGAATGCTGCCAGGGTTGCTTCCATGGTGGTTCTTTCTTCTGCAAATAAAGCTACTGCCGGATACATAGTATCCACCAATCCGGCACGATAAAGGGTGTCATTGCCGTCATTGCCGGTTTCTCCTATGATAATGATTTTATCACCAGCAGATTTGGCCGGTTTGGTCAGAGGTTTTTCCGTTATCAGCTTACCTGTCACTGAAACGACTACTGCTGGTACGATATCACTGAAGGAGGTTGAAAATCCTCCGCCGGCAACAAATACTCCCATTGTCTGACACATATCAGCGATTCCTTTTAACATCAGATTTATTCTTTCCTGACTGGTCATGGTCACACATTTTCCGCAGGTACATTTACCATCAAAACCGCAGGGGCCAACGATCACTTCTTCTTCCGGCGGACGGGTCCCAATAAAATCCAGAATATAGATCGGTCTGGCACCCATGGCAACAACATCACGCATAGCCCCCCCTGCCCCGGTGGCGGCACTGTCATAAGGACGCGGAACACAGGGAGAACAATGACTTTCCAGTTTACTTACCACCAGACAATCAGAACCTGGTATTTGAACCACTGCCGCATCATCATTTGCATCCGGTCCCACCAGTAATGCCCCTGGCCATATGGCATCCACATTTTGATTGAGTCTTTTGAACATGCCAAAATCGATGGCCTTGTCTGCATTATGATGCAGGTGGACAAAAAGTGCGTGGATCAGCGCTTGCTCGATTCGATTCATTAAAACATCCTCCTTCAAAATAGCTTCCACAATTTATTGTCTGCAAAGATTCTAACATAATTTATTGAAATTACCCACTTGCTGACAGGTTTTTGCTTTTATTGTTTATAATTATAACCAGAAGTAATGAATTTTTTGTGAGGTGATAATCGTGGCACAACCAATGGAGTTTTATTGTGTTCCCTCTTGAACGACCTGCCGCAAAGCACAAGCGTGGCTTGTGGATCATAAGGCAGCATTTATCTATCACGATCTGCTGAAAGAGCCTCCCGACCTGAAAGAACTTAAAAAGTTAGCCGATATTGGTAGCCTGTCAGTCAGAGACCTGGTGAATCTGAAAAGTCAGGTATTTAAAAAAATGGATGTAGATCTGGACAGTATGGATGAAAAGTCCATCGCTGATCTGATTAGTGAAAATCCAAGAATTATGATCCGTCCGTTGCTAAACAACGGCAAAAAATTGTGGATGGGATTTAAAGAATCTGCTTATCAGGATATTTTAAAATTGTAATAGCATTACCAAAAGCATGCTTTAATCCTGAAGTAAAAAGCGTTATCATAGGTTTAATTTAATCAGGATGGTGTATATAAAAAAGGGGGACGGTTATATGAGTGAATCCAAGATAGCGGTTCAAAAGGAAGGTCATGTTCTGTTGATCGGATTTGACCGGGCGGATAAGAGAAATGCTTTGGATGTCGATATGTATTGGGATATCGCCTATGCATACGGCCGCTTAAACAGTGATCCGGATCTTCGCTGCGGTCTTTTGTATGCCAAAGGCGACCATTTTTCTGCCGGATTGGATCTGGTACAGTGGGCGCCTTTTTTTGCTGAGGGTAAAATGCCGGATATGCCGGAAGGCACCATCGATCCCTTTGGACTGGATGAGGACAATCGCCTGAAAAAACCTCTGGTTATGGCTGTACAAGGCATAACCTATACTTTTGCGATTGAGTTCCTGCTTACTGCAGACGTAAGAGTCGCAGCATCTGATCTGCGCATGGGCCAGATAGAAGTAAAACGTGGAATCTATCCGGTAGGTGGTGCAACAGTCAGAATGTTCGAGGAAATCGGATGGGGTAATGCCATGAGGTATATTTTGACCGGTGATGAAATAAATGCTGAAGAAGCATATCGACTGGGTCTGGTCCAGGCAATCACAGAACCAGGAAAACAATTCGACAAAGCCCTTGAATTTGCCGTTAAAATTTCCAAACAGGCTCCTTTGGCAGTACAGGCTGCGCTTAAGTCAGCACGAATTGCCCGAATACAAGGGGCAAAAGCGGCCATAGAGAGATTTTTGCCTGATCTGATGCCGATTATGAAGAGTCAGGATGCAGCCGAAGGGGTACAGGCATTTATTGAACGACGGGAAGCAAATTTTAAGGGATGCTGATCATTGTGTGAACCGTGAGAAGCTGAACAGTAAGATAGGTGTATCAATGGACGAGGTTTTTGACACACCAGGAGCATAACATTGTATTCCGGAAAAGCCCGGTCTACTATTGGTGATCACCTCACTCCTTACTCCTCACGCCTCACCAAGTAAATTGATTCCTTGGTAAATTGATGGTCATGGAACAAGCAGCGGGCAGGTGATCTACCTGCCCTTTTCATATTTTCTTTTTCGGCATCATATGCCATAATTAGTTTTGCTATAGTAATAAGAGGGAGAAAATACCATTGAACATAAATAAAAATAGCCAGTCTGTTTCCGGGATTTTAATGGCCGTTGGCGCCTATTTTATATGGGGAATCCTGCCTGTTTACTGGAAACTGCTGCAGACAGTGCCACCCCTTGAAATACTGGCTCATCGAATTATCTGGTGTTTATTGTTCCTATTGAGCATTCTGTTTTTGTCCAAAAACATTGCGGCCGCCAAAGCAGAATTGTCTCGCATCATTGAACATCCTACAAAAGCAACCGGGGTCATTTTGGCAGCCCTCTTCCTGACAGTCAATTGGTACAGCTATATTTGGGCAGTAAATAACGATCTGGTCATTCAGGCCAGCCTTGGTTATTATATCAATCCCCTGATCAGTGTACTGATGGGAGTTGTCGTGCTGAAAGAAAAGTTGTCTAAGTGGCAAATAATTGCTTGCGTGCTGGCCTTCTGCGGCGTAACTATTTTGACTGTGAATTATGGAACTGTTCCCTGGATCGCTTTGGTCATTGCTTTCAGCTTTGCCCTTTATGGCCTGACAAAAAAAATCATCAATATTGAACCCATCACCAGCTTGATTCTGGAAAGCAGCATAATGTCAATATTCGCGCTGATATATTTGTTTCATTTGCATAACCATCATCTCGGATCTTTTGGCAATGCTGAAATATCCATTACCTTATTGCTTCTGGGGGCCGGCATTGTTACTTCTGTACCGCTGATTCTCTTTTCCCGGGCAGTCAATCGTTTATCCTTATCATTAATGGGTTTTTTACAATATATCAATCCCACATTCAGCTTGCTGCTGGGAATCTTTATCTTTCATGAGACCTTTTCCTTTACGCATTTAACAGCCTTTTCGATCATATGGACAGGTTTATTGTTATTTTCAATATCCAGCTATAAAAATTCCTCCCCGGTTTGAGAACTGTCAAAGTATTATTTTGCTGGAGCAGCCGCCCGCCGATGTTCTCCTTATCGCATTTTTTCTTAATTTCAAATCCTTTGCGATGCTTTCATGATATTTTTCTCTGCTCATGAATATTCTATTTCCCCTGATAAGACCTTTCTATGGAAGAATTTACATTTAACATCGTTCTGCTTTGATATAGCTATGGAAAGTTCCCATTATTATGGGATATTTCCTGCCACATTATGTCACTTTATGAATAAACACGATTTATATGGATAATATTGCTAACCATTTTGAAAAGGATGATAGCAAATCATGTCGAATAATGGGTTTTAATTACTTTTTTACTATTTATAATTATTGCAAGGGAGGAATGTAAAAACATGAAAAAAGTAAGACTCAATACATATTATATCATCGTTTCCTTTTTATCTGCTGTAATGATACTGACCGCTGTTTTGAGTGCTCCATCTCAAGTTGAAGCTGCTGTTTCAACCCAGCCCCAGATCGTAAAGAAAGTCGTAGCCAGCAGTTCCATCAATTCAACTGAGATTTACATAATTGATTCCGGGAAACCTGGCCCAGTGGTCATGATCGTGGGAGGTGTACACGGTAACGAAACTGCCGGTTATAAAGCAGCCAGCAAATATACCGGCAAGAAAATAAAAAAGGGCAAGCTGCTGGTGCTGCCGGAAGCCAATAAAAATGCCATAGAGATCAATAGAAGAACGGCTAAGGGAGGCAGCGATCTGAATCGTTCATTCCCGAGGACCAAATCCGAGAGTGCAGACACGATCCTGGCCAGAGCCATCTATAAAATAGTAAAAGACTATGATGTCGATTGGTTGATGGATATGCATGAAGGAGTTGATTACTACAAAAACCCCAAAACCGATTCAGTAGGCCAGACTCTTATATATTATCCGTCCCAGCAAATGACATCGATGGCTAAAGATATCGTAAATACAGTAAATAAAACTATTTCAAAATCATATTATTACAAGTTTAGCCTGCTCAAATACCCGGCCAAGGGCAGCCTGGCCAGAAGCAGCGCACAATTCCTGGGCGTCAATGGCTTTATTTTTGAAACTTCCCAGAAGCAAACTCTGAATACCCGGGTAAATCAGCAATGTAAAGCAGCCGATACGCTATTGAAACAATTAGGAATGCTATAAACCAAAATAACCGGCCTGTGCGTTTCCCAGGCCGGTTTAGTCTTTTAATTAATACAGCTGCAGAGCTTTACTCAGGCTCTTTATTCTTCGTCCATTAAGACAGCTATTTCACTGGCAAATTGATACAAGGGAATGGCTAACGCAGAATATTCGATCTCTTCCTCATTAGCAGTATCCCGATGGGCAAAAACGATTCCCACTGCCCTGCCCTGGGAGTTGATCACCGGGCTTCCGCTGCTGCCTTTTTTGACCGGGGCCTGAATTTCAAAGATGATATAATCGTTATATTTATAATAGGAACCGATATTTCCCCGGACAGCGATTTGTTTGTAACCTAATGGATTGCCAATGATGGTAAACAATAATTCATCATCAGATATTTTCTGCAGCTCCAAGGGCAGACAAGGCAGATCCTGACTATTTAAACTGATTAAAACAATATCCGCATTGCTGATCTGTTTTACATCATTACTGTAAAATGATTTTCCATCAGGAAAAATTACCTTAATGCTGTCGGCATTTTGCACCACGTGATAATTGGTCACGATCAACCCGGTTTCTGTAATATTGAACCCGGTGCCGTTTTTGTTTTTCCCCTCTTCCCCTTTGGCTTCCACTGAAACGATGGCAGGAATACTTTGCTTTACAATATCTTCTTCTTTCAACTGTTTATTTTGGGCAAGAAAACTCAAATCGCTGAAAATGACTCCCAATTGGGGAAAAGACCAGATAATAAAAGCAATCAGGATCACCAGCGCGGTGAGTGATAAAAGTTTTCTTTTCCAGCGCTGCGGCTGGTATTCATTTTCCTCTTCTACATCTTCAAAGAATATACTTTCTTCCTCTGACCGCTGGTCATCATCGTTATATTTCATGATTCCTCCGAAAAAAATAAACTAATAACATTATAAAGGTTATATCTTCACCTGGCATAATAAGATTCAGACCCGGTCAGTGGTTAATGACCGGGTCAAATACTCGCATAATATTATTAAAGAATGGTTCAAACCAATTTGCGGATTATTTCATCCCGGTCACCGGGAAGATAATCGATAATAGGAACTTCGATCATTGTATAGGCTCCAGGCTTTTGCTTCAAGCCGGCACGCGCAGAAGCCAGCATGATCTGGGCAGTCAAGGCAGGATTATTGATGCTCATATTCAGGCTCATGATTTGATTTTGTGCGGAACTGGAGACCCCTTTTCTCAGCATTAAAACACCATGGCCCATATCGATAAGATTATCAATATTATCCACCGCTATCACAGTAGTATCGTCGTGAGCAAAGTAGGCATCGGCTTTTAATCTGGCGGTGATTTCTTCCAAGGTATGCCCGTCTTCCATTTCAATGTAAACGATCCTTTTATGAATTCCGGCACCCTGCGGCATGGTCATGGAAAGCGCATCCTTAACGCCTGGTATGGCCCGGGCTGCAACCGAGTGACCCATGCTCATGCCGGGGCCAAAGTTGGTATAGGTTATTCCCTGGGGAGCCATAAATTCAAACATACATCTGACCATGGAATCGGTTCCCGGATCCCATCCGGCCGAAATAATACTTACGGAACCATGTTCTTTGGCAACAGCATCTGCTTCTTTACGGTAAGCCGCTAACTGGCCGTGTATATCATAGCTGTCGACGGTATTGATGCCCAGGGCTAGAATTTCTTTCGCAGATGGCGGAACCAACCTGGTAGGCAGACATATAAGGGCTGCTTTGATGTCAGATAATTCTTGTATATTCTCAACCACCGGAATGTTTAAGTGTTTGGTTTCATGCAGTTTTGTGCTGGCGGAGGTCCTGACCAGTCCGCCGACTTCAAAATCCGGGGATGCTTCCACTGCTTTGATAGCATATTTCCCTATATTTCCATAACCAACGATAGCAACTTTGTGCTTTTCCATTATGTGTCTCCCTTCATTGAATCAGTATTATCTTATCTGTTTAAAACTAAACGAAAACACAGGCTGGGTCAATTACCATGGCATATGAATACAGTATTATTCCGCCTTGAGCAGCTGCAGAAAATGCGTCAGAATCAATGCGGTCAGCCCCCAAACGATGGTACCTTCGTATTGATAAAACAGCTGCGGGTAATTGATTTTCCTGAACGGATAATTATGTCCCTGCGGAATAAGGTGGAAAGGAAAATCCTCATTGGTTTGCAGACTTATCATCAATTGATGGACCTGCGGCGGATTATGTAAGAGATGTTCAAGGGGAATAGGTATTACTTCTGACACTTCATTATAGTTTAGTTTGACTGCGGAATGAATGAAGGCAGCAAAGGGATAAATGATTGCATTGAAAGGACTGACCACGATATCCAGCGGGCAAATCACTTCTATGTCCTTGTTTTCCAGGCCCAGTTCCTCACAGGTTTCCCGGATAGCAGCTTCCAGTGGATTTTGATCGCCCGCTTCAATTCTCCCGCCGGGAAAACATATTTCACCAGGCTGATGATTGAGTGACAGGGATCGTTTCTCAAAGAGAACAAACAGTGTATCTCCTTTTTTTATCAGCGGAAGGATCACTGCTGATTTGGCCATTTTATTGTGGTTCATGATACCAGCCTGGCGTGAGGCCAGCTGCTTTATTTTCTCGTCATCCAACAAATCTATTCTCCTCAATATTGATCATTTGCTTTTATATATGATAAAACATCCCCTCAAAAAAGCAAGGATGCACAGCAAAATAATCTGCCGTGCATCATCATAATATTAAGCATAGGAAAGATTTTCGGTATCTACTGCCACCTGCCATTTCTCCCCTTGATTGTCATCGACCTCACCTTGCTGGTCTTTAAAATAAAAATTCAAGGTATCTGATGCATTGACGGTAAATTGTGTTTCAAACCCCTTGGATTTTTTAGACATAGTGAACTCCTGCTGATTAAAAGGGTCTTCTTTGAAACCATAACCAACACACAAAATGATTTCATCCGCTTTGTTCCCCGCCAGTTTTCCATTATATTTAATTTTGACATCACTTCCAAGGGAAGGCGGGATAGGATCGATATAGACACCGCCCGGTAAATCGGTTCCTGCCATGGTTATCCTCCTTTATTTCTTAATTGTGTTTGGTTTTAGTATCTTCCTGGACAGGTTCTGTTATTCAAAAAAGCATTATCATTTATATAACAAAAAAAGCTGTTTAAGTTATCCCCCTTAAACAGCTGGATGGTCAAATAGCAAAAGTTTTTGTTACTTTATTTTTGGAACCTTAAAATTGCTGACCATTAACAAAGCCAGAATAAATACTGCCAGTAAGATCATTATAGGAGGCACATAAGCAGCCAGCAAAGAAATTAATGCCAAGAGCATGCCCGAAAAAGTAATGGGTATACCAAGAAAGTATTCTTTAATGTTTAAAATATTGAACCGTGCCAGCCTTAATGCTCCACAGACGATAAATAATATCACCGACAGTATGCCCAGTATTTCATAAGGTTGAGCCAAGACCTGAGCATAAACCAATATCGCCGGTGCCACGCCAAAAGAAACCAGATCACAGAGTGAATCAAGTTCTTTACCCATTTCTGACTCAGCATTCAGCTTTCTGGCTACCCTGCCATCCACACTGTCCATTACCACTGCCAGCAAAATCAGAATGGCGGCGGTTTTGTAATCCTGATTAAGGGTAAAGACCAGGGATAGTGATCCAAAAATTATATTTAATAAAGTCACTACATTGGCAAAGGTTCTAGTCATTAAATTGAGCAATAATTGTTTCGCCTCCTCGTATTCTCTGCCCTGTTTCCACCATAATATCTGCATTTACCGGTAAATATATTTCTGTACAGGAGCCGAATCGAATCAGGCCAAGATGCTGTCCGGTCATTACCGTATCGCCGGTGGTGACCCATGATATGATGCGGCGGGCTATAAAACCAGTTATTTGTACAACCAGTACTTTTCCGTATGCCGTTTCCAAACCGATGGAATTGGAAACATTATAGTCACTGGCATTGCTGCTGTAAGCCGGGTGAAAACGAAAACCTTTTTTATTAGTATATGTTACGGTCCCGCTTATTGGTACTCTGTTCACATGAACATTAAACAAGCTTAAAAATATACTGATACAGATCGCTTCATCCTTGATGAATTCATCTTCATAAACTTTCTTGATCGATTGGATCCTGCCATCCGCAGGTGCAACCACAGCATGTTCAGCTGCATCTGCTTCCCGGTGGGGATTACGAAAAAAATAAATACAAAACAATGTGATTATAAGGAACAGCCAAGGTAATTTTTCCAGGGAAGATATATAGAGAATAATAGTTAAAATAGCAAAAAAAGCGATGATAGACCACCCTTCTTTTGCAATAAAATTATTATGCAGAATTAACCCCCCAAACTTCTGATTTTTAGTATAAAATAGCCAAGAAATCCTATTCAACTTATTATATAGTATTTATGAATTCGAATCTATTGTTATGTGAGCCCTTCTGCTGATATTTTATTCGGTTACAGCCCTGTTATTACCATTTATCCATCGGTTCATCCAAGGTTATCCTTGCTGTTTCCGCCTTTTTCCCCGGAGTTTTGTAAATAAACAGGAGCGGAACCGGTTCGGCTGAAGGCTTGCCGGTTCCATCCAGGAACAGATACTCCAAATGCACAAGACGACGGATCTCCCGGGGAGACTTGCCCACGGAATCAGGAAGCATCCTGGCGATAAAGGATTGGTCTTTTAAGCAGGCATAGAGCACTTCATTTACATCAGCGGGATTATGACTGGTAAAAACTGCCGGCAAATTTCGTTCCCGGTTGTTAAGGAGATAGTCAAATTTGAGCAATTCAGCAAGATGCCTATCTGCTCCCTGCTCCTGCCGGATGAATTCATACAGCAGTGTATATTCTTCTTCTCTTTTATGTCCAAAACGAAAAAAATTTCGCTCACTTAAGAAAGCGGATAATCGTTCCCAAAAAGCAAAGGAATCACCCTGATAGCAATGGGCAATTGTATAGTTAAGAAAATTACTTACCATACCCGTATTATAATAGCGGCTGATCAGATCCTCGATTTGTGAAAGCTTCATCAGTTCCGGGTAGGAAATATAGTGATTTCCTAACACCTGATAAGGCGGTTTTTGTTCAAACTTGTAACCGTATTCCTGACTTTGATCACGCAGTAAAGAACCTTTCAGCAATTTCAAAAATCCCAGCTGGATAACATCTGGCTTTAGATCGTATACCTGATTAAAGGATGTTTTGAAACGCTGATAATCTTCATAAGGGAGTCCGGCTATCAGATCCAGATGAATATGGATATTTCCGTATTGTTTCAGTTGGGCAATATTGCGGCTTTGTTTTTGCCAGTTACGCTCGCGGTTGACGGCGGCTAAGGCTGTGGGAAAGGTTGACTGGATGCCGATTTCAAAATCAAACATTCCCGCCGGGACTTCACCCAGGAAAAGCAGCATATCCGGGGATAAAAGAGCTGCATCTATTTCACAGTGGAATTTGGTGATGTGATTATGCCGGATAATAAAAGCCATAATCTCCTTCGCCCGTTTTTCATCGGCATTAAAGGTCCGGTCAACCAATTTCACTTCCGGCAGATGGTTATCCATTAAATATTTCAGGTCTCTTTTTACTCTTTGAAGGCTGAAGTATCTGACTCCCTTTATAGTGGAAGAAAGACAATAAGAGCAATGAAAAGGACATCCGCGGCTGGTTTCATAATATACTGTCCGGTTTCTGTAATGGATAAGCTCATTTTCATAGGGAAATGGAATGGTATCCAGATCACCTATAAGCGGCCGGTCAGCATTGACTATGATCGAATCTTCACGATAGGTGATTCCCAATATATTTTCCGGCCGTGACTGTTTTCTTATACAATGCAGCAGCTCAAGCATGGCTGCTTCTCCTTCGCCGCGAACCACACAATAGATGGCCGGGTTTTCATTGAGAAAAGTCTCTGCATCATAAGATACTTCCGGTCCTCCGGCTATGATGGTAACGGTCGGCATGATCTGCTTTAAATCTGCACATAAAATTTTGATCATTTCGATGTTCCAAATATAGCAGGAAAAGCAGATCACATCAGGCTGGCAGGAATAGATATCCGCTAAGATGTTAGTAGTTGGCTCATTAATGGTGTATTCCCTGATTTGTATATCGGTAAAATCAGACTGACAATAGGCTTTTAAATAGGCCAAAGCCAGAGAAGAATGAATGAATTTAGCATTAAGGGTGGTCAGCAGGATCTTCATGTTTTACCCCAATTCTTTAAAACGGTTACTCTTCCCCTACTACCCGGATCTCTGTGTGCAGATCGACCTTGAATCTTTCTTTGACTTGTTCCTGGATATAGGTGATCAAATTTAACACGTCATCCGCAGTTGCATTGCCGGCATTCACAATAAAACCGGCATGTTTTTCTGAAACCTGGGCACCACCGATGGCGTATCCTTTCAGCCCCAGCTGTTCCAGCATCGGCCCAACATAAAAACCATCCGGTCGCCTGAAAGTACTGCCGGCACTGGGCATCTCAAGGGGCTGCTTCTGCTGACGCTGCTTACGCAGTTCAGCCATGCGGCTTATTATCGTTTCGCGGTCACCGGGTGTAAGCTGCAAGCGTACCGCAATAACGATCAGAGAGGAATCCTGTAAAATAGTATGGCGGTATCCGAATTGGAGATCCTGATGGTACAAAGCGGCAAGCTCACCTTGCTCGTTAATCACTGTGACTTCGGAAACAATATCTTTCATTTCTCCGTTATAAGCGCCGGCATTCATCACCACTGCCCCGCCTAAACTGCCGGGGATGCCTTCGGCAAATTCCATGCCGCTTAAGCCATGATCTGCCGCAATCAAAGCCAATTCACCTATACTAATGCCTGCTTCTGCAATGATATCATTTCCTTCTACTGTGACTTTATCCAATCCGGATCCGATTTTAATTGCCACCCCTCTGATCCCTTTTTCACGTACAAGTAAATTGCTGCCCAGGCCAAAGATAAATAAAGGCACTTTATGCATGCGGCACCAGAACGCTGCCCTGGTTACCTGTTCCCTGTCATGGGGAATTATCATCACATCGACCGGGCCGCCGATTTGAAAAGTTGTATGATTTTTCATTGGTTCATTGAATTTCATGATTTCAGCCGGTAATATCTTAAGCAGTTCTTTATGCATACATAACTCCTTTAGTTTTACCTAAATTTATTTCGAGCCGCCGGTCATTATTCCATATGTAATTGATTATACCGTTTCAACAGATGTTTTATAAATGACATCCTGCACTTTTATGATATAATAGCAAAGAATTCTTAAGATGACTAATTTCCTTTTAAGGGAGTGGACAATAATGGAGGGCGCCAGCGTAAGAAAAGACTTACTCAGCTTGTTGGGAAAAGAAAAAGTACTCACAGAAGAATTGGATTTAATGTATTATTCCTATGACAGTTCCTTTTTAACCCAGCTTAAACCGGAAACCCCATGGGCAGTAGTTTTACCTGCTTCGACTGCTGATGTGCAGGCTGTGATGAAATATGCTTATGATCATCAGATCAACGTTGTTCCCCGCGGTGCAGGAACCGGTGAGACCGGCGGCAGTGTTGCCTTAAATGGGGGTATCGTACTCGATTTATCAAACTTTAATGAGATCGTTGAAATTGATCAGAAGAACATGCAGGTTATCGTCAGACCCGGGGTAATACATGCCGAACTGAACAAACGCCTGGCAGAATACAATTTGTTTTTTCCTCCTGATCCCGGCAGCAGCCAAATGTGCACCGTAGGCGGAATGGTTGCCAACAATGCCAGCGGTCTTAGGGCTGTGAAATATGGCTGTACGGAGCAATATGTATTGGGACTGGAAATCGTTTTGCCCAATGGAGACTTGATATATGCCGGCGGTATCAAGGCCAGGACATTAAAAAATGTTTCCGGGTTGAACCTGACCAAATTAATGGTAGGTTCTGAAGGGGTGCTGGGGGTCATTACCCAGATTCGTCTTCGCTGCTGGCCCAAACCCAAAGCCCGTGGTATTGTCATGGCAGTCTTTGATTCCCTGGATGATGCCCCGGCAACCGTTTTGGAAATTTATCAGGCGGGAATCATGCCTTCAGGAATGGAAATACTGGATAGCTCAGCTATCAGCGCAGTAAATATGTATAAACCGGAAATTAATTTGCCGGATGCGGAAGCCATTTTGCTTTTTGAAGTAGATGGCAATCCTCCTTCCGTGGACTATGAAGGCAATGTCATCCAGGAAGTTGCCGGCCGCAGGGCCAGAACAGTAGAATGGTCCACCGAACCCAAGAGAATGGCCCAGTTATGGGAGGGCCGAAGCGTAACTGCTACCGCTGCCGCCAGGGTAAGAGCAGATGGGACCCGAGTTTTTGCCGGTGAAGACATCAGTGTTCCTTTATCCAAAGTGGCTGACACTTTAAGAGCGATCCGAAAATTAGCTGATAAATATGGCATCAAGGTAGTTAATTATGGTCATATCGGTGATGGTAATGTCCATACCGCACCGGTTATCAACACCTCGATTCCGGAAGAAGTCGAGCAGGTTAAAAAGTTGGTGCACGAAATTCACTTGCTGGCCATCGAATTGAATGGCTCGACCACCGGTGAGCATGGAGTAGGAGCCGTTCGCCGCCCTTATGCTGAAATGGAACACGGCCTGGCGGTGGAATATATGAAAAAAGTGAAACAGGCATTCGATGATAAAGGGATCATGAATCCCAACAAGCTATTTTAATAACCTTACAGGAAAGAGGTCAAGGTCGTGGATTTTAAGAATTTGCCGCCTGTAAAAGAACAAATAATGAAATGTGTCCGCTGCGGAAAATGCCGCAGTGTTTGCCCGGTCTTTGCCGAATTGCGTTATGAATCCGCAGCCCCCAGGGGTCACGTTTTTATGGTGCAGATGCTCAGAGACGGTGTGGTTAAACCTTCGGAAGAAGTAAGCAAACGCCTCACCCACTGTCTTATGTGTGAAAACTGCAGCGCCAATTGCCCTTCCGGGATCGATATCCATGAATTAAATGCCGCTGCCCGTTCCTATATTGAGCAAAAGAACCCCAGCATTGGTAAAGAATTGTTGTTTGATACTTTATGGACCAAACCTTCCTTGTTGAATCTGTCCACCTCATTGATGTGGGGAGCGCAAAAAGCCGGCCTGCAGAAATTAGCCCGTTATACAGGTCTGACCAAATTACTGCCGGGCAGTCTTCCGCAAGCGGAGAAAATATTGGAGGCAGTGCCCCTTAGAAATGCCCGCAGCATGATCCCTGAGATCAATCCGGCCAGGTGTGAGAGAGAATATAAAATCGGCTATTTTTTAGGTTGTGCTACTGATCTGCTCTATCCGGATATCGCACTGGCGGCAATCGAAGTGCTGACCAATAACGGCTGTGAAGTGATCGTGCCCCGTCATTCAAAATGCTGCGGCTTGCCCCATATTGCAAATGGCAAGCTTGAAACTGCCCAAAGCCTGGCAATACACAACTGCCAAATCTATAATGCCTACGATTTTGACTATATCATTACTGACTGCGGTTCTTGCTCATCGGCATTATCGGCTAAAAATATGCACTTTTTACTGGGGCAGACAGAGCATGCTCAGGCGGGAGAAATTTTCGCTGCCAAAGTAATGGATCTCAGTAAATTTCTGATCGATGTATTAGATATCAGTTTTCCTGTCAATCATAATGCCAAACCCATAACGGTAACGTATCATGACCCCTGTCACCTGGCCAATGCCCAAAAGATTAAGGACCAGCCGCGAGAACTGCTGAGAAGGATCCCGGGCGTTAAATTGGCGGAAATGTCTGATACCAATTATTGCTGCGGAGGTTCCGGAACTTACAGTATCACCCATTACCAAACATCCATGAAGATTTTAGACAAGAAAATGGCTATGATAAAACTTACCGGAGCGGAAACGGTGGCTACCTGCTGTCCCAGCTGCACCATGCAATTAAATTACGGGATCAGAAAGCATAATATGAAATGTTCTGTAGTCCATCCCATTCAACTGGCGAGGGAGGCCAGCAAGAAAAAGGCAGTGCATTCAGCCTAATGTTTTCGCCCTTTACCTAAAAGTAAAGGGCATTGTTTTCTTTATCATTAAAGGAATAGGAGAAAACCATGAGCAAGCGCCTGGTTAAAAAGATATTCAAACAAGTACGGGATGCCAATTTAAAGTATCATCTTATTGAAAACGGTGATCAAATTGCGCTCGGTTTGTCTGGGGGCAAGGACAGCCTGACCTTGCTGTATTTTTTATGGCTGCTGGATAAGTTCACACCCCTGAAATTTCATGTCTTCCCTATTCATATTGATCTGGGCTGGGATATGGATCTTAATCCTTTGCATGAATTCTGCAGCAGTCTTGGTTACCCGCTGATCATTGAGAAAACCAATATCGGCCAGGTGGTATTTGACATCAGACAGGAAAAAAACCCTTGTTCCTTATGTGCAAATATGCGCCGGGGTGCGCTGAACAATTCTGCCAAAAAAGCGGGCTGCAATAAAGTCGCCCTGGGGCATCATATGGATGATGTGGTAAATACCCTGTTTCTTTCCATGTTGTATGAAGACCGTTTTGGTGTTTTTAAACCCCTTACGTATCTTGACCGGGTGGATATAACAGTGATCAGACCACTAGTCTATGTGGAGGAAAAAGATATCGATCTTTTTGTTCAATCAGCCGGGATACAGGTGGTGGAAAATCTTTGCCCAGCTGATAAGATCTCGAAACGTAATGAAATCAGCAAATTATTAGCCATGATTGAAAGCGAACATCCCGGGGCAAAACGCAGTATCATGCGCAGTATTGAAAATGTAAATGAAAATAATTTTTGGAAATGATCACCGAACATTTGTTTTGCAATAATAATTGTGGTATAATTTGGACAAATAAATTATTGGGGGTGCCATATGTCAGAAGATGTAACCCTGACCAGCCGCCAGCAGCAAATACTTGATTTCATAAAGAAGCAGTTGAAAGAATCCGGTTATCCGCCGTCCGTTCGTGAAATCGGCCAGGCAGTTGGTTTAAAGTCCAGTTCTACCGTCCATGCTCATCTGGTACACCTGGAGAACATGGGGCTGCTGAAAAAAGACCCATCCAAGCCCCGAACCCTAATTCCCATCGAGGAACAACCTGATCTGTCCATGGTCAGTGATACGGTTTATCTGCCGGTCGTCGGAGCGGTCGCAGCCGGTACGCCGATCTTAGCAGAACAAAATATCGACGGTCACATGCCGGTACCAGGAGAATTTATTAAAAGCGGGACTTCCTTTATTTTGAAAGTTAAAGGAGAAAGCATGATCGAAGCCGGTATTTTGGACGGGGATTATATTATTGTCCGGGAACAGCCGGATGCAAATAATGGTGATATCGTAGTGGCTATGCTTGAGGATGAGGCCACGGTCAAAAGGATTTATAAACATCCTGATCATATTGAACTCATTCCGGAGAACAGCACCATGCAGCCGATCATAACCAGCGAAGCACATATTATCGGTAAAGTATTGGGTTTAATGCGCCGGATGTAAAATAATAAGCAGAAATAAAAAATGCACCTCTCCTGCAACTGGCTGGAAGGTGCATTTTCGTTTTGTTCATCTGTTAAAATTTTTCAAGATATTCGTCGATCTCCCAGTCATAGACCCGGGAGCTGTAATTTTCCCATTCTTTGATTTTCGCCAGCCGGAAGCGCGAATATATATGTTCACCTAATGCTTCCTGGATCAGTTTATCTTCTGCTAATTCATTTACCGCCTCATAGAGGTTTTCCGGCAGGGAATGAATATTGTTTATCTTTCTTTCGCTCAGATCCATTTCAAAAATGTTCTGCTCAATCGGTGCAGGTGGTTCCATTTTATTTTTGATCCCTTCCAGGCCTGCTTTCAAGATAACCGCCAAACCAAGATAAGGGTTGCACGTAGGATCCGGGTTGCGGACCTCAATGCGGCTTCCCACCCCGCGGCGGGCCGGGATCCTGATCAGCGGACTGCGGTTGCGGTAAGACCAGGCAATATAAACCGGTGCTTCATAGCCTGGCACCAGACGTTTATATGAATTGACCGTGGGACAGGTAATTGCTGAAATAGCCCGGGCATGTTTTAAAATACCGGCGATAAAATACCAGCAAGTGCTGCTTAAGCCGTCTTTTTTGGTTTCATCATAAAAAGCATTTTTCCCGTCCTTGAAAAGAGAAATGTGCAGATGCATGCCTGAACCGGCAATACCGTATATGGGTTTGGGCATAAAAGTGGCATGCATACCATGATTCTGTGCCACAGTGCGCACCACAATCCTGAAGGTCACAATACTGTCTGCCGCTTTTAATGCCTCCATGTATTTAAAATCGATTTCATGCTGCCCCGGTGCAACTTCATGATGAGCGGCTTCAATATCAAACCCTATGCTCTGCAAGGTTTCCACCATATCACGCCGGGCATCTTCTCCTTTATCTACCGGCGGCAGGTCAAAATAACTGGCCTTGTCATTGGTTTTTAATGTAGGCTGTCCGTTTTCATCCAGCTGAAACATAAAAAATTCCGGTTCCGGTCCAACATACATCGTGTAACCCATTTCTTTAGCTTCAGCCAGGGCTTTTTGCAGGGCATAACGGGGGGAGCCTTCAAAAGGCTCATTGTCAGGATCAAAGATATCACAGATCATACGTGCTGTCTTGCCTTTGGCATTATTGATCCATGGCAGGATCAAAAAAGTGTTGGGGTCGGGCTTAAGATACATGTCAGATTCTTCAATACGCACAAAGCCTTCGATGGATGAACCATCAAACATCAATTCTCCATCCAGGGCTTTCTCCAACTGGTCGGCTGTTATGGAAATATTTTTCATGACCCCCAGAATATCAGTAAATTGGAGTCTGATAAATTGAACGTTTTCCTCTGCAACTTTCTTTAAGATTTCTTCTTTTGTCATTTAAACCGCCTCCAATTCAGATATTTAACTTAGTAAGATTAGCACATTTGCATACCTATAGCAATTGTTTACAAAACTTTTATCAGGAAGGAAACCAGAAAACCAGCTGCCATTACAAACTGAAAAACCACTCCGGTAAACATGCCAATCACAGCACCTAGCCCGGCTTTAAGTGAGCTGTTTACATCCTGCTTGGAAATATATTCGCCGATAAATGCGCCAGCCAACGGACCAATGATGATCCCAATTGGAGGGAAAAAGAATATACCGATGAAAGTACCCAGCAGTGCACCCACCAGTCCCGCTTTGGTAGAGCCAAAGAATTTTGCCCCCATAACGGAAGAAAGGTAATTTAAAACTGCTGATAAAAGCGTAAGCAACCCTAGAACAAGAAGATAACTGAATGTTATGGTATGAAATCCTTCCCACCAGCCATAAGCCGCAATAACTATGAAGATCATAGCAACACCTGGAAGCATGGGCAGGATGGTGCCCAGCACACCTATTACACACAGAAGAATCGCCGCAACCAGCACGATGGTCGGTAAGCTCAACATCGGTCACCTGCTTTCTTTAAATTTATAGTAAAAGACTTTCGATCAAACGGGCAGTTACATAACGGGCATGTTCATAGGTCAGTCCGCCTTGTATGAAGACAGCAAAGGGTTCCCGGGCAGGTGCATCACATGATAATTCGATGGAGGAACCCTGGACAAAGGTTCCGGCTGCCATCACCACTTGATTTTCATAGCCGGGGAGATCTGCGAATTCCAAAGTCACATCATGATCCACCGGAGAATTGCTTTGTACCGTCTGACAAAACGCAAGCACCTGCTGCTTGTCTTTCAGTTGAACGGCTTGTACAATATCGCCCCGCGGTTCATTCCAGCGGGGGTAAACCGGGTAGCCGAACTGTTCAAAAACATAGGCTAGTAACAGCACACTTTTCATTGCTTGTAAAACGATATGGGGGGCCATAAATAAACCTTGATACATATAACGGTTGCCGGTTAAACTGGGTCCTAAATCTTTCCCCAAACCGGGAGCGGTGATCTGATAGGAAACATATTTGACCAGTTCTTTTCTCCCGCATACATATCCTCCGCCGGCTGCCAATCCGCCGCCGGGATTTTTTATTAACGACCCGGCCATGATATCGATATCATATTTGCCGGGTTCTTCCCTATCCACAAATTCGCCGTAGCAGTTGTCGACCATGATGATGGCAGAGGGCTGCTTTGCACGAATGGTCTCTACCAGCTTTTTCAAATCTTCCATCCCCAGAGCCGGCCGAAAAGTATAGCCCCTGGAGCGTTGGATAAGCACCAATCTGGTTGGCATTGACAGCATTTCTTCCAGGGCTTTGTAATCCGGACGTCCGTCTTCTTTTAAAGCGGTTTCAACGTATTCGACTCCCCGCCAGCCTAAAGTTCCGTAATGATCAGTACCAGCCCCGATCACTTTTTGCAGGGTATCGTACGGGCTTCCCATTGCAGATATCATCAGGTCTCCAGGCTGAAGCAGGCTTAATAAGCAGGCAGCGATAGCATGGGTACCTGAGACGATTTGCCCTCTGACCAGTGCGTCCTCACAGGCAAAAACTTCAGCATATATCTCTTCCAGCAAATCACGGCCGATGTCACCGTAACCATAACCGCTGGAAGCTGCAAAATGATAATCACGTACATTTTTGTTTTTAAACGCCTGGAGTACTTTTGACTGATTGTGATAAGCAATTTCCTCCAGTCGTGTGAATTCTTCTTTTAGTGCCTTCTCTGCTGCTTTTATAATGGATAAACTATGCAATGATTTACCTTCCTTGTTTATTGATTTTGCCCCTGATTTTCCGGCAGATCCTGGTCATCGATGATCATGAGATCGCGGCGGCTCAATTCTGTCCGGTCTATGATCCTTAATGCCTGCAGGCGTATGGATTTCTCCACCAGATTTCTTACATATCTGGCATTGCCGCTGTGGGGATGACGACTGCGGACAAATTGTGCCAGTTCATTTTTGAGTTTCCAGCGTCCGCGGCTGGAAAGCTGGTATTCCCTTTCCGCATACATCTGCATTGCAATTTGAAACAATTCTTCCTCATTATAATCGCAAAAATCGATATGAATGGGAAACCGTGATCTGAGACCGGGATTGGAGCGGATAAACCGGTTCATTTCGCTGGAATAACCGGCAAGAATAACGATCAGATCCTGGCGATGATCCTCCATCGCTTTCACCAAGGTGGCGATAGCTTCCTGACCAAAGTCCTTTTCCCCGCCCTGAGCCAATGTATAAGCTTCGTCAATAAACATAATACCACCCAGGGAACGTTTAATCATCTCTTTTGTTTTTTGGGCCGTATGTCCGATATACTCTCCCACCAGATCAGCGCGTTCCACTTCCACCAGGTGGCCTTTGCTTAATATATTGATCTCTTTGAATATTTTACCCAAAATACGGGCAACTGTCGTTTTTCCTGTACCGGGATTACCTTTGAACAACATGTGCAGTGCTGTTGGATCAGCTTTTAGCTGTAATTCACTTCGTTTGGTCTGGATCAGGGAAAAAGCAGTGACTTCTGCTAAAGTTCTCTTCACTTCTTTTAAACCGATCAATTTTTCCAGTTCTTTGAATGCATCCTTGTCCGGGAAGGATTCTGCAGACATGCTGTTAAGATGATTGCTGCTTTCAGCAAACTTCATGGAAATGACCATTACAAATTCACCACTTTCCAATTATCTGCGATATTATATGACAAACAGATAACAGTGGTGCTACTTGGAGCCTATGGCAGTCATTAGCTGGCTATATATGATCAAACATTACTTGATGTGTCATCAAGATTCAGAGGACCGATCGGCCTGAGTGGGGCAACCGTTGAGATGGCATGTTTATAAACCAGTTGCTGTTTACCGTCCTGCTCAACAATTACGGTGAAATTATCAAAACCTTTTACATTGCCTTTGATTTGAAATCCATTAACCAGAAAAATGGTAACGGCTGCTTTCTCCTTCCTGACTTGATTCAGAAATAGATCTTGCAGGTTAACTTGGCTTCTACTCATTAAGTCGGGTCCTCCCATCCAATTTACTCTTTATCAATCAATTCTACACGCTAAATAATTGTCCTTCAAAATATGCGGAAATACTTTCAGCCAGCCTGCTTTCATCTTCGAATCTGCCTGCATCAAACCAAACGATCTTTTGGTCCCGGTTAAACCAGGTGTACTGTCTTTTGGCATAACGCCTGGTTTCCTGTTTAATGTCACTGATCATTTGATCCCAGCTAAGCAGACCCTGCAGATAAAGAATCACCTGCTTGTATCCTAAAGCCTGCATAGGTTTATGTTCCAGGGTATAACCAGCTTTCAATAACTGCTGTACTTCTTCCAGGAATCCGGACTGAAACATTTCATCCACCCGTTGTTCGATGCGTTGGTAAAGCAATTTTCGCTCCACATAGATTCCCGCTGCTGCAAAGTGATAAGAATTTTCCCTCCTGATTTGGAATTCTGAAAAGGGCCGGCCGGTTATTTCATAAACCTCCAGTGCCCGAATGATCCGTTTTTCGTCCTGGGGGCTGATCTTCTGTGCATAGTCCGGATCGACTGACAGTAATTGCCGGTAAACAACATCGATGCCTTCCGAAATTATTTGCCGGCGATATTTTTCCCGTACTTCCCTGCTTGATTCCATGGGAAATAATTGATAGTTGTCGACTACCGCCTGGTAATACAGACCGGTCCCCCCTACCAGCAAAGGCAGCTTACCCTGTTGATTCAACCGTTTAATCAGCTGTGAAACGGTTTGTTGATACAGGGCTACATTGTACTCACTATCCACTTCGGCCACATCCAGCAAATGATGGGGTACCTCTGCCTGCTGTGCCGGTGATGCTTTGGCAGTGCCTATGTCCATCCCGCGATAGACCTGCATGGAATCACAGGAGATGATCTCGGCTCCCATGATCTTGGCAGTCTTTATCGCCGTACCTGTTTTTCCTGCGGCTGTAGGTCCTACAATAGCAGCAAGTTTCAGCATGCAAATTCCCTTTCATTTGTTATATAAGCTTGATCAGACTTCGATAACGCCATAACCGATTCGATTATTGGGACTGCCGGCAAATTTCTCGAAACCCAGTCTTTTCATCTCATCACTTCTGGCCAGTTCTTTCATGACAACTCTTTTTTTGGCTACCCGGCATGCTTCAGCAATGGAATCACGGGTCAGCGGATCATGGTCAGCAAGAATCCTTAATGGGGCCAAAGGCTGACTGTCAAGAATAGGATGACGGAACATGGGATCAAAATATACAATATCATAGGAACAATCTTTCTGGGCCTTCAGGAAATTATAATGATGCGCATAGGTAACATCGATTTTACTGATCGGTTCAGCCAGCCAACTGATCCTGGATCGATACGTTTTCATCCCCCATTTGATCATCATGGCGATCGGAAATGAAGATTCCAGACTTGTTACCCGCTTTTCAGTGAAATAAGAAACAACAATGGAGTCTGCTCCCATACCCAGCGTACAATCAAGAAAACTGTCCCGGCTTTGCAAATCACAGGCTTTGATCAAGGGATCAGAAATTTGCTGTTTTCGGTAGGCAGTCAGCCGGTTTTTTGCCATACTGGGATGAAAAAAGAATTTTTCTCCCTGCAAGTGCAGAATGGGCCCTTCTTCATGCCAGACGGCCACCCCCAAAGATTTATGTTCATGTGCCAAAAATTCAAGACTTTTTCTTTGGCGGGGGACAAATTCCCATTGGGTTTCCAGAAGAAATGCCCGTAATTCTCCGCTCATATTATTAACTGATTGGGAGGTTGTCACAATAATTTTCATTTTTGCCTCTTGAACATACGCTGCAGATCAGCAGCATTGATGTTTATTATGGTTGGCCGGCCGTGGGGGCAATTTTTGTAATCCGTTTCTTTAAGCAGATCTTCGACCATTTGCACCATCTCGCTGATACTCAGACTGGTTCCGGCAGTAACCGCTTTTTCACATGCCATGCTTGCCAAAATCTCTTGTTTTAAATGAACAGTTTCCCCTTCCCTTAGCAAATCAAGTATGGAAGCGATCACTTCAGCTTCTTTGCCGGCAACCAGGTTCGGTACGGCTCTTAAGGCAATAGAATTATGACCGATCAAATCGATTTCAAAACCCAGTTCAGTCAGTAAATCAAGATGCTCCTGCAGCATATCAATTTGAGCACTGCTTAGATCCAGGGTCAGCGGCAGGATCAACGGCTGTTTATCCACTTTGTCATCATACATCCTGACCAACCGGTTGTACCAAATGCGTTCATGGGCTGCATGCTGATCAATGATCATAAGGCCATCTGTTGTTTCAACCAGGATATAGGAATTGTTTAGCTTTCCGATAATAGAATAACCAGGGTTTTGCCGGTAAGCTGCAGGTTGAATAAATGGTGAATTTCCTGATTGTACTTTGATCTCACCGGTCTCCGCATCATATTCCTCAAGAAAAACAGGTTTCTCAAAAAACATTTTTGTCCCTGCAGCAGCGGTTAGATCATGGTGAGAAGAAAACGGCCTGGAGGGGCTATAGGTTTCCTGGCCAAAGTCACGATGATAATAATTGCCGGGGCCAAAACTGCTTTCATCCAGATATTTTTTAAGCACCCCGCTGACAAAGCGAAATACTGCCTGCTCATCCTGGAAGCGTACTTCTGACTTTTGCGGATGGATGTTTACATCAAGACTGCCGGCTGGAATTCTTAAGGATAAAAAGAAAACCGGGTATTCCTGGGAGACCAGTAAGCCACGGTAAGCGTGATCAACTGCCCGCATCAGTAATGGACTGCGGACCGGTCTTTTATTGATGAAGAACAGCCCCATGCGGCGATTATTTTTTTTGTACTCTGGTTTGGAGATCAAACCCCGCAGGGATAAATTTTCGCCGGTTTCATTGATCTCGATTAAAAACTGATTGATATCCGAGCCATAGAGGGAAAAGACGGTATCCCTTAAATCACCGTTGCCCGGTGTTTTAAACTGGATTTTTTTATGATTGTCGAACACAAAGGAAATCTCAGGATAAGCCAGAGCATAGCGTAATACTGTGTCGTAAATATGGTTGCCTTCACTGACCGGGCTTTTTAGGAAAGTTTTTCGAACCGGTGTATTAAAAAACAGATCACGTACGATGATCCTGGTGCCGTCTGCAGTAGGAAAGCGGTCCAGTTGGGTAATGGTTCCTCCTTCAATGATACACTGGCTGCCATCTGCTTGAGGTGTTTTAGAATAGGTTTCGACCCGGGAAACGGAAGCAATACTGGGTAACGCCTCACCGCGGAATCCCATGGTGTCAATTGCATACAAATCTTCTTCCCGCATGAGTTTACTGGTAGCATGGCGCAAAAATGCCAAAGGGAGGTCGTCAAAATCTATGCCGCTGCCGTTATCTTCAACGATGATCTCATCTAACCCTCCGTTTTTAATGCTTATTGTGATCAGTGAGGCTCCGGCGTCGATGGCGTTTTCGATCAGTTCCTTGACAATGGAGGCCGGACGTTCAATAACTTCACCGGCGGCAATTTTATTGATCACATCATTATCCAGCAGCTTGATGGGCATTTATAAAACCGTCTCCTTTTCTGCTTTGGAGTCAAAACTCTTATGTTGATCGTTGATCCGGTCCTGCAGGTATATAAAATTATATCCGCCTTTACCACACATTTGCTGATACATGTCCACTGCCTGTTCATGGCAGTCGCTGCAGCAGTAAGAAGGTATGGAAATGCAGTAAACATCGTAATATTTGCCATTGCGATGCTGGGCCGAGGAGAGGATCACGCGGAATCCTCCGCAATTCGGACATAAGCGCAGCCGCTCGGTCTGATCTTCACTGATATAATCCGTATCGTAATAAATATTTTTATAGATCGTATCGAATTCCTGCCCCCGGGAACGGTTTTTTTGAACCGTCTCCTCACGGTTTTGGAATGCCTGCAATTGTGTCTTAACGATCTTTTTAATCGTTTCCAGATTCTGTTCCTTAAAACGGGCAGGATCATAATCCGGCTCCCGCAAATGAGAATAATCGATGCCGGCCATAGCCATGATGATACCCATATTCACGTATGGCAGTGCGGTTTCAACCGAATAACCGCCTTCCAGGACTGCAATATCAGGTGCCAGTATTTCATTTAAACGGGCATAACCCTGGGCAGAGAAACGCATGTCAGCCAATGGATCAGTATAATGATTGTCCTGCCCGGCAGAATTGATGATGAGTTCAGGCTGGTACTCTTTTAGGACCGGCATGACCAGATGTTCCAGAACATAATGGATACCAATATCAGTCGTACGCGGCGGCAGAGGAATATTGATGTTGGTACCGTAGGCCAGAGGGCCTCCCAGTTCATCCATAAAGCCGGTTCCGGGATACAGGGTCCGGCCATCCTGGTGGAAGGAAATAAACAACACCTCCGGATCGTGCCAGAATATATTCTGGGTACCGTCTCCATGATGCACATCCGTATCCACCACCGCTAATCTCTTTATTTTGTATTTTTGCCGCAGGTATTCGATCATAATGGCTTCATTGTTGATGTTGCAGAAGCCGCGGTTGCCATGGCTGACCATCATGGAATGATGTCCGGGCGGACGTACCAGAGCAAAGCCGTTTTTAATTTCACCCTGCATCAGGGCATCAGCGATGACCAAAGTGGATCCGGCCGAGATCAGGTGGGCTTCAGTGATCTGGGCTGCTACATCAGGTACGCAAAAATGTACCCTAGCAATGTCCCTGGCCTCAGCCAGATTTGGTTTGTATTCCTTGATTTGAGGAAGATCCATGATGCCTTCTTCAAATAATTGATCACGGGTATATAAAAGCCGTTCTTCCCTTTCCGGATGAGTTGGAGAAATCGCCCAGTCAAATGCCGGAAAAAATAATAAGCCGGTAGGTTTCGTCTTCATTTTAATCCGCCCCCTTGAATTCCGCGATGAAACCCGGGGTGATCTGCATACCAACCTCAAATAGTTTACCCAGCCGGTCCCATCCGCGTATCACATTGAATTGTTCTTCCCGGGTAAATTGTGCTTCACTGGCATAACTGCCCATCCCTCGTTCCGCAGCCAGATCCTGCAAATATTGCCGGGTGATCTCCTTGACGTCCTCCAACTGCAAGTTTCTATTGTGGCTCAGTTTGCCCTGATTCCCTCCCGGGTCTATGGTAAACAGACCAGCCTGGGTATCTGCATGCATATTGACTGTCAGGGTCGGCCGTGCTGCTGCCGAACCCAGGGCATTGGCCACCGGTGAATACTTGTGGAGGAAACATTCTATTTTCAGCTCTTCAGCTAATTTTGGCAGGATTGCTTCTGCTGCTGCTCCGATCCCTATGAGCCTGTCCAGGTGAAAGGTACGGCGGTTGATAATTTCCCAAACCCGATAAGCCGGTTCCTGCTCCCATTCCTTAAACATGCCGTTGATGGTCTCTTTTAACCGGTTGATGGTTTTATCCACCACCAGCTGGCAAAACTCCGGCAAAGGCAATTTCATTTCAGCGGCGATGGGAGATAAATTATCTGCGGATAAACCCGGATCGCCGATGTTCATTTTAAAGAGAAAATTAAACGCATCGGTAACCGTGGCAAATTCACCGCCAAAACAAGCTGCTGCTCCTTTACGTTCCGGTCCGATTCTAATTTCATTACCTTCAGTCGACAGGACCGAATCACCGCCCAGGGCAATGGATTTAACCGCAAAAGACTTGATATGTGTCAATTTTTGATTGATCTTAGCCCCCTGTGAAGCATATAAAGGCTGGCCGGCAATGATCAGCGAAATATCTGTTGTGGTACCGCCAACATCTAATACCACCGAATTTTTTCCGTCATTCATGGTTAGTGCCATTCCGCCCATGGTACTGGCTGCCGGCCCGGATAATATGGTCTCACATGGAACCGCTCTGGCTGTTTCCAAAGTCATGGTTCCTCCATCGGCTTTCAGTATATGAATTGGTGCCTTGATATGCCGCTCTTGTATGGCCTGCTGCATATGATCAATAAATTGATTCCACTTTTTACTGGTTTTCGCGGTAAGATAAGCAGTAAAAGCTCGCCGCGGAAAATTAAGCTGCTGGGAGATATGTGAACTTATGATTACGGAAGCCTGGGGATAGTATTTATTCAGCAAGGTTTGAATCAATAATTCGTGTTGTTGGTTGCGATTGGAAAACTTGCCCGCCACAGCAATATCTCTGATGTCAAGTTCTTTTAATTTTTGTATGGCCGTGCGAATTTCGTCCTGATCCGGCGGCAGGATCTCATTGCCGCGGAAATCCATACAACCTTTGAGAAAGTATGTATCCGGAGCCTGGTCATAGGATTCATAAGGCAGACCGAAGCCGGGCATGAGTATCAAAGCAGTACGCGGGCCGCTGTCAGTCACGATCAAATTTGTTACCAGGGTCGTACTTAATACCACCCGGGAAATTTTCGCCGCATCCTGATCTTCAAGCAATTTATCCAAAACTTTCAACAAGGTGACCGATAAATTCTGCTCATCTGTTGCTTCTTTGGCAAATACTTTTATACTGCCCTTGTCTAACAGAACACCATCTGTAAAAGTTCCTCCCACATCGATTCCGATCAACATCAATTTACCCCCCTTTGCAGTATCATACCGTCATCTGTTCTTCAGCATTTCCTTCCATCTATAAATCAAGAGCAGTGCTTCTTTTGGGCTTAAGCTATCGATTTCCAGGCGCTGCAGCTCCTCAGTAAACGGGTCTTCGACAGGAAACAACTCCTGTTGAAGCACATTGACCTTGAAAGAAGTTTTTTCTTTTTCCAGTCCTTCCAGGATGGTCTGGGCTCTTACTATCACCGGGTTGTTAATACCTGCCATCCTGGCTACATGGATCCCATAGCTTTTATCTGCTTTACCGGGCAGCACTTTCTTTAAAAATACCACATTATCCCCTGAATCTAAAACGGAGACCGATAAATTGAAAACAGGGGGCAGATCCTTCTCCAATTCAGTCAGTTCATGATAATGGGTGGCAAAAAGCGTCCTGGCTTTAATATGTTCGGTTATATATTCACTGACCGCCTTGGCCAGGCTCAATCCATCATAAGTGCTGGTGCCGCGGCCAATCTCATCCAGAATGATCAGACTGTCGCGGGTGGCATTATCCAGTATATTTGCCACCTCAACCATCTCCACCATAAAGGTGCTTTGGCCCGCAGCCAGATCATCTGATGCTCCCACCCGGGTGAATATTTTATCAACAATACCAATATCAGCACTGTCAGCAGGAATAAAACTGCCGATTTGGGCCATTAGAACCAGCAAGGCAGTCTGCCGCATAAAAGTACTTTTTCCGCCCATATTGGGGCCGGTTATAATGGCAAATCGGTTATCATTGTCCATTTTTATATCATTGGGGACAAACCGGGAAATCTGCAAATATTTTTCCACCACCGGATGTCGGCCAGCCTTGATCTCCAGGCTGCGGTTCCGGTGCAGACGCGGGCGAACATAATGATTCAGATAAGCAGCTTCCCCTAAAGAATAGATTACATCCAGATCAGAGATCAGGTCGGCCGCTGTCTGGATCTCACCAATATATGCAGCAATTGCTTCACGGATTCTGGTGAATTCCTCATATTCCAGAACAAATAGTTTTTCCCGGGCTCCCAATATCTGTCCCTCATAGTTTTTCAGTTCTTCATTAATAAATCTTTCTGTATTGACCAAAGTTTGTTTACGATGATAATCAAGGGGGATCATATGCAAATTGGATTTACTGACTTCAATAAAATAGCCAAATACCTTGTTAAAGCCGACCTTTAAATATTTTATGCCGGTCCTTTGTTTTTCCCGGGTTTCAAAATCCACCAGCCATTGGGAACCCTCCTGGCTTAACCGCTTTAATTCATCGATTTCACTATGATATCCCGGTTTGATGATACCTCCTTCTTTCAGTCCCAAAGGAGGATCATCAGCGATGGCTTCGCTGATTATTTGGTATACATCGTTTAATGGATCCATCCGGCCGATTTCTTTGAGCAAATCGCTTTCCGCTGAAAGCAGCACTTCCTTTAATTGCCGGATGGCTGCAATGGATATCTTGAGCGCTGTCAAGTCCCGGGGCGAAGCGATACCGCTGCCAATTCTCCCGGCGATCCTTTCCATGTCATAAACATTGCTTAAAGCTTTTTGTACCTGACTTTTAAACACCAGCTTGCTTTTTATTTCCTCTACTCCGTCCAACCGGCGTTCGATTAAATATATATCACGGGATGGCTGTTCCAGCCATCGCTTTAATTTACGCTTGCCCATTGCTGTATTGCAGAAGTCCAGGACAGAAAGTAAAGAGCCTTCCCTTTTGCCTTCCCTGATGGTAGATGAGAGTTCAAGATTTCTGCGGGTAGAAGCGTCCATTTCCACAAAATTTTCGGTGCGATAAGGTTGGATGGTTTTAATATGAGGAAGACTGGTCTGGCACGTTTCCTGCAAAAAAACCAGGATCAATCCGGCTGCCAGGATACCGGTTCCGGTCAGCTTCTCAGCAAAATCTTCATCCGTACCCATATCCATTTGCTCCCTGATCAATACCCTTGCATCTTCTACTTTGGTAATGGCGGATTGTACCCTGGTAAATAACGCGGGGATATTTTGCAGGCTTTTTTCTGTCCATTGATCGTCAAGGGTGGCGGAGGGCGGTAACAGACATTCTGACGGCCGGAGGCGAAACAGTTCGCCCATCAATTCATTAAAAGCGTTGCTGCCGGTAAATTCAGTCACTTTGAATTCACCGGTGCTGATATCACTATAGGCAAAACCTATTACATCTTCATTTTCGTATATAGCTGCCAGGTAATTATTGCTGCTGTCCGGCAACATATTGTCATCTAAAACCGTACCCGGGGTGATGATCTGGGTTATCTCCCTTTTCACAATGCCTTTGGCCGCTTTGGGATCTTCGATCTGTTCGCAGATCGCCACTTTATATCCCCGGGAGATCAATTTGGCAATATAGCCGGCAGCAGAATGATGCGGGACGCCGCACATGGGCACTTTATTTTCCCCGTTATCCCTGGCAGTGAGAACAATTTCCAGTTCTTTGGCAGCCAGTACCGCATCATCAAAAAACATCTCATAAAAATCGCCCAGGCGGAAAAATAGTATGGCATCTTTATGTAATTCTTTATGGGCTAAGTATTGCTGTATCATTGGCGTCGGATGAGACAAGGCAACGTTACCTCCTAAAAAGAAAGACCTAGTAAACTAAGTCTTTCTTTATCATACTTTATTTTCTGTCCGGTTTAAATTACATAGATCCACAGTCGCAGCCACATGAATCACACCCTGAAGCACAGCTGTTTTCACCTACGATCGCCTGATTGATAGCATAATAAACGGCCTGCATCAAATTATCGAATTTCTCCTGAGCTGTCATTAACTGCTGAATCGTTTCATTGCTGGCTAACTCGTCTTCTAAAATTTGCAAATGGTCCTCATCGCTTTTGGAGATGATTTTGCCCTGATCGACCTGATCATCCATTTTTAATTTCAAATTTTGATAGCTTACGATCAGGTCATAGGCACGGGAATCCTCAGTGATACTGGCTTGCATATTCTTTAACTGTTCGATTTCGTCAGACTGTGCCAAAGCTTCACCAAGTTCAAATGCCATGTTGATAATTTGTTCACTCGTCATAATGTTTAATTCCTCCTAAAATAATTAATTGGTTTCGATTTCACCAAACAAGGAAAAAGTTGTACCCCTGGTAATTCTAACATGAACAAAGCTGCCGATTAATTCTTTTGGACCGGAAAAGATCACAATCCGGTTGCCATCAGTCCTGCCGGTCAGCCGGTGGGGATTGGTCTTGCTTGTGCCTTCCACCAGTATCTCCTGTACCGTCCCAGCCAGAGATCGATTGATATCGGCGGCAATACTGTACTGGAGCTCATTTAATCTGCTCAGCCTCTGTTTCTTTTCCTCCAGGGATAACTGGTCTTTAAAATCTGCCGCCCTGGTTCCCTTACGTACTGAGTACATGAAGGTGAATGCAGCATCAAACCTTACTTTTTCTACCATTTCCAGGGTCTGCTGAAAGTTCTGTTCAGTTTCTCCCGGGAAACCGACGATCAAATCACTGGTGATCGCCGCACCTGGTATAGCGGAACGGATCTTCTCGGTTAAACTTTGGTAGTGCTCTCTGGTATATCCACGGTTCATCCTGCGTAAGATTTCGTTGCTTCCAGCTTGTAATGGCATATGGATATGTTTGCATATTTTTTTATGTCCTGCAACTGTCTTGATCAGTTTATCAGAAATATCTTTGGGGTGGGAAGTGGTAAACCGTATCCTTTGAATCGATTCAATTTCCGCTGCTTCACAGAGCAGATCGGCAAAATCATACGCCTTTTCTCCTCCGCTGTTATAGGAGTTGACATTCTGGCCCAGCAAGGTAATTTCTTTATAACCCTGCTCTCCCAATCTCATGATTTCCGTCAAAATATCCTCAGGCTGCCGGCTTCTTTCCCTGCCCCTGGTATAAGGGACAATACAATAGCTGCAAAAATTATTGCAGCCGTACATAATATTTACAAAGGCTGTTAAGCCCGGTTTTCTGATATTGGGAATGTTCTCGACGATTTGCCCTTCTTTTTCCCATACCTGCATTACTCTTGCCTTTTGTTCCTTGACTTTAGCGATTAAGGCCGGCAGTTCGTGAATATTATGGGTCCCAAAAACAATATCGACCCCCTGCTTTTTTAACCGCTTCTGATTGTCAGGGATCTGCGCCATACATCCGCCGAAAGCGATGAGCATTTCCGGGTTTTTCAGTTTTAATCTTCTAATTTCGCCCAGTTTGCCAAACACGCGGTTTTCAGCTGAGTGCCTGACACTGCAGGTATTGAATATGATAAGATCAGCGTCTTCCGTGGTGCTGGTTTCACAGTAGCCCATCGCTTCAACCAGACCGGCAATGGTTTCGGAATCCCTGACATTCATCTGACAGCCGTATGTTAAGATATTATATTTTTGGGTTCCATCCAATTGCTGCACATCAATACCTCCTGACCCATATTATTATAACCTTTTCATTGTAAAAAACGATATTTCAAAGAAATAATTTGCAGTGTCTGCGCCGATCATATATTAAAAATGTCAATAATATGACATAATATTTCCAACAATAAATAGAAAATGTTGTGATACGGGAAAATTATTTTAAAAAGGAGGAATACCTATGCTCAAAGAGTTTAAAGAGTTTGCCATGCGGGGTAATCTGATGGACATGGCTATGGGTATCATTATCGGAGCCGCATTTGGCAAGATTGTAACTTCCCTGGTTAATGATATCATCATGCCCCCAATTGGACTTATTTTAGGCAAAGTTGATTTCACCAATTTATTTTACAATCTTTCTGATACCCCTTATGCATCTCTTGCCGCAGCACAGGAGGCAGGCGCTCCCGTCATTGCCTGGGGAATGTTTATCAATACCCTCATCGATTTTCTCATTATTGCATTTGTGCTATTTCTGATCATACGTCAGATCAATAAAATGAAACGAACCGAGGAAGAAGAAGCCAAGACCAAAGATTGCCCCTACTGTAAATCTGAAATTGCCATTGATGCCACCCGCTGCGCCCACTGTACATCAGAAGTAAGCTAAAGTTAAAAAACCCGGATCATCGAGCATGATCCGGGTTTTTTTCTTTTTAATATTAATAGGGTTCGCTGAACAATTCAAAATGTTCTTTGGCATGGAGGCAGGCCGGGCAAAGTTCCGGAGCTCCTTCTCCTTCATGTACATATCCGCAGTTGCCGCATTTCCATTTGGTTTTTTCCGCTTTTTTAAATACCGTACCATTTTCGATATTCTCTGCCAGTTTATTAAATCTGGTTTCATGAGCAGTCTCTGCTTTGGCGATCATTTTAAAAGCAGCCGCGATCTGCGGGAAACCTTCTTCTTCAGCCACCTTGGCAAAAGCCGGATATAAATCTGACCATTCTTCCCTCTCGCCGCCGGCGGCATATTTCAAATTTTCCAGCGTGCTGGCTTGTGCCACAGGATAGTCGGCAGTGATTTCGATCATGAAGGGCATATCCCCTTCCATTCCCTCCAATAAGAACTTGTAAAACCGTTTGGCATGTTCCTTTTCATTATCAGCTGTTTCAATGAAAATGTTCTTTATTTGTTTGTAGCCTTCTTTATCTGCCACAGACGCATAGTAGGTATAACGGTTTCTGGCTTGGGATTCTCCTGCAAATGCTTTCAATAAATTTTCCGCTGTTTTGGTTCCATTCAGTTTTTTACTCATTGTTCAACCTCCTTTAATTTTTCATTTTTATTTTCAAGGCATATAGGACAGATGCCTTTACAATAAACGTTTTTTTCTTTTATCAGATAATTATTTAAATGACTGGTGGCAAAAGCATCACTTTCCAGCTGGAAATCATGGATACCACCGCACTCGATACATTTAAAATGCCCATGACCGGTCACATTATAATCGTAACGGGTTTCATGATCTTCAATATTAATTGGCTGAACGATGCCAGCTTCAATAAATAGATTGATGGAATTATAGACGGTAGTTTTGGATAACGTGGGAATCTCCCCTACCAGATCATGATAAATCTGCTCGACTGTTGGGTGATTTGGGTTGCTCACCAAATAATCCAGTATTTTAATTCTCTGATACGAAGGCTTGATTTCTTTTTTGATCAAAAGTTTGGCTATATCTGTATTCATAACCTACCTCAAAGATTATAATCATTACAATTATGTTATTATTTTAATAATGTAAAGTCAAGCATATGATTTGTGAATATGTATTGAATTAGATATTTCAAAATTAGTTTTCAGGATATAATTATAAATAATTCGTAATAAAGGAGAAAATGATATGGCCGAAATCTATAAACTGCCAATCGCCAAAAGCAGTGAGGAACTTTTTATTCTGGCCAAAATGGCCAATCGTCACGGATTAATAGCGGGTGCGACCGGAACCGGAAAAACTGTTTCGCTGAAGGTTATGGCAGAGGCTTTCAGCCAGATCGGAGTACCTGTATTCCTGGCTGATATTAAAGGTGATCTGGCCAGTATTTCATTTGCTGGTGAAACAAGCCCCAATATGGAAGATCGGCTGAAGATGCTAGGTCTTGAAGGATTTGAGTTCAAAGGGTTTCCCGTACGCTTCTGGGATGTTTTCGGGGAATTGGGCCACCCGGTTCGCACTACCGTTTCTGAAATGGGACCTATGCTTCTATCCCGTTTACTGGATTTAAATGATGTGCAGACCGGAGTTATCAATATTGTATTTAAAATTGCCGATGATCAGGGCCTGCTTTTGATAGACCTGAAAGACTTGCGGGCTATGCTGAAATATGTGGGCGATAATGCCAAGGAATATACAGTGGAATACGGTACAGTATCCAAACAATCCATCGGAGCGATCCAGCGTGGCTTACTGCGGCTGGAAGAACAGGGCGGCGACCATTTCTTTGGCGAACCAGCCCTTAATATTATGGATTTTATTATGACGGATCCCGATGGACGCGGCATCATCAATGTATTAGCAGCAGAAAAGCTGTTTCAATACCCTGCTCTTTACGCAACATTTCTCTTGTGGATGCTGTCTGAGCTTTTTGAAGAAATGCCGGAAGTGGGAGATCTGGATAAACCCCGGATTGTATTTTTCTTTGATGAAGCCCATTTGCTGTTTAAGGATATGCCCAAAGCCTTGCTGGAAAAAATCGAACAAGTGGTCAGATTGATCCGTTCCAAGGGGGTTGGCGTATATTTTATTACCCAGAATCCAATCGATATTCCTGATACTGTATTAGGACAATTAGGCAACCGGGTCCAACATGCTTTAAGAGCCTATACCCCAAGAGAACAGAAAGCAGTTAAGGCAGCTGCTGAAACCTTCCGGGCCAATCCGAATCTAAATGTAGAACAAGTCATTACCGAATTAAAAGTTGGTGAAGCCCTGGTGTCTTTTTTACAGGCGGACGGCAGTCCCCAACCGGTTGAAAAAGCCTGGATAATGCCTCCGGCCAGCAGGTTTGGAACCATAACCGCTCTGGAAAGAAACACCATCATCAATGGTTCAACCCTCTATCATAAATATCAGGAAATGATAGACCGTGATTCTGCTTTTGAGATGCTGCAGAGGAAAGTTGAAGAGCGTGATGCTGAAGCGCAACGTGAAACTGAAAAGCTGGCCCGGGAAAAGCAATACTCTGAGGAAGCCAGGAGAGAAAAAACAAGTGCCAGGAAAAAACAGCCCGATACCATCGTGGAGAAAATAGCAAAATCAGCAATCTCTTCTTTTAGCAGCCAGATCGGACGTTCTATCGCCCGGGGGATATTAGGCTCGATCATGAAGAAATAACCGGGGCGCTCAGTTAAGCCAATTAGATCCGATAAGGAAGATCACTACTCTTTCTTATCGGTTTTCTTTGTCATTTTCATTATGAAATAAACCAGAGTCACCGCCATGACCAACAGAAATACCGGTAAAAGCCAATGGCTAAGTCCAGTAATATTGCCTTTGGCGGTTTCAATGGAACCCCAAATTAAATAGGCAAAAAGCAATACACATTCGGTTTTCATGAATGCCATTAACATGCGGCCTTGTAAATACTGGTAAGGGGCATTGTTTTCATTGATGGGCTGTAAATAATTATAGGTATGGGGAAATCTCTCCATTATTTTTAATCCGACATAAAAAACTATCATCACCCCGGCCAGAATTAGCAGAGAATTTTTGCTGCCCCAGCCATCCGGCGCCCCGGAAAAATCAAAATGGGTAGGTATTTCTGCCGGCAGCAGCGTATAATTTATTTTCAGGAATAACAGCATGAATATGACTGTCCCCAATGCAGCAATGTCCAATAACAATTCTATGGTTGTGATCGGGATATCCAATACCGGCCTTTTTTGAAGCATTTCAATCCTTCTTCCGATATTTCATCTGTCAAGCGTTGCCGACAGTTTTGTTTTCCTTCTTTTCATAACTTTATATACGATGAAGATAATTAGCAGCAAAAGCAAGGCGGTGATCAAATAGACTTTCAAAGCGAAGGCATTCGGATCCCCCCATACAGCACTCAGTCCAGTGTCCTGGCTTACGATCTTTCTTCCCTGGGGCTGGCTGTAATAAAGCGGTATCTGAGGAATACCGTCCTGTGCGGCAAAAGACTGCAAATATCCGGCGATGGCAGCCCATTCTTTTATCTCATTATTGTTGCCGCCGGTCAGGTCTTTTATAATATGTTCCTCAAAATCTACGATCGGTTCCCCGTCTTTGTTTTTGGGAACGATTGACAAGATACCGAAAGATTTTTCTCCCACCACCGTTAACATCTGGGCAGAATATAAACCTGCCACTACGCGGTAAAGACTGTCATCATCTATTTCTTCCAGGTTTCCGTTACTTTCCAGCAATGATGCAGAGGTAACTTTGTTAAACATCAAACGATGGGGATTGAACGTATAAGTCATGCCTGCAATATATAATTGGGCTGGTTTCATAAGCGGAGCAACTGATGCATCCACTTCGCAGGCTGTTTTTAGTTCCCGTCCGGTTAAATAAACAGATATCAATGGGTACCCGGCTTTTTTATCAGGTCCAATCCCAAGAGAACTGACGGCAAAGGCATCTGCCACAGTAATATTTCCTTTTAGAAAAGTACCTCTGATGGTACCGCTGGGAACCACTGCCGCGGCGATCGGCTCGTAGCTGGTTCCCTCGGCAGCTTTTACCGCATAAATATAGGCATCACCTATAAGATTGGCTAACGGTTCTTCCTCATGCCGGACTCCGATTTCCGCAGCCGGCAAAAAGCTAAACGGACTATAGGCTAACACCTGATCAAATGTCATTCCCATATCATCAAGGTAATCGGTTTGTACTTTCTGCCGGTACTTCTCCACAGTGGCCGTAATACCTGAATCTGCTGGCAGTCTGTCATCGATGGGCAAAAGTTGATAGTGACTTACTTGCCAGTTGTTGTCCTCATCGTCTTTTATCTTAAGCAGGCCGATATGCTCACCATATTCCCCCGTCGAGCAGATAATGGTGCGGCCTGTTATGATCGGTTCAGTAAGTTTGGTATGGCTGTGTCCGCTGATGATCACATCGATATCCGGCACTTTTTGGGCTAATAATTCATCCTCAGAATTTTCCCCGTCATTTGACGTCCCGGAATGGGAAAGGCAAATGATCAGATCGACCTTTTCCTTATTTTTCAGTGTTTCCGTTATACTGACTGCGGTTTTCAGCGGATCGGCAAATGCAACTTCTGCCATGGGAGCATTGGAAATCGCTTCAGATCCAATCAAACCAAATATACCAATTCGTTTGCCATTCCGTTCCAGAATGATATATTCTCTGGTCCCGTAATCAGTCATGGCCTTATTTAAATCTGATAACGATTCTGTTAGTTGTTCCTTATCACCATCCGGGAAAACCACATTGGAGACCAATAGCGCTGGTAGTTTTTGATTGTTTTGCCGGGCTGCATTCAGGCAGTCTGCCAGTCCCTGCGCCCGGTAATCGAATTCATGATTGCCAAAAGTAGCAGCATCATATCCCATCTGCCCCATGAGTGACAACCCCGGTGCACTTTCGGCAAAAATAGTCTGAAACAGTGTCCCCATGGAAAAGTCTCCGGCATCCAGGAGCAAAAGTTCAGGATCCGTTTCCCGCTCCTCATCGACAGCACTTTTTATGAGGGCAAAGCCGCCGTATTCATTTATGGTTCCACCTTTGTCCAGTGTAAAAGGCAGAATGTGATCATGCAGGTCATGGGTAAAAATAATTGTAATGTAGTCTTCTTTATCGGCAGCAACTGCCGGGAAAGCGAATGTCATTGTTGCAAGGAAGATGAAAACCACTACCATCAAACTGCGCATTAATTTAAACAATAGCATACCCTCCATATTTCAGGCTTATTATCCGTTTAGTCCCTGTCATCAGTTTTTTTCAATTATAGGCTGATAAATATCTTTCCATTGTTAACAAACCTGAACAGCCTCTTATCATTGAAATATTCCCTGCTCCCGGTAGTATTTTTCAGCTCCCGGGTGCAGCGGAATGCCGACATCTGAGGCCATTCTTGATATGGTCAAACCTTTAAGGGCAGCATGAACATCATGCAGATAATCAACATTTTCGCCTATGGATCTGGTTACTTCGTATGCGGCAGCCTCGGGCATATTTTTAGGTACTGCAATAATGGTATTGGTCGATAAAGATGGCAGGTCGTGGTCAAGAAAATTGTACGTACCATTAGGAATAACAGTGATATTATAATGATATTTTTCAGTCATTCTGTTTAAGACATCCTGGTTGATCTCCAGCAAAACTAAATCCTTATTTGTTTGCATTTCCAAAATCGTTGGAGCTGGAAACAGGGTCGATAAGCTCATGACGTCTATTCTTCCATCTGCCAGCATATAAGCTGAATCACTCATATTCTTGTAAACGATTTCTCCTCCCCATTCTGTAAATTCTTTTTCATTGACTCCATATTCAGCCAGCAATCTCTTGAATGTTTCTGCTGAAGTGGAACCTGATTGATCGATAGATATTTTTATTTTAAGTTTTTCATCGATTATTTGGTCAAATGATATGATGCCCAGTTCTTTATTGGCTGCAATTTGTAATGTACTGGGATATAAAGAAGCGATTGCCGTAATATTATCCAATGGTTCTACGAATATCCCTTCCCCTTTTACCGCAGAATAAGCAGCAATGTTATGAGTAGCCCCCATATCAACTTCATTGTTGTTGATTCTGTAAAGATTCGCCGTGCCGCTGCCCGGAACAATTGTAATTTTGGCATCAGGTTCGGTTTTATGTAAGCACTCTGATATACCTGTTAAAACCATTTGCAGGCTTCCTTCAGGAGACCCTCCTGCAATTACCATGTCAAGGACATTTTCTCGGTTATCGGTTTCTTTTGAATAACCACAACCCGCTAAAACTAAAATAAATAGAAGCAAAATAGAAATTTTACTTAATTTTTTAAGTGCTTTCAATGATCTTTTTTTCCTTTTCGCTTATTTGTTTATAATGCCTTGCTCCCGGTAGTATTTTTCTGCTCCCGGATGCAGGGGGATGTTCATGTTAAGCACTAATTCTTCGGAAGTCAATCCAGATAAGTTGGCATGTACATCATGTAAATAATCCAGATTTTCATTTATAGAACGAGCTATTTTATAGGCATTCTCATCTGAAGAATCTTTAGGCACAAATATAAAAGTGGTGCAGGCAATTGTCTGTATTTCTGCCAGTTGAGACGGATAACTGCCGGCGGGGATAGTGGCTGACTGGTACTTATATTTCTCTATCATTTTATCAATTATTTTTTGATCGATTGAAAGAAACTCAAAATCTTTGGCAGTAGATGCCTCCAACAAGTTTGGCACAGGGACCAAAGTAGCAAATAAAGCTCCGTCAATCGTTCCATCAGCCAGCATTTGCGCAGAGTTATCAATGTTTTGATATATGATTTCTCCTCCCCAGTTTGATATATCATCCAGAGTAAGCCCATATTCAGATAGTATCTGCTTAAACATCAATTCTGTGTTTGACCCGGGCTGACCAATAGAGATCCTTAGCTTCATCTTTTTATTCAGAAATTCTTCCAGAGATGTGATTCCAATTTTTTTATCGAAGGCAATCTGCAGAACGCTTGGATAAAGAGCAGCTATAGCTGCGATGTTGGAATGTTCTTCTGTAAAAGGATCATTACCATGCATAGCCGCATAGGCTTGTACACTATTAGAAACGCTTACATCTCCTTCATTATTATTAATCCTGATGGGGTTTGCCCCCGTACTGCCAGGAACGATCGTAACCTTTGATCCGGGATATGTCATATTGATACATTCTGATATCGCACTTAATACCATGAACAAGGTGCCCGAACTGGAAGCCCCAATAATCGTTATATTCAGCGGGGCTTCTCCTTGCGGCCGATTGGCTTCACTGTCGGATGAGCAGCCAATGAAACTGACCATAATTAAACTGATCAGTATGCCTGAGATTAGCTTTTTCACTTTGATCATTTGATTTCCCCCCATCTTTAAATTATTTAAGCAATACATAGAAATATAATAATCCATTTTATTTAAATGTTTATTTATTACTTATTCTTTTCAATTACTTCTGGGTATGGACAAAAAATGGTTGATCGCAAATAGTACTGTAATTGAAATGGCAATCAGATAAACATTGCCAGTCAATAATATGATCCCGGCACCCACAATCAAAATTCTGGCGAATGAAGGGATGTTTTTGTCAAACCACCAGCCTTCAATACCCATGGCAATTAAAGCTACTGAGAATACTCCCAGGATGAAAGCAAGAACGATTTGTATCAATGGAGCATGTAATAATAATGCTGGCCAGTATACAAAAATAAAAGGCAGTACGTACGCAATGAGGGCCATTTTCATTGCCATAAAGCCTACTCTCATTGGAGGAGCACCTGCTATGCTTGCTGCAGCAAATGCAGTCAGAGCTACGGGGGGTGTGATTGTAGCCATAGCGGCATAAAAAAGTATAAACATATGTGCTGCCATAACCGGGATCCCCAGTTTGATCAAAGCCGGAGCAGCAACCACCGCTACCAATAAGTAAGAAGTACTGATATTCATTGCCAGACCCATGATCATAGCCAATAACATGACCAGAAACAATGTCCCCAGCAATGACTGGTTGGAAAGAGCCATCAATGCAGAACTAAATTTAGCTCCAATACCTGTCAAATTAAAAACGCCAATCATAATGCCGCAGGCTGCCATGGTGGTAACCACCATTAATCCATTAGAAATCCCATTGATTAAAGCATCGATAAAAACCTTGATTGTCATTTTGTTTTCCCGATTAAAAAAGCTGACCAATATGATCAGTACGATTGATTCAAGACCGATTCGCGCAATGCTGACTCCGCTGAAAGAAAGTCTAAAAATCAAGAAAAAGATTGGAATAAAAAATGGGAGTCCTTTTTTTACGGTTTGGAAAAAAGGCGGGATGTCTTGCTTATTCATTCCCTGCAGCCCCATTTTTCGGGCTCTGATATCAACGGTAAAGTAGATAGCCAGAAAATAAAGAATAGCAGGCAATAAGGCCGCCAGAGCAACCTGACCATAGGGGATCCCTATCACCTCAGCCATAATAAAGGCAACCGAACCCATTACGGGCGGCATAATTATTCCACCAGCTGAAGCACAGGTTTCTACGGAAGCTGCAAAATCAGCAGGATATCCGGATTTCTTCATCATAGGTATGGTAATGACACCTATGGTTGCAGCATTAGCTACGGAACTGCCGGAAATCATCCCGAAGAACCCGGAACCCAGCACGGATATTTTAGCCAATCCCCCTCTCTGCTTACCTGCTATGGCAGCAGCGAAATCGAAGAGAAATGCTCCTGCCCCCGTGCATAACAAAAATGCCCCGAAAATTATAAATAGAATTAACTGATTGGAAGCTACCCCCAAAGTCCACCCCCAGATACCGTCAGTTGTTAAGAACATTTCATCAATAACGTGATTAAGGGTAAATCCATTATGTCCAAATCTTCCAAATAAAAAAGAACCAAAATACAAATAACTCAGTGAGAGAATACTTAAGATCGAGATCCAGGGTCCAATAATTCTGCGAGTACCTTCCAGGAGTAAAATGATCGTTAAAATACCGAACACGATATCCAAAAAAGAAACCTGATCAACAAAAGCAAATCTTGTTATTAGTCGATCAAGGTTCAAGGATATATAACCACTGACCAATAGAGACAAAACCACCAATAGCCAGTCATACCATGGTACTTTGTATTTTGTGTCGGTTCCAGGCATTGTATAAACAATAAAGGTTATAGTAAAGAACAATCCAAAGCATATAGCGCGATGCATGATTGGCTGGGGATAGAAAATGATCGCCCAAAAGATATAAAAAGCTGCAATTAGCGAAAAGATTTTATATAAGTATGAAGGAATACCAGTTAAAACACGTCTTTCTCCTTCGCCCCATATATATTTGTTGATTTTTTTAAATTTTCCAGTATTTGATTCCCTTGCTTGGGCCAACAATCATTATTACCACCTTATAAATATTGTGTGTTCTTATAAATCGCTTATTCAAAACTATTTTCAGGAATTTCCTCCAATACCTTTTCCAGAATTTTTCTAGTGTTCTCGGCATTTTCTGCAAAGAAAACGCTGTCATGCCTCCCTCTTAGCGGAATAATTCTTATATTCCTGACGAATTGAGCCCATATCCTGCTGGAAAGCTCCGATGATTCACCTGATGCTTCTTCCGGGTAAAAATATACTATATCACCGTTGTAAGGCTTGATCTTATATACTGACCGGGCATATTTTATCCAGGATTCATTTTTTATGTATCGAAAGCACAGCGGTTTAAATAAATCAGGGATTATTTTGTATAAAGCACTTTGCAGTCGTATTGAATAGTAGAAATATTTAACCGTCAAGTATTGTTTTATAGAGACGTTTTTTAATTCTTCTATATTGCTGCGCAATTTTTCGTTAATACTCTTGGTATTTTTAACACTGGCAACGATTGGATCGTACATAGCCAGCAAAAAAATATCCTGTTTGGCATCCTTTAACTGTCGTGCCATTTCATAAGCAATGATGCCTCCCACGCATTGTCCTGCCAAAATATAAGGACCTGTCGACTGGATTGTTCTTATATCATCAATGTAGTATCTGGCTACTTGTTCAAAGGTAATTGGATGTTGCCATTTCACCGCATCAGGATTAAACTTGATGCCGTAAAAAGGGCGCTCGGAATCAAAATCCATAGCGATATGTCTATAAATCACTGGTTCACCCTCGGTAGCATGAATAAAAAATATCGGCGTTTTGCTGCCACCTTCCTGAAACGGAACCAAAAACGGATGGATTGTTTTATAATCACCTTTACCCAGGATATATGAAGCTAATTCTTCGATGGAACTGTTTTCGAAAATGTATTTAAGGGGTATTTGTATTCCGAATTGTTCGGTAATAGAATCATATAATACTGCTGCTTTGAGTGAATCCCCTCCCAATTCAAAAAAGTTATCAGTTATACTAATATTCTTGATTGGCAGAATCCGTGTAAATATTTTCAAAAGAGCTTTTTCCGTTTCATTTCGCGGCAGTAACAGTTTTTCGTGTTCCCCCCGTACTGGCTGCGGCTTCAAACCCAATGACTGTATTGTTTCATAAAGTTTTGTCCGTTGAATTTTCCCTCCCTCACCAACCGGAATGACGTCTAAAACATAAAGGATCGTCGGCATTTTAAAAGCAGCTATCCTGCCCTGCAAATGATGCCGCAAGTCTTTCAGATAAAGATTAGTCCCTGCTTTCAAAACCAGGGCTGCGCCAACCTCTTCATTGCCTTCCACCCCATGAACCGGGAATATGACCGCCTGTTTAATACCAGGATGTAATAACAACGCTTCTTCTACTTCATATGGAGATACTTTTTCCCCACCCCGATTGATGATTTCTTTAAACCTTCCTGTAATAAACAGGTAGCCATCTTCATCAAGATAGCCTGCATCTCCAGTACGAAACCATTCTCCATAAAAGGATTCCTGATTGGTCCGCTCATCATTATCATAACGTTTTATGACCTGGGGGCCGCAGACTAAGATTTCCCCTTCGACATTCGCTTTAAGTTGCTGCCCATTCTCATTCGCGATAACGACTCCGATCTGCACCGGGACCCCAACGGAACCTGGTTTTTGTCCTTGTGGGGCAGAGGAAGAATTAGAAATACCTCCGGTTTCAGTCATTCCATAGCTGACATGGACTGGTACATTGAATACTTTTTTGATCCTATCAGCAAGTGTTTCTGTTAATTTGGCTCCTGTAGATCTGACAAATCTCAATGAAGAATCTTTGAACTGTAAAGCATTCTGTTCCGCATATTCCACAATTGTCTGAAACACTACTGGGCTGGCAGCAAAATATGTTGGTGATGTCTCGTTTAAAAGGTGAAAAAAATGATTTGGTTCAATATCGTCAGCACAAATCGCAGTTCCGCCACTGAATAAAGCGGCTAAAACAGAATTCAGACCCACGGAACGAAACATGGGGGTAATATTCAAAGTTCTGTCACTGGTTGTTAACGAAAAGTCTGTTATTCTCTTTTGGACGGCAGTACAAATATTGATATGAGAGCGTGGTACAATTTTGGGTTGAGCGGTTGTACCGGACGTATAATTGACCATAGCGATATCATGCCCATGGGCAAGTACCGTGGTTGGAGAAGTTTTTTTCACAACGCCAATAATTTCATATTTAATATCCATATTGCCGTTTTTTGGCCGCAGGTAAAAAACATCTCTTTTGCGTTCTGTGGAAATCCCGAACAAAGGTCCTTGATAATTTTCAGGAATCATCAACGCGTCTATTTTTAATAAATCAAAATAATATTTATATTGCAGCTCGGAATAATCCGGACTTAGAGGGGCAAAGGCTGCTATATTCGAAATAGCCAGAAAAGCAATCGCCGTTTCTAAAGCAGATCTGCTAACAAAGGCAATTCTTTGATTCGGCTGGATTCCCAAAGTAGTCAGATAATTGCCCATAGCCTTCACGGAATCGCCCAATTGCTTATAAGTCAAACTCTCTCCATTATGCCCTATTAGAGCAATTTTATTTGGAGATTTTTCAACAATTGGCTCTATCAACCCCATGATCCTCAAACGTTCCAAAGCCGGTCTCTCCTTATCTATAATGCTTGTAAATACAAGCACAATTAAAAACCTTTTGTTTGGCAGCTAATTCAAAGTAATGAATTTTTGAGATAATTTCCATCAGCATCAATGATGGCAGGCGACTCAGGATATGCTTAAACATTCGGTCTGATCAAATCAATATTTTTAATGCTGTCTATGTCCACAAAAGTACTCATTTCTACAAATGAAAATAACAGAATCGACACCATTTTCAATTCTGTTTTTGAGGAATAATTCCTGCTTCCCTGTAATACTTTTCAGCCCCTGGATGCAGATCGATCCCTAAATTATTGATCATCTGCTCAGCAGTGATGCCGGCCATTGATGCATGGATGGTTTTCAAATAGTCAAGGTTTTCATGAAATGCTTTGGTCATTTTATAAACATTCTCCTCAGAGCTGTTTTTGGGAACTGCAATAATGGCATTGTTATTGACCGTTTTTAGATCTTCTTTTAAAAAAGTATAGGTACCTGCAGGTATTACATAGTTATAATACTTTTGCTGGCTGCAAAGTTTATTGATCACTTCCGGGTCGATGGTTAAAAGCGCGATGTCCTTGTTTTGTGCCAGCTCCTGTATGGTCGGTGTAGGGAGAAAGATTCCGACTACCATCATGTCAATTCTATTGTCAGTCAGCATTTGAGCAGAATTATCGATATTTTGATAAACAATTTCGCAGCCCCAGTCGATAGTATCCTGTATTGACAAACCATAGGCTGACAGTAACTGCTGCACGAACTGCGCCGTTGCGCTGCCGGTCATGCCTGCAGATATTCTTATTTTCATCTTATTGTCAATAAAATCATTAAAGGAATCGATTCCCAGGTCATCGTTTATGACGATTTGATAAACCTCCGGCATCAGATAAGTTACCGCAGCCAGATTGTCCATCTTTTTCTCATATGGATCTTCCCCGCTGGTTGCGGCTAAAGCCATAAAAGTATTCGTCATGCATGCATCGGCTTCATTATTGTTGATTCTGATGATATTGGTGGCAAGATTTCCCGGAATATTAGTGACGATTGAATCCGGATAACTTTTATTGATACATTCTGCCAGACCATTCATGATGATCAGACCTGGTCCATTAGGAGATGACCCAAGTAAAGTAAGATTCATTTTTTCATTTTTCAAACCAGTCGTCTCTGGATCACCGGCGGCAGACTTTCCTGAACAACCTGAAACTGCAAATATTGTTATTATAAGAATCAAAAATATTGCCGAACGATATAATTTGTTCATATGTCATTTACCTCCTCTTGTCTTTATTTTGTGGCATAGGATTTTGACAGCAAATAATTAATTATAAATACAATGGCTGATGAAATAAGGATAAGCTTTATATTTCCTGTCAGAATGATTATTCCGGCAATAATAATCAGCAGCCGTGATATTTTCGATACTTTTTGTTCAAACCACCATCCTTCCAAGCCCATGGCGATCAATGCAACAGCAATAACACCAAGGAATAATGCGATAATAATCTCATAAAAGGGAGCCTGCATAAGCAAAGCCGGCCAATAGACAAAAATAAATGGTAATACATAGGCAATTATCGCCATACGCATCGCCATAAAACCAACTTTCATTGGCGGTTCTCCCGCAATACTTGCCGCTGCAAATGCGGTTATGGCAACGGGAGGGGTGATTGTGGCCATAGCGGCATAGAACAATATGAACATATGCGCAGCTAGAACAGTCACGCCAAGATTAATGAGCACCGGGGCAGCCACTACAGCTGTGAGCAGATAAGCTGTACTTATATTCATAGCCAGCCCCAGAAACATGGCCAACAGCATTACCAATAATAAAGTTATGATCAAGGAAGAATCTGACAATGACATTAATACTGAACTGAACTTTCCGCCGATTCCGGTAAGATTGAAGACTCCGATCATGATTCCGCAAGATGCCATGGTGGTTACGATCATGATCCCTTTCTCGGTGCCGTCTGCCAGAGCTTCAAAAATCATCTTTAAATTCATTCTGCTTTTTTTATTGAATATACTAATGACGATGATCAGGCAAATGGATTCAAGTCCGACTCTGGATATGGTTGCACCGGTCAATGTCAACCGGAATATCAAATATAATATTGGTATAAAGAATGGCAGCCCTTGTTTGATGGTATTCCGCAACGGCGGTATCTCATTTTTGGGCAGTCCCTGCAAGCCGATTTTCCGAGCCCTGAAATCGATGGAAAAGTATAATGCCAGGAAATACAGCACTGCCGGTAAAAAAGCAGCGGTTGCCACTTTCACGTATGGTATACCGATGACTTCCGCCATAACAAAGGCAACTGATCCCATTACCGGCGGCATTAAGATCCCCCCGGCGGAAGCACATGTTTCCACTGAAGCAGCAAAGTCTCCCGGATAACCAGATTTTTTCATCATGGGGATGGTGATAACTCCGACTGTCGAGGCATTTGCTACCGGACTGCCTGAAATCATTCCGAACAATCCGGAGGCAAGAATCGCAACTTTTGCCAGTCCCCCTCTGCTCCATCCGGCAATTGCAGCAGCAAAATCGAATAAAAAAGCCCCGGCACCGGAAAATAACAAAAATGCGCCGAAGATAACAAAAAGAATGACTTCATTGGTGGCAACGCCCATGATATTTCCCCAGATTCCATCAGTGGTAAGAAATAATTCTTCTATAGCATGCGCTGAGCTGAAACCTTTGTGGCCAAATTTTCCGGGTATAAAAGGACCCGCCCATAGATAAACCAGCGAAATGATACTGAGAAAGGACAACCAGGGCCCAATAACTCTTCTTGTCCCTTCCAGCAGGAGCAATACCGTTATGATTCCCATAATCATATCCCACAAAAAAACCGGATCGACAAAAACCAATCGATTGATGACCCGCTCAAGATTAAGATAAATATATATACTGACTGCAACAGACAGGAAAGCTAAAAACCAGTCATACCATGGAATACGGTTTCTTGTATTGGTTCCGGGCATTGTGTAGGTCATAAAAGTCAATGCCAAAAATAATCCGAAACTCAAACTGCGGTGCAAAATTGGCTGGGGATAATAAATAATTGCCCAGAATATGTAAATAGCAGTAAAGAACGCAATGGTTTTATAAAGTGTGGCTGGAAAACCAGTCAATTTCCTTTTATTTCCTTCTCCCCAGAGATAAAGTTTGAATTTACCAATCAAATTTGTTTTTGATTCAAGCACTTAGTATACCTGCCTTAATTTCTTATTGATTTCGTCGATCGCTTTATTCAGTACTTTTCTCATAAAATAAACATTGTTTCCCTGAACATGCTGCTATGATTACCGTCATTTTAAACAGGATTGTTATTGGTACAAATCTAATTAAGGTATATCAGCCAGGACCTCTTCCAGGACTTGTCTCGTATATTCTGCATTTTCCGCGAAAAAAACGCTCCAATGATCTCCATGGGTTGGAATAATACGAATGTCCCGGGCTAGCTTGGACCACAATTCAACAGAAGCCAACGATTTATTGCCAGTATATTTGGGTTTAAAAAATACGATTTCACCGTCATATTTTTTCATCCTGTAATTTTCCCGGGCACAACCGATAATGTTTTGTTTGTCCATGTTATTGAAAATGATTAATTTCATAGCACCAGGCAGTTTTTTATAAAAAATTCTTTTGTAATAATACCATTTGACTTCAAGATACTTTATCAACCCTTGTGTTTTTATCTCATTAATGTTTCTAAGCAATCTACGATCAAGATTGGCCTTGACTTCTGCTTCCGGCAATATCGAATCGAACACCGCCAATAAAGCAATCTTTTGCCGGGCTTCAAGAAGCTGCCGGGCCATCTCACAGGCGATGAGCCCCCCTACGCATTGGGCTGCCAGAATATACGGACCTTCAGGTTGGATCGTGATCATATCCTTGATATATTGTGCTGCTATCTGTTCAAAAGTTATGGGATGCACCCATTCGGCACCATGGGGGTCAAAGCTGATTCCATAAACAGGCCTCTCAGGATCAAAATTCATGACAACATGACGATACATAATAGCTTCTCCTTCTGCTGCATGGATTAAAAAGATCGGGGTCTTACTGCCGTGAACCTGAAATGGAACGATAAATGGATGCTTATTTCCATGCTCAATATTGCCGGCAATATACTCTGCCAGATTTTCTATTGAACCATTATTGAATATGTATTTAAGGGGTATCTGCAAACCAAACACTTCTTTGATCTGTTCGTATAAAACGGCGGTCTTTATTGAATCCCCGCCCAATTCAAAAAAGGTATCTGTTACGCTGATCTCTTTTAACTGCAAGATCCCCAGAAATATTTTATATAGTTTAAATTCTATCTCACCCCTGGGCAAAATGATGGTTTCTCCTGCATCCGCCAGAGGCTGCGCTTCGATGCCCAATGCCGCTACAGCTTCATACAGGGCCGATCGCTGAACCTTTCCTCCATGCCCAACCGGCATTTCTTTCAGCACATACAGGCGGGTTGGCATTTTAAAAGCTGTGACTTTCCCATATAAAAACCGGCGCAGTTCTTTTAAATAAAGCGCTGCTCCTTCTTTTAATACCACTGCTGCCCCTGCTTCTTCATTTCCGCCCCCCATCGGTATGGGAAACACTGCCACCTGTAATATATCCGGATGACGGCTTATGGCTTCTTCTACTTCGTAAGGCGATATCTTTTCTCCGCCGCGGTTGATGATTTCCTTGAACCGCCCGGCGACAAATAAATATCCATCCTCGTCCAGATACCCTCTGTCCCCGGTTCTAAACCAGCCCTGATAAAAAGAATCCCTGCCCGCATCGTTTTCATATCCTTTTATCACTTGGGGACCCCGTACCAGGATTTCGCCTGGTTGGTTATACCCTGCCATTTCTCCTGTTTCCTTCATAACGGCAACATCGACGCCTACCGGTACTCCCACAGAACCAGCTTTATATCCTTGCGGCGCGTTCATGCTGAAGGCAATACTTCCGCATTCCGTTAAGCCATAGCCTTCATACACCGGAACATTAAAAATATTCTGCAGACGCAGCGCAAGCTCTTCCGTCAGTGGTGCCCCTGCGCTCTTTATTAATTTAAGCTCATCACTTCCATAATCTAAATCATTTTTCTCGGCATAAGCAGCAATGTTGTTAAACACTACAGGACTTCCTAATATCCAGGTGGGAGTGGTTTTCCTGATCTGTTCAAAAAACTGTACGGCATCGAACTTGTCTGTATAGATCACAGTACCACCGACGGCCAGTACAGTGAGTGTTTCATTTAATGTGATCCCACGGTGGGAAGGCGCAAGGATCATTACTTTATCTTCAGGTACTAACTTCATTTCTTTTATTCTTTGCTGGGTGGAGTAAAATAAATTGCGGTGAGTCCGAGGCACGATTTTTGGTTCAGCTGTGGTACCCGAAGTAAATTGTACCAGAGCAACATCATCATTATGGGGAAGCAATGCCTGGTATACACCCCGCTTTTCGTCTCCACGCAAATTGTAGGTAATTTTATTATCGATTTCCTGCCGGGATAAATGGTAAACCCTTAAATTAAAAGCTTTGGCTGTTTTAAGCAGCGGGCTGTCAAACTGATCCGGAATTAAAACACTGTCAGCCTTAAGCAATTTACAATAATATTGGTATTGCTCTTCAGAAAGCTCATCCCCCAAAGGGATAAAAACTGCCACATTGGTTATGGTTAAATAAGCCAGCAGCATTTCCATACAATTGGGCAACACAACAGCAAACCGCTGGCCTTTTCCCACACCTTGTTCCTTCAGATATCGGCTCATGTTTTGTACGGTTTCATTCAACTGTCCATATGTTAATGTATTCCCGTCGCCTCCTATAAGGGCAATTTTTTCTGGTTTTACCTCAGGTGTGGTATTGATCAGGTCTAATATTCGCAGAGATTCCAAAGTCTTTGCTCCTTTTCACTTGTTAAACCTATATTAATAGGTAATCTCTAGTCCTTGTGTTCTTAATCCAAGCCTTTCAGGATCTCCTCCAAAACCTGGCGTGTATTTTCCGCGTTTTCTTCATAAAAAACACTAAGGTGATTCCCTCGTAAAGAAACGACCTTCAATGAAGGGATATATTTTTTCCAAATTTCAATAGAATCCTGGGAATTATTAATGACATTATTTTCCGGTTTAAAATATATGACTTCCCCGGCATATTTACTGATTTCATAATTGGATAACGCAGATTGTAATATGGTTTCTATATTCAATAAGCTAAATAATTTTTTACTTGCCAGGTTATTCCCATTTTCATAGACTGCACGTAATAAACCATTCCGGTAATCAATAAACTTCTTGTTTAAAAATTCTGTAATAAATCTTAAACCCAGCTTCTTTATTTCATCTGCTTTTCGTGCCAGTCTTTCATTCAAGACCTGGGGTTGAGGTGACCAGATTAAGATCGGATCATACATGGCCAGCAGAGCAATCTCATGACCTGCTTTTTTCAGTTGCATTCCCATTTCATAGGCTATAACACCGCCAATACATTGACCCGCAATTAAATATGGCCCCTGGGGTTGAATGGCAATAATATCCTGGATGTAATTTTCCGCAATTTGTTCAATGGAAATGGGATGTACCCATTTTGCGGCGTTTCGATCAAAATGAAAGGCATAAAATGGCCGGTCCGGATCAAAGTTATTGGCGATATAACGAAAAATTACGGCTTCCCCTTCTAAAGCGTGCACAAAAAATATTGGTGTTTTGCTGCCTTCTGCCTGAAAAGGCACTGCGAAGGTATAATTCTTGCCTGTTTCCTGGTTATTTGTTATATAAGAAGCCAATTCTTCAATACTGCTATGCTGAAAAATATATTTAAGCGGAACCTGTATCTTATATCGCTTTTTGAGTTCTTCATACAAGACTGCCGCCCGCAGAGAATCTCCGCCTAATTCAAAAAAGGTATCGGTAACACTGATATTTTTTACAGGTAATATCTTGGCAAATACTTCATACAGCCCCGCTTCCGCTGCATTACGCGGTGCGATGAGAATTTCGTTTTCATCCGCTTCCGGCTGGGACTTGATTCCCATGGCTCGCAGCGTTTCAAACAGTGTTTTACGCTGAATTTTACCGGATTCCCCTACAGGGACCTCGTCTAAAACGTAAAGCACAGTGGGGATTTTAAAGGTCACCACTTTACCATACAGAAATCTGCGCATATCTTTTAAATACATTTTACTGCCAGGTTTTAAAACAATGGCTGCTCCTGCGTCTTCATTGCCATTTACAGCTGGAATGGGAAAAACTGCGGCTTGAAGAACATCCGGATGCTGGCAAAACGCATCTTCTATTTCATAAGGAGATATTTTTTCTCCGCCCCGATTAATAATTTCCTTAATTCGGCCAGTGATGAACAAATAACCGTCATCATCAATGTATCCGCAGTCTCCGGTACGAAACCATTCACCGTAAAATGACTCTTCATTGACCTTATCACCATTATCATATGATTTGATCACCTGTGGTCCGCGAACAACGATCTCTCCGCTAACATTTCTGCCTAAGGTTCTGCCATACTCATTCATAATGGCTAGATCTACAAAACTCGGAACACCCAACGAACCTTTTTTAACCCCTTTTGGGGAAAATCTATTATAGCCTATCCAGCCTGTCTCTGTGAGACCATAAGCATCATATACCGGAACATTAAAAACTTCTTTGACTTTTTGATGCAGGTCTTCCGTCAGAACCGCACCACCTGAATTGATAAACCGTATCTGGCTTTTGATATGAATCTCATTTTTCAAGGCGAAATCTGTTAAAGTTTGTAATATTGATGGGATTGAAAAAAACCTGGTGATTTTATATTCATCAATCATCTGGAATATCACATCAGCAGAAATTTTATCTACACAAATCATCGAGCCGCCGCTGGCAAGGCTTGACAGCAACGTATTTAAGGCAACTCCCCGGAACATGGGTATCATATTCAGCACCCTGTCGTTTTCCGTAAGCTGCAAATTAGCTACTGATTGCATGGCATAAAAATACTCGTTGATATGAGATCTGGGAACGATCTTTGGTTCGGAAGTCTTTCCGGATGTGTAGTTGACTACCGCTATATCATTATCTTGCGCAAAAAGAAATGGGCGTTTATTTTCCTGGTCGTGACTGTCAGCAAATTCATAGCTGGTTTGCAGGTTCATATTGTTTCTTTGTAAGTAGAATATCTTAATGTTCATTTCTTTTGCTATAGTGATTAATGGGCCGTTATAATCCTTCCGCAGGATCAAAAATTTGACCTTGAGAAGCTCAAAATAATAACAGAAATTTTCTTCGGAAAAATCAGCATCAAGAGGTACAAATGAGGCGATACTTGAAACAGCCAGATAAAGGACGGACATGTCAAGTTTATTCTCCATAGCAGCAGCAATGCGTTGGTTTTTTTTCACGCCCTTGTTAAACAAGAACTGCCCAAGGGAAAGAATGGTTTTATATAGATTCTTATAATCCATATAATTTCCATCAGCATCAATGATGGCAGGCGACTCAGGATATGCTTCAACATTCGGTCTGATCAAATCAATGATTTTAATGTTGTCTGCGTACACAAAAGTCCTCATTTCTATCAATAAAATAAAAAAACAGAATCGACACAATTGTCAATTCTGTTTATGAGGAATAATTCCTGCAAAAATCATATATATAACAGATTATTTTTATTCTGCTTATTTAACTGGTTTGCCGTCTTTCCACTCGCCGTCAAAAGCCAGGGTGCCGTCTTCATAATAAGATTTCCCTTTGCCTTCTCTTTTGCCTTTTTTCCATTCACCTTCATACCATAGATTTAAGTTGTCGTAATACAGACATCCATAGCCTTCAAATTTTCCATCAACCCATTCCCCGTCATATATTCTGCCGTCTTTGAAAAACGCCTTACCTTTGCCGTGGGGTTTAACTCCGTCCAAATCTCCTTCATACGCGACACTTAAACCATGCTTCTGTAAAACTTCTTTTTTGGTACTTCCCTTATATTGTTTCATATTGTCCATTTAAACACCCCTCCTTTATACATAGTATATCATACAGATGCCAGTATATGTCATTTTGTTTGGGATAATGTTTGGGATAAAATATAATCTTTTCCCTCCTGCTATATTATTTATGTTACAATATTCAATAAAAATTCGATTAAGAGAGGGGAAATGACATTGGGAATGAAAAAGATTATCTCGTTGCTTCTGTTAACAGTTCTGGTTTTGAGTATTGGTTTGTTTGCCGGCTGCTCAAATTCAGAAAAAGCCAAGGAACCTGCCCAGCAAGGGGCTGAACAATTCAAAGTAGGTTTGGAATGCGCATATCCTCCTTTTAACTGGACACAGACTGATGATTCCAACGGTGCGGTTCCAATACAGGGCAGCACAGAATTTGCCGGAGGATATGATGTTGAAATAGCCAAAAAGCTTGCTGATGGAATGGGAAAAGAACTGGTCATTGTCAAGACTGAATGGGATGGACTTCCACCTGCACTGCAATCAGGAACCATTGATGCTATAATTGCCGGCATGTCTCCAACCGCTGAAAGAAAAAAGACCATTGATTTTTCTGATCACTATTATCGTTCCGATTTGGTTATGGTAGTACAAAAAGGTTCACCATATGAAACTGCTACCAGCCTGGAAGACTTCTCCGGCGCTAAAATTACTGCACAATTAAATACTTTCCATTACACTGTTGTAGATCAGATTCCTGGAGTGGCCAAACAGACGGCGATGAATGATTTCAACGCCATGCGTGTAGCTTTACAATCAGGAATTATTGATGGATATATCTCTGAAAGACCGGAAGGTGTCTCGGCTACTGCTGCCAACAGCAAGTTTGCGATGGTCGTATTTGATGAAGGCAAAGGCTTTGAAACGTCTGATGATGATGTAGCCATAGCCGTCGGGATCAAGAAGGGCAATACTGAACTTACCAATGCCGTAAATGAAATATTAAAAGGTATTTCAGAAGATGAACGGATTACCTTGATGGATACCGCTATTAAGAATCAACCGGCATCTCAGGATTAAATAGAGCAGATCATTTAAGATTTACATTATCTGGAGTGTATAAATAATGGAAGTAGATGCAGCAAGTACATTTTTAGAATGGGTTTACTATATTTTGCTGACATACTGGCCCCTTTTTCTGAGAGGGGCCGGTATCACTTTGCTAATTTCCTTGACCGGTACCATAACTGGCTTTGGTCTGGGAATCATCATTGGAGTGATTCGCACCATCCCAGTTGACCAAAATTTTAATCTGGTGAAAAAATCATTTCTGAAGATCATTAATTTTGTTTTGTTATGTTATATCGAAGTATTTCGCGGTACTCCGATGATGGTACAAGCGATGGTTATTTTCTATGGTGCAGCCATGGTTTATAATATTCACCTTTCCCCTATTTACGCAGGCATTTTTATCGTATCGATTAATACTGGAGCGTATATGGCAGAGATCGTCCGCGGCGGGATCATTTCCATTGATAAAGGTCAGTTTGAAGCGGCTCATTCCATCGGCATGACCCATTACCAGACCATGTTCAGTATTGTTCTGCCCCAGGCAATTCGTAATATATTGCCTGCCTTAAGTAATGAATTTGTCATCAATATCAAAGATACCTCAGTCTTGAGTGTAATATCTGTTTCCGAGTTGTTCTTCATATCGAAATCAGCTGCGGGAGCCAATTACCGGTTCTTCGAAGTATTCCTTATTACCTGTATCGTTTATTTTATCATGACCTTTACCATTACCCGTATCTTAAGATACTTTGAAATATTGCTGGAAGGCCCTTCCGTTTATACGATCCACGGCTCACAAACAGTACCGGAAGCAGAAATACGCATTACCAACAGGGAGAGGCATTAATGGATAAGATCATAGAAGTACGTCATCTGAAAAAAATATTTGGTGAAAATGAAGTCTTGACTGATATTAATTTTGCTGTCAGCAAGGGTGAAGTCGTATGTATCATCGGTGCCAGCGGCTCAGGTAAATCGACGCTATTAAGATGCCTGAACCTTTTGGAACTAGCAACCGATGGGGAGATTTTGTTCCACGGCGAAAATATAATGCAGCATGATATGTCCAATTCCGTTTATCGAGCAAAAATGGGGATGGTGTTCCAGCAATTCAATTTATTCAGTAATCTTACGGTTTTGGATAATTGCGTGATCGGCCAAATTAAGGTATTGAAACGAAAAAAAGAGGAAGCCCGCAAAAAAGCCATGGGATACCTTGAGATGGTAGGCATGGCGCAATTTATCAATGCTAAGCCCCATCAGATTTCAGGGGGACAAAAACAGCGCGTAGCTATCGCCCGGGCTCTTTCCATGGAACCGGAAGCCCTTTTATTCGATGAACCCACCAGTGCACTGGATCCGGAAATGGTTGGTGAAGTCTTAAAAGTCATGAAAGATCTGGCTAAAAGCGGTCTAACCATGGTGGTTGTGACTCATGAAATGGCCTTTGCCCGCGATGTGGCCAACCGGGTGGTGTTCATGGACAGCGGTGTTATCGTGGAAGACGATGTCCCAGAAGTTATTTTTAACCATCCTCGCAATGAAAGAACCCGGGTATTTCTCAAGCGGATCCTGGATGAAAGATAACCAGAAAAAGATAGCTGTAACTTTTTTGTTGCCAATTGTTTAAATTTATATTATAATTAAAACAATTAAATTTATCTCTTAGTCAGGTCTATTGACTCGGCTCCTATGAGCAGCGGAGAACCGCGGGACTTCATTTTTTGAAGCCCCGCTTTTTATACTATTTTATGTTGGAGGTGATGATCGGTGGGATTAATAAATTTTTTTAAAGAAGTATTAGCCGATGAAAAACAGAAGGTGGCCGCACTATCTATAATTTCTAATACTTTGCTGGTAACATTCAAATTAATTGCTGGATTACTAACAAATTCAGTTAGTATTATAGCTGAGGCAATTCATTCCAGTCTGGATTTACTAGCCGCCATCATTGCTTTTACAGCTGTAAAAATATCCGGACGTCCTCCTGATAAAATTCATCGCTATGGTCATGGTAAATTTGAAAATGTTTCAGGGACCATTGAAGCCATGCTAATTTTTGTTGCTGCCATTTGGATAATATCTGAAGCCTACCAGAAAATTATTAATGGTTCCGCTGTTGAAACTATAGGTATCGGTATAGGAGTAATGGCCTTTGCTTCCCTGGCTAACTGGATCATTTCTAATATATTAATGAAAACAGCCAGGAAAACAGATTCCATTGCATTAGAAGCTGACGCTATGCACCTGCGCACCGACGTATATACATCATTAGGGGTTATGCTGGGGCTGCTGGTCCTATCACTTACCGGAATACAAATCCTGGATCCTTTGATTGCTTTATCTGTCGCTTTGTTAATCATTAAAGCCGCTTACGAGCTTACTGTTAAAGCCTTGGTGCCGCTTCTGGATGTAGCTCTGCCCGCTGAAGAAGAAGCCGAAATAGAAAATGCATTACAAATGATTATACCCCACGGAATGATCAACTTTCATCAGCTTAGAACTCGCAAAGCTGGATCTGAGCGTTATGTAGATATGCATCTGGTAGTACAAAGGGATTTGAACATTACCCAAGTCCATGATTTATGTGACCAAATTGAAAAGGAAATAGAGTTACGACTTAAACATGTTCATGTAATGGTTCACGCTGAACCTTGTGAAGAAGAGGACTGTCCGCAATGTCAAGCCGATTGCGAACAACGTTATGTAAAAAATAATTAAATGTCATTGATTTTGAAAATGTTAATATATTTATATTGTTACGTTTAATTAAACCGAGAGATATTTAATATCTCTCGGTTTTCCTAATGAAATAGCTTTTATGCAAGTGAGAATTGTATTATTTTTCTTCTTATTCTTTTACCGTTTCATAAGGCCAGTCCTTGATGCCGCCAAAATCATAGACCCGGCTGTATCCCATGTCGATAAGCTTTTGGCTGGCTTGCTGACTGCGGTTGCCGCTGCGGCAGTAAATTAAAATTTTCGCATCTTTATCCGGTAACAATTCAGGTTGTGAACTGGTCGTGATTGTTTCGTTGGGTATATTTAAAGCATCCGGGATATAGCCACTGGCATATTCTTCCGGTGTCCGCACATCAACAATGACAATACCCGTTTCACTGTCCATAAGGTTTTTCGCTTCCTCGTCGCTTATCTTTTGGTATTTTACGATTCGTGTAATCTCCTGCACCACATTTTGGCCATGCTGATTCTCAATATATTTCAGTTTGATCTCTTCATCTTCCTGAAGATCCAGCTGTTCAAAACTGCTTCTCACCTTTTCGGAAATCATAAACACTTTAAAAGCCTTGTCTTCTGGCATACCGTTGATTTTGACTTCAAAAAAGTTATTGTCAGCCAGGCCAACATACCTGCCGGTATCAGTTTTTACATCAGATGCCTGAATGGCGGGAGGGAAGGTTTTAAAAGATTTGATGATTTGATCAAAATCCAGTTCCAGACTCCTGAATTTTTCTAATAGTTTTTCATCCCCAGGCGGTACTTGTACATCCGTGGCGTGTGCATAGCCGAATAAATAAGTTTCATTTTCGCCAAGGTATTTCAGACCGTACGAATCACCAGCTTCCAGCATCTTGTCTTTGGTAAATTCACTTTTGTCATAAATTTCTATTCTTCCCACTACTCCAAAGACCATATCCGGCTGCTGTGCCTGTATTTCGCGGCTGACAAAATAGACCGTATGATCCTCTGCTTTTATTTCAACGCTTTCCTTAAATTTTTCATCCATTGCCAGAGTAAAACCGTATTGATCATTCTTATACTCTGTTATTTCACCTGTATCTGCTTGGTTGAAATAAAAATATAACAGTCCTGCTGCGATGATTAGCGCTACAGCGATAATTGCTGCTTTTTTATTCATCATGTCACCCTCTCTGTCTGATTATTTATCTTTATGATTGTATTACGTATGAATCAGTCATAACTTTCGCCCAAGGCTTGATCATGCCTTAAAATGAAACTAATATTGTTGGATCGTGCGGATTTTATTTTTCAGTTTCATCATCAACCGGTAAATAAAAACAACGAAAAGCACTAAAAGTACAAAGGCTAGTAATGGTAAAGCAATTGTTAAAATAGGTATGATTACTGAAATGATAGACTCAACTGCTGAAATAATCGGATTGGTGATTCCAGCACTGACCACCGTTGAAGCATGATGTGTACCATTACTGATCATACTGGTGGTTGTGGCCGCTCCCCCGCCGGCAATGATGGCCATGGTCCACTGCAATATAGGGCTGACATCGGTCATTACGGCTGCAGTAACCATGATTCCGGCAATAACACTGGCTGGTGTACTGATGGCATTTAAAAGATTGTCAACATAGGGAAAGAAATAAGCGATGACTTCCAGAACCGTGGCGACACTGAAAACGATCAAGGCCGGATAACTGGCGATCCATGCAAATCCGTCAGTAAGATTCAAATAACCGCTGACATTGGCAATTCCCATGATGAGTAAAGGTACAAAGATGCGAAACCCACAGGTTGCCGCCAGCCCGATGCCGATCAGGACGTTTAATAAAATTTCCACTTGTCCTCCCCCTTTTTTTTAATAATTAAATATTGACTGTATGGATTTCGGTATAGGTTAATTTTCCTTCAATACGTTCTGATTTCATCAGTGAAATTTTGCTGATTTCCATTTTCATCGGCGGTAGTATTTGCGTAAGCTTCGCTCTATCGAAATCCGGACGGGTAACGACCTGACGCCCAATGGTCAGATGGGGATTAAAAGGCCGGTTTTCCAGCACAAAACCTGAACTGGTCAATTTCTCCCGGAGCTGCTGATAAATGTCATTCAGGCTTTTACAGCCCTCGATACCGATCCAGTAAAGGTGGTCTCCTCTGCGGTCAAAACTGCCTAAACCACTTAAGGATAGTTGAAAGGGTGCAGACTGTATTTCCTCCATGGCTTGTTTTACAAGAGATATGTTTTCTTTGGGCACTTCCCCCAAAAACACCAAAGTAATATGTAAATTTTCCCGCCGGGTGAAATTACCTTTTATACTATTCGCTTTAAGCTGTGAAATGAATTTGGTCAAGTGATCTTTGATCTCATCATTGAGATTGACGGCAATAAATAAACGCAACGTTCCGCCCCCTTTATTCATTGTGGATGATTCGGCTGAACTTTATCGCAGTGGGCGTACCGGCACAACCACCGGCAGCCGTTTCTTTCAGGGTGGGAGACATAAGATTGCCAACTCTGAACATGGCCTCAACCATTTCATCAAAAGGGATCACACTGGTTATTCCGGCCAGGGCCATTTCTGCGCAGGCAAAGGCATTGGCAACGGAGCTTGCATTGCGTTTGGAGCATGGTACTTCAACCAACCCCGCTACCGGATCACAGACTAATCCCAAAAGTCCTTTCAGGGCCATAGCCGCTGCATCCAGACTTTGTTCAGGACTGCCGCCGCATAAAAATACTGCCGCGGCTGCCACCATAGCCGAAGCTGCTCCGCATTCCGCCTGACATCCCCCTTCAGCCCCTGAAAGTGTAGCATTGGCTGCAATAATTTTTCCCACTGCCCCGCTGACCAACAAGGCGTCTATGATCTGTTCATCGGTCAAGCGCCTATCTTCTGCAATCGATAAGAGAATACCTGGAATGATTCCGCTGGCCCCCGCTGTGGGTGCTGCCACCACCTTGCCCATAGCGGCATTGACTTCTGTGACCGCAAGGGAATAGCCAAGGGCTTTTAAGAAAGTACTTCCGGTAAGATTATCACCGGTTTGAAGACGTTTTTGTAATTTAAAGGCATTGCCGCCGATGAGTCCGCCAATCGACTTAATTTGGGGATCCAGCCCTTTGCTGACGGATTCCTTCATTACATCAAGTTCTGCTTTCAGCAAGGTCAGAATCTTCTCCCGGCTGGTCCCCGCATTTTCCATTTCGGCCAGCAAAGCGATTTCGGCAATATTTTTTCCATTTTCCCGGCATAGCTGCAGTAATCTCTCACCGCTTTTATATTGGTACACCTAAAAAACCACGCTTTCCTTAAAGATCCACCAGGGATACAGTGTTAATATCCGGAAGACTCCTTAATTGCTCAAGTACTGATTCACTTACCGGCTGGTCACTTTCAATTATCATACAAGCCTCGCTGCCTCTTAGTTGGCGGAAGACTTTTAAAAAAGCAATATTGATCCCATGTTTTGATAATACAGAACTGACATTGGCTACCACGCCCGGCCGGTCATTATGGATCGTAATAACGGTAGGATACTGCCCGCTGAATTCAACATGCAGTCCATTCAGGGAATTGATCATAACTTTGCCGCCGCCAATGGAAGATCCGATCAGTTCGCAGTTTTCTGTGTCATCTTTTTTCAGAACAATTCGTACTGAATTGGGATGTACATCGCCCAGATCTTCATTATGAAAGGTATATCTTATTCCGGCGGCTTCCGCCAGGGAAAAGGAATCTTTGATCCTTTCATCATCGGCTGCCATGCCCAGAACTCCTCCCAAAAGGGCTTTATCCGTACCATGCCCTTTATGGGTTTTGGCAAAAGAACCATGCAGATAAAAATCAGCCTGTCTGATATTGGGCCCGGCAATTTTGCGGGCAATATTCCCCAGTCTGACAGCTCCGGCAGTATGTGAACTGGACGGTCCGACCATGATTGGTCCGAGTACATCGAAAAGTCCGATCTCCATAAATACCCTCCGTCATTCTTACTACATTAAGGTTATCACATGATCTGACCAATATTATTATTGAACTAAATCTATCATATTACACCCCCATTCTGCTGACAAGAAAGGGTTTTGACTTGCGATTGCGGTTGCTATAAACTGTCTTCCCCAATTTCTTATGCTTCGCATCATGTGATATAATCTGAATATTACATGACTATTGCTGCACAATATAAGAAATGAAGTAAGGGTGGGATGAATATGCGTTTTTCAATTACAAACAAAGTCAGCTGGATCGGCAAAATAGACTGGGAACTTAGACGTTTTCATGGCGATGAATACTCTACACATAGGGGCAGTTCTTACAATTCTTATCTGATCGAGGATGAAAAAACGGTATTGATCGATACGGTTTGGGCACCTTTTGGCAGAGAATATGTTGACAACTTAAAAAAGACCATCGACCTGAATAAAATTGACTATGTCATTGCCCAGCATGCAGAATCAGATCATAGCGGAGCTCTTCCCTTCCTGATGAAGGAAATCCCTTCGGTACCGATTTATTGTACCGCTGCCGGAGCTAAAATTTTAAAAGGCCATTATCATGAGAATTGGAATTTTATTGAGTATAAAACTGGTGATACCCTCGATATTGGAAGCAGCCAGTTGGTTTTTGTGGAAGCAAAAATGCTTCATTGGCCGGACAGTTCTTTCACTTATATGACGGGTGATAACATCCTGTTCAGCAACGACGCTTTCGGCCAGCATTATGCTTCAGAACTTATGTACAACGATCTGGTCGATCAAGCAGAATTATATCAGGAAGCCTTGAAGTATTATGCCAATATCCTTACCCCTTTCAGTCCTCTGGTAACAAAAAAGATTCAGGAAGTGCTTTCACTGAATCTCCCCGTAAATATTATTGCGCCCAGTCATGGAATAATCTGGCGGGATCAACCAGGTCAAATTATCAATAAATACCTGGAGTGGGCTGACGGGTATCAGGAAAACCAGATCACCATCATCTATGACACCATGTGGAATGGAACCAAAAGAATGGCGGAAGCCATCGCAGAGGGAATAAAATCTGCTGCCCCTGATATTGAAATAAAATTATTCAATCTGGCTCACTCGGATAAAAATGATGTGATTACTGAATTATTCAAGTCCAGGGCCTTCTTAGTCGGCTCCTCAACCATCAATCGGGGTATTTTATCCGCTGCCGCTGGTATGCTTGAGATGATCGCCGGATTAGGCTTTAAAAATAAAAAAGCAGCAGCATTCGGCTCCTATGGCTGGAGCGGTGAATCAACAGCAATTATCCAGGAAAGGCTGAAAGCAGCGAAAATAGAAGTGCTCGAACCGGGTCTTAAAGTAATATGGAATCCTGATGAGGACGGAAAACAAAAGTGTTTCGAATTTGGCCGGGAATTTGCCGGGCGGCTTTAAAAGCGGCCAATTTCTTTAGGTCATTACTTGTCAATAAAAAGTATAGTATAATGAAAACGTGTTACATCCAAGGATAAACCAGTGATTCATAAATTGCTTGATATCCTGATGTAATAATATTATTGAATGAGGTGACGTGGATGTTAAATGAAAAAGTCAAAGAATTATTAAATGAGCAGATCAATAAAGAGCTTTATTCCGCCTATCTTTATTTGGATATGGCCAATTATTATGCGAATGAAGGATTAAGCGGTTTTGAAAATTGGTATTACGTTCAGGCCCAGGAAGAACGTGACCATGCCATGTTATTTAGAACCTATCTGCAAAATAACGGTGAAAAAGTCATTCTGAAAGCAATCGCTCAGCCTGATAAAGAATATACTTCCTTCAGCGATCCATTGGCTGCTGCACTTGAACATGAACGCTATGTAACTGCTTCAATCAATACGATTTATGCTGCTGCACATGAGATCCATGATTACCGGACCATGCAGTTTCTGGACTGGTTTATTAAGGAACAAGGAGAAGAAGAAAAGAACTCCGAGGATCTGATTAAAAAATTCGAGTTATTCGGCAGTGATGCCAAAGGGCTCTATATGCTGGACTCTGAGTTGGGTGCCAGAGTGTACGCAGCACCATCCCTGGTTTTGGATTAGTTTATCAAGTTAAGAGAGCCGGATAGGCAAAAGGTTCGCCTCTTGCTTATCCGGCTTTTTTCATGTTCACATTATCAAATTATTAATGATCTGCAGCTTCATCGTAAAATGACACAAGAGTCTTTCCCTGTCTGCTTTATAAATTTTTCGCTGCAGAATTATCAATGCCAATGGGAAGCAAAATCTTTCCACTTTTTTAACTGCATTCAAAGATCAATTGCTCGTTTTCTTCTGCCGCTTCCATAAAAACATGTAAGATGGAATCTGCATATTCCCCCAGATAACTTTGCATAGCTTCCGTTTCCACTAATTTGATCGATACCGGGTCAGAAAGAGTCGTTAGCATATCCCAAAGAGCATCGAGGTTTCCTCCGTAATAATCAGGAAAGTTTAATTTCTTCCTGAGATATCGATGAGTGCTCCCTACCGAAGTCATTCTTTTACCGTTTAAGATGATCATATCTCTGTTCCTCTCGTTTATTAATAGAATTGCTTAAAACTGGCATAATGGTCATCGGTGTAATAAATCAATCCATCATTGGAATAAACGATCCGCTCCCCTCCCCGGTATCCGCCGTAGTAATTCACATCACATTCCCGCCAGATCCTGCCTTCTGATTTGGGCAGCAGTCCTTCCCTATTGCCGAAGATATCACCGCCGATACACTTTTTATCAGTGACTTCCCAAAGATTTCCTTCATTATTCTTCCACCCCAGTGCCAAGGCCTCATCTTTGGTAATATAATTGGGCGGCAATTGTTGATAAATATGAATATATTCTGCTACATCCTCTGGTTTACTGTAATCCTGATTTTTCTCGATCCGGTTTTGGTTTATATCTTCTGGTCGGTCTGCAGACGTTTCATATATACCGGGACTTTTGTCAGCGGAAAGATTACGATCCTCATCTGCCGCATGCAAGCAACCCATCATCACAAGGGATGAACAAATAAATATCAAAATACAATAAAGAACTTTCTTCATTTTCACCTTCGTTTTGCCTCCAATAAAGATTAATATATCTTTTGCTCTACATCTAATTTTTGCACATTATATTTTTGTGTCAATCTCAGTATTGATCAATCCCTCCTGCCAAATTGTATAGCTGTTTTGACGTGATTATCAGTTTCAATAATTTCATGCTATAATATTCTAAAAATGACAGCTAAAAGCCAGTACTGTTTCATAATATGAACTAATTGATCATTATTTACATGAGGTGAATTCTTTGATCATAACTGTTTCCAGGCAGACCGGAAGCCTGGGGAAAGAAATTATTGATCTTTTAGGCCAAAAACTTGGTATCCCAATTATAACCCGTGATTTGGTTATGAATCATTGGTTCCCTGAAATTGCCAGCAAACACGAGTTACATATGCTTTCCGAAAGCCCTGCTTATTTTCTTACCACATCCTCCGCAGGAATCAGTTTTGCCCAGCACCTGGAAGACAAGTTAAAAGATTTTACCACCCGTCAGGATGCTATCATTTTCGGTCTGGGGTCGCAGATCATTTTTTCGCATCATGCTGATGCTTTGCATGTAAAGATCATGGCTTCCCGCCAGGTTCGCATCCAGCGGATCATGCATACTCACTCTCTGGAACAGCAAGAAGCAGAGCGCTTCCTGGAGTTGACCGACCGTAAACATAAACGCTATATCTCTGCAATATACGGTTTGGATTGGTCGGAACCATCTCTTTATGATATTATCATCAATACCGACTCGATCAGCATAGAAGAAGCTGCAGCTTTGCTTCATTACACGGTTATAAACCGGCAAGCCGCCTTGCCTGCTGATAAACCGGAAAATACCAAACAAAAAAAAGATGTGATATTTAAACACCCTTCAGAAGAAGAATTTGCTAAAATATTGGATATGCATGAAATTGAGTGGCAATATGAACCCAGGACTTTTCCTGTCAAATGGGACGCAGAGGGTAACGTGACTCAGGCTTTTTCCCCGGATTTTTATCTGCCCAGGTTCAATACTTTTATTGAGCTCACCACCATGGATCAAAAGTATGTTTCGGAGAAGAAGAAAAAGGTTAAACTGCTAAAAAAATTATATCCCGGTACCAATATCAATATTGTTTTTAAAAATGATTTCAATCATTTGGTCAAGAGGTTTAAGCTGCACGAAGAAAACTTTGATTAATAACTGCATTCATATCCAGTAGTGGTTATCAGCCTCGTATCATTGTTGGCAAATTCATTTTGCGCCAAGCTAAATCAGGAGGTTATACATTTGTCAGGTCTATCATCGGTTTTTTGGCCATTGTTGTTACAATTAACTCTCATTGTCATCAATGCCATCTTTGCCTGTGCTGAAATCGCTATTATATCAATCAATGATACAAAACTGGCAAAGTTGACTGCTCAAGGGGACAAAAGAGCGATCAGGCTAAGTAAATTGACTTCTCAACCGGCTCGCTTTCTATCCACCATTCAGGTAGGTATTACACTGGCAGGTTTTCTGGCCAGCGCTTTTGCTGCGGATAACTTTTCCGATCGTTTGGTTACATTTTTAATAGTAGCCGGTATTAATATACCAGCGGCGACCCTGGATACCATATCGGTCATTGTTATTACTTTAATTTTATCGTATTTTACCCTGGTATTAGGCGAACTGGTTCCCAAACGGGTAGCAATGAGGAAAGCGGAGCAGTTGGCCCTGGCAATGTCTGGATTGATCTATTTCATTTCCCAAATCTTTAGTCCGGTGATTTGGCTGCTAACTGCCTCCACCAATGGCATTCTTCGTTTGATGGGGATAGACCCACAAGCTGATGATGAAGTAATTACGGAAGAAGAAATCCGCATGATGGTTGATGCCGGCAGTGAAAAAGGAGCGATAAGCTCCAATGAAAAAGATATGATCCAGAATATCTTTGAATTTGACGATAAGACTGCTGAAGATATCATGACCCATAGAACCGAAGTTGCAGTTTTATGGATGGATGAAAGTGATGAGCAGTGGGAAAGCACCATTCAGCAGAGCCGGCACTCAGTTTATCCGGTCTGTGATGAGAGCACCGATAATATTATTGGGATCTTAAAGGCAAAGGATTATTTCCGTCTTGAAGATAAAAGCCGTGATTCTGTCATGAAAAATGCCCTGCGCCCAGCGTACTTTGTTCCGGAAACAGTCAGGACCGATGTATTGTTCCATAATATGAAAAAAAGCCGCAATCATTTTGCCATTGTGCTGGATGAGTACGGCGGAATGAACGGCATTATAACCATGAATGATCTTTTGGAACAGATCGTGGGAGACCTGGAAGATGACGATTCAGTTCCCAAAGAACCGCCGCTTATCGAGCGTATTGATTCGCAGACATGGAAGATACTTGGTCTCGCCCCGCTGGATATGGTCGCTGACCAGTTGGGAGTTAAATTGCCCGAAGAGGATTATGATACTTTTGGGGGGCTGATTTTCGGCTTATTAGGGGCTGTTCCGGAAGATGGAAGCACACCCGTATTGGATGAGTTTGGCCTTACTATCAAAGTAACAGAAATTAAAAATCACCGCCTTGAAACAGCGGTTGTTTGTCATTCCTTCAAAAAAGCTGACAATATGGCTAACGTGATGTAAACAAAAGAATAAAGGCAGATGGTACTTTCAACGATTCAGCTCATCTGCCCTTTTATTAAAATGAGGAGCTCCAACGAACCTTTATCAACTTTCACCTTTCATTACCTTCTGCACTAACTTCCTGCTGCAACTTTCCATATATCCTTCATCGCGGTTCTTTCAGTTACTCATTGTCTTCATCAGTCTTACTTTACTTCTGTCCTTACTTTATATCAATCATATAGACCAATGTAAGAACTTCCATACTCTCAAATCTGATAAAAACCCTTTTCTCTGTCTTCTCCTTGATATAGTGGACTTTATCCACCGGCGTCTATTTTCAGCTGCTTTATTAAGTTTGGCTTCCGGCTCTGACAGGTTTCCGTTTTAGGAATTCCTTGGAGCTTGACTTAATATTAATTGAATATTCTGACGTTTGCAAAGTTTAAATATGTTTAAATACCTGAGTATAATGTATTTATACAGTTTTTTGTTGTATTTGCTCTCTCTTAATATCATTATCTAAAACTTTTATAAATTTTCATTTTGTTTAAGTTTTATGGATAGTATATTAAAAAATTCGTCAAATCAATTGCCGGGCGTTTGTGCGCGGCAGGAAATATTACGATCGTGTTTAATAGCATAAATATACCTTTTAAAATATTGATTGGAGAAAAATATGAATTCCAAGCCAAGCGGTCTGGGCAAAATCGTTTTTACAGAAGAACAAATCAAACAAAGGATTGAAGCAATAAGTGCGGAGATCAATCGTGATTATCAGGATAAAGAGCTGGTCATCGTCAGTGTCCTAAAAGGTGCTGTTTATTTTGTCACGGATCTTACCCGTCATTTGACGGTACCGGTAAGCATTGATTTTCTTTCTATTGGATTATCGCCGGATCCTTCAGGGAAACCGGCAATAAAGATCCGAAAAGATCTGGATTTGGAATTAAAGGGCCGGCATGTGCTTTTAGTGGAGGATGTCATCGGCACCGGGTTTACCCTGGGTTATATTCTCCAGCACCTGGAAGCTATGCAGCCTGCCAGTTTAAAAATCTGTACATTATTGGACAAACCAACTGACAGACTTATCACCATAAATATCGATTATCATTGTTTTACCATGCCGGATACATTCCTGATAGGTTACGGTCTTGATTACCGGGAACAATACCGCAATCTGCCTTATATTGCCGAATTTCATCGCTGATATCAAGTATTTGAAAACCTTTTCACCTGCCTTTTGTTCCTTTCTATATTGATCTTCCTTTTATTAATACGAATCTCTGACATCCACCACAAACAATTTTTTATAAAATTTACCCCCATGCTTAATAAATAAAATTCATTTGCCCCGGGAAAAATCATAAAAAAGCAGCCAACAGCAGGTTCAGTCAAGGGAGGTTCAAAACGTGGATGGCAACACGAAAAGCGGTTATATATCATATCGCAAAGAAAACTCATTTAAGCTGATATCAGAAGCAAATCTGATCAGACTGCAAAATTTAACAATGCAAAAAATCTGCAGGCATTTAGCGGACTTTGTATATAAAAATGCTTCTTTACTGGTGGTCCACAGGGAACTTGTTTCACCGCCAGCACTAACAGAATGTAATCTGGAAGTTGAATGTCAGTTGATAGATGTAAATTATAAAAAACAAATAAACCGGCTGAGCAATCTTGCTGTGGAAAGAATTGAAGAATTTTTCCGCAATGGTGCAAAATGTTTGGGTGTTTTTTACCAGAGTGAGCTGATCGCTTATTCCTGGTGTCATTATATCGATCATTATTTCCCCTTTTTTAATTATTATATAGACGTAACTGATGGAGTATATATTGGGCCGGATTTTGTATCAGCAGATTATAGAGGCAACAGAATCCACGGCTATGTTTTGACCAGAATGTTTGCAATGTTATATGAAGATGGCTATCGATATGTTTTAGGCAGTGTTTTACACAACAATCATGCTTCCATCAAAGGTTTGAAAAGTGTTGGATTCACTCCCAAACAAAGGATCAAAACTGTTAAAATATTGAAGAAACCCGTTTACAAAACCATTCATATGATAGAAAACTGGTAAAACAGGCTTCTCTTTCTTTACTTACACATTTCCTGCTTCCCCTCCATAAATTATTCTTAAAATCAGCTCGATTAACGCCCTTAAAATAATTTTTCAATACTTATCCAATGTGTTAAAATTATATGAATTTTGCGATTGGGTGGAGTTGATGGAATGACCAAAGAAGAAATGCGGGAAAAATTTATTGACATCATTGCCAGGTTTACCGTTTATTCAGGAAAACATCTGCCGGATGATGTTCACGCCAAATTGACTGAACTTAGAAAAGTTGAAACTTCTGACATGGCCAAAATTATATATGATGCGATGTTTGACAATCTTGAAATGGCAAAGGATTTAGACCGTCCCTGCTGTCAGGATACTGGTGTACTTCAGTACTTTGTCCAGGTTGGAACCGGTTTCCCTTTGATCGATGACATCGAATACTGCTTGCAGGAAGCGGTCAAAAGAGCAACCGTATTGGGCCCGCTGCGCCATAACGCAGTGGAAATTTTTGATGAAAAAAATACCGGTAACAATGTGGGTACCAGGATCCCCTGGATCGACTGGGAAGTGATCCCCCACAGTGACGAAGTAAAAATATATGTATATATGGCGGGTGGCGGCTGCAGTCTCCCCGGTACCGCCAAAGTACTTATGCCCTTGGAAGGTTATGAAGGCATCGTGAAATTCGTCTTTGATCAGGTGACCTCCTATGGGATCAATGCCTGTCCCCCTCTCCTGATCGGAATCGGGATAGGCGGTTCGGTGGAAGTAGCGGCCAAATTATCAAAAAAAGCGCTGCTGCGCCCGCTGGGTACCCATAATCCTAATCCCCTCGCTGCCGAATTGGAGTCCAAAATCGAAGCAGGTTTGAATGCTATCCATATTGGTCCCGGCGGACTCAGCGGTGAAAACTCTGTGATGGGCGTCCATATTGAACAGGCGGCACGGCACCCTGCCACACTGGCAGTTGGTCTATCCACCGGATGCTGGGCACACCGGAGAGCAGTGATCAAAATCAATGCTGCCATGGAATATGAAACCATTTCACATAAAGGAGCGAAAATATGAGCAAAAGAATCTTGACTACGCCTATCAAGGACGCGGATTTGGAATCATTACATATCGGCGATATCATATACCTCAACGGTTATCTGATCACGGGAAGGGACGACGTGCATCAGCGCCTGATCAAGCAGAACAAAGAATTGCCGGTTGATCTGGCAGGTCTGGCTGTTTTTCATGCCGGACCTATCATGCAGAAGATAGAAGGCACTGAAGACAAATACCGGGTCATTTCCATTGGTCCGACCACCAGTATGCGCATGGAAAAATACGAGAAAGATTTTATTCCTCGTACCGGCGTAAAAATTATTGTAGGTAAAGGCGGTATGGGAGCTGATACGGCCCAGGCATGTAAAGAGCATAAAGCCATTCACACTGTTTTCCCCGGCGGTTGTGCCGTTTTGGCAGCCAAATGCGTTGAAGAAGTTGAACGGGTGGAATGGTTGGATCTGGGTATGCCGGAAGCCATGTGGGTGATGCGGGTCAAGGAGTTCGGCCCCTTGATCGTTTCCATCGATACACTGGGAAATAATCTGTTTGAAAACAACAAAAAGCAGTTTAATCTTCGCAAAGACCTGATGGTGGAAGACATCTGCCAGTATGTAGATTATCTGGGATAAGCCATAGCGAAGGCGGCAGGAGTAATAACCTGCCGCTTTTTTATTCAGCTTTTAACCAAATCATATACTTGGGCATTAACATAATTTATCAGATCTTCAGGTGCAATGATGATCATGGTTCCTCGTACACCGGCGCTGACACATATTTCTTCGAACAGCATAGCCGTTTCGTCGATAAAAGTCGGGAATTCCTTCTTCATTCCGATCGGTGAACAACCGCCGCGGATATAGCCGGTAATCCGCTGCAGGTCCTTTAAATGAATCATTTCGGCTTTCTTGTCATTGACCGCCCGGGCTGCTTTTTTAAGATCCACCTCAAAGTCAGAAGGTATGCAGCAAACGAAATAGCCCTGATTTTCCCCTTTAAGTACCAGGGTCTTGAAAACTTGCTCTGCCGGAATTCCCAACTGCTTTGCTACATGTTCCCCGGACAGATCATTTTCATCAACTTCATAGTCCTGGGTTCTAAAAGGGATCCCCCGGCTTTCCAATAACCTCATAACATTGGTTTTGATCATGATTATTTCCTCTTGGTTTTTTAATTTACATTCTGCAGACGTTTAAGATCTGCGATAAAATCTTGCACTGCTTCCTTGGGGGTCGCCCAGGAAGTGACCAGTCGAATCACAGAATGATCCGGATCGATCCTGGTACCGATATTGAACATATATTTTTCCTGCAGAGATGCGATCAATGAATCAGGCAAAATAGGAAACTGCTGATTGGAGGGCGAATCAGTCAGGGAATCAAACCCGGCTTTCCGAATACCGTCCCGCAAAAGCATCGCCATGTCGTTGGCGTGGCGGGCCAGTTCGAAATATAGGTCGTCCTTAAATAGTTCAAGGAACTGTATGCCCAATATCCTTCCTTTGGCTAATAAAGCCCCCTTTTGCTTCATATGAAAGCGAAAATCTTCTTTCAGGTCCTCCCGGCATATTATCAATGCCTCCCCGATCAATGCACCGTTTTTGGTGCCGCCGATATAAAAAGCATCAAGCCATTTTGCCAGGTCAGCCAGTTTAAGGCCGCTGTTGCTGCAGCATAAAGCCGAACCCAGTCTGGCGCCATCCATAAAAAACAGCAACCGGTTTTTACGGCAAAAGCTGCTTAATTGTTCTATTTCTTCCCGGTCATATATGGTGCCTACTTCTGTGGAATTGGAGATATAGACCAGCCTGGGCTTGACCATGTGTTCATCACAATGTTCCTCCAATACCTTTTGCAGCATAGATGGTTTCAGTTTGCCGTCATCTACCTGAATGGAAATAACTTTATGTCCCGTGGCCTCGATGGCGCCGGTTTCGTGTACCAGAATATGCGCGGTTTCCGCGGCAATCACCGCTTCATGCGGTCTTAAGAAAGCTGAAATTGCTGTAAGATTCGTGTGGGTGCCTCCCGGCAGCAGGTGGATGTCTATATCATGCCGGCCTATATGTTTTTTCAGAAGTTCAATGGCTTCCAGAGTGTATCTATCTTCTCCGTAACCAATGGTTTGCTCCAGATTTGTATCAATCAGGGCTTTTAAGATTCTGGGATGGGCTCCTTCACTGTAATCATTGCAAAAACTGTACATAATGCTTATGAACCTTCTTTCTTTTTCGCTGCTCAATTTGTTATTTAAATTTATCTTTGATAAATTGCGTATTTTAAAGTAATTATAAAACAAAATCGATAAATTTGCTGGTTTAACCAAATATAAAAAAGCCATCCCGCAGGATAGCTTTTCATTTATGACTTTTACCTTAATTTACGAATTACCAGCTCAATACGTTTTCAATAAACTGCTTAAGAATTGTTGATACTTCTGCCCTAGTCGCTGTTCCTTGTGGATCGAAATTGCCGTCTTCACGGCCGGTAATGAGACCCGTCTGCCGGGCTTGCATTACATCTTCTGCTGCCCAGGAGCTAACGGCATCACTGTCTCTAAATTGCGATTTTGCACTTTCATTCTGCAATTTGATATTGGCATAATCAGCAAAGCGTAAGAGGATAGCTGCCATTTGTTCGCGGGTGACAGGGTCATCCGGTCCAAAAGATCCGTCACCATATCCGGCTATTATATCGTTGTCTGCAGCCCATTGTACATAGGGACTGTACCATTGGCCGACGGCAACGTCAGCAAAATCGGAACCGCCGTAATTGCTGATATTTACGCCGAACATCCTGCCCAATACTGTCACGAACATCGCCCGGGTCATAGATATGTCGGGTGAGAATTCACCATCGCCGGTGCCATAGAATAACTCGCGGGCAGTGGTGAATGTGATGTAATCAGCTGCCCAATGCTCATCAATATCGTTAAACTTCACTACATTGTCTCTGGCATCAAAGACACTGAAATAGGCTGCATTGAATTTCATATTCCCTTTCCCGTCCTTCATACTAAATGGCATGATCTTTCCGGTTTTTTTATCATAAACGATGGTTGCATCACTCATGGCGCCGTCAAAGGGATAAAGAGCCCGCAGTGGATGGAACAGATCATAGTCTTTAATTTCTTTGCCATCGATTGCCAGGGAAATCGCCATGCTGCCCAGCGTTATTTCAACATGAACGGTGTTTTCTTCATTTACTCCGAAAGTATTCAGCATTTCGCCGCTGATAATCACTGTTCCCAGTCCAACTATTTTTATTCCCAGGATCTTGCCGTCTTTTTCCAGCCACTTACCTTCAACATCAAATCCGAAGCCGGTACAATCTTCTATTCCGCTCATATCGATGGTGATATAAGTCTTTTCACTTGCCAGCAGCAGTTCTTCCATAATCTCATCTTCCAGCACAATGGAGGCGGTTTTACCTTTCATGGTATATGGTACCTTTACCGTAGTACTGTCAGAACTGGCGTTTATCGTTGGGACATTGACGGTTGGTGTCACAACACCACCACCGCCGCCTCCTCCGCTTCCGCCGCCGCCGCCGGCATAATCAAATTCCGCACGGACAGTAACATTGCTGTACGGCATTATAAAATAAGTACTGACAGCACTGATTTCACCAATTGTAATATCAATACCGCCTTCCGCAGCCGTGATGTTCCAGGCTTTAAAGGTATAATTATTCTGGGGTGCTGCCTGAATCAGTACCTGTTCTCCGGGAATGGCTGATTCGCTGCCGGCAGAAATGATTCCGCCTGATGACTGTATGAGGGTGACAGTATAGGTACCTAAAGGTCTTATGTCAGCAGATACACTGATATCTTCTTCCACACTTTCAACAATGTATGTCCAGCTTCCATCAGGGTTAACGGTACAATCTTCTTCAGAAAGCTGCGTCCCGTTAATGCTGACTGATGCCACATAATAACCCTGATCAGGTGTAACAGTGAATTCTGAACGCGTACCTTCGCAAACCTCATGGTCGTCAGTTTCTGCGTCATCGTAGTCATCCGGGGTATATACACCTGTTATTGAACCGTTTTCCGGGTCATCAAGAGTGATGATATACAGAATTGCTTTGATAAAGGATACTTCAACCGTAGTTTCACCTGATAAACCGGGGATTACCAGGACATTTCCGACCGTGTCACTGTATTCTTCCTGTTCTTCCCCTCTGATAAACACTTTCCAGCCTGATGCCATATAACCCTGGTCAGGTTTTGCAGTAAATATCAGTTCAGAGCCGCCGCCCAGCTCTTCGCCGGAAGTGAATGAATTTTCATCTGCTTCTGCTTCCAGGCTTCCATATTCCTCACTACCTGCGGCTATCATATAATAAACATTATAGAATGCAATGGAAGTAAAACTGACATGGACTATCATGTCTTCAGTCACATTGGTCAGCGGCCATGACTTGCTGGTTGTATAGGAAGATTTGCCGTCAGTATCCCAGCTTTCCACCATATAACCGCTGTCCGGATCCGCAATAAAGGTAACATCAGCGCCATATGGTACCAAAAGTGTATCTCCGCTGATCCCTGCTGTTTCTCCATTAATTTCTGCCTCTACTGATCCATTGTCACCGGCAGTTACAGTTATGGCCACCGGATCCCATAAGACAGCGGTAACGCTTAAATCCTCACCAAGAGCACTACATACCAGCACTTTTCCTGAAATCATACAGGCATTATCACCGTCAACTTCCCAGGTTTTAAAAGTGTATAATTCGCCCGGATCTACAGTTATAATGATTTCAGATCCGCCGCTGACCAGATCACCGGAAGCAAAGGCAACCCCGTCAGCAGTAGCTGTAATACTGCCTTCTCCAACCAGATCATAATTCACAGTGAAAGATAATACTTCTGTTTCAGCGTTTATTTCAGTATCATTTTGCATCGTAAAACTGTATGTTTCCGGCACAGGTATAGTGCTATCTTCACTTCCGTCCACAAACCATTTCTTAACTGAATATCCCGATGCAGCTGACACGTTTACCAGCGTGTCTCCTTTAATCAAATCACCGGATGAAACAACTGTGCCTCCTGCCTCAGCAACAAGATGTTCCCCCAAAGTCAGGCTGTAGCTGTCTCTTGCAAACACTGCCGTCAGTGTGCACGAATCATCCGGCATGGTAAATTTCAAAGGATTTGCTGCGAAAATCGTAACGGCTCCCGGCTGGGTCAGGCACCATTCCTCAAAATGCCAGCCATCATCAGCGTCTGCTGTAAAATTGATCTCAGCATCAGCTGCGATGATATCTCCGCTTTGTATATAAGTGTCGTTGGTTATCTTACCGTGTTCAGCAACCAAAGTCAGAGAATTATTCTTCAGCCCAAATACAGCTTTAATATTAAGGTCAGCTCCGGCAATTTTTCTGCTGATTACATTGGGATTTGGCAAAGTTTCCGGATCGATCACTTCCCCGTTGACCTCCCATTGGCAGACGCGGTAACCAATCACCGGAGACGCTGTAACGGTGAGAGTTGTGCCTTCAATATATTTATCGATACCATCAACTGTTTCAGCCGGGAGGGCAGGAATTGTTACTTTTAGGGTTCCGTTTCCTTCTTTACTCAGATTCACCGCATATCTGGTTCCCAGCACAGTGTAACTGCCATCGATAAAATGAAAATCATAATTGCTCTGAGCCGCAGACTTGGCAGGATCGGTAACAACTACTGTTTTATAAACACCCGGCGGTGTTGCAGGGCTGATGGTTACTGAATGGCCCTCACCGTCCAGACATCCTACACTTAAACCGAGTGATTCCGCTGTATCACCCAATACCAGTTCCGGCTCGAACACCAAAGTATCAGATCCGGGAAGAACAGCGCTCACCTGCTCGGCAGCATCAGTGGGCGCATAAACAGTAATTTTCTTTGGAATGACCTGGAAACGCTTGCTTACGGTCTTTGCCTCACTGCCCACAGTAAAATCAGCAGTCAGCATGTAAGTTCCAACCGCTTTGGCAGTTAACGTAGAGCCTTCCAGCCATCCGGTTGTATCTTTCACAGTGTATGCCGCTCCGGGTATTTCGCCTGCCTGGCCGTATTTCCTGAGTACGGGTGTAACACTGGCTCCATATTCCACATTGTTTTCCATGACGATGTAATATAAGTCAGTGGTAGTAGAAAATACAGATATATGTTCAATGACCGCTTCCGCACTATCATATACCGTATCGCCGCTGTAGACACCGGAAATCTGGTAAACACCTTCCTCGGACAGCGTTATATCTTCAGTAACAACATGGCCTGTGCTGTCAACAACAGCTGAAACAGTCCTTCTAAAACTGCCGTCGTTGGTTATCGTAAAAGCTACTGTGCCGGTAGGAACCGCCTTGCCTTCAAGTTTGTCAACCATACCTTCAAGCCTGAAGTTCGCAGAACCTTCTCCGGTATTTACAGCAGAGAATGAAAGTTCCGGCGTACGTTTGGCAAAATTCAGGCTGGCTGGGTTTGAAATAGCCCCTATCCATTGAGAACCACCACCGGATTGCGGTGTTATGGGTATATCAGCCATAAAGCGATATTCCAATGCATCACTTTCATCAGGTGACATTATCTTGAGGGTGGTTTCATTGGCTCCGTAAATATTTGTCCACTCAGGCACGTTCCAGGTACCGTCCTGATTGCGGCTGGCCTTTTCCCGCTTTTGCCACTGGTAATAGGGAGTTCCTCCCAGTAAATAACCCGGCTTAAGAATGGTCTCTACTTCCACGGAGAATTCCACGTAGCTATCATCAGGATAGGCGGTTATGTCCGAGGGTCCGTTAATGCTGACTGTCGCCAGGTCAGAAAGCGTTCGTGCTTCACACACATCGCTGTAAACGCTGTTATAAGGTAAAAGATTGGAGGTCACGGTCATTTTATATTGATATTTCGTATAGGCACTTAAATTTTTGTCAATATACCCATAGGTATTGGCAGCTTCATCATAGGTGAATACGTGTTTTCCTACACTGGCAGTGTACTTGCCGGTACTCTCGTCATAGGTGTAATTGCCGCTGCTTATTGATGGTATACGGGCAATCTCCCTGTAACCGGGATAAATACTGGTGTCAAAATATCTATAAAGACTATAATAGCTGACATTTTCATTGATCTCACCGGCCGTTGTCTTTGAATCCTGCCAATTCAGCTGTATCTCACTGGTCGATATCCCTTTTCCATCAATGCTGGCCGGCAGTGCAGCCGGTTGCCTCACATCATTGACCAGATACGTGATAACCGGGAAATTTTGAATTCCCTGATAATCATATTTAAGCAGTTTCCAGTTATATCCGTACCCTGCGTCTTGTCCTTCCTGAGGCATGTTCACCACAGTGGTTTCAAAAGAGGTCCCATTCGTATTAGTGGTAGATTCTCCGCCTCCTGCTTCACCACCGGCACTCACATTGGCTTTAACATCAAACAGCGATCCTCCGATGGTGAGTTTCCATTCATTGTTGTATGCAACCTTCTCGGTATTTTCCGAAGTTATGTCTATCCCCTGCGTGATCGCTGCCCCGGAACCACCGGAAACCCCTGACCATTCACTGCCGGTGAGACAGCCGGTCAGCCCGCCGGTTGTCTGCGGATAGGTGGCAGGTTGTCCCAAGGTATGCTTGAGGATCGCTCCTCCGACTACCGGTAAGATTTCCGGATACTGGGCCGCGATCTTATCATACGCTGAAGCTTCCACTACAGATGTGACAGGTTGATAGGGCAGGCGGACTTCCATTTCACTCATGCTCCACCCGCTGCCGTCCTCATTGGGTGTCCAGGCATCGTAGATAAATACATCTGTCGGGATCGAATACAGCACCACCGAATCCTGTCCGCCAAAAGTTGTGTAAGTCACGGAATAATCTGTTGAATCAGCCTGCTCCGTTTCCCAGGTCCATTCATGTTCGAATTCAGCTTCTATTTCTATACTGGCTACTTTAACGTCAAATATGCTGAATTCGTGCTCAAAGCCAACCATTCCGCCAACCGAAACAGTATTTGTCTGCGTGGTGGTAGTACCGCCTCCTTCAGTTTTCCCAAATGATGTTTCACTGTTGTAAACATATGTATCACCGCCGTCCAAATGCTTTAAATCGGAAAAATAAGGGGGTGAAGCCAATACAGCCATTACGATCGGGCTGGAATACGTAAAATAGTAGTCCTTGTACTTCAGAAGAATCGAATCATTGTCTGTATTAGGCGCAGTAAATGAAAAATTAATGTAAGTGGTCCCCAAATAGTTGCAATTCACCTGCAGATTTGGATCGTGCATGAAGATATTTATATCGTCTGTATATGCTTTTTCCGACCCGCTTAGGGTCAAAGGATCGATTTCAGTCAGCCGGTAATAAGGATTATGCAGAACCAGACTGTCGCCGTTTTTCTCGTTTATAGTGTAGTCATTAAGATATTGAACATATTGATCCTTCCAGAAAAACTGTTCCAGATAAACGGTTTCAATGCCGTCACCGTCAAAATCTGCCGCGGTGGCGTTCCATTCATGATAATAAAAGAGCCCTCCGTCACTTTTAATATCCGTCCATTCCACCCCTGCTGCTCCCCACCAGGAACCGGCAGCCTGGTTGGCAAAATCTCCGTTTGTCAAAGTCCCGCCTTCAAAACGCTTTTTAATGGAAAAGCCGCTGGAAGTATATTCATACAGGACACTGTCACAATAGATGTCTTCCTTGCCGCCCACCGTTTTTACACAGGTGAGATTGGTAATACAGCCGGCAGTCGATAATGAATTATACGGATAGTTTACGCCGTCTTCATCTTTATAATTACCATCATCTACGGTGATGGAAGTATCGTTGACCAACTGCAGATTTCCTGTATTATGATTGTACTTGTACATGGCCAGCCAGCGGGTGTTTTCATCCCGTTCTATTTGCCCCGTTGCCACCAATTCACTTCTGCCGTCATGGTCAATATCGCCAAAATCAAGGGCCAGCCGGGTAATTATTGATTCTTCATTATCTGATCTCTTACATTGTATCGTCTCGTAAATCGGGCTTCCGGTTTTGGTTCCATAGCGAACTTGTATGTATGAATGCGAAATATTAAAATTCCCGGTGGGCTGATACCATTTTTCCAACTTACGGTCATAAAGATTCTGGGAATAGCAAAGATCCTCGATCCCATCAGCATTAATGTCTGCTGCCAGCAAGTCCACCATATTTACAATAGCATCATCCCAGCAAATAAGCGGAAAGGAATTAACTTTGCTCCATGATGCTCCGTTGTAATCATAAACAGCAACCGTTGGTCCCCCGGCTGATTTGGCAGCAGGAACCAGAACCGCAATTTCATCTCTTTCATCTCCGTCAAAATCACCGGCCGTAACGGAAAGATAATTCTGCATCTTATAAGCCAAAGCGTAATCCCGGTAATCCTGATTAGCCGCAGTCATTTCTTCTTCACTTATATCAATGCCGGTGGATCCGCTTTGAAGCACAATGGTTTGATTTTCACCTGTTACAGGATCGATGATTACCAAATCAAAATGTTCGGGGTTCTCCCCCATTGTCATGGCATAGGCCACCATTGCCACGCTTTCGTCGGTGCCATTGGCGTCAAAATCCCCCGGCGCTGTTCTGGTTGCCAGGTACGCGCGTTCCCTCAAGTTAGGAAATGTATTTGTAATGGGAGATTCAAAGGAATTATCATTATGGCCTTTTAATGTGCCTATAACGTTGAATCCGGGTTCTTCAGCATGAACCGTGAATAGTTCTGAAACCGGAGTGATTATCACGTTGCTTTTGCCGTAGGGAGTATCATCGATGCCGGCAGGCTCTTCATAACCTTCCGGCATAATATTCGTGTTAAAGCCCAGCTCTTCCATGGCCGTTCCTCCTGATGCAGCTTCAGCCATGGGCAGAGGAATCACCGGAACAAGTGTAAACACCATGAAAAGTACCAACAACAATGCGACCGACTTGTGCTGTTTAATCAATTTAATTCCCCCTCATTTTTCGAGATAATCTGACATAAGACATGAAAAAACATTTTACCAGCAGACATTGGCTGCAAAAATTTTGCAATAATTTATTCAATTATATTATATTTTTGTTTTAAGCAGTTAATTTTCACATAATTTACCGTTTTTTAGTCGATTTTTATCTATTCATTAAATATAATCAAAAAACCGCCCTTTACGGACGGTTCTGCATTTTATTCATTTAAAGATGATTATCAATTACATTTTTTCACCGGGTCTTTTACACAATTGTCGTAAGGCACTAAAAATTCTCTGATGCCGCTGGCATAAGGTGCAATTTCATAAAGTTGAAAATAAACCACCACTCCCTGTGGGGTGCAGTAAAAATTATTTACATTAAAATACTGCTCCACAAGTTCTTCATAGTTCTCGAAGTACGGCTCAGGATCCTGTTTGATCTGTTCGATCACTTGATCTTTGATATATCTGCGGTAATCAAACAGACATTCAAATAGTTCACTGAGTTTGATCATCTTGCCTGTCTGCAGGTTCCAGGTCTGGGAAGTGCGGTCGGTAATACCATGGGCTCCGCCGGTAAATTGGTAACGGTCAAAATATAGGCTTAAAATGCAAGCTTTATTATAGGTTATGTTATAACTGTCTTCAGCAGCAAATATTCGTACGGGATACCCGTTTTGAATATCGTCAAGATATTGTTCCACTGCCATCTGATACAGGTCCTTTTCCACATATTGCTGATACTCCAGTGCCCTGGACTTGTAATAGTTATTAACCACCTTGGCCGCTTTTTTATAATTTTCGGAAGAAATCTCCGGATATTGTATGCTGTAAGTTAAAACCGTTACCCCGTCATACTGCATATCTTTTTTCAAGACAATGTTTTTGACCGTAACTAAAAATTTCGCCACTATCATCACCCCATTAACAACATATGAAGATTTGTCTGAATGAGTGATGATCCGGGCAGGAATTTTTAATGTACAGTATGTTCACATTCCCATTAATGCTGATTGGTTTTTAAGCCAGTTCCAGCCCTACCGGACAGTGATCACTGCCCATCACTTCTGCATAAATTCTGGCTTCTTTGATCTGTTCTTTGATTCGTTCCGAAACCAGAAAATAATCGATACGCCAACCCACATTCTTTTCCCGGGCTTTAAACATATAGGACCACCAGGTATAGGCGCCCTCCAGATCCGGATACTTATAGCGGAAGGTATCGATGAATCCCGCCTCCAAAAGTTCCGTCATCTTTTGCCTTTCCTGGGGCGTAAAGCCGGCATTCTTCTGGTTGGATTTCGGATTTTTCAAATCGATTTCCTGATGGGCAACATTCAGGTCACCGCATATGATCACCGGCTTTTTTTCATCCAGGTTTTGCAGATGTGCGCGGAAATCATCCTGCCATTGCATCCGGTAGTCAAGCCGGGCCAGTTCGCGCTGTGAATTAGGTGAATAGGTATTGACCAGGTAAAAATCATTGTATTCCAAAGTGATCACTCTTCCTTCAGAACCATGTTCCTCCTGAATGAGATCATATTCTACGGAGATTGGTTTGACGCGGGAAAAAACTGCCGTACCGGAATACCCTTTTTTTACTGCACTGTTCCAGTATTCTTCATACCCTTCCAGGTCGATTGCCGTCTGCCCCGGCTGCATTTTTGTCTCCTGGATACAGAATATGTCCGGTTGTTCAGCTATAAAAAAATCCATGAATCCTTTGTTTAAAACCGCCCGCAGTCCGTTTACATTCCATGAGATCAATTTCATATGATTTTCACTCCATTATTATGCTAAAGTTGATTATATACAGGGCTGATTCCGGCAGCATCGCTTCTCAGCCAGGTTAAGAATAAAACTTCTGATATTTAGAATAACACAACCTTTTGCCTTATCGGATAGAATTATATGATCGAATTGGTGTTGTTTTAAGGGGGTGATCAAATGCGGGTACCAAGCTTCGATGAATTTGCAGACATGCTGGACCTGGCCATAGAACGTATTCCCGAACGATTTCTCCGTGCCTTGACCGGAGGATTCAATGTACAGGAAGAAAAAAAGCGTGACGGGGATTATTATGTGATGGGAGAATACATTGAGGACGGTTTGTTAGGCAATTTCATCATGTTTTATTACGGTTCATTCAAAGCTCTGCTGGCGGATGAACCATTGGCGGTTTGGGAAGAAGAAATCATGGATACCGTACTTCACGAACTCCAGCACCATCTGGAGTCAATGGCCGGCCGCGACGATCTGGCACAAAAAGAAATCGAAGAGCTGACTCAGGCTCTTCGCAAAGGCTGTTGATTTTGATTGCTATGGTGAATCGCTGACTCCACGCAGCAACCCCTTCTGCTTCGTCGGCGAAGGCTAATTTATTTAATAATACTTTCGCTATATTATTTAACAATTTATATTTCCCAGTTCTACAGCTGACTGTCACTCAGGCTGAAAGTATCCCCCTGCCTGATGTCACCAGTTTCAAAGCCTTTGTTGAACCAGCGGCTGCGTTGTTCAGATGTGCCGTGGGTAAAGCTGTCAGGGACAACATATCCATAGGCATTTTTTTGCAGCCGGTCATCTCCAATGGCACTGGCCAGATTCAATGCTTCGTCTATATCGCCCTCGTCGAGAATATTCATGCGCTCAACATAATGGGCCCAGATGCCGGCATAAAAGTCAGCCTGCAATTCCAGCCGCACCATATACCGGTTAAAGTCTTTCTCACTGACTTTCCCCCGCATAGCCATGACCTGGTCGCTGGTCCCCAATATATTTTGTACATGATGCCCCACTTCATGAGCGATCACATAGGCCATGGCAAAATCACCCGGAGCGTTATATTTGTTCTTCAGATCACTATAAAAGCTCAAATCAATATATACTTTCTCGTCACCCGGACAGTAAAACGGTCCGGTGGAAGAGCCGGCCTGTCCGCAGGCGGATTGTACGCTTTCGGTAAACAGAACCAGTTTGGGATAGTTATAGGTAATGTTTTCCTTCGCCAATATTTGTGTCCAGACATCTTCGGTTTCAGCCAGAACTACGGATACGAATTCGGTCAATTCTGCTTCCTCTGCTGTCTCCACATAAGATGAAGAGTTATTTTGATTGTTTAGCTGCGAATTATTGATGACTTCTGAAGGATCTCCCCCCAGTAATAAAACCAGCAGAACGATAACAATGGTACCGATTCCCCCTCCGGCGATCCCCGTCATCGACCGGCCCCGCCGGTCTTCAACATTCTGGCTGGTACGTCTGCCCTTCCACTTCATAGTTCTCCCCTCCTGCGATCTCAAGTGTTTTGTAAGTTATGTGCTTTGAAATGTATCTTATTTATAAAACATAATTCTGCGATATACTACCCCGAGGCGGAGCAAATTGACGGATCACTTTTTCTGCTGCCTTGAGCCCATCTACCGCTGATGACATGATACCCCCGGCATAACCTGCGCCCTCCCCCATGGGATATAATCCTCTGATGTTTGCCATTCCCATTTCATCCCGGTTGATTCTGACCGGTGAAGAACTCCTGGTTTCCACCCCGGTCATTACGCTGTCCTCCATGGCAAATCCCCTGAGACGTTGGTCAAAATAAGGGATCGCTTCTTTCATTGTGGCTGTAATATAATCAGGCAGGCATTGTTGCAGGGGTGCAAAGGTGATCCCCGGCTTATAAGTAGGCTTTACCTGGCCAGTGCCAGGACTTTCACGATTTTGCAGGAAGTCACCGGTGAGCTGAACCGGAGCCAGGTAATTTTCTCCCCCCAGCTTAAAGGCCAGTCTTTCCCATTTACGTTGAAATTCTATTCCTGCCAGAGGGTGGCGGCTGGGAAAATCGTCCGGTGTTACCCCTACCAATAAAGCGGAATTGGCATTTTCGCTATTACGGCTGAATTCACTCATACCATTGGTAACTACGCCGCCCGCTTCAGAGGCTGCCGCTACCACATACCCCCCGGGGCACATGCAAAATGTATATGCCGACCGTCCGCTGTGTGAATGATATGCCAATTTGTAATCCGCTGCACCCAGAGCGGTGTGACCGGCATAATTTCCGTATTGTGCCCGATCGATAACTGTCTGGGGATGCTCTATCCTGACCCCGATGGAAAATGCCTTGGGACTCATAGCAACACCCCGGCGGTGCAGCACTTCATAAGTATCCCGGGCGCTATGGCCGATAGCCAGTAACAGGATCTGGCAATCAAATTTTTCTTCATTATTAATCTCCACTGCTCTGATTTGATCATTTTCCAGGATAAAATCAGTTACTTTGGCTTTGAATCTTACTTCCCCTCCACAGGAAATGATCTGCTGCCGGATATTCTTAACTGTAGAGGCAAGCTTATCCGTACCGATATGGGGTTTGCTTTTATATAAGATTTCCGGCGGTGCCCCGGCGTGGATAAATTCCTGCAGGACATAACGGCAGCGGGGATCATTGATCAAGGTAGTCAGCTTTCCGTCAGAAAAGGTTCCTGCTCCCCCTTCCCCAAACTGCACATTGCATTCCGTGTCAAGCCGGCCTGAATGCCAGAATTGACTGATCCGCTCAGTACGGCTGTCTACGTCTTCTCCCCTTTCCAGAATCACCGGCCGGTATCCGTTCCTGGCCAAAAACAATCCGGCGAACAAGCCGGCAGGGCCCATACCGACAATGACCGGACGGTTTTTCATTTTGCTGCTCCCGGTCTGGACCGGCTGGCAGGTTTCTTCAGGAGTGAACGTAACCCCTTTTAAGCTGCTTCTGTTAAATAGCTTGCTTTCATTTTTCAAACTCACATCTAGCGTGTAAACAAAAAATATGGCACTTTTTTTGCGCGCATCTATGGATTGCCTGTAAATGCTGTAATTTTCAAGTTCCTGCTCTTTGATATTGAGCCGGGTTATAATTGCCTGCTTCAGGGCTTCCTTCTCCCGGCTGCCGCTGGCGGCTTTATCGATGTTGATTTTTATATCAGACAGTCTTAACATAGAACCTCCATCACACCTTTACAAAGCCGCACTTTGTCCGGCGACAAAACCTGATGACCAGGCCCATTGCAGGTTATATCCCCCGCACTTTCCGTCAATATCGATCATCTCCCCGCAGAAGTAGAGTCCAGGTATCAGTCTTGATTCCATGGTATCAGGATCTATCTCGCTGATATCAACTCCCCCGGCTGTTACTTGAGCACTGTTCCAGCCTTTGGTGCCCCGAATCTTAAATCTCCAGTCGGTTAAAATACGGGTCAGTTCATCGATTTCCCGGGCTTTCATATCAACCGCCCGGCGTTTTAACTTTTCAATACCTGCCTCCATCAACACCACCGGAATCAGCCGCTTATTGATCAAACCCACCAGGCTAAATTCAATGGTTTTCGCACCGGCGTTTTGCAGACGCCTGGTCAATAGTCCTAGCAGTTCTTCTTTGCTCATGCTGTCCAGCATATTTATTTTCAAATATACTTCCTGCATATCTCTTAATAGTTCTGCGGCTTTCCGGCTGAGCTGCAGGATGGGGGGACCGGACACCCCATAATTGGCAAAAAGGATGTCACCCCGATCGATGGCGACGGATCGATTATTATGTATGATTTCAGCGGTACCGTTTATTTTGACCCCTTCAATGCGTTTAAAATTAGGTCCTTCCAGCATGATCTGCACCAGAGCCGGAAAAATGTCGGTGGTCCTGTGTCCCAACTGCTGTGCCAGGTCATATCCCCTGCCATCCGACCCGCTGGCAGGCATGGCCTTCCCTCCGGCAGCCAGGATCACCCGGTCTGCTTTATAAACCTGCCCATTATCGATTTCGACCAGAAAACCTTCTTTTGACGGTTCAATGCTTTTAACCAAAGCTTCGCAAACCGTGTTCACACCTGATTCTTCAAGTTCATAACGCATCACATCCAGAACACTGGAAGCCTGTTCTGACATGGGGAAAACTTTGCCCTCCTCCTCGACTTTTGGCTCGATCCCCAGTTTCTTAAAAAAAGCAAGGGCATCTTCAACGGTGAAATGGGTCAATGCATACCGGGCAAAACCAGGGTTTGCCCCATGATAGCAGGAGATGCCAATATTGATATTTGTATAATTACAACGTCCGTTACCGGTTGCCAGCAGCTTTTTGCCGACTCTGGCATTACGCTCCAGTATGGTGACTTGCGCACCCAAACGGCGGGCGGTTATGGCGGCCATCATTCCCGATGCCCCGCCTCCGATTACGATTACCTGTTTTTTCGTCATAAAACCTCTTTCTTAACGCTAATGAAAAGATTGGTTCTCTTAACTGTGAGTCTTTTCCAATTCCAATAATCGAGCTTTAACATCCAGTCCCCCGCCATATCCTACCAAAGTGCCGTTTTTACCAATGACCCGATGGCATGGAATAACGATAGCTATGGGGTTGCGGTTATTCGCCATACCCACTGCCCGACAGGCTTTTATATTCCCGATCTGTTCCGCAATTTGCTGATAACTTCTGGTTTCGCCATAAGGGATTCCTTGCAGCGCCTGCCATACTTGTTGTTGAAATCTTGTACCTTCTGCCATAAGCGGCAAATCAAAAATCTTACGTCTGCCTGCCAGGTATTCATTGATTTGGGCAGCGGCGCTTTTAATCAGCTGGCTCTCATTGATCCGGCAATTTACAGGCGCCTTTTCCCCGTGTAAAACTACATCAGTGATTGTATCCCCGTTATCAGCAATACCGATTCTTCCAATTAGCGTTTGGTAATAATAGATATTTTTTATGTTAATCAAATTCATGCTGTTTCCCTTCTTCCGGCAATCCAGCGATAGAAAGCAGCTGCCAAAACTTTTGCCCTTTCTTCTTCTGATTATCTATGATCGATCCCTGCTTTTATTTAAAATACAAAATAATAAGAATCAAGTAAACAATCCTGCTGGTATTTTGTCGCTAATCTATGCAGAAAAGTCTTCAGTCTTCGCAGTTCCAGCTCTCCCTGCTGATATTTCTCCATCAATTCAAGAAACTTGTCTTTTTCCTTTGTCAGGGCAACATCTTTGAAGTATCCCCAAACATGCTGCGCGGCATTAACAGCATTGCCTTTTTCGATGGGTGTACGCAGTGCCTTATCCAAATGATCATAAAACCCGATCGCCGGATATTGCTTTTTATTCTTGAGCAACTTTGTGATCGCCCGATATTCAGCCTGGCTCCGTTCCAAAACTGTATATATATACTTGCTCCATTCCGATTCCAGCCTGGTAATATTCTGGTCTTCAGTCGTGCAGTTGATGCATTTGATGGCCGACAGGTTTTTATCTTTCACTTCCAGCATGATATCAGTGTCTGACCCTGATAATTTTTCATAAAATTGCATAAATCCATCGATATTAATGGTACTGGAATGTGATCCGGGCTGGCGGCAAGGGTCCTGTTGGGAATAATGGATCTTCTGAGGGCCGTCCTGCTGGCCCCATGTTTTCCGGCAATCATCGATCCATTCCCTTTCATGGTTGCTTGACCCGGCAGAATTGATCTGATCATGCAGATTATCATAGACGACCGGTGCATTTATAATCTGGCTGATTTCCAGAACATCTGCAATGTTATATGATCGATCGTCATTTTCAATGACCAGCCGTTTTTTTATCTTTTCGTCCAGTTGTCCATAATGGGAAATAAACCTGCGGGCAGATGAACTCTTATCCTTATAGACCCCGCCGATATGCAGCACGATCTTGTGTTTTTCATCCAGTCCCAGACTGTCTAGTATCCGATCATGGTATTCCAGGTCAGCAACGGCCCGTTTTGCCACCTCCACATCCGGTGAGTTAAGCACTGTGTATTGCCCCGGATGCATCGATACTCTCATTTTGCTTTTTTGTATTTTCTGTCCAATAATAGCAAACTGCCGGGAAAAATCTTCGTACCACGGCAGTCTATTCACCGGACTGGAACCGAAAGGAATCAAATCAGAACTAATGCGAAATAGGTAAATTTGATTGGCGATATTATAATCGATGATCTTATCCAGTGTTTTTAGATTATGCGCGATCAATTCCCTGAGCTTTTCAGCACTGGCATTTTTAAGTATACAACTTTTAAACTCGGTATCCGGTACTCCTGCCGTCAGGCAGGCATAACCGATCCTCATAATAACCTCCGGTGATCCCAATTGCTGATATATTGTTATATACAAGAATTATACCAGCAATTGCATCTACATAATATTGTATAAAATTTCTTGGTGAATATAGGTAATACTTGATTTCAGGCTAAGAGATAAAAAGCGGGGTCAGATTTTTACCTGCCCCGCCAGCGGTAGAAACATTTTATCAACTGGGATCTTCATCTGCTTCCGGTATCGAATCATTAAACTGCCCTTGTGAATCGTAACTGCCGCAATTTAGACATATCCACTGCTCACCGTTGTAATCAAAGTCTGTTATTTCGCCGCACTCAATACAAAAGTCCACAACTTTTACTGCCATGGCTGCTTCCTCCTTTTATTCTGCAAAGCTGCTTTGAAATTACAAAGTACGATCTTATAAGAGCTTGATTTGATTCCATTTATAGTATATCACGATTCCAATTACCTGATTAATCTTTCCCGGGTTTGAGATCATTAACTTCCATCGTTCTATATGCGAATAGAGCGCACGACATCATTCAGCCTATTAAGACCTGCCATCATGACCTTCGTGGGGCAAGCCAGATTCATACGCTCAAAACCGGCACCTTCTACACCAAAAATGTAGCCTTCATCGAAAAACACCTGGGCTTTGAAATGCATAAGTTTCTCCAGTTCCATATGGTCCAGACCTAATCCACGGCAGTCCATCCACTGCAGATATGTGCCTTCCAGCGGATAGACCTTGATAGCAGGGATATTATCTTCAATATACTTCTTTAACTGCAGATGATTATGGCAAATATGATGTATCAGTTGTTCCAGCCATTCTCCGCACTCCGTATAAGCTATCTCACAGGCTTTATAACCTAATATGTTCAGGGAAAAGAAACCGTTTTGGTTCAGCACACTTACAAACTTCTTCCGTAATTTCTCATTGGGAATAATCATATTGGAGGTCTGCAATCCCGCCAGATTAAAGGTCTTGCTGGGGGATGTACATACCATCATATTTTGGGCCAATTCATCAGAGATATTGGCAAAAACAGTATGTTTCTGGCCCGGCATGATCAGGTCAAAATGAATTTCGTCAGAGATGATCATAACCTGATTGGCCACACATATTTCTCCTACCCGGGTCAGCTCTTCAGGTGTCCAGACTCTGCCCACCGGATTGTGGGGACTGCAGAACAGCAGCAATTTTACCCGGGGATCGCGAGCCTTCTTTTCCAGGTCGTCGAAGTCGATCTTATATGTATCCCCGTTGTCAATCAGGGGGTTTTTGATCAGGGTTCGCTGGTTACCTTCCACAGCGGCATAGAAAGGATAATACACTGGAGTCTGTATGATGACGGCATCTCCCGGTTGAGTAAAGGCTTGGATGGCTTGAAAAAATGCACTGACTACACCCGGGGTGCCTACGATCCATTCCGGCTCAATCTGCCAGTCATGTCTTTGCCTCATCCAATTGCATACTGCTTCCAGATATCCGGCACCAGCACGTGTATATCCCAAAATAGCCCTATCGATAAATCTTTTTAATCCTTCAGTGATCTCCGGGGGATTTTTAAGTTCCATATCCGCTACGGAAAAAGGAATGATACCTTTGGCAACATCAGGGTTGCACCTTTTCATATGTTCCCATTTTTCCGAACAGGAATCGCTCCGGTCAATAACAGTTTCAAAATCGTACTTTTTTTTATTTGTCATGAGGGGTTCACTCCTGTAGATTATTTAAAAATCATCATCCATATTATTAGGAAAAGTGAGCGTCATACTGATCACTACATTTTCCGGTTTGATGTCTTCCCTTAATGATCCTGGTTCAGTATCAAATCGAAAGGATAAAGCTGCTGCACCTTCGACTTTAAAAACGCCGTATAGTTTTCCTCCATGGATGCTTTCAGGTTCCATATACTCTGACCGGTATATATCAAAAACCCTGGCAGCGGTATCGCCAACTTTGAGGCCCAGATTGGTTTCTGCCTCTGGAGCGGTTGCATAGATTTCCATAACAGCACCCGAATCTCTGCCGATAAACACTTCATATCCCCTATCGAATGTCAAGCGGTCAAATGGTTCCGGGAAATTCATCGAATCTTCTCCACTGGATGTTTCCGTATAGTTTTGCCCTAGTTTTTCGATGACAGTTTCTCTGCTGTCCCCCAGTCTGATCCCAGCTATGCTGGGTTTGATATTCCTGGTGGTCTTTTGACTCTCCCGGCCTTGTTCATCAATTTCTGTATACCCGATATTTCCCTTTTCATCCCATGAGGCTGCCTTGTAAAGATAGTTCTTGGTTTTCCAGATCAATTCGCTTTTTCCGTTTTCCAAATGAAATATATTCAAAGAGCCCCAGCTGTCTCCATAATTATGCTGTTCGAATCCGTAAGCCAGTGATGAGCCATCGGGACTGAACACTGGAAGATCTATGCTTTCCAGGGTTGATTTCTGCTGCAGGGTGTCAGTTTGGAAGATCCGGCTATTTACTCGATCCCCTGCCGTTTCGCTGATCAAAAAATACTTACTGTTTGGCGACCAGGTAGAAGCAAGGAAATCCGAATTCAAAACAGCAATTTGCCTGGCTTCGTCGTTGACTTTCCAGACTGAAACCTGAGAGGAACCATTGCTTTTCCCCGGTTGGATGTAAAGAACCGCAGATTCATCAGGCGACCAGGTTAACTCTGATACTTCTTCATTGGCCGTCAATTGCTCCATTATACTTTCTTTGGTATTTTCAGAGGGCAAATCCTGGTCTGCCGATTTAACGCAGCCTGGAAGCATGGTCAGACAAATGATCAGTAATGTTATCAAATAAAATTTTTGTGAAATTGCTCGCTTCATATATTTCTCCCTTTAAATCAATGTTATATGGATGTTACGAAGGGAAGTTATCATTCTTGCATAATAACCTTACAATTTGACAGGAAGAACTGCACTTGGTTCAAATCACCAATGCAGCGGGCGCGAAAGCGAAGCAGGCAGCCTCGTATATCCGTCCCCTTTGGCTCCATTGACCTGCATCTGGGTAAGAAAGATCGCTTTTGATAAATCAGAACCCCTGATGTCAGCATCCCGCAGATCAGCTCCGATCAGATCAGCACCGCTCAGATCCTTTCCTTTTAAGTCGGCCGCTATCAAACAAGTTCCTCTTAAGTTAGCCCCTCTAAGCTCGATTCTTTTCAAATCCTTTCCGGCCAGATCCGCTCCCGGGAACAATCGCATTTTTCTGTTCTTTTGCAGTTCGGTTTCCAGGTTGTATTCACTGCGTACCAGTTCGCTCACTTGTAAAAGCAATTCTTTCACCATTTCCCGATGCGCTGCTGTATCCACTTGTAACAACTTATCCGGATCGAGTTCAGTCAGTCGCCTGGTCTCATCAATGAAATGCCTAATTTCTTGATATTTTAAGCGGGCCGATTCCAGCTCAAGGGCAGCCTCCAAATACCAAAGCAGTTCATGCAGTTGCAGCATGATATGAAATGCATCAAACATTTGCATGGCGATGACCGGCTTGCTTCTCCAATCATTACCCTGAAAGGTGATCTGGCTGATCTTTTGTCCGGCGCCGAAGCAATCAAAAGCAGTGCAGCCTTTATATCCCTGTTCCCTGAGATCCTGATGGATACAACAGCGAAAATCGTCCCTTAGATGAAGGCAGGGATGGCCTGCTTCTTTGTCCAGAGGAAAACCATCAGAACGTGAAAAATAAAAAGCAGCGCAGCACAACCCGAAACATTTCTCACAGTCGCCCCTGAGACTGCCGCTTTGATCTGCTATAAAGCAACCTTGTTCATCGATATTATCAGCCAATATTTTTTACTCCTCAACTCTTTATTGATTAATACTAATCTAACAGAAATACAAGGGCTGGGAAATAAAAAAGGCTCAAATGGTGTTTTTCCCTATGCCTATTGACTGGGCAAAACCGATCGAATCGCTTCCATGATCTCCTGGTAGCTGGTACAGCGGCAGATATTGGATTGAAGCCATTCATGAATCACCTCATCACTGGCATCAGGGTGGATATTTATCAGCCCCTGGCAGTTCATAATAAATCCTGGTGTACAATACCCGCACTGAAAAGCAAATTTATCAACAAAGGCTTGTTGGATCGGTACTTTGTCCAGTCCCTCGATGGTAGTTACTTCATGCCCAATAGCCTCTGCAGCCAGCATGAGACAAGACTTTACCGGCCAGCCGTCCACCAGTACAGTACAGGCACCGCAATCCCCATTTTCACAGCCTGGTTTGGCTCCGGTCAGTCCCAATCGCTCTCTTAAGAAAAAAAGCAGTGTATCTGAAGGTCGTGCCAGGGCTTTTCTGATTTCTCCATTTATATGTAATTCGATCAAACTTTCGTTAAGAATTTGTAACATTGCCGGTCTCCAATTCATTTACAATGCTGGTAAGCAGATGCTTTAAGATAAAGGTACGATAACCAGCTGAACCTTCCAGATTATCCGGAACGGTTGCAGGTAATTTGTTCAAAGCTTGTTCTACCCGCTGTTCCAAAGTCAGGTTAATATCATTCAAAGCTTCTTCCATTTCTATGGAGCGGAATGGAAAATTTACCAGACCACTGAAGGCAGCACGCACCTGGTTATCAGTCAGTAATGCACAGACGGTCAGCAGCGGGTAATGGATCTTGTCTTCCTTGGTCCGTTTCACATGTACATAAGGACAGGATACGTAGTTCCTGGGGATATGTACCTGCACTAATAACTCACCCCGATTAAGCTGCATCCGCTTTGAAAAAACTTCATTGATGGGTACTCTACGCGCGTTCTTGACTGAGGCGATCACCAAGTATGCATTAGTCAGCAGCAGGGGCAGGACCGCTTCACGGTAAATGATGGTGCCGCACAGATTCCCCCCCAAAGTGATCTTGTTTTGTATTGTGTGATCTGCTACCCGGGCACATGCCTGGGCTAAAAGCGGGAACAAATTGGCTTCATGGATCTGGGTCAAAGTGACTCCGGCCCCAATAACCAGATCATCACCATTGAATTCCATTGCTTTTAATTTAGGGATCTCCTTTACATCGATCACTGCTCCGGTAGTGATGCTGCTCATGCGGGCCATACTAATGATCTCAGTCCCTCCTGCATAAAATACAGGGTTTTTTCCACTTTCTTCAAGGGTCTGAAAAATGTCAGCGGCATTTGTAATACTCTGTGGTCGATAATATTCAAAATCAAAGGAAATCATTTTGGGCCTCCCTAAGCTTTTTCCAGATCAATTCCGGGGTGACCGGCACCTGATCCAACTCTACTCCGGCGGCCAGACTTAAGGCATTTACCAATGCGGCATGAATACCTATGATCCCATGTTCAGCCAGGCCCCGGGAGCCGTAAGGTCCGTTGACATTCGGTGTTTCCACCCAATCCACCAAGTATTCCGGCTGTTCTCCGATCCGTATCACCTTGTATGTACGCAAACTGGTATTTTGCAGTTCCTGGTCAGCACTCCACAGGAAAGCTTCCCTGCTGCCCAATCCCAACCCCATACCCATAGCCCCCATAACTAATCCTTTGGCACTTTTGGGATTGATTACTTTACCGGCATCGAGAACGGTAGCGGCTTTTATGATTCTATAAGTATAGTCAGCGGTATTCAGTTCCACTTCCACTGCCTGGACACCGGGAGTGAGAAAAGGGCCCGGCTGCCCTTTGCCGGTTTCCTGGTCCATGGCGGTAAGATGAGGCATAATGTAGGATCCCCTTCCAATGATCTGTCTTCCCACAGTATTGCCATTCGGATATTTAAAACCATGTACGATATCTTTATATTCCACATAAAATTCCGGATTTTCTTTAAGATATACTCTTTCATGTTGAAAATCCAGATCTTCCGGTGAACACTTGAGGGCCATGGCACCAAGGTTTATTAATTGACCAATGGCATCATTTGCTGCTGTTAAAACAGCCCGCCCCACCAAAAAAGTAGACATACTTGCTACGGTTTTCCAATCATGGGGACTGGTACGGGTATCAACCTCCATTTGAACATAGATCCGGTCAATATCCATTCGCAGTCTTTCAGCCAGTATCTGGGCCAATGTTGTCCTGGTTGAAGGCCCAATCTCCACGGCCCCTACTTGCAGATTGGCGCTGCCATCAGAATTAAAGGAAACTATAGCTGCAGCAAAAGCATCCGTTGGAGAACTGGAGGTTTTCCAGAAACAAGCGATTCCTTTTGCTTTGATACGGTTGTTCCCCATATCGATACGGTTCCCTTCCTCCCAATTAATTAACTTTTGTATTTTTTCAATACATCCGGGTAAATAGCCCAAAATGCTCGGTGTTAGTCTAACCTGTGTAGGAGTGGTATCTCCTGATTGAATGGCATTTATACGCCTTAATTCCAGCGGATTCATGTGCAGGGCGGCTGCCAGTTTATCCATCATCCGCTCAACGGCAAAGGTCATTGAAGAATGTCCGAATCCACGGAATGAAGTAGCAAAAGTATGATTTGTGTAAATGCAGTATGCATCACACCAAACATTTTCAAGCCGGTATGGTCCAGTGCAGCTCATCGCCATGGCAGAGGTCATTCTTGGTCCAGTATCAGCGTAAGCCCCGGTCCCGACCAAAAAAGTGTATTCCCCGGCAACCAGCTTGCCGTCCTTCCTGGCGCCCAATTTCACTGTAGCTTCCAATGCCAGTTTACCTGGAGCGCTGGCGATATCCTGTTCCCGGGAATTCTTTATGAGGACTGGCTGCCCGCCCACTGCTTTCGAAGCCATGACGGCAAGGTATTCCAGATTCGTAGATGCTTTCCCTCCATATCCACCCCCAACCAGAGGTACCCGGACTACAACCTTTCCCAGGTCTACTTTGAAATGTTGGCTGATCAGCTTGCGCACAGCGAATGGTGATTGAGAGCTGGTATCAACGATGATTTGTCCATCCGGAAGAATTTCAGCTTTGGCATTATGCGGTTCCATGGCAATATGATCTGATGAAGGAAGCGAAAAAGATCCTTCCACGATTACCTCAGCTTCATTCCAGCCCTTGTTGATATCTCCTTTACGGATCTTGATCTGATGGCAAATATTAGTGTTTTGAACCGGATACACTTCCGGAATCACTTTTTTATAAGAGCCCAGTTGATCATGAACCAAAGGGGATTCTGATTTGATCGCCTCCCGTGGCGAATTGACCGTGGGAAGTTTCTCATACTCAATTTTGATCCTGGCTGCAGCCGCACACGCTTCGAATTCACTGCGGGCAATAACCAGGGCAACCGGTTCTCCATAATAGCGCACTTTTCCTTTAGCCAAAGGAGGCCGGTCCTCCAGAACTGAACCGGTCAAATCAGGATAGCTGTCACCCGTCAGAATAGCCTTAACACCGGCCATCATTCTTGCTCCCTGAAGATGGATATTTTTTATATTTCCATGGGCACAGGTGCTGGTTACCAAAACTCCATGCAATAATCCCGGAGAAGAAATGTCAGCATTATACAAAGCCCTGCCGGTTACTTTCTCCCAGGCATCTTTGCGAATAACATCATTTCCTATGGATTGGAACTCCAAGCACAGATTCCTCCTATTTTTATTATTCTTATTTATATCTCCCAAACATACGGATATTATTCGCTGGTTTTGAATATCAGATTACAAGTATCTGCCAAGTTCAATGGATGTTAGGGCTTAATATTTTTGCATACCACGAGAATAATTGCGCACCCTAATAAGTAGATTTGAAAGGAGGTAGTTTTTCGTTATGCAACTATCGACAAGGGAACTTTTGTATCTGGAAGACTGCAGCAAGATGATGGAAGCGATACAGAAAACATGTCAACACGCCATGAGCGAGTGTACTGATCCCCAGGTAAAAAGCCTTATTCAAAAAATGGGCAGCGAGCATAACCAGTTAATCCAGAGTTCAGCTTCATTTGTTTCAAGAAGCAGTATGCAGTAAGGAGGAAGTTGTAATGTCAAAAGATATGGAATGGATGGGCATCCTTTTATATGAACACAAGCTGGCCGCCAGCATGCTCAATCAGACCTTTGATCACCAAAAACAAATCTTTGATGTGATGAATCAAAAAGGTTGGTATAAAGTTGCGCCGGCCCCGCAGGAAGAATTAACCCGTATTCAGCAAAGTTTTTCCCAGATGCAGCAGCAGCAACAGCAAATGTAAGGAGCAACAGGCCGGTTTTCTAATCGTTGAACCAAAGTCCAGTTTTATATGACAGTTAAACCCGTCAATGAATTTATTGGCGGGTTATTAATTTAAATCATGAATTCGTGCCATAGCAAATATAATTTGATAATCCTAAATTTTTTCTTGGGTTTCTTATCTCATTGCTCCTGGACCGGACTATTAAATATCTGTCTTTTTTACGAAAACTATACCCAAATGTTTCGAAATTTGTTATTATGATTAGGTAGTTTGGTTGGATGGTAAAAAACGGGGTTTAAAAAAGCAGGATGGTAGCATGGCAGGCAAATAACTGGACACAGACAGTTATGTCTATGTGACATGCTTATCAACTCCTGCGGGAGTTTTTTTTGTTGGGAAAAATTATTTGAGGGAGTGTTTTATGATGGTGAAAAATATTGGTTGGCGCGTGACGATTGCAGGTATTCTTCTCAATCTTGCCGGTGGGTTTTTATATGCCTGGAGTGTATATGCGGCAGCCCTCATTCAAGAACTGGGGTTTACAAAGACCCAGGCTATGTTTCCCTACACTGTGGCACTGGCGATGGTAGCACTGATGATGGTACCTGGAGGGAAGTTATTTGATAAATACGGGCCGCGGGTTGTAGCTTCTGCCGGCGGGGTATTGATGCTCGTGGGTATGATGCTGACTTCTCTGCAAACTACCATACCAGGTTTCGTAGTATTTTTTGGAATTATTGTTGGAGCCGGATCGGGGATGTCATACGGGGCTACCATTCCTTCTGCAGTCAAGTGGTTTCCGCCCGCCAAACGCGGTTTGGCATCCGGTTTGGTTGTGGCAGGGCTCGGTCTGGCAGCAGCCTATGCAGCCCCTCTCACTCAGGCCATTATAAATGCCGTAGGGGTTACGCAAACCTTCCTGATCATAGGGATTGTATTTGGGGGATTAGTGATCTTGTTTGCGCAGTTCCTGGCTGTGCCTCCAGCCGGATATGTACCCGCTGGTGCACCGTCAGAGACTGCCAGCGGAGCATCCGGTAAAAGAGAATTCTCTCCGGCTGAAATGATGAGAACCGTACAATTTTGGATGATTTGGTTTATGTACTGCTTTGGAGCCATTGCCGGCCTGATGGTAATCGGCCATATAGCTATCATTGCCGGTATCCAGGCTAAGCTTACCTGGGGTTTTGCCCTGGTAGCAATTCTGGCGGTCTTCAATTCCGGCGGCCGTGTCATCGGCGGATTTTTGTCAGACCGAATTGGGCGCAACAAGACTCTGGCAATAATGTTTTTACTGCAGGCGGCTAATATGCTGATGTTCGTTAATTATACCAGCATGACATCCTTAACGGTGGGAGTCTGCATTACCGGCATTGCTTACGGATCACTGCTGGGCATTTTCCCGGCCTTGACTTATGACTTTTTCGGCCTGAAAAACAGCGGAGTTAATTATGGCCTTGTGTTTACCGCTTTTGGAGCAGCTGGTTTGATCGGCCCGCTGACTGCAGGTAAAATTGTTGATGTTACTGGTTCTTACAGTTATGCATACTTGGCCGCTGCAGCCATACTGGTGATCGCTGCCATAATGGTCAAGTTTCTCAGTCGGCCGGACCAGGAAGCAGTGATTACAAAATAAATGCTTATGTATATAAATGGTTTTATATTTTTGAGAAAGGAATGAAAATACATGCCCATAACCGAATTTTTGGTGCGAAATGCCAGTCTGTATGGCGATGAAGTCAGTCTCATTGAAGTAAATCCTGAGCTGGAGGAAAAACGTGCAATTACCTGGCGTGAATATGAACTCATTGAACCAAATCCCATCGCCATGTACCGGCGTGAGATTACCTGGCGGGAGTTTGATAACCAGGCCAATCAATTTGCCAATCTGCTTTTGAAAAAAGGAATTAAAAAAGGTGATCAGGTAGCAATTCTGCTGATGAATTGTCTGGAATGGCTGCCGATTTACTTCGGCATCCTTAAAACCGGTGCAATTGCTGTGCCCTTAAACTTCCGCTATACTGCAGAAGAAATCAAATACTGTCTTGAATTATCGGAAGCCGATGCATTAATCTTCGGACCTGAATTCATTGGCCGGGTGGAAGCAGTTTTCGATCAGATCACAAAGGTCAAATTACGCTTTTTTGTCGGCGAGGATTGTCCTCCCTTTGCAGAATGCTACCGCACCCTGGCAGCAAAATGCTCGACGGAAGATCCCTCCATTGCACTGACGGATGAAGATGATGCGGCAATTTATTTCTCTTCCGGCACGACCGGTTTTCCCAAAGCAATATTGCATAAACACCGCAGCCTGGTATCATCTTGTGAAACCGAACAAAACCATCATGGTCAGGGCCGCGAGGATAACTTCCTGTGCATACCTCCCTTATATCATACCGGCGCCAAGATGCACTGGTTCGGCAGTCTGCTTGCTGGCAGCAAAGCGGTTTTGCTGCGGGGGGTCAAACCCAAATGGATCCTTAATGCAGTTTCCCAGGAGAAAGTCACCATAGTATGGCTGCTGGTTCCCTGGGCCCAGGATATTCTGGACGCCATCGAAAGCGGTGAAGTAAATCTGAAAGATTATGAGCTTGACCAATGGCGTCTGATGCATATCGGTGCCCAGCCGGTTCCGCCCAGTTTGATCAAACGCTGGAAAACATATTTCCCCAACCATCTATATGATACCAATTATGGCTTGAGCGAATCCATCGGTCCCGGTTGTGTTCATCTGGGAACCGAAAACATCCATAAAGTAGGGGCTATAGGCAAACCGGGCTACCACTGGGAAGCCAGGATCGTTGACGAATCTGGCCAGCCAGTGCCCCAGGGACAAGTGGGAGAATTGACTGTAAAAGGACCTGGCCTGATGACATGTTATTTCAATGACCCGGAAGCAACTGCCAAAGTACTCAAGGACGGATGGCTGTTTACCGGAGATATGGCCCAGATGGATGAAGATGGCTTTATTTTCCTTGTTGACCGCAAGAAAGATGTGATCATCAGCGGCGGTGAGAATATTTATCCGGTGCAGATCGAAGACTTTCTCCGCGGACATAATGCGATCAAGGATGTAGCGGTTATTGGACTGCCCGACCAGCGCCTGGGCGAAATTGCAGCAGCCATCATTGAGGTAAAACCCCAACACCAATGCAGCGAAGAAGACATTATGGCTTTCTGTTCTGCCCTGCCCCGCTACAAAAGACCGCGGAAAATCATCTTTGCGGATGTACCGCGTAATCCGACCGGCAAAATTGAGAAGCCCAAACTGCGGGAACTATACGCAGGAGGCAGCGTAGTAGAGGTTCAAATCAAAAGTTAAAACACCCTAAAAATACATTTGAAACAAGATGATAGGCCTGACAAAATAATTTAAGAGTAATGCACGAAAAAGCCCCGCTGGGAAAGGCGTACTTAGGTACGGTACCCCTGGCGGGGTTTGTGATGTAACAATAAACCCAACAGAGCTAAAACAGAGCGAAATAAATATAATCCTCCAGTGTAACCTTTTTTCACCATAATCAATAAAATATAGTAAACACCGAAAGGAGGGTTACAAATGTCCTGTGCCAAAGATGTCACAAGTCAGATCAGTGGATGCCATTGCACTACAATATGCTTTACTCCCAGTCAGGATGCTTATATTGCAGAGTTTTATCCACACACAAACTTTGGAGAAGCCCCTTATCTTTATGTAAGTCAATTCGATTGTCCGACACAAACCTGCCCATGCACCGATGATTACCGCAGTTTGCTGCAATTTGACCTATGCAGTCTGGGATGTAATTTTATTCCGCCCAACAGTGAGATTTGCTATGCTTATTTGGAGTTAAGCATTTATCGTAATGAAGTGCCAGAAGATATTGAAGTATGCCTTTACAATGTTTTGGCCCCATGGGAAGAAGGATGTGTCACCTGGTGCAATCAGCCGCCAATTGATCATTGCCCGGAATTCTGCAGTACCGTCTGTCCCGATAACTTCTGCAAACTCTATTTTGATGTCTGCTCACTGGTAAAAGGATGGTACTCCGGGTGTATTCCCAATAATGGAATAATGCTTATTGGAAATGAATTATTCAACAGTCTGGTAGGATTTTATAGTTCAGAATATCCCAATAGTATGCTCTGGCCTAAGCTGGTGGTAGGTTATATTCAGAAATGTTGTGTACCGTTTCGCAACAATATCAACGGCCCAGAATAATTATCAAGACACCCGCCTTCAACCGGCGGGTGTCTGCTTATTATTTTACCGGACAAATGAAAGCTTGGTAAATGATATTTCCCGGCATTATTCCTATATAAGCTTTCAATGTTAAATCAGTTTACCCTTGCGGAAGCCTGCAGTCATAAAACGCCATCCTGCCTTGGCATTTGTCATCCATGCGATCAACACGTCGTTTCTGGTGTTGCTTAGTATTCTCGGTATAAAAAATCTGGCTACTGTTTCAGGTTTATCTGCTATTATGTTGAACACCTTTTTAAATTTTTCGTCTCCTAATACTTCTGACGGGTCTCCATCCGGGGTTTTGGTGATAAAATCGGTCAGCATCATACCCGGAGATAATCTTCCCGCTATAACACCGGTACCCTCCAGTTCTTTGGCAAGCCCCTTCATAAAGTATCTTAATGCATGCTTGGTGGTGCCATACAGTATGGTCTTAAGCTGTATCATGTTGTCGGAGCCCAACCCCTCCATGCTGTAGATCGCGCCATGTCCCTGTTTCAACATACCCACAGCCGCAACTTGAGAACCATACACCATACCGGTAATATTGGTCATAATAACGTTTTCGGTGTAAGTCTCGCCCGTTTCCCAGGAAAACTTGTAGGGTGTGTTTTGTCCCGCGTTATTGATCCATATATCCACACTGCCCCACTGTTTATAAGAAGCATCCCAGAGGTTCTGCAGGCTCGCTTTTTCCCGGACGTTACATGGTATATAGATATATTTTCCTTCAAATGGCTTAAGTTCGTTATGCGCTGCTGCAGCCAGATCCTCACCCCTGCCCGACAGAGTAACGTTACATCCTGCGGATAGAAACTCTCTGGCCATATAAAAACCAATGCCGCGTGTGCTGCCGGTTATTACTACATTTTTCATAAACAAGCCTCCTTTATCAGGAACACTTCCTACCCCTTCAACAATTAGCGCAATCAACTTTTGAAGTTAAATTATGATTTTTGCTCAATCTCAGTGACACATTCGTTCTTAATCTTTCCCACAAGAAATTGCAGGGCATCAATGACACGAGGCCTGATATCGCCGCCGATCAAAACATACATTATGTCATCCCCAACCTCCAGTTGGCCTTCATTGAGCCATACCTTAACATAGAAGATTCCTTCCATATTATAGGTCTGGGCAATGATTTCATCCACTTTGGCAGCATCGTAGGCGAATACCATTCCTTTTACCACCGAACCGTCATCGATCCCCTGGCGTACCTGAGCCTTTGGTGTCTCCCGCACCACACCGTTGTGGATCAAAAACATCCCTGCCCGGGTTGCCCTTGGATGGGCTTTGGCCTCTTTAAGCCATTCATCCATTGATGGGGGTGCCTTTTTAGTATTGCTATCATTCATAAATACATACACTCCTTTTAATTTAGAATCAATCAAGCATCTTCGTCCAATGTCTCAATCAGAAAACTGACCGGACGGAAACCGTCATTGCAGGAGATCATGGCGGACTTTTTGTTTTTCATCCATCCGTCAAAAAAGTCCTCTCCGCCGTGGGCAAGGGTCATTACAAAAGGAGACATACTCTCCCAGGCACTGCCGCACATTCCCTCCGGCTTTTCCCAACCGTTGGCGATGAACTCCTGTCCTACTGTCATATCGCAGGCATGACTGATGGGATTTTCGTATTTATCAATCAGATCCTGATAGTGAGCCATTTTCATTACAGTAATTTTAATCTTTTTCATTAATGGTTCTCTCCTCTTCACATAATGGGTTGCTCAGAACTAAAACCTCCTGTTGTCAGATACCTCATAACTTAAGGATGTAATCGGTTCCGTTCCAGACAAAACTGTTCGCTTCTAAAGCACGATTGGATTTTACGTTATCTGCATCAGGCCTGACAACAACAGTCTGGGCGCCTTTATCCCGAAGCATTCCCAACATCAGCGCAATCATTTTCTGCCCCAGTCCTTTGTGAAGATACGCCGGTTCACCGATGAGATAGTCAATGCTAAAAATAACACCAGGTGCAGGAATATTTAACCAGTCCTCATGGTCCTGCCCGCAGAACATATCATAATACTGGCAAAATCCGATGGGAACACCCTCCATCTCAGCAATGAGATGTGTGATAAAAGAAAATTTGCCGTGCCGGTTTTTCAACTCGTGAAGCCAGTCTTGGGGATGATCATACCAGGGCTTGACATGGTCGGTCTCGAGCCACCTTTCAAATAAAACAATGTCGTTATCGTAGAACGGACGAAGAATGAGTGCATGGGGATAATACTCCGACATAAACCATTTGTGAAAAGCAGCAAAACCGGTTTCATCATTTTCAAATTCATAGATTTTGGGATTCATTTTTATCTCCTTACAATTGGATGCCTGATAACGGTTTTTAGTTTCTCAGGTGCTGTCTTACGCGGGTCATTGAGATATATTTCGTGGTGCTGCCGTAAGCCGGACATCTCTGTTTGGTATCCCTGTGAATCAATGTAAAAAAGCGACCTGTTTACTTGTCGATCAATTCTAATCATACTCACTCTTCCGTATAAGGACTAATTATTTCCTTGAAGCCCCACAAAAGTCATAAAAAAGCGGGAATCTCTTTAATAAGAATACCCCGCTGATTTTCAGAATCAGCAGTTTGTTTATCAGAAGAAAATATGATAGAAAAAACTAATAAGGTTGTTTCTTACATTACGTCCTTTGCTAATTGACGCAATAAGTTTATCTGTATATTCCTGACTGATTTCGGGAACATCGACCTGTTGCAGTTCTTCTTCTGTAAACACTGTCTCTAATAGTCCCATAGGGGTTGACTCAGGGTCATTCTCCAGCTTTTCTTTCCATTCGTTGGCATCATCAGAATATATATCTAAAAGTACCCCGGCCACTGCTCCCAGCTCATATGCTTCATGGCTGGCACCTACCGAGTTTTGAGGCTGCCGGTTTGTGGTCCAAAGCGCCACAGCATCAGTGTAATTTGTGCTGTTAATAGTTTCAGGATAGCTTACCTGTAAACAAGACACTATTTCATAATAGGAAGCGCTTCCCTCAATTCTTTCAAAATACTGAACCCGCTCATATTCTTCCGGGAAAGTATCTTTATAAGTCTGGTACAGCCTGAGAGCTTGTTTTACATAAAAATCCTTGTTGCTCTCGTCCTGCAGCGCTTTATATAAAAGCCCTATGGAATAGGTTCTAAGCTTTCTGGCTTCCAGATTATCAAATGCATCTTCTCTTTGCGCCTTCGCTATATCAGCTTCCTTCCAATGGTTGCTGCTCTGCGTAAATATGTGAAATCCCTCATGTATATAGGTGATGATTGGGTCATACATACCCAAATGGGTATATTTCTCGAATCTCACTTGATCAAGCAGTTCTTCCGAACTGATAACCAATACCATGCCTTTTTCACCATGCATTTCGGGTCTCAAATAATAAAACTCCAAAGGATAGCCCATTATGGAATTAAAACGGGGTACCGATTTTACGTTCTCAATTTTATGATACGATCCGTCATACTCAACTTTCCAGGCTTGCTTTTTGTCATTGGTCACAAAATAAACGGCGGAGTCCTTCAATGCGCTGTTCGGCCAAAATTCATCTGAATGCCGATTAAATCTTTTAATTTGAGGTGCTACAATGCTTATATATTCATCTAATGTGGCAGGCTGAACTTTGGCAGCGTGCCCAATACGAAAATCCTTGTTCTCAAGTATAACCGTTGACACAGAAGGCTGCGGCTTTAATTCCAAGTTATAGAAAACATAAATACCCGACAGCAAAACACAGGGAACCAAAAACAACACAGCGGGTATTAGAAATTTAAATTTGATTTTACCTTTATTGCGCTTAGATTGGATTGTCAAAAATAAAAAGAGCAGAAATAACGCTAAGATAATCCAGAATACAAACTCCATAGAGGTAATCCTCCTAATTTCAAATTATGTAGAGTGAGAACACTCAGCAGCGGCCTGCAGTCAATCATACTTCGCTGTACTCGCCTTCCTGGGCAATCCTTGCACTCCACTCATCTCCCTCATCGACAAGTAGGTCAAAAAGTAAAGATTTATCGGCTTTGCTGTATTTCTTAATCTCCATATATTCACTGCTTATTTTATGCTTTTTCTGAAATCTACAAG
>Ga0209723_1000242_pt1 | contig 108057 bp, 101 predicted proteins | sample BiotimSIPDNA_2_FD_185750 | JGI IMG/M metagenome (GOLD analysis project Ga0209723, IMG submission 185750) | Anaerobic biogas reactor microbial communites from Washington, USA - Biogas_R2 time_0 SIP DNA (SPAdes) (version 2) | ecosystem: Engineered > Bioreactor > Anaerobic > Unclassified | place... | reverse complement strand
TGGTGTATCGATTCTGATAGACATCAATGAAGAGTGGATGACAACTAAAAGGTATTTATCCATAGAAGCTGATTGAGATGTGGGATCACAGGGCGTCCGAAAATTACAGAAAATTCGGTACGCTGCCATAATTTCGCTTTCATCCATTGAAATGCCGATCCAAGAGATGATTGATTGCATCGTTAGGGCAGGCTATGTTGTATCGAAAAGTGATAGCAGAGGGCGATAAGGTTGAATTGGATTTCCGTGGGTTTTCATGCGAAACTGGCGGCGGCGCACCCCGCAGCATATCCGCGGTTATCTAAATAAAACAAAAATATATTGTAGATTTTATGTAAATTTTTGATTCGACTCATTTGAGTCTAAAGAATCATAGCGTTTTCGAATAAATAGCAACCTTGGAGCCGTTTTATGGCCCCAAGAAACGAGGTCATATACTAATTTTCGTACCAGTCCCCTGTAACCTGAATGTCTGTGCTCAAACCATAGGATACGATTTTATCGACCGACCCATCATTATCATAGTCTAAAAACCACATCTGGGCGGACGGCCTAAATACTCCAATCGTATCCTTCCCATCTCCGTTCCAGTCTCCTGTAACCGAAATATCTGTGCCCAATCCATAGGATACGATTTTATCGACCGACCCATCATTATCATAGTCTAAAAACCACATCTGGGCGGACGGCCTAAATACTCCAATCGTATCCTTCCCATCTCCGTTCCAGTCTCCTGTAACCGGAATGTCTGTGCCCAAACCATAGGATATGGTTTTATCGACCGACCCATCATTATCATAGTCTAAAAACCACATCTGGGCAGCTGGTCTATATACTCCAATCGTATCCTTCCCATCTCCGTTCCAATCTCCTGAAACTGGTTTATCAGTACCTAAACCAAACGATATGATTTTGTCGACCGACCCATCATTATCATAGTTTAAGAACCACATCTGGGCAGCTGGTCTAAATACTCCAATCGTATCCTTTCCATCTCCATTCCAGTCTCCTGAAACGGGTTTGTCGTTAGTAGTTCCGAAGCCCACGGTCTTATCGACTGCGCCGTCATTATCATAGTCCAGAAACCACGCGCCGTTCCTGAAAACTCCCACCGTATCCTCCCCCTTCCTCCCGAAGTCGATCGCCGCGATGACGATCGGCCCGGTGAAGGAGAGCCCCGCCATGGGGACAGGATCGCTGGAGCCCTCCAGCCCTTCATCCTCTTCGGGGGCTCCGGCCGGACCGGCCAGCTCCCCTCCGGGCGGGACCTCGCCGGCGGGCGGCATCTCCTCGGGCGGGATCTCGTATCCTGCGCTGGTGTCCACGGAACCGTTCTCCTCGGCCGGCAGGGCCTCCGCGGCGGCCATCACCGCCTCGGGGGTGATGGCGACCTCGTCGGCCACGGCCTCGAGATCGGCCTCCTGGGGCGGGGCCTCAGGCCCAGCGCCGGCGGCCGCGGTGACGTACCCCGACGGGGTCGTCCTCGCCAGGGCCGAGGCGTCCTTGGAGATCGCAAGGCTGGAGGCGTTGATGACGAGGATGTCCTCCTTCGGCCCCAGGATGGCGTTGGTCACCGCCCCGTCGTAGCGGAGGGGGTCAGATACGGTGTCCGCGTTGAAGTGGAGGCCGAAGAGGTCAGACATCTGGTTTATCACCTCGTTCGTCACCAGGGGCGCGGGGCCCTCGGCCGGCCCGACCGGCCCGACCTGCGGGAGCCAGTCGACGTCCTCGCCGCCGAGGAGGAGGAGGCCGCCTCCGTTGCCGCTGGCGAGCCAGTCGACGTACTGGACCGCCGCCTTGACGTTATCCTGTCTGTAGATGAAAGCGTTCTCGAAGAGGTCGCCGTCTCCTGCGGCGATCACCCGGCCGCGGCCTACAAACTCCTTGATCGCCGCAAGCTCATCGGCGGTGAAGGCTATGTCGGGGTTACCTATCACCACGACGTCGTAGCACTCGAGGAGCTCCGCCGTCAGGGGGAAATCGTCGCTGCTGTGGACGAGGTAGCCGTTACCGGCGAGCCTGTTGCCCCACTCCGAGTAGTTGGCGAGGAGGAGGTATACGGGGGCGTGCCCCTCGTAGAAGAGGACCTTACCTCTCACCTTAGGCTGGTAGGCGATCGCCTCGAGGCCTATGTTCACCTCTCCCATCTTTATCCTGAACCAGCCGGCTTCGCCCCATTCTGTCCCCCAGGAGTTCTTGCAGATCCAGTAGTCTGTGGAGCCCTCTTTGCCCCAGCCGACGATCGCGACGCAGTGGCCGCCCTCAAAGGCGCCAGTGGTGTACTGGTAGACTCCGCCGTTGTAGATGTAAAAGTCGGTGTAGACGTCCATGGCTGCCGCGACTGGCCCGCCGGCGAGGATCTCCTGTTTTATCCTATCTTCATCGATGATGTTACGGTCCCCCGAGGCCCAGGACCACCCCTCGCCCTTGTACTTCCGGGAGTCCCGGTCAAAGCAGCTCTCGTAGCAGGACCCGTTCATTGCGATGTAGGGGAAGCAGATCTCGTCGACGGTTCCATTGCAGACGATCCAATCGGCTGTGACGTCCATATACCCGCCGCTACAGCTCCCGGGGCTGCAAGATACCAGATGCTGCTCCGAGAGGTCGGGCATAAGGCCATGGTTAGTTGCCGCGAGCTTCATCCGCGCCTCGTACGCCGCGAGAGCCCCGAACGCCCAGCATGAGCCGCATTGTTCCTGGTCCTTGATCGGGGTCGTCCAGTCGGCTCCGCTGATGGACCTCCAGTCCCAGCCCTCGGGTAGCGCCAGGGCTGCAGGTCCGTCTTCGCTGGCGGATATCCTGACGACCTCTCGGGACAAGCCCCCCTCCTTTGCGGAGAGCGAGAGCAATCCGGTCCCGGGACGCAGCTCCGGCGGCAGGATCGATACGCTGTTCAGCCCCGCCGTCCAGTTCGCGCCGGACTCCTCGATCGCCTGCCTCACCAGTTCCAGCTCGGCGATCCTCTCCGGATACGTCGCTATGACAAGCTCCCTATCCTCCGGCGAGAGCGTATCGAGGAGCGCCTCGATGGCGTCCCAGTCCCCGCCGGCCGCCAATACCGCACTTTCCATCTCTGCCAGCTCCGGTCCATCGGCCGCCACGGAGGCCGGAGTAAAAAATAAAAACCAGACGAATATGGCAACTTCCAATCCAGCTATCTCTTTCATCTCACCACAACTCCTCACTTTAAGATCTGATACGTGATTTAGAATCATTTTATATATATTATATATTGCCCCACCCCCTCGCTTCAAATCCCATTCTCGATATTAAATCGGATATCCTGGAGGTACGACTTCAAACATCCGGGGACCTTCTGGTCCCCGATCCCCTCCTCGTCCCCGGAAAGATCGTCACCTCCAGGGGATCCGACCACCCCGAGGCTGCCCCGAGATCCTCGGCCTTCACCCTGACGGCGCGGGTCCCCGCCGCCTCCCAGCGGTGAGGGAGGCTGGCGGCCGCCCCCGAATCGAGGAACTCCGTCTCCGAGAGGGTGCCGTCCCCCCAGTCGAAGGTGTACTTCACCCGGTCGCCGTCGGCGTCCGACGAGCTGGTCGAGTAGCTGTAGGTCGTCCCCGCCCGGACGCGGGCGGGGCCCGCGGGCCTCTCGGGCGTCCCCGGCGGTCCGTTCGGCGGCCGGGGTCCGACCTGGAGCGCAGGGTCCCCGAGGAGGAGGTACATCTTGAGGTTGTCGGTGGCGTAAGATGACGAGCCGTACTTCGCCATCACCTCGACCTGGGCGTCGTTTACGACCCAGCCGAGGTCGGATATGCCCTCGTTTCCCATGGCGTCGAAGAGGTATCGGTCGAAGTCGTGGTTCGGCTCCGTCCAGGAGGGCCTCGCCGCCCCCAGAAAGGCGACGGCAGAGCCGTCGTCCTTGACGAAGGCCTCGGCGAGGCCCTCCCCGGACTGGTCGAGGGCGGCGTTGTAGCAGGCGATGCTGAGGACCGCAGGAAAGGCGACCCCAGCCACGGCGTGGGCGTCGTCGGTCTCGAACTCCTCCCCGGCACTGTTCCAGTCCGGCCCCCAGCTGGTGTAGCTCCCGTGTCCCCGGTAGTTGACGATCCCGATGCCGGAGGCCGCGGCGGCGAGGACGTCGGCGTTGGTGGCTCCGTCGCCGCCGCTGGAGGGAGGCGCTCCGTAGGCGGTGGCAAAGGAGAAGGGGCGTTCGTAAGGGGCAGTCCTGATCGCCTCCTTGCACCCCTGATACTTCTCCGGCGCCTCCTGGGCGTGGGCGACGAGGAGGACCTTCGAGGTCCACCCCTCGGCGCCAGCGCCCATCTCATAGGCGAGGATCTTCGCCACCTGCTGGCTGACCTCGGAGTCGGAGTTGGCGGATATCCTGCCTACGGCCACCTCGGGGTATAGGTCGGACCCGGCGACGCAAGCATACCAGTAGTCGCTTGGGATCGTCATCCCCGGAAAGTAGGAGCTGAAGGAGGCCGATGGGTCCCAGTTCGGCCTCCAGGGGAGGCGGCCGATGTCGCCGACGATGAGGAGGTACTCCAGCTCGGGATGGGCGGCGTAGACGCTCGCCACCACCTCCTTCACCGCCTCAGCCGAAGGCGTGCTGGAGGGAGGAAAGTAGCAGGAGAGGACGGGAACCCCCCTCGCCTCCCGCCACTCCAGGAGGGGGCTGATCGCCTCATAGCTGGTCTGGCTGGCGTGCCTTATCGAGAGGTACTTCACCATCTCGGGGCTCTCCGGACCGTCGATCCCCACGTCCGCGGGGAGGTCGACCTCCCCCCCGAGGGCTCGGGGTCCCTCACCTCCACGGCCAGGAGGTCGTAGTTGGATATCACATCCCGGTACATCCTCGCAAACTTCGGCTCTGCCGTCTCTGCCTCCAGGGTCCCGCCCTCGTAGTCGATCCGGACGAGAATCCGGTCGTAGACCCTCAGCTCTCCCGTCGCCGGGTTGAAGGCCACGGGGTTTGCCTGGAGCTCCACCACCACCAGGTCCCGCCAGATCCCGGGGGGCCCCACCTCCACCAGCTCCTCGGGATAAAAGCCGTCTAGTGAGTAGAGCTCGTCGTCGATCAGGAGCCCTCGATCTCCGGAGAGGCCGTCCACCTCCGGCGGCTGGAAGGGAAGAACCCTGAACCCCGGGTATGTCGAGCAGGAGGCCTCGAGGATGGTGGCCCGGACCGCCGCCCCCCCCGGGACCGCGATCATCGCCCTCATGACGGGGAGCTCGGGCCTTCCAATCTCGGTCGTCGTCGCCCCCTCCGGGATCGAGAGGACCGAGAAGGCCTCGTTCCCGACGGCTCTCTCCTCCACCGAGAGCCCCCGGAGGAGGAACTCGACGACCGTCCCGGAGGCGTCCGAGCTGGAGACGAGGACCTCGGCTCCCGCCTCCGAGCCGCTGAGGATGAGGCCGTGGCTTTCGTCCTTCACCTCCTCCGACCCGCCGCACCCTCCCGGAACTTCGAGGGGAGGTTCTGCTGCCTCTCCGGGATGGTGGGGCACCTCGAGGGGGACCAATGCTGCGGCCCAAGGCGGCAAAAACGCCACGGCGATCAAAACTGGGATCAACTCCTTCACCAGCTCCCCTCCATCGGATGTATAATCGGCATCTGATTAGATAAATAGTCCTCCGTTCCCTTGAGAGCTTGAGCCATTCTGGCTTCCGCAACCGACCGTTTCTCCAATTTTCCCCGAATATGCGGTCTTATTGTACTTATACCTCGGATATTATTTCACAATAAGGACATATCATTGGACAAAACAGAAAAAGCTATATTCCCGCCTCACCGAGGCTTCTTCATGGGCGAATATCTGTTGAGGTGCCCCCGCTGCGGAAGCCTGCAGCCACCGAGCGCCCTCGGCTGTGCGAATGACGATTCCCTCCTCAGAACCGAGTACGTCGCCAGGAGGCTCACCCTCCGAGACGACCTACCCGGCCTCTGGAAGTTCTTCGATTGGCTCCCCGTAAAGGAGCCCCTCCGGGGGGTGGGGGAGAAGCCCGTCACCTTCAGGAGCGAGGGCCTCGCCCGGGAGCTCGGCCTCTCGCGCCTCTACATAAGCTTCAGCGGCTACTGGCCCGAGCGGGGGGCGAGGATGGCCACCTGCAGCTTCAAGGACCTGGAAGCTCCGCCGACGGTAGAGAGGCTGATGGAGCGAAAAGACGGTCAGGCCTTGGTCGTCGCCTCGGCGGGGAACACCGCCCGGGCCTTCGCCCAGGCCGCCTCGGCGGCCGGCGTCCCCCTCGTCCTCGTCGTCCCCTCCTCGGGGAAGAGCCGCCTCTGGACGACGGTCCCTCCTTCGGAGTCGATATGCGTCGTATCGGTGACGGGGGACTACACCGAGGCGATCGACCTCGCCGGGAGGCTCGCCGGAGAGGCGGGGTTCGTCGGCGAGGGGGGGGCGAGGAACGTCGCCCGGAGGGACGGGATGGGGGTCGTCGTCCTCGACGCCGCCCTCGCCATGGGCGCCCTTCCGGACCACTACTTCCAGGCCGTCGGGTCCGGCACCGGGGGGATCGCCGCCTGGGAGGCGTCCTTGCGGCTGATCGGGGACGGCCGCTTCGGCTCCTCCCTCCCTCGGCTCCACATCGCCCAGAACTCCCCCTGCGCCCCCCTCTACGCCGCCTGGACCGGCTCGGCAGCGCCCCAGGGCCCCTGCCCCGGCGGGATGTACGACGAAGTCCTATACAACCGAAAGCCCCCTTACGCCGTCCCCGGCGGGGTCAGAGACGCCCTGGAGGAGACGGCTGGCACCGTCTGCTCCATATCCAACGGGGAGGCTTCCGTCGCCCACCAGCTCTTCGAGGAGGCGGAGGAGATCGACATCCTGCCGGCGGCGGCCGTCGCCGTCGCCGCCCTCCAGAGGGCCGCAGCCTCCGGGTCAGTTGAAAAGAAAGACCTCATCCTCCTCAACATCACCGGGGGCGGAGTCTCCCGGGCTAAGGAGGAGCTCGATATGTTCATGCTCAGATCCGATATCGAGGCCGAGCCCTCGGCCCACACATCCGCATCCGAATACGGCCTTCTAGCCGAGATCGAAGAGATCCTGGGAAGGAGGGGCCCCCGATGACCTTCGACCGGGCCTGCAGCCTCACCATCCTCGGCGGCCTCGACAAGGACAGAAAGCCCGACCGCGTGGAGAGGCTGGAGATGCGCCGGGGCGAGATCATCGGGATCGTAGGGCCTACGGGCTCGGGGAAGAGCTCCCTCATCGCCGACATCGAGCAGTTCGCCAAAGGAGACACCCCCTCGGGGAGGAGGATCCTCATCGATGGATGCGAGCCGAGGGCCGAGACGAGGTCCGATCCCCGAAGGAAGCTGATAGCCCAGCTCTCCCAGAACATGCACTTCCTCGCCGACATGACCGTGGGGGATTTCTTGAGGATGCACGCCAAGAGCCGGGGGAGGTCCCCGGAGGTGGCAGGTCGGGTGATAGAGCTCGCCAACACCCTCACTGGGGAGCCGGTCCATCCGGACCAGCATCTGACGATCTTGAGCGGGGGGCAGTCGAGGGCGCTGATGACCGCCGACATCGCCGTCATCAGCGATTCGCCGATCGTCCTCATCGACGAGATCGAGAACGCCGGGATCAAGAAGAGGGAGGCGCTGGAGCTCCTCTCCGGAGAGGGGAAGATCGTCGTCGTCGTCACCCACGATCCGATGCTCGCCCTCATGACCTCCCGGAGGGTCGTGATGAAGAACGGCGGGATGGTGAGGGTGATCGAGACGACGGCCGGGGAGCAGAAGGTCTGCGAGGACCTGGCGAAGGTCGACGACTGGCTGATGAACCTGCGGGAGACGATCCGGCGGGGCGAGGTGGTGGGGGCAGCCCTTTGAAGATGGTGGTGGTGGCCGGGACCCCCGGCTCGGGGAAGACCTCCGTCCTAATCCACGCCGCGAGGTCCCTCCAGCGGATGGGGGTGAGGCCGGCGGTCGTCAAGATCGACTGCCTCTGGACCGAGGACGACGAGAGGTTTCGCCGCCTCGGCGTCCCCGTCGCCGTCGGCCTCTCAAAGGACATGTGCCCCGACCACTACTCGATCTACAACGTCGACGAGATGCTGGACTGGGCGAAGGAAGAGGGGGCAGACGTCCTCCTCAACGAGACGGCCGGCCTCTGCCTCCGGTGCGCCCCCTACCCCGACTCCGCCCTGGCGGTATGCGTCCTCGACGTCACCTCCGGCCCCAACGCCCCCCTCAAGGTGGGGCCGCTCCTGACGACGGCGGACGTCGTCGTGGCGACGAAGGGGGACATGGTCTCCCAGGCCGAGAGGGAGGTCTTCCGGGAGCGGGTCCTGGAGGCGAACCCCGCTTGCAGGATCGTCGAGGCGAACGGCCTCACCGGCAAGGGGGCGGCGGAGCTTGCGGATCTGATCAAAACGGCCCCCGATCTCTCCGAGGAGATGCTCCTGCGGCACAACCCGCCTCTCGCGATATGCACCCTCTGTGCCGGGGAGCTCCGGGTCTCCAAGGAGCACCACCGGGGGGTCCTCCGCCACCTGGATGGCTTCATGGAGTACACAGGGGAGTGAGAGGAGCTATGCAAGGTGGAGATGGCTGAGGGGAAGGTGGGGGCGGGATGAAGGAGATCGCAGAGCTTCTTCCTGGCTACAACTGCGGCGAATGCGGCGAGAGGAGCTGTCGGGAGTTCGCGAGGGCCCTCCTGGCGGGCGATGAGAGGATCGAGGTCGACCTCTGCCCCTTCCTCCGCCAGGAGAGGCACCGGGGGGCGAGGTCGGCGATCGAGGAGCTCCTCGGTAGCCTGAGACGGGAGGGGATGGAAGCGGCCGAACTCCGGGGGGTGATCGACGGCCTCACCGCGGACTTCATCCTGGCGCCTCTGCCTGGCGAGCCCTCCTGCCGCGAGGACCTTTTCCCCTTCGACCGGGAGGCTAGGTTCGATCTTGGGGACGTCCTCCGCTACCGCCCCCTCGGATGCCCCATCACCCATTTCGGAAAAATCGTAAAGATCGATCATGGCCTCGCAACTGTCCATCTGGTGGGGCCCCGCCACCTTCTCGGCGATGGAGACTTCGCCCCCCTGGACGGGGGGGTCTGTCTCGTCGCCGCCTTCGAGGGGATCGTCGGCAGAGGCCGGGTCCCGGAGGTCGGCGAGACGGTCAGGTTCCTCCCCGATCACTGCATGATGCAGAAGGTCCACTCCGGGGTGATCGTCCACTCCGAGGGGAGGATGGTCAGGATCGAGAGCATAGATCTGAAGGTCTGGTGATGTCAATCCCGGGGGAGGCCGGAGCCAGGGGGTGGGCTTCGGCCCCATCTCCTGGCCGTTAATTATAAAAGTATGATGAGACGAAATAAAAAATATAAATTGAAATGCCAGGCGATGGTCTCAGCCACCTCCATCCTCCAGAGCCGGAATCCTCCGGCGATGATGGGATCGGCCCCAACGGCCGATCGATGGGGTGGGGGCGGATGACGTCAGCCCCTTCGGCGGGATGGCCAGGCCTGGAGGCAGTTCAAAAGCAGGTTAGCATATTTGAAGACGGTTACGAGGTGAGCTGGATGAAATTCGCTATTGATCATTGCAGGTCGGCCCCGAGAGGGCTGAAGATCTTATTTGGATGTCTTCTGTTATCTCTTCTGACCTGGATGCCGGCGGCAGCCCAGGAAGAAAATATCACCTGGGTTGGAGGAGGTCTGTACGACTACGCGGAGCTCGGATTTGCCGTTCCAAAAGATCTGGAGGATTTGGTGGAGGCCGAGGCCCTCTCCGAGGGGAACTACTCTGAAGGGAGGTACGTGGTGGCGTCTCTCCTCATGAATCAGAGCAGGATCTTCGTTCTCCTTCTTTACCCCTGCGAAGCCCCTGAGGGGATCCTGGACGCCGAGGGCCTTAAATCCGCGATTGAGGGCTACAGCTCGGAGCTGAATCAGACCATCTACAACCCCGAGCACCTCAACATCAGCGAACGGTCCGCCATCTGGGGGATGATCGGCAACCAGGCTTTGATCGTCTACCAGCCATCTAACCTGACCGTTGCCGGGATATTCATCGAGGAGAACGTCACCGAGGACGTCCTCGTCTACTTCCCCGAATCCCTCCAGATAATCGTCAACGAGAGCATCACGCCCCTCTGGCCCGGGTACTGTGAAGGTGCCGGCGCGATCGCCCCCGAGGCGGTGGCCGAGGTCGGTGCGGCAGAGCCGGAGGAGGGGATGAACGACTCCTCCGCAGCGGCGGAGCCGGTCGAGCCAGTGGCCGGAGCTGTAACCGAGCCGGAGCCGGTCGTCAATAATACGGCCAACGCATCCACGGTGGAGAAGACCCAGGCCGACCTAGAGGCGGTAAAAAACCAATTCCAAGATAAGTTCGGCCTCAAGGTTTGAGGGCAGGCCCTCCTGACCCTCAACCCCCAGATCCTTTTTTATGGGGACAAAGTCCTCTCCAGCGCCTCTTGGGGATGGATCCTTCAAAGGCTGGATCGACGATTAAAATTTAAATCCCATCGGATCATAGCCTCTCCATCCATGAATAACCTCACCCCGTCTGAGGCGGTTTATAGAGGCATGAAGGGAGCCGGCATCGACTTCGTCGCCAGCGTGCCCTGCGTCCATCTCCAGGGGCTCCTCGCCCTGGTGGCCTCCGACCCAGAAATCAGCTCCGTCCCCGTCACCCGGGAAGAGGAGGGGGTGGGGATCTGTGCCGGGGCGTACCTCGGCGGCAAGACGCCTGCGCTCTTGATGCAGAACTCGGGGCTCGGCAACAGCATAAACGCCCTCGCCTCCCTCAACGGCCTTTACGGGATCCCCCTCCTCCTGATCATCAGCCACAGGGGCGGCGAGGGGGAGACGATATCGGGTCAGGTCCCCATGGGGAGGCTGACGCCGAAGCTCCTCGAAGCCCTGGAGATCCCGAAGTTTATCCCCTCCGTATCCGAGGTCGAAACGGTCGTGGCCCTCGCCTGGGAGGTCGCCCGCACGAGGAGGACCCCGGCGGCGGTGCTGCTGGATATCGGATTCTGGAGTTCGCTCCCCTTAAGTCCGGGAAAGGATGCTCTCTTCTTCGGCCCATAATGATTGAAACCTCCGACAAAGGACTTTATATTTCAGGAGGGAATATTTCTACTGATGATGAGATTGACGGCGCGCGTCTCCGGCAGGGTCCAGATGGCGGGCTACAGGGCGAAGGTCGTCGACCTTGCTCGGTCCTCGGGCCTCGTCGGCTTCGTCCAGAACCTCCCCGACGGCCGGGTCGAGGTGGTCGCCGAAGGTGATAGGTCCGACCTAGAGAGGTTCGCATCGGCCCTGAAGATGGAGAACGCCCTGATCCAGGTGTACGAAGTGGAGGCTGCCTACTCTGAAGCCACTGGATCTCTCTTCGGATTCAGGAAAGTGGTGGACGCCGAAGAGATGGGAGACCGTCTGGATGAGGGGGTGGAGATCCTGAAGGAGATCTTGGTATCTGTCAGAGAGGGCTTCAGCGATCTCGGCGGCAAGATGGACACTCTGCTGGAGAAGCAGGACTCGATGCTGGAGAAGCAGGACTCGATGCTGGAGAAGCAGGACTCGATGCTGGAGAAGCAGGACTCGATGCTGGAGAAGCAGGACTCGATGCTGGAGAAGCAAGATGCGATGCTGGAGAAGCAGGACTCGATGCTGGAGAAGCAAGATGCGATGCTAGAGAAGCAGGACTCGATGCTGGAGAAGCAGGATTCAACCCTAGGCGAGATCCGAGGTCTCAGGTATGATATTAAGAGCTACATGAACCAAAGGTTCGAGCGGATCGAGACCGACCTCGCGGAGCTGAAGGCAGCCATGAAAGAGCGGGGGATGATCTGAAACCTCGCCTTTGGATAATGTCTATATTTTAAAATCATTTTTAGATATCTGGAGTCGATCAATTTGAGACGGATCGATGCGATCTCCATCATCGCCCAGGAGGGCGAGTCCCAGGGCGCCCTTCTGGTGGGAAACATCGGGTATCCCTCGAGGGAGCTTTGGGCTGTCGGAGACCGTCGATCCAACTTCTACATGCTCGGGTCCATGGGCCTCGCCTCCTCCATAGGCCTCGGCCTCGGTCTCGCCAGGCCGGACCGAAGGGTCGTCGCCATCGATGGAGACGGCTCCATCCTGATGAATCTGGGGAGCCTCGCCACCATCGCCGATCAGAGCCCCAATAACTTTCTCCTCGTCATCTTAGACAACGGATGCTACGGGTCGACGGGATGCCAGCCGACCTGCACCGACCGGAGGGCTGACCTGGCCCGGATCGCCGAGGGGGCCGGAGTCTCCGAGGTCCGCGTCGCCGCGACCCCCGAAGAGCTCCGAGCTGGCCTCGCCGGTAGGGGCGTCCTGGTCGTGAAGGTCGAGGCAGGAAATGCCGAGGTCCCGGTGATCCCTCTATCCCCGGAGGAGATCCTTCGGAGGTTCATGGCGATATCCGCTCCGCCATCTCCGTCATCCTGAACCTCCCATCGAGGATCCTCCTCTTCAGCTCTTCTGCCAGCCTCTCGGCCCTGAGGCGGTCGGACTGCCTGACGACGATCGGAACCTCTCGCCCGGCGAAGCGGAGGGACCCCAGGTGGGCTCTGAAGACGTCCCCGGCGCAGGAGGTGGCGCATAGGCCGCAGTTAAAGCACCTTTTCCTGTCGAGGGTGGGCAGAAAGTCCCGAAAGGCTATAGCCCCCGTCGGGCAGATCGCCTCGGCCCGGCAGGCGGTGCACCTCTTGCAGGCCTCGGGGTCGAACTTGACCATCAGGTCGACCCCCTCCCAGACGTCGGCGTAAGTCGCACGGCCAAGCTCCTTCCTGGTCGTGACGTCCAGAACCGGGAGGGGTATCGCCCCCTCGGGGGCGGCCATCCTCTCCAGGATCCCCTCCCTCAAGACCGGGATCGGGACGGCCCACGATGATATGCACTCTGGGCCGGCGGAGGTGGCAAACCCGCCCATGTACTCCGGGTCCATCTCGTGCATCTCCGCATATCCCGAGAGGTTCGGCCTATCGGGAGAGGACCGAGTCCCCTTCCCCAGGACGAACCCCTCGGCTCCGTTCATCAGGACCCTCGTCCCGACCCCGATCGTCTCGAGGAGGGGGTCGTTCTCGAGGGGGTTCAGACGGCCGCACCCCGAGACGGAGGCCCCCGTCCAGCAGGGATCGAAGGTGGAGGCATGGAAGATGGTGGAGACCCTCTCCTCCCCAGGGTTCACAAAGGCCGAGTAGTTCTTGAAGCAGTGGCGGGTACCAAAGAGCCTAGCCGTCGACATATCGGCGAGGCTGAGATCGACCTCGAAGCCCCCGCCCTCAACATCCACCTCGACCCGCACATCCTCCCCCTCGACGAGGTCCCGGAATAGGTGGCCTCCCCCGTATCTTGAATCCTCCCGGCTCTCTGCCGTCCCGAAGACGATCAGGTCCAGGTGGCCGAGCCTCTCGTTGGGGCAGGGGCCCACCAAAGCGGGGACGCCATTGAGCCGGGCCCCCTTCGCCCGGACGAAGGATCCGGGCGACGCCGCCGGGAAGGAGAGGACGGCGTAGGTCCCGCTCATCACCGCCCGGGTGGCACAGGTGACGACGTCTACCTCCTCCGGGGCGAGCCTTCCGCCATCGGCCAGGGCCTCCCCCACCTCCTGGGCGGTGAGGACGATCGCGTCGCCCCTCGCCACCTTCGCGCCTATCTCGGAGAAGGAACGAGCCATGGCAGAGCCTTATTTTTACACCTTTATGAACTCCGCCCCGACCTCCGACCGGAGGAGATCTCTCCCTCGGATCCCGGCCGGCCACCTCTCCGTCCTGATCGACGTCGGCATGAGGAGATCGAAGAGAACCAGGACCTCCCCCTCGGAGAAGTAGTGGGTGATGATCCCTTCGCCCCGCCTGAAGGTCAAGGCCTCCACCTCTTCGCCCAGCCCCGCCCTCATATCCTCGACCCCGAACTCGAGGAAGAAGAGCCTGCCGCCGGCCTTCAGGACCCGGGCCGCCTCCCGGGCCGCTTCTCGGCGGTCGCCGTCGCGGAGGTGGCCGAGGACGTGGAAGGCGAAGACCGCATCGAAGGACGAGGCCTTGAAGGGGAGCTGGACGGCGTCCGCTGCGACGAATTCAGGCCGAAGGGCTGGAGGGTCCCGCCTGGGTGAGGCTCCGCTCCGGACGGGAGGACCCTGGCAGGAGATCCCCACCGCGAGATCCCTTCCGAGCCTCAGAGCCCGGGGCGATACGTCCACGGCCGCCACCCTCCAGGTTCGGCCCAGCATCGCAGCTAGGGTCTTGCCGTTGCCGCAGCCGAGCTCCAGGACCAGGGCGCCGTCAGGCAGGGGGGGAAGCCTCGGCGGCGACCCTCGCCAGATCTTCCCCTTATCTCGATACTCCCGGCACCAGGCGAGGAGCTCCTCCCGTCGGCATCTCCTCTCGCCGTCTCCGGCTGTTGGGGCTTCCAGCATGAGATGGGGACGGCGCTCCACCACCAAAATCTTTACTATCCTTCAGGTCTTCCCGTCCCCAGGTGTTATTGATGAAACTATGGAGTGGGGCAATCTTGTCAATTGCCATAATGCTATTATGCCTGGGCTTGGCCCAGGCCTACGGCGAAAACGACGACGATTTTTTCGGGAACCTCGGCGAGGACTATCTCAACTACGCCGGGCAGCTCCACGGAGCTTCGGGCTCCTCCGAGGGCTACAGCTCTAGCTTCAGCTACTCCCAGTACTTCCAGTACTTCTTCTCGGAGGATGAGGTATTCTCCACCGATCATCGTCCTGTCGGCTTCACGATAACGGGAAATGAGCCCTCCTTCCTCTACTTCGGATGGCAGACGGTTCCATATTCCACGTACGCGTCCTCGGAGATGTACGGCGGGTCCAACGAGCTCTGGATCGAGGGGTCGGAGGCCTGGACCAGATACGCCGCCTGTCCCGTGGGAACCTGGCTCCAGCTGATCACCACCACCCCCTCGGGGGGGTCGGCCGAGTTCTACGAGGTATCCCCCTCCGGGAACGTCGGTATCGTCCCGTACACCCTCGGCACCTACGACAGGATGAGCTTCTATGCCGGTGAGCAGGGTAGGTACGCCCTCTTCTTCGTCTCCAACGGCCTTGCGAGCAACGTCGTCATCGTCGACGTCGGCGCGGAATTGACCCCGGACATGATCGGCGGCTCCTCCGCCACCACCTCCGCCCCCACGCCGGCGGCCTTCCCCTCCGCCCCGGCGCCAGCCCCAGGCCCCGCTCCCGTCACCACCTCTGGGGACGTCAGGGTCACCCTCGAATCCCAGAGGATGAGGGGCTACGACGTCTACGTCGACGAGCAGTACGTCGGGACCGACGGGAAGGGGGGCGACGCCCTCGACGGGATCTACAAGGTGAACGTCGTCGGAGGGATGTGGCACACCATCAAGGTCTGGGACGGGGAGTGGTTCTACGGAAAGCCTAGGTTCTACCAGCGGAATACGCCCGTCGTCCTGAAGTTTGAGCCCGCCACCACCGTCTACGTCTACGGCGGCATGTGGTAGCCGGATCGGATCCGAGATCCGGCAATTAATTATTTCTATTTTATCCGTCGGCGTTCATCCCTTCCATACCTCACCATGGGGATCTACACCACTGACGTCTACACCACTGACGTCTCCTCCGCCAGCGACTTCAACCGTCCCGCAGATCTCCCAGCATCATCCCTTAACTCTTTCCACTTCTGCTTTCTCTTCGTCATCTTCTTTCCCTTCGGGGCGCCGATCCTGGGCCTCCCAATCTCTCCTCACCGTCATCATCTTAAGGGATCGGAGACGAAAGATAGAGCATGAAGGGATGGGGTCTAATCTTCTTATTGTTGGGAGTGAGCTTCATCGTCGCCTCCGGCATCGCCGGTGGTTGGGTGAGCGGGACGGGAGAGGTCGACATCAGCAGATCGGTCGTCAATCGGATCGACGATTACGAGTACTACAGCACCATGGCGGGAGACGGAAGCCTCCAGATGGGGCATATCGCGAAGGGGTCGAAAAATCTCGAAAAGGGCATCTTCTCCGGGGGCTTGAGCCTCTCCTACTCCGGGGACGTCCCCCTGGTGGGGGTGAAGCGGACCGAGACCGGCTCTCCCTTCCGCGGAACGAAGACCACCTTCCAGGAGGCCTTCAGCGCCACGGAGATGGAGAGGGAGGAGATGACCCGGATGGGCTCTTCAGTCGTGGCCACCGATACGAAGCTGGCCTTCAACGGGACCTACGTCACCAGCTCCAACAGCCACCAGGCCTTCGTCCGGGATATCAGCTCCCATCAGAGGTACACCGGAACCTTCGAGATCAATAATATGATCCAGTTCGGGAGCCTCGCCGACCGGAGGCCCGCCCTCGCCGTCACCATCCTACCCCAGGAGTGCTTCGCCGAGGCGGGGGCCCTGGTGACCAGAAACTACGCCGTCGCCAACACCGGGACCGTCCCGGTCCGGGGGCTCGACCTCGTCGATTCGAGGTTCGGACCCGTCCTCCTCAGCAGGACGGAGCTGAGCCCCGGGGAGGTCGCCTCGGGGTCCTCGAGCTTCCCCCTCGGCGAGGAGGCCCTCCCCGGCCCCCAGAGGGACTCGGTCGTGGTGACCGCCGTCGACTTCCAGGGCAACGTCGCCGAGGCCACCGCCACCGCCACCGTGAACCTGATCCCGGCCCGGGGTCTGAACCTGACGGTGAAGGCCTGCGAGGCCTGCGTCCGTCCCGGCGAGATCGTCACCTACGTATACGCCGTCGAGAACTCCGGGGACCTTCCGATCTTCGATATCAACCTGACCGACTCGATCAGCTCCAGCCCCATCGCCGTCAACCTCACCCTCATGCCCGGGGAGGGGCTCAACCTGACGACGAACCGGACGGTCCGGGAGGCGGACCTCCCTGGCCCCCTGAAGAACGTCGTATCGGCGGCGGGGATAAACTCCGAGGGGGAGTTGGTGGGGAGGACGAGGGAGGTCATCCTTCTGCCCTGCTGAAGGCCCCTGCTCCGTCGCCCCTCCTCTTTTCATTCCAGGGACCCCGCCCATTCGACGTAAGACCCGACGTCGAACTTCGACATCGCCCCTCGGAGGCTCATGTACCTCACCTTCCCGAAGACCTCCCTCTCTCCCCAGGCCCGGTCGTGGACCCCCCCGATCGACCAGGCCACCCCGACGTAGCCGTTTGGATCTCTCCCGTCCAGCTCGTAGCGGTCGTTGAGATGGATGGCGATCCTCATCGCCTCCTCCGGGGACTCGGTCCACTCTAGGATCTTCTTCGCCCAGTACATCCTCATGTAGCCGTGCATCTTCCCCCTGCAGACCATCTCCCTCTGGGCGGCGTTCCAGAGGCGGTCGTGGGTCTTCGCCCCCTCCAGCTCTGGGAGGTCGTAGAGGTGCTCCCGGGGGTCGTCTCGATGGTCGTTCAGGGTCCCTCTCGACCAGGCGGGGAAGCCCTCGAAGGAGTCGTATCGACGGTTGTAGAAGCAGAAGTTATCCGAGAGCTCCCTCCTCACCACCAGCTCCTCCATAAAGGCGGCCTTGGAGGCCCCGTCGGCCCCGGATCGGGTCACCTCCAGGGCGACCCTCGATGCCGATATCTGGCCGAAGTGGAGGTAGGGGGAGAGGTTCGACTGCCCCTGGAGGGATGGGTCGTTCCGATCCCTTTGGTATGCCGAGAGCCCCTTCCTCAGAAAGGTCTCGAGGGCCCTCCGGGCCGCCCCCTCCCCCGGCTCGATCCATCCGACCTCCGGGATCGACCGGTCGACGGAGATTTCTCTCCTGAGCCGCTCCCAGTCTGGGCCGCCCTCCAGGTCCCAGGGGTGGGGATGAGCCCGGAGGGCCGGTACCTCCTCGCAGAAGGTCGAAAGGATCCTCCAGACCTTCGGCCTGAAGGTCCTGGCAGCGTACTCCTGTTTTGGAGACGCCGCCCAGCAGGGGACCATGTTGTGGGCGTCCACCTCGTAGATGGCGCAGTCGAGCCTCTTCGTCGCCTCCTCAGTCCAGGATCGCTTGGTCGCCAGGGGGGAGAAGTCGGTGACTACGGTCCCGACCCCCTCCTCCTCTGCGAACCTTGAGATCGCGTCCCCGGGATCGCCCCGGAGGAGGACGAAGGGGATGCCCTTCCTGGCTAGGGCCGACTCCACCATCTCGAGCCCCCGGAGCATAAAACCGTACTGCCTGATGGTGGCTCCCAGGAACTCCTCCTCCAGGGCGAAGACGACGGCGAGAGGCGCCCTCCTCTCCAATGCCAGCTCCGAGGCGGAGGCTAGAGCCCAGTTATCCTCGACCCTCTGGTCTCTGCTCATCCAGTATACGACTGGGCCCCTCCCGTCCCCACCATCCTTCAAAATCCGTGCTCTATCCAGGTTCATGCCTATCCCCCAGCCGAAGATGATCCCTCAAGATTGCGATCAGAATATTTATGAAGATGGCGGAGACGAAGCCCCAAAGGTCGGACCCCTCCAAGCGACGCCGAGCCGTCCCGACGGCCCTTATCTCCCGATCCTCGCTATGAAAGACCCGGATCGTCGCACCCTAGGAGGACAGGGTGATGAATTTGGACGGCGCATCCACCTCATTTAAATAATGGACGCTGGAAATAGAACCTACGGAGGTGAAAGCCCCATGTGTACCGTTGGAGGCGGACCAGAGATAGGCGACGTCGAGTCGATAGCGTCGAAGGGCTACGTATGCCAGGACTGCGGAAACAAGTTCAAGGGCATGGGCAGGAGGGTCCGATGCCCCTCGTGCCAGTCGAGGAACGTGAAGCCTGCTGAGTGATCGAATGAAGATCCCCCTGGAAGACGACGAGATCGCCTACCTCTGCGGGCGGACCGGGACCCTGGCCATCGCCAGGACCCTCGGCCACTTTTTTTATATCGATTCCGATGCAGACGAGATCGTGATCTTCACCGAGGATGACGACCTCATCGTCGCCTCGACCTCCGAGGTAGGAGACCTGGCGATGAAGGGGCTCTGGTGCACCCTCTTTCTGATCCGGGAGATGAACTCCCCTCTGATCGTCCTCCCCAAGGGCCATCCCGCCTCCCCGAGGCTGAAGACCGTAGTCTCGGTGGGGGATAGGACGAGGATAAGGTGCGACATCCAGGCCGGGACCCACCCCGAGCAGGACGTCCTCTGCGGGACCGGCGAGCTCCACGGGGTCGAGGTCCTCTCGGTCCCCGGAGGGGCAGAGGTTAAGAACTTCGCGGGCCATGTGGTGAAGGAGAAGCTGTTGTGAGGTGATGTGGTATCACGTCAGAGGAGATCAGTGAGGGGAGCATCGTCAGATACTCCGGGACCGGTACTGTGGGGGTCGTCAAGGTCCTCAAGACCGAAGACGACGGCGAAAGGTGGGCCCTCCTCGATTCGACGGGGCTCTACTACCACTTGAGCACATTGCAGCCGATCGATAAGATGCCCGAGAGGAGGGGGATCGGCGGCCGGACGATGGAGGAGATGGAGGAGAGGATGAGGGCTGAAGAGGAGAGGATGAGGTCGGTGAAGATGGAGGATGAGAGCGTCGAGAGCGGCGGATGAGATCGGGGTAGTCGTCCACGGCCCCGAGGTCGTCGACTCCGGCCGCGCCGAGGAGGCTTTGGACCGGCTCGAGAAGATCGGTTCGGTCACCGCCGTCCTCGGCGGGACGATGGGGCGGGTCGCGGTCATCGACGCCGCCCTGGAGGATCGGATCGATATATCGAGGCGGGAGGCCCCAAGCCAGTCGGTCCGGCGGCTTATGCCCTCCGTCGACGTCGTCGTCGTCCTGAACTCTGCCAAGACTGGGGATACGGGCCACGCCTTCGGGGCGATGGTGGCCGAGAGGGCAGAGCCCAAGAAGCCCCTCCTCCTCGCCGAGTACAGCGGGCCCTTCGCCTCGATCCTGGCGGGCGGGGCGGGGGGGATCGCCGAGAGGATCGCCGGCGCCCTGGGGCTGGAGCTGGTGACGCCTTTGAGATTTCCGATGAGGACGGAGTCCTCGGGAGGGACCGTCAGGAGGACGATCTTCGGCGCCGTACCGGGCGAGAACGTCTCTGTCAACGGGATCGTCATCGGTAGGGCAGAAGTGGAGACGGTGACGATATCGGCGACCGACGGCAAGATCGGAGAGGTCTGCGGCGCCCTGGTTAAGAACCACGGCCTGGAGAAGCTCCCTCGGGTCGACCTGGGGGCCGCCATCCTCAGGACTGGGGAGGTGAGGAGGACGGAGGCCGCCGCGAGGTCGGCCTCGGGATCCGGCAGGGGGGCCGTCCTCATCGATCACGCCGCGGAGGGGACCTTCGAGATGGCCCGAGGGGCGGAGGTGGCGGTGACCGTCGGCGACGACACCACCGCCATCGCTGGGGAGATCCTCGCCCGGCTTGGAACCCCCCTGGTGGGGATCGTCGACGGCGACCTCGATCGGCTCTGCCGCAGGACGGCGGTGCCGGCGGGAAGCTTCGTCCTCGAGGTCCGACCCGGCTCCGACGACGTGATAGGCCGACGGGTGAGGGAGGAGATCTTCGGTGGAGGAGATCGGATCTCGATGGAGGGGCTGGCGATAGAGGATCTTTTCGGTCTTGTGGAGAAGGCGGCGGGGGAGGATCTCAGGTCCGTCCGCCGCCACTGACCGATCGGTCTCCCACTGACCAGGAGTTCAAAACCGACGAAGGCTCTCGATTCTTCGAGGTGGCCTCGACCCCGCTTGTGATCTGCAGGAGCTGGGGCAGAGGTTATGGATATCTCGGGCCGCCGAGGGTCGGAAGTCCCGCATGGGTTTCGTCGGAGCTTTCTTGCCGGACGGCGGGGTTTCTGCCTTCGGCGGGCCTCATCCGGCCCTCTTCACTATCATGGCGGCGGCATCGGGCCTCCCCCCATCGCCACCCATATGGTCCCTGATCGCCCTCTCCAGCTCCTTCACTATATCCTGAGCCGACCTCTCCCTGTTATCCTTCACCAGGGTTATCAGGCTCTCGGTCCCGAACCTCTCCCCTCCGTCGTTTTCCACCTCGATGAGGCCGTCGTTGTAGATGACGAGGACGTCCCCCGGATCTATCATCCACCCCTCCATCTCCAGGTCGATGTGGTCGAGGGCGCCCATGGCTATGGCGCCGCCGACGAGGGTGTCTACGAAGCCGTCGGAGCTGACGATGAAGGGAGGGATGTGGCCTGCGTTGGCGTAGCTCATGGCATGGCTGGAGAGGTCGAGCATCCCGCAGAAGCAGGAGACTACCATCCCGTTCCGGACGTTCCCGACGAGGTTCTGGTTCGTCTCTCGGAGGGCCTTTGCAGGATCGCCTAGCTTGCGGGATGCCGCCCTTATGTGGCTTCTGGTGACGGCAGCCACCATGGCGGCGGAGAGCCCCTTCCCCGAGACCTCGGCCAGAACCACCATCGCCTTTCCCCCCTCCATCTCGAAGGCGTCGTAGAAATGGCAGCATTCCCTCTCTTCGGCCAGGGCGAGGATCGCCACCTGGAACCCCTCGATCTGAGGGACCCTCTCCGGGAGGAGGAAACGCTGGAGCTCCTCCATCACCTCTTCTGCCTTCTCAGACCTTCCCGCCTCCAGGGACCTCTCCTCGAAGAGGGAGATCCTATCTTTGAGGTCGATGGCCATCTTATCGAAGGCCTCTCCCAGCCTCCTCACCACCCTCGGGCCGTCCCCCTCGATCTTTGCGTTTAGGTCGCCCCTCCCGATCTCCTCAAGCCCCTTCGCGATCGCCTCGAAGATCGGGCCGAAGGCGTTCCGGCCGGACCAATATCCGACTAGCCCCCCCATCAGGGCGAAGATAGCCGCCGCCGCGATAGCCATCGGCCAGGAGGGGCCTTCACCGTCGCCATCGCCGTCCTCCAGCCCTGGAAGGGCGATCCCCGTCGCCGACCCCCTCCCTTTCAGCGCCTCGCCGGTCTCCAGGGCCATGATCTCCGTATGGCCCGAGATGCAGTGGAAGAGCTGGTCGTACGCGGCGGCCTTGGCGGCCGTCAGCTCCCCGTCTCCGGAGGCGACCCCCAGGCTCCAGCCGACGGACGGCAGGGGATAGTAAACGATCCTTGTGCTCCCTTTCTCGAGACGGACCAAGTCCATCCCCTCTTCTCCCCGGACCATCTCCTCGGCCAGCTCCGCCAGCTCCAGGTTTTTGGAGTCGAGGAGGCTTCCCGGCGCCAGGATCTCATCCCAGAGGAACCCCTCCGGAAGGGGCGACTTCATAACTACCGCCCCCTGGCCGTCGAGGAGGAAGGGGTAGCCGGAGGAGATGTTGGCGAGGTCCACCTCTATCTCTGCGAGGGAGACGTCCATCCCCACCACTCCGCTCAGGTTCCCCTCGATCAGAATGGGGGTCGCGCAGGTGATGGAGATGTTGCCGGTCGTCTGGCTCTGGTAGGGCTTCGTCCAGACCGTCTCTCCCGCCCTCGCCGCCTCCAGGTACCAGGGCCGTTCCCGGTAGTCGAAGGGGGCGATCATCTGGAGGGTCTCGGTGACGTCGGGCCAGAGGACGAGGATCCCGTCAGAGGTCCCTATGTAGCCGAGCTCGATCACCTCCTCCTCCTGGACCATGATCCTCAGGACCCTGGAGGGGCCGGAGAGGGAGCGAAGGGTCTCTTCCATCTCCCCGGTGACGTTATCCCAACCGCCTCCCGGCGCGATCCAGATCCCGGCTGCTACCACCTCTGCCGGGCCCTTCGCAGCGGAGCTTTCGTTGTTGCCTGTTCCTCCAGCTCCTTCGGCGGCCGCGCCGCAGGCGGTCGGCGCCAGGGCTACGAGGATCAGGGGCAAAAGCCATAAGCACAGCCTTTTTTTCCCAGAAATCTCAGCCATTTCTCTTGGATATCCTGAAGGGGTCGGGTCCGACTAGAACCGCGCCCAGAGTCGATCGTCGATTTTTCCCCACTCTGCCTCTCGAAGGAGGCTGCCGAGGGGGTGTTCTTCTTCAAAGGCTATAAACCTAATTTCGGCTGGTGTTAATCTTCGATCCATATTGGATACGAGGATCTATAATATCTCTTCCGAGATCTGAGGCGGGATTTCGTCGTCGCCTTGCCACCGGATCGGACGCAATAATCCCTCCTTCAGATGCTTATCTCAATTCGGAAACTACTTATTACCATGGGCTCGTTTGGGAGTCCGTGGAAGGTTCGTACGAGTTTCTGGCGGATCTGAGAAGGCTATCGGCGGTCTACAGGCGGCTTGAGCAGGGGCTGTATCTCCTCAACGCCGGCATAATCGCAACCCTGATCTACATCGTCGCCCTGTACCTCGGGATTCCCGCCTTCTTCAGGTTCTACTGGCACGGCTCCCTCCTAGCCGCGGCTCCTGCCCTCACATCCCTCCTCCTGGGGGCTCTTGGAGGAAGATTCCTGTGTCAGAGGTCGGGGTACGACCTCTTCGCCCACCTCGACGAGGAGATCTCGGAGAAGACGAAGGCCGCCTACGACAACCGCAGATCCGACTCGGTGGTGATGCAGAGCCTCGCCGAGGACGTCAAGAGGTGCCTATCCAAGGTGGGGGCCGCAGACCTTTTGAAGAGGCGCCGTCTCCGTTTCGGCAATAAAAGTGTCCCCACCGTCCAGGCCAAGGCTGGAGCCCTCGTCTTCCTTCTCGCGTCGCTGGCCATCTTCGGTCAGAGCCCGGGAGACGATGCCCCCCCCCAGCCCTTCTCGTCCCTCTCCGACCTCCGGGAGAGGGCTATCTCTCTTCTGGGGGATGAGGAGCCCTCCGAGGAGGACGGCTCCAGCACCGGGATCTCGGGGGAGATCTACGGGAAGCCGTCCCTGGCCGTCCTGGAGGAGGTGAACCTGGAGCTGGTCCTCTATCCGGGGTCCGCGGCGGGGATCCGCTCGAGGGAGACCGAGCCCATGGATCGGTTGTTTGCCACCTCGGAGCCGGGGGAGGGGGTGGCGGTCCCTACGGACTTATACATCGAGAGCCTACCCCCCCAGCACCGCGAGGTGATCAAGAGGTACTTCGAGAAGATGGCAGCCCTCTCTCGAGAGGCTCCTCGGCAAAATGAAGAAATAATATTAAGGAAATACACAAAAAAAGAGCTGTAGATCTCACCGAGGGCGGACAGATGAGAGACGATCTGATCAACATTTATAAGGATGCTCCGGCCATCTTCGAGACGATCAAAGCCGAGATTGGGAAGGTTGTCGTCGGCCAGAAGTCGGTGGTGGAGCAGATTCTGGTGGGCATCCTGGCGGGGGGGCACATCCTCCTGGAGAGTAACCCCGGCCTAGGAAAGACCCTCCTCGTCAAGACGATAGCCAGCACCACCGGCCTCAACTTCAGCAGGATTCAGTGCACCCCGGATCTGATGCCCGCAGACATCACCGGCACCACCTTGATCGAGGAGGTGGAAGGGAGCAAGCACTTCAGGTTCGAGGAGGGGCCGATCTTCGCCAACATCGTCCTCGCCGACGAGATCAACCGAGCCTCGCCTCGAACCCAGAGCGCCATGCTGGAGGCGATGCAGGAGAAGCAGGTGACCGTAGGAAAGAACACCTACCGGCTTGAGGAGCCCTTCTTCGTCCTCGCGACCCAAAACCCCATCGAGATGGAGGGGACTTTCCCTCTTCCGGAGGCCCAGCTCGACCGGTTCCTCTTGAAGGTCTTCATAGACTATCCAAGCCCCGAGGAGGAGTATCAGATCATGGAGAGGTACACCGGCCACGCCGAGCCGAAGGTGGAGAGGGTGATCACTCGAAGGGAGCTTCTATCCCTCCAGCAGCTTGTGAGGGACGTCCCCATCTCCGACGACCTGAAGAGGGCGGCGATTAAGGCCGTCGTCTCCTCTCGGAGCTGGGAGGGGGTTGAGTACGGCGCAAGCCCTCGGGCCTCCATCGGCCTCATCCTCGCCTCCAAGGCCCGGGCCCTCCTCTCCGGGAGGGACTACGTCGATCGTGCCGACCTGGAGGTGATGGCCCGCCCCATCCTCCGGCACAGGATCATCCTCACCTTCGACTCCGAGAGGAGGGGCATCACGACCGACCAGGTGATCTCGGAGATCATGAAGTCGATCTGAGGGCCGCCGATGGACACGGAGTTTCTCGCCGAGCTGGACCGGTTCACCCTCCTCGTGCGAAAGAGGGTGTCGACCGCCTACACCGGGGCCCGGAGGTCGGTGAAGGTGGGCCGGGGGATCAGCCCCGTCGGATATCGGGAGTATCGGAAGGGGGACGACTTCAAGTTCGTCGACTGGAAGGTCTACGCCAGGACCGAGAAGCTCTACGTCCGGGAGCACGAGGAGGAGAGGAGCCTCTCCGTTCACGTCCTCCTCGACGCGAGCTCCAGCATGAACTACGGCGAGAAGTTCGCCTTCGCATCAAAGGTGGCGGTGGGGTTCGCTTACATGGCGATAAAAGAGAACGAGAAGTTCTCGATCTCGAAGTTCGGGGAGATGCTGGAGCCGGGGGAGACGAAGGGGGGGCGGAGGAACCTCTTTTTCGCCATGGAGGAGCTCGATCGGACCGCCCCCTCGGGGGGGACGGACTTTCGGAGGATGGCGGAGCAGTTCGACCTAACCATCAGGTCGACGAGCCTGGTGGTGGTGGTCTCCGACCTCCTCGACGAGATCGAGAGCCTCGTCGCCGGGATCTACAAGCTCTCGGCCCACGACCTGATCCTGATCCAGGTTCTCGACCCCGCGGAGGCGGCCCTCGACTTCGAGGGGGACCTCCGGTTCGTCGATATGGAGTCGAAGGAGGCGGTGATGACGAGGGTGACGCCCAAGGTCAGAGAGGAGTACGCGGCGAGGATGGCGGCCCACGAAGCCCGGATCCGGGAGGCCTCCCACGCCGTCGGGGCCGACTTCTTCACCTACACCACCGATAGGCCCATATTCGAGGCCTTCTCCGACGTCAACAGCCGGGCCAAGGTCTGGAGGGCCTGAATGGACCTCGGGTACGGCGCCGGCCGGATCCGCCTCCCGGTGGACGGTGCCAAGGGTTTTGAGGTCCTCCTCCCGGAGGAGAGGCCCGGAGCCCCCGATGAGACGGGAGAGATCGAGAGGGCCCTCAACGTGCCGATCGGACCCGGTCTGGAGGATCTGGCCGGCTCCAGGAGGGCCGCCATCATGGCGAGCGACATAACGAGGCCCGCGCCGACCTCAAAGATCCTGCCGCCCCTCGTCCGAAGGCTTGAAGAGGTCGGGGTATCCGAGATCCTGGTCGTCTTCGGCCTGGGGACCCATCGGAGGATGACCGCCCAGGAGATGGCCCTCCTCCTGGAGGGCTCCTCCAGCCTCCCCTCCATCCAGCACGACAAGGATCGATGCGTCCACCTTGGCGAGACGAGCCGGGGTACTCCGGTCGAGATCCTGGAGGAGGTGGCGGCATCCGACATCAAGATCGGGACGGGGAATATCGAGTACCACTACTATGCCGGCTACAGCGGCGGCGCGAAGGCCCTCCTCCCCGGCGTCAGCTCCGAGAGGTCGATCAACAAGAACCACGCCATGATGTCCGACCCCAGGGCGAAGTCCGGCCGCCTAGACGGCCCCGTCCGGCTGGACATGGAGGAGGCGGCAAAAATTGGAGGCCTCGACCTGATCCTCAACGTCGTCCTCAACAGCAAGAAGGAGATCGTCCGGGCCGTCGGCGGCGACTTCGTAAAAGCCCACCGCGCGGGGGCCAAAGTCGTCGACGAGATGTACCAGAGGGCCGTCAAACCCGCCGAGATCGTCGTCGCCTGCGCCGGCGGCCGCCCCAAGGACATCAACCTCTTCCAGGCCCAGAAGGCGATGGAGAACGCGAGGGAGGCGGTCCTCCCCGGAGGCTCCCTCATCCTCGTCGCCGAGTGCGCGGAAGGCCTCGGCCACCCCGTCTTCGAGCGGTGGGCGAGGGAGGCGGAGTGCGCCGAGGACTGCGTCGAGAGGTTCGGCCGGGAGTACGAGTTCGGCGGCCACAAGGCCGCCCTCATCGCGAGGGACTCCCTGGAGATGGACCTGATCCTCGTCTCCTCCCTGGCGCCCGCCCTCGCGGAGATGTGCTTCTTCAGGCCTGCCAAAAGCCTCGCAGAGGCCCTCGCCATGGCCCGGGAGAGGCAGGGGCGGGACGCGAGGACGATCGTCATGCCCTTCGGGGATCTGACGCTGGCGAAGAGGGGATAGAATCCCACAAATGGATCTGTTTCTTCTATGGGGTATCTTTCAGGTTGAGCCGCTCCTCCACCTCTTTCAGCTCCGCCTCCAGCCTCCGCTGGCCGATGGCATTGGTGAGGTCGCCCCGGGTCCGATCCAGGAGGGAGCGGGCGACGTCCCCCTTCCGCCGCATCCCCTTGGTTACGGCGTCGGGATAGTCGAAAGAGATCAACAGGTGGTATATCTCCTCCATCGCCGCGAGGTGGACCTCCCCCTCCACCGGCCTCCCCAAACGGATCAGGTCGAGGATGTGCCTCCTCAGCTCTCCGACGGCGTCGCCGAGCCCCGCCAAGTAGCTCGTCATCTCGACCCCCACCTCCCGGGGATGGGGGATCCTCTCCTCGGTGATGAGGGCATAGACGATCCTAGCCTCGGCGTACTCCTGCTCTGCGCCGTCGACGAGGCCGGAGTAGCGGACGTCGGGGTGCTCTTTCAGGAGGTTCAGGATCGCGGCGAGGTCCTCCCCCGCCCGGTCGGCGAGGTCGAGGGCCCGGTCGAGCTCCCCCCGGTGGACCGACCTGATGGCGGCGCCGGACCGTCGGACGACGACCCTCGTCAGGGCCAGCGCCTCCTCCCGGGCCTGATCCTTCTCCTCTAGGTGGCGGGATATCTCCTCGGCCAGCTCATCCGCCGAAGGCGTCATGCGGAGCCCTCCAAAAAGCCCTTCAGGTTTCTCATGGACTGGGCCCCCTGGACGAGGGTCCGGGCCTCGGTGACGAACCTGCCCTCGTACCCCTCCAGGCCCTTCGCCACCCTACGCCAGTTGACGTTGCCGCTCTTGACCGGCAGGTGCTCGTCCCTCGCCCCCTTGTTGTCGTGGACGTGGACGTGGATCATCTTCTCCTTCAGGGCAAGAAACGAGTCGACGTTCCCGTTGGTGTTGGCGTGGCCGACGTCGAAGACGAACCCCAGGTTCTCCCGCCGGACGTTCTCCAGCATCCCCAGGATCTCCTCGGGGGTCCTCCCCAGCATCGACTCGATGTTCAGCATATTCTCGACGGCGATCCTCATCCCGAACTCCTCAGCGTGGTCGCAGATCTCCTGCAGGCCCAGAATGTTCTGCTCCCACGCCCGGTCTGGCATCTGCTTTCCCAGGGGCGAGAGGTAGCCGGGATGGACGACGGCGAGGCCACAGAACTCGGAGGCGAGGCTGATGCACTCCTTCATCTGCCGGAGGGTCTCCTCCCAGATCGGCTGGTTCATGCTGGCTAGGTTGAGGTCGGAGTAGGGGAGGTGGATGGTGATGACGAGGTCTGTCGTCTCGACGATCTCCTGGGCTAGGGGCAGCGTCTCGGCCGTCAGCCTCTGCCTTCCCTCGTTGACGATCTCCCAGCCGGAGTAGCCGAGATCCTCCAGCTGGTAGGCCCAGTCGAAGGGCTGATCGACGAGGGCGCTGGACGAGAAGCTAAACATGATCCCCATCCTCCAGCTCGATCTCCTCGATGGGCTTCCCGTCGACGGTCCGGGGGGCGAGCCAGTCTATGAGGGCGGGCCCCCCCCTGATCTCGACGTGGATCGATCCGAGGGGCTCCTCCTCCTCCGGCGGAAAATTTATCCTCCCGACGGTCGCAGCCTGCTTATTCAGCCTGAACTGGACGGCGTCTCCGACCACTCCCTGGAGCATCACCGACCGCGCCGTATCCAGGATCCTCTGCTCCCGCAGGAGGCGGTGGAAGGTCACAAGGCTGGCAGCGCCCCCCCGCCCGCAGATCCAGCCCCCTTCGGCATCGACCTCGATCCCCGGAAATAGAGTCACCAGGGCCCCGGCCACCTTCTCGGGGCTCTCGGTGGGCCTGACGGCCGCCCTCAGCGACACCTCGATCATCTTTATGGGGTCTTTCGTCCTGGTATTTTAGATTTCGGGAGCCAGGTGGGAGTCGGGGGTCAGCGGCTGCTCGTCCTGAACCGCAAGATCGCTGCGATGCCGCCGAAGGCCCGGAAGAGCTGGGCCCCCTCCTCGAAGTCGGTGGATATGATCCTGACGGAGCTTCCGCTCTCCTCCGCCATCCTGGAGAGGTCGGATATGATGTCCACCTCGTCGGCGACGGAGAGCTGAGACCCGCACCTCAGACAGGTCCCCGGCGGCGGGCTGTTCGACGATCGCGTGGCCTCCTCAGAGAAGTCGCAGCTGGCGTTGGTGCAGACGATCCGAGCTCTCGTCTTCCGGAGGTCCTCGGAGAGGAGGAGGGTGTCGACGGCCCCCATCGTCAGGTTCCCCCGGACCTCCTTCTCCCCGTAAGAGGCGAGGCCCTTATCGCTCACCAGCTCCTTCATGAACCTCCTCATGACGAGCTTCTCCTGGGTCAGCTCCAGGTCGATCAGCCTCTCCTGGGCAGCCTCCACCAGCTCGTAGAGCCCCGACTCGTCGGTGTAGGTGACGTCCAGGGCTTCGAGGATCTTCTGCTGGAGCTCGTGGTGGAGGAACGCGCCATCAACGAACTCCTCCTTCGTCGGGGAGGGGCCTCCGATCAGGATCCCCTCCAGGTCTTTTCTGTCGATCGAGAGGAACGCTTCAGACGCGCTGTCCCCGATCCTCTTGTAGAATTCGTGGATTGCGATAAGCCTCAGCTGCTGGAACCTGTGGCTGCTCTGCCCCCCCTTCCTCTGCTTTCCAGGGACCGACGAGGTGAGGTGCTTTAGGGCGTCGACCTGCTTTCCCCGGAGGGTCCCGATCGTCGCCTCCCTCCGGTCGAGGACGATCAGGCCGAAGGTCTTCTTATCGGCGAGCATATCCTCCAAGGGGGTGAGGAGGAACGAGGAGTCGCAGTGGTACCGGTAGGTGACGATCGGCTCCGGCGGCTCCAGAACCCGGCTGTACATGTCGGTCTTGTTCCCGCCGATGTCGACGGCCCCGACGAAGATGGCGACGCCGTTTGGCGGTGCCTTTGGGATCAGCCGGAGCCTCGCCATCACCGACTCGAGGGCGCTCTGGACGTTCGTCCGGGTGAGCTTGGACTTGATGTTGGACGCCTGGCCGTGCTCGTCCCGGAGCTGAGCTGTGACGTCGGATATCTGCTTGTCGGGGGGGATGTAGAGCGAGATCAGCTCTGTGCCCCTGCCGCTCTTGCTCCTCAGGTCTTCGAGGAGCCGTTTGAATTCGTACTTCTCTTGGGCGGTAAACTCCATCTGGCATCTCCTCAAAAGGGCCGGCTATCGGAAGGGATGATGTAACCCGTCTGTCGTTGGTGGACGGTCGTTTCAGAGGCAAGATGTGGACGGGGCTTATGTAGGTTTCGCCATAACCGACGCCGAATAGGCGCCGTCGACCTCAAGACGGTCCCGGATTGAATCGAGGCTGCCGCCGAAGAAAATCGCATTTCGGGGAGAAGTCCTATAACTTCAGACGATCTCCTATCGAATATGAATAAGAAGATCGCGGTGATCGGAGGAACCGGGTTTGGGATGGAGGGCGAGGCATCCTTCATCGATACCCCCTATGGCCAGGTGAGGGCGGAGGCGATCGAGGTTGGCGGCCGAGAGGTCCTCTTCATCCCGCGCCACGGCGAGGTTCACCTCCCACCCCACCGGGTGAACTACAGGGCCATCCTCTGGGTGGCGAAGGCAGCAGGAGCGGTCCGGGTCATCTCCACCAACACCGTGGGGACTATGTCCTGGCACCCCGTTGGAAGCTTCGTCATCCCCATCGACTTCGTCGAGTTCACCAGATCAAGGCCCGCTACCTTTTTCGAGGAAGAGACGGTCCACGTCGATCTGACGACGCCCTACTGCCCCGAGGTGAGGCGGGCCCTGACGGCAGGAGCGGAGGCCGCCGGCGCTCTCGTCTCCGACGGCACCTACGTCTGCACCGAGGGGCCCCACCTGGAGAGCCCCGCTCAGATCAGGATGCTTCGGCGGTTTGGCGACGTCGTCGGCATGACAGGCTACCCTGAGGTCGTCCTCGCCCGGGAGCTGGAGCTCTGTTACGCCTCGATCTGCATCGTCACAAACCCCGCCGCCGGGATGAGGATTGATTCGATGGCAGCGGCAGAGATCACGAGGGAGATGGCAAGATCCGCCCGGCTTCTGAGGGAGGTCATAGAGGCCGCCATCTCGATGATCCCCGAGGAGAGGGGCTGCTCCTGCGGCCGGGCCCTCGCCGAGGCGAGGCTATGACCCTCCTTTAGCGATCTGCCTCCTCCTTTTTGCAGACGAGGACGAGAAAATCGGGGACCCGGGCGCCGTCAAGCCGCTCCGGATGGAGGGTTGCCCAGGATTCGGGAGGTTCGGGTTCCAGGAGCCGCAAGAGGCGAAATCCAGAAGAGATCAGGGAGTTCACCGTATCCCCGAGGGTCCGATGCCAGGCCACCGTCGGCTCCATCCCGGACCTGGGGCCCCAGGGGACGAGGAACGGTCCCCGATCGAAGTAGCGGTCGACCTTCCTATACAGCTTTCTTCCTTCGCCGTCCTTCACCCAGCCGAAGACGGGGGCGGAGAAACACGGATGGTTTACGATGTGGAGGTAGATGCCTCCTGGTTGGAGAGTACGGCTGAACTCCCTGATAGCCCCCTCGAAATCTGCGGCGTCCTGGATGACGTTATTGGTGATTATGGCGTCAAAGGAACTGTCTGCCAAAAAGGGGAGATGAGCTATATTTCCTTTATGATATGTGATGGACAGGGGCTCTGCTTCCTCTTCTGCCAGAGCAAAAGCCAGCATCCTATGAGATGACTCCACCCCTGTGACGACGGCGCCAAGCTCGGCCAACTTCCGGCTGAGGTAGCCATCGCCACAGCCGGCATCGAGGATCCGTTTACCCCCGACGTCTCCCAGGGCCTCGAGGATTATGGGGTCCAGGAGATCTCGGCGGTTGGGGTCGTTCCTGGCGAAGTTCCGGTGCCAGGCATCTGCATTCCGGTTCCAGCTATCGGTGCTATCGTCCTGGGTATAAGGCATCGAGCCAGCCCTCCCTGGCAAATCAGAATTGGTCATTTATGGCACCGGCTGAGATCGGCTGGGGGACGGAGCCGCCGACCACGGGCCGGATATATCGAGGTCCTCCCTAGAGGACCGTCACGGCGATGCTCGCCTCGCCCTTCGCCCCCGAGGCGTCCGAAGCCTTCAGGATGACGATGTACCGACCCCGGCTCATCTCCGCTGGCGGCCTTTCGAAGGACCTCTCGGTGGAGAGGGTACCGTCCAGCGACGACGACCACCGGTAAGTGTAGGGCCTCTTCCCGCCCGTCGCCTCCCCCTGGAACCTGATCGGCTCATCCCCGGAGAGGACCGAGCCGGTGGCGGGGGAGGTTATCTCCACGGTGAGGCCGGAGGCCGGCCCCTCGGGGCTGGTCCCTTCCCCAGCCTTATCTGAGCAGCCAGCGACGAGGCAGGCGACAAGGCAGATGAGAATTGAGATCGATCTTCCTTCCATGGTTTTAGTTCTTGGTCACGCTCAGGCTTCGAGGATCTGGTCTGCGATCTTCCTCGCGGCCAGGACCGCCGGGGAGTCGTCGGGGAGGTCGAAGACGGTCTTCCCCTGGTAGGCAACCTCTGTGAAGTTGGGGTCCTCGGGGATGGCACCCAGGTACTTGAAACCCAGGCTCTCTGCTGCCTCTTTGACCTTCTCCAGCATCTCGGGCTTGGTCTTGTTGGCGACGACGTAGTAGCGCTCGATCGTCGCCCCCACCTCCGAGGCCACATCCTTAATCCGCTTCAGGGTGTCGAGGCTCACCTTCGACGCATCGGTGACGATGATGGCGTCGTGGATCTTCCCCGACGTCTTCCTCGCGATGTGCTCCACCCCAGCCTCGCAGTCCATCAGGAGGTAGCTGTAGGTTCCGCCATCGACGGTCTTCTCGAAGACCGCCTGGAGGAGGTCATTGACTGCGCAGAAGCAGCCGGACCCCTCGCCCCTCCCCATGATCAGCATCTCGTAGCCGTCCTGTTCCCCCTCCATCAGGAGGGCGTCGAAGAGGTTCTGGAATATGTCGATCCCCGTCAGCTCGGGGCTCTCCTCCCTCTGCCGCTTGTACTTATGGAGCATATCCGAGAGGGTCGGCGTCCCATCTGCACCCAGAAGGCTCGCGAGACACTCGTTGGCGTCGGCGTCGACGGCGAGGATGCTCCCCTCTTTCCGCCTCACCAGCTCCCGGAGGATCAGGGCGGTGAGGGTTGTCTTGCCGGTCCCGCCTTTTCCAAAGAACCCCAGGATCTTCATGAGGCAACCGGCCCTGCCAGGATCTCGGTCTTTCTGATCTCCACCCGCCTCAGGGGGTAGATATCTTTTGCGTCTTTGTATATGTCGAGGGAGAGCCTGCCGAGGACGACCTCCTGGATGAACTGGTTCAAGTCCAGAGTCCCCGCCTTCTCCTGAATTATATTCGAGGCTATGTTTCTGATGGTCTTGACCTGGGTGGTCCTCGCTCTCTTGACGGTGAAGCAGCTCGGCTTAACCCGGACCCGGTAGCCGTCGCTGGTGGTGACGTCGATGATCGAGTCGATCCGGGAGGTTCTCCTCTTCACCAGGGACCGGACGTAGTCGCTCGTCAGCTCGTGGCCGACGAAGCTGGTGTAGGCGGAGTCGCCAGCCACCTGGTCCACCTTGAACTTCAGCTTTGTGTTCTGCTTAGAGAAGTTGTTCGTCAGCTCCCCGAGGGTCGTCTCGATGATCCTCCCCATCAGGTTGCTCGGGTCGCTCGCCAGGGTCTCCCCGACGGAAGACTTTCCGAACATCTCGGGTCCAACGACCTTGTACCACTGCTTCGTCTTGACCTTCCTGCTGTCAGACTTCCTCTGTGACCTTCTCGCCAATAAACATCCTCCAGTAAGGGTAATTGCATCAGATTGCTTCAGAGTAGACCCAAGCTCGCTGTATATAAAGAGATCGCCCCCCCCTCGAGATGAGGGGAGGAGGCTGAGGCTGGTCAGCAGTCGAAGGGCCAGACGTAGACGTAGACGTAGTTGGACCAGTCGTTGCACTGGTACACCAGGAGGTGCCATCCGGGGGTGCTGCTCTTGAACCAGGTAGGATACCACCCCTCTTTCTTGTAGCCTAGGCTCTTCACCTCGGGCTTGCAGTAGTACCCCGACTTGCACGGCGGCCACTCGAAGGACCAGTACATCCCTGGTCGCGTGATCTTGGACCAGAGCGGGAGCCACTCGCCCTTCTGGGTGCTGGCCACCGTCGTCAGCCTGTTGGGCCAGGTCTGGACGTAGTACTCGTTGTACTTTGAAGCCGCCATCGGGGTGTAGACGAGGCCGAAGTCAGAAACCGTACTGGGGGCTTCTGCGCTGTAGCCGGGAGGCGAGATGGCGCCCATCGTCCCGCAGCTGTAGCCCGTCGCGGTAACGCCGCAGGCAGCGGTCCCGGTCGACGGGACGGTGCTTCCCGGCGTCCCGCCGGAGAATCCAGAACCGCCGGCGGAAGTGGAGCACTCTGGGGCTGGAAGCCGCAGATCTGTGGGCATCAGCCCTTCGGAGACGGGGTCAGGCGGCGTGGGGGTTGTCATCCCGAGCCCCGTCGAGAGGCTTCCGCTGCCCAAAGACGTCGACGACGGCATCGTCTGGGGTGCCTCTATCTTCGAGTAGCTCGTCTTCATCTCTTCCTCATAGATCGTACCCTCCGCATAGGTCATCCCGCCAGAGTACGATCCGGACTTGCCTATCGAATGGCCTCCGGAATCCGGCCAGACGTATATGTAGACGTAGTTGCTGGCCTTGTCGCAGTGGAAGCATACCACATGCCAGCCGGGATCGTCACCTCGGAACCAACCCCTGAGGTAGTCGGGCCACGTCCAGAAATGCCAGCTGACCGTGGGGGTGAGCTTGTTGGGATACCACTCGTAGACGAAGAAGTTCCCGGTGTAGGCGACCTTCGCCCAGAGGGGAAGATACCCGCCGTTGCTGCAGCCCGCCACCGTCGTCACCCCATTGGGGGTCTGGACGTAGAGCTTGTTCTGGGACTCCACCGACCCCGGCCAGTACCAGGAGACAGAGGTTGCTGCTGAGGATCCCTCCATCCCTGCCCGGACGGTGTCCGGGGGGGTCGCCGATGAGAAGCTCAGCCCCCCCTCGGGCGTGAAGCTGTACATCTCGGGGGTGGGAAACTTCAGGTCCGTCGGAGAATACCCCTCATCGTAAGGCCCTTTAAGGCTCGGGGCCTCTGCCTGGTACGACCCCATGAGGCCGGTGGAGGCAGACTCCCCGGTTTGTTCAACCAACCCTACCGCGCCGAGGGCTGTCGGCGCCAGCGCCATAAGCGCGATCGTGAGACAAAGTAACCATCTCATGCTACCCCTCCAACTCCCTTCATTTGAAATCGGTACTAATTGCGTTCTTATCTATTTAATAATTTTCGACTCAAATCCGATGAAGCCAGGACCGGTTCGGGGCCTGACCCCCAGGATCGCTCTTCCTCCCCGTCGGCGAGGAGGTTTGGGGATACGGACCTGGAGATCGAGGCGATGGGCGGCCCAGGAGGGATTGGATAGGGAGCCATAATGCCACATGGCGGCTCCGGACCGACCTCATAGGATCAGGGCGGGAGGATCGCGATCGATAAGACCTCAGGGAAGCTCCGTTGGGGTCGGGAGAGATGAGGGTATACCGGAATCTCCGGCTGCCGCCGCTTTCTTCTTCGAGGAGGGGGCCTTTCGGAATCGTCCTCATAAATGCTTAAGTATGAACGGGGAGATATAAAGTCCCGGAGATGATGTAATATGACTACGTGGGTTCCTGGTCCATCGAGGGATCCCCAGAGGCGGTATCCTGGGGCGAGGGCTTTGAGCTCGAGACCGCCGACGAGGATTTGGTCGGATGCCGGACCGGGCCGGAGAGGTTCGCCGAGGGTCTCTCCGTTGAGCTCGTCCGGGGGGAGGGATGAAGATGGGCGTATATAGAGAGATCAGCCCCGGGGTCTGCTCCGTCGGGGTCATCGACTGGGATCGGAGGCTCTTCGACGAGCTTATACCTTTGCCAGATGGGACCAGCTACAACGCCTACGTCGTCATCGGCGACGAGAAGACGGCCCTCATCGACGCCGCCGACCCGCCTTTCGCGGAGGCGCTGCTGGATAACCTGGAAACCCTCGGCCTCAACCGGATCGACTACGTGGTGGCAAACCACGCCGAGCAGGACCACTCGGGGGCTATTCCGGCCGTCCTCGAGCGGTTTACGACGGCCTTGGTGGTCTGCACCCCCCGGTGTAAAGAGCTCCTCGCCGATCACCTCCAGATCCCGGCCGAGAAGTTCCTGACCGTCGAGGACCGATCGACCTTGTCCCTCGGCGGCAAAACCCTGGAGTTCCTATACACCCCCTGGGTCCACTGGCCGGAGACGATGGTCACCTACCTCCGGGAGGAGCAGATCCTCTTTCCTTGCGACTTCTTCGGCTCCCATTACGCGACGAGCGACCTCTTCGCCGACCCGAAGATCATCTATGAGCCCGCCAAGAGGTACTACGCCGAGATCATGATGCCCTTCCGGGCGATCATAAGGAAGAACCTGGAGATCGTCGACTCCTTGGAGATAAAGATGATAGCCCCAAGCCACGGCCCCCTTCACCCCGACCCCACCTTCATCGTCGATGCCTATCGAGACTGGTCCAGCGACGAGGTCAAGAACGAGGTGGTGATCCCCTTCGTCTCGATGCACGGGAGCACGAGGCTGATGGTCGACCACCTCGTCGACGCCCTCATCGCTCGGGGAATCGGGGTGAGGAGGTTCGACCTCGCCGTATCGGACGTCGGGAAGATCGCCGAGGCCCTCGTCGACGCCGCGACCCTCGTCCTGGGGACCTGCACCGTCCTGGCGGGGCCCCACCCAAACGCCGCTCACGTCGCCTTCCTCGCGAACGCCCTGCGGCCGAAGACGAAGTTCGCGACGATCATCGGCTCCTACGGCTGGGGCGGCAAGACGGTGAAGGCGATCCAGGAGGCGATCCCCCTCCTGAAGGTGGAGGTGGTCGAGCCGGTCCTCGCGAAGGGTCTCCCGACCGAGGAGGATTATAAGGCCCTCGACCGGCTTGCCGACGAGATCCTGAAGAGGCACCGGGAGCTGGGGATCGCTTAAGGGGGAAAGATGGGAGATCGGGAGACGTCCCTCCGGTCCAAAAGGGGCAGAAAGAAGGGCACAAAGGACCCATGACGAAGGTCCTGATCTACGGGGCGGGGGCGATCGGCTCCTTCTTCGGCTACCTCCTCTCGGAGCGGGAATCGGAAGATGGGGGCGGGACGGAGGGGGGCGCTCGCCCCGTCGTCGAGGAGGTCGCCCTCCTGGGGAGGCCCGGCCACGTCGAGAGGATCAGGGCCCAGGGCCTGGAGGTCTTTTTTGCCCCGGGCGATAAGCCCCTCTCAATCCGCTTCAGCCACGCCTTCACCGGCCTCGGCGAATTCGCGGAGTCGGAGTTCGCCCCGGAGGTCGTCGTCGTCACCGTCAAGACTCACGCCCTGCCGGCGGTCGCGAAGGAGCTGAAGGAGTCGAGGCTTCTGGCGGGGAAGCTCTCGGACGCCCGGTTCATCCTCCTGATGAACGGGATGGGAAACCCGGAGCGGTTCGACCTGCCCGGAGCCAGGGTCTATGAAGGTACCACGTCCATGGGCGTCGTCTTCTCCGGTGACGGGAGGATCGAGCTCAAAGGGCGGGGAAAGACGGTCTTTGAGGCCGGGATCGGCGAGGATCTGGAGCTGTTCATCGGGTCCCGGCTTGCTGAGAAGGGCTTTTCTGCCGAGTTCGCGCTGGAGTTCCGGCGCCAGCAGTGGATGAAGCTCTTCGCGAACGCCGTCATAAACCCCATCACCGCCCTCACCCGGGGGAAGAACGGGATTGTCCTCTCGCCCCATCTCGCACCGATCGTCGAGAGGATCGTCGGGGAGTGCGTCGCCGTCGCTGAAAAGGAGGGGCAGAGCTTCGATGAGCTTTCCGTCCTGGAGTTCGTCCGGAAAGTCGCCGAGAGCACGGCCGGCAACACCTCCAGCATGCTCCAGGACGTCCTCCGCGGGAGGAGAACGGAGATCGACGCGATAAACGGCTTCGTCCTCGATCGCGCGAGAGAGCATGAGATGGAGGCGCCGGGGAATGAGGTGCTGTGGGGGATGGTGAAGGCGATAGAAAGGGTGTGCTAAGAGGGGAGAGCTTCATCCCCTGACTTCTCCGCCCCGGAATCCTCCCCTCCTCCACCTTTCTCCCCCCACCTCCTCGCCCCGGCGGCCCGCGCCCGGAGCGCCGCCTCGTAGGCGAGGATCGACCGCTCCAGGTTCCCCTCCCGGTCCTCCAGCTTTGAGAGCTTCCGGTAGGCGACCCCGAGGTTGTTCTGGATCTCGGCGTATCCCTCGGGGTCGAAATCCTGGGTCCGGACCTCCAGGGCCTCCTCGAAGGCACGGATCGCCCGCTTCAGGTTCGCCCCGTCGGCGGGGCCGTTGGCGGCGCCAGCGAGGATGACCAGGGCCTCGCCGAGAAGGTTCTTCGTCTCGGCGAACTCCAGGGGGCGGGCCTCTTGGGTCCGGACGGCCAGGGCGTCCTCGTACGCCTCGATCGCCTTCTTCAGCCCCTCCCGGTCCGACCACCGGATCTCGCCCTCGGCGGCCTGGGGCTCCGCCTCCAGGACCAGGGCCATCCCGAAGAGGGTCTGGGTCTCGGCCCGCTCCTGGGGGTGGTCCTCCTTCGTCCTGATCTCCAGGGCCGCCTTGAAGGAGGATATCGCCCTATCGAGGTGGCCCTCCCGGAGATCCCCCTCTGCGAGCTGGGCGAGGGCCATCCAGGCGCGTCCCAGGCTGGTCTGGGTCTCGGCGCGGTCCTCGGGATGCGCCTCTGCCGTCCTGAACTTTAGGGCCGCCTCGTAGGCCTCGATCGCCTTATCGAGGGCTTCGGCGGCCTTGGGCCCTCCTATCTGGGAGAGGAGGAGGTATGCGTCGCCGATGTTGTTCTCCGTCTGGGCCTCCTCCTGCCCCCTCCCCTCGGCGGCGTAGATCTTCAGGGCAGCCTCGAAGGCGAGGATGGCTCGATTGAGGTTTTTGGCCATCTCCTCCGCCCCTCCTTTCCGCCCCGAGGGATCGGGGACCCCATCCCCCTCGATCTCTGATAGCCGGACCAGGGAGATCCCGAGGCCGTTCTGAGCCTGGGCGTGCTCGATCGGGTCGGCTTCAACCTTGAAGAGGCGGATCGCCTCCTCGAAGGCCTCCACCGCCAGGGCCAGGTTCTCCTCCCTCGCCCCCTCGAAGGAGGAGGCGTAGCGGGAGAGCCCCTCCCTGAACCGGATCTCCCCCCTTACCGCGGGCTCAAGCCTCGGGACGCCCTTGAGGATCTGGTCGTAGATGGATAGGGCCTTCTCCACCTGCCCCACGCCGGCAAAGTCGTCGGCGCACTTCGCCAGCAGCAAGAGAATGCCCCTGTAAGTCTTCCTCGTCCTGTACTCGGTCGCGATCCACGCCAGGGCCGCGCCGGCGACCGCGAAAACCGGCCCCACCATCCAGGGGCTGCTCATCTCGATGGCCATATTACCCCACCACCCTCTTTATCTCGAAATCCGATAGATCAAATCCAATAGGCAGCTCGGCCACGTCTTCTTCAGATCGAACTTCTTTGAATACTCGCCTTTGAACCTTCGGAAAAGACCGAAAAGCTCCCTCACCAGGAGATCATCCCCTTGATTTAGGGGATGGCCTGATTTATAAATCTGGTCATAATCGACGAGATCTCCGGCAGATCCGCAAGGTCACATCGGAAGATTTAGCACCTCGAAGGCCCCCATCATCTCGAGGCCTATATAGACCATCAGGAGGGTGAAGACCTTCCTCAGCCGGTCGGCTGGGATCCGATGGGCGGCTCTGACGCCGACCCGGGCCGTCGGGATGCTGGCTCCGGCGAGGAGCGCCACCTGGAGGAGGTTGATGTACCCCAGGCTGAAGGGGGGGAGGCCTGAAACGCCGAGGCCGTGGTAGACGTAGGAGAGGACTCCCCCCGAGGAGGTGAGGATGATCGCGGCGGAGGAGGTTCCCACCGCCCTGTGGATCCCGAGGCCCATCGCCGTCGAGAGGACCGGGACCATCATCACCCCGCCGCCGATCCCGACGAGGCCGGATATGAAGCCGAGGGGGAGGCCCAAAAGGAGGTAACATCCGTCGCTCCTCGGGACGCTGCCGTCGACCTTGCCTCCTTCGGCCGTGAGGTCTGAGGCAGTCGCCATCCGCAGGGCTGCTGCGATCACCACGAGACCGAAGGCGATTCTTAGGAGGTTTCCCGGAGCCTTTGCCGTCACCGCCCCCCCGATGAAGGCGCCGACGAGGCCAGAGAGGCCGAGGAGGAGGGCTGCCCGAGGTACGACCGCCCTTCTCCGATGATGGCCGAGGGCGGCGTTGATGGCGGTGGGGAGGGCGACGGCCAGGGCGGTCCCAAAGGCGATCCGGGTCGCCATCGTCGGCTCGACTCCCGAAGCGGTGAGAACCCAGAGCTGGACCGGGACCATGATGAAGCAGCCTCCGACCCCCAGCATCCCGGAGGCGAAGCCTGCGGCGACTCCGGCGATCACCAGGCCGAAGGCGAATATCAGCTCCACCCTTCGACGGATGACGTAATGGGATAAAGATATATCCCGCCCTCCCAGGTATCCCTCCGTGAGACGGAAGAGCCGGGTGCCGGAGCTCCTCGCCCCCGCTGGTTCCTGGGAGGCTCTGGAGGCGGCGGTGGATTCGGGGGCCGACGCCGTCTACCTCGCCGGGAGGAGGTTTGGGGCGAGGAGGGGGGCGGAGAACTTCGCCGATTCCGATCTGGCGAGGGCGATCGACCTCGCCCACCTCTCCTCGGTCAGGGTTTACGTCGCCGTCAACACCCTCATTCCCGAGGCGGAGCTCGAGGCGGTGGCCGCCCACCTTCTCACCCTCTATGAGGCCGGGGCCGACGCCGTCCTCGTCCAGGACCTCGGCGTCGTCAGCATCGCGAGGGAGCTCGTCCCGGACCTGGAGCTCCACGCCTCGACCCAGATGACGATATCTTCCATCGAAGGGGCGAGGTGGGCCGCCGATGCGGGGCTGAAGCGGGCCGTCCTCGCCAGGGAGCTCAGCCTCGCCGAGGTGGAGGAGATCGCCAGGGCGTCCCCCCTGGAAATCGAGGTATTCGTCCACGGCGCCCTCTGCTACTCCTACTCCGGCCAGTGCCTCCTCTCCTCGGTGATCGGCGGAAGAAGCGGAAACCGCGGCTCCTGCGCCCAGCCCTGCCGAAAGCCCTATCGTCTCCTGAGGAGCCGGAGGCGGGACCCTTACGGGAGGCCCCTCCAGCTGGAGGAGATCCCCCTGGAAGGTAGGTACCTCCTCTCCACGAGAGACCTCTCCGTCTACCCCCATCTCGACGATCTTGCCAAGGCCCCCATCGCTGCTCTGAAGATCGAGGGGAGGATGAGGTCGCCCGAATACGTCAGGACCGTCGTCTCCATCTACCGGCGGGCCCTGGACGGCATATCGGAGGGCGGATGGGCCCCTTCTGAGGAGGACGAGAGGGACCTTGCCCTCGCCTTCAACCGGACCTTTACTCCTGGATGCATAGGCGGAGCTGTTCGGGGCGACCTCGTCTCTGCCGACCGGCCTGACCACCGGGGGCTCCTGATCGGGAAGGTCGTCTCCTGGGACCGGCGGGGCGGGGCGTCGGTGAGGGTCGAGGGGGCAGTCCTCCCGGAGGTGGGGGACGGCCTCGTCATCCTATCCGGCGGAAGAGAGGTGGGGCTGGTGGTCAGATCCCTCACCCGATCTCGGGGGGGCACCCTCAGCCTCGCCGTCGGGGAGCGGGTCGATAGGGGCGCAGAGGTCTTCCTCACCCGGAGGTCCTCTCTCGGAAGACGGCCGGGACCTCGGGCCAGGAGGGAGATACCCATCGACCTCTCGGTCCGATGGGAGGGGAGAAGGCCGGTCCTGGATGGGAGGGCCCATCTCCCGGAAGGGAAGGTGGTCGCCGCCCATCTTGAGGCCGACTTCGCGATGGAGCCGGCGAGAGGGAGGCCCCTCTCGGCCGAGGAGATCGAGGTCCAGCTCCGGAAGAGCGGAGGGACCCCCTTCGCCATCGGGACTGTGGAGATGGATTATCCCAGCGGCCTCTTCGCCCCCCTGGGGGAGATAAACCGGCTCCGGCGGGAGTTTCTGGAGCTGGCCGAGCGAGAGGTGATAGCCTCCTTCAGGCCTGCCGAGGGGTCGGCGGTGATGGCCGGGGCGAGGCTTTCTCGGTTTGCTGGAGGGCGAAGGGCCGCGCCGAGGAGGCCTTCCCCGTCCAAGAATGGGCTATCGATCTCCGTCTACGCCGACACCCTCGCCGTCGTCGCCGGGGCGGCGGAAGGAGGATCCCGCCGAATATACTTCGAGCTGCCGGTCGGGATCGGTCCAAAGAGGTGGTGTAGCCCAATAGATACAGGCGCCGCTGAGGCCCTGGAGATCCTGGAGCAGGCGGGGGAGGTCACTTCTGACCCCGGGGCCGATCTCGTCTGGAAGTGGCCGAGGATCGCAAGGCGCAGGTTCCTCGACTTCGCCATACCCCTCCTGAAGGGGGTGGAGGTGGCGGAGGTGATGGTAGAGGGGGTGGGGCTCGCAAGGGCGGTGAAGGGCGCAAGGCCGGAGATGAAGGTCTCAGGCTCCATCGGCCTCAACGTCTGGAACAGCCTCGCCGTCGAGGTCCTGGCTCCGGAGTTCTCCAGGCTGACCCTCTCGCCGGAGCTCTCGGCCCGGGAGGTGGAGGAGCTATCAGCCGTGGCCGGATCGATCCCTGAACCTCCCGATCTGGAGGTCCTCGTCCAGGGGAACGTCGAGGCGATGGTCGCCGAGAGCTGCCTCCTCTCTTCCGCCCTGGGGTGCCACGAGGCAGCCACCTCTGGTGACCCCTTCTGGGGGATCGAGGACGAGACCGGGAGGGTCTTTCCCGTCCGCGCAGACGGGGAATGCAGAACTCACATCCAGAACGCCGTGGAGCTCTCCCTCCTGGACCAGCTGCCGAAGCTCGCCGGATTAGGCGTCTCCTCCATCGCCATCGACGCCCGGGGCAGGACGGCGGAGTACGCCCGCCGGATCGTCGAGATCTACGACGAGGCCCTGAAGGGTGGCGACCCCGACCGGCTCAGGAGGGAGGCGAGGGAGATCTCCCTCGGGGGGACCACCGGCGGGGCATTCCTCCGGGGAAGGAGGGAGTGAGGGCGGATGGCCGCCTCCATCCCCAAAACGTCTCTCTCCTGCGGTATGGGGTGGCGGGAAAAGGGCTTTAAGAGACGAAGCCGAATGTGATACGACGATGGACCCATCAACTCCGAAGGGGCGGCATGAGGCGCTCCGCCCCGACTATCGAAGCGGGACGTGCTGCGTCTGCGGCCACCTCCTCGCTAACCACCTCAAGGACGGGGACGGCTGGAGGTGCACCGAAAGAGGCCTCGACGCGAGGCGGTGCGAGTGCTTTCTCAGGCCGATCCTGACGGGGACGGAGCGGGAGAAGGATTTCTACGACCTGGGCTGGCGGATGAACGCCTCGGAGCGGGAGGTCTACGAGTTCAAGAAGAGGTTTCGGGACTCCTATCGGAGGTGGTAGGCCCTTAGGATATGCCCTCGATGGATATGATCCCATCGGATGACCGGGCCCGAAGGCTTGGACCACCCCTCACCTCTCCATCGCCCTTCGCCGGAGCTCCTGGGGCATCTTCTCGATGGCGTACCGGAGGGCGGTCCGGGGCATCACGGCCTTCTTCCTCATCACGTACTCGAAGACCTCCTGCTGGTGGCTTTTGCTCGCCTCCTTCAGCAGCCAGCCGTACCCCTTCTGGACGAGGTCGTCTCCGTCCAGGAGGAGGAGGTCGGATATCTCGAAGACGTCGTCGAGAAAATCGCCCTTCCGGGCCGGGAGGATGAGGGTCACGGCGGCGGCCCGCCGAAGCCACCTGTTATCCGATGCTGTCCAGCCCTTCAGGTTAGCCACGTGCTCGGGGTACATCTCGACGAAGGTCCCCAGGGTGTGGTTGCAGAGGGTGTCGCACTTCGCCCAGTTGTTGACGTATTGGGAGAGCCAACTCTCGAAGACGGCGAAGTCGGCGGGCTCGTACTTCTTCCTCATCGAGTAGGCCCACTCGAAGGCTATGAACGCCTCCTCGCCGTAGTCGGACCTCAAGAGCTCCTCGCATAGGGCGAATAGCTCTTTTTTATCCAGGTCCTTGACATCTCGATACCGCCTCTTGGCTATCTCCCTCACAGCGGCGGCCTTCACCCCGTGAAACTTCGCCTCCTCTTTGAAGAACCGCTGGCCGCTCTCCCTCGTCTTCTCATCTGCGCTCTCTATAAGCTCGCGCCTCACATCGGAGATGACTTCTTCTCTCATCCTATAATCAAACCCCATATTATTCGCCAGACTGAAACTTGGTCCCCTGGCTCTCCCCATAAGAGCCCGTCGGGGCACGTCACCAGATCCTGCAGCCCCTCCGGCTGCCCTTCTCGAAGTACCGCTGGTGGTACTCCTCGGCCCGATAAAACTCCGGGGCCGGGACGATCTCGGTGACGATCTCCCTCCTATAAAGGCCGGACCCCCGGAGCCTCTCCATCTTCGCCCGGGCCGTCGCCTCCTGCTCGGGGTCGTAAAAGAAGATCGCCGAGCGGTACTGGCTCCCCACGTCGGGCCCCTGCCTGTTCTTGGTGGTGGGGTCGTGGATCGACCAGAATAGGTCGAGGAGCTCCTCGAAGGAGACGACCTCGGGGTCGTAGACCACCTCCACCGCCTCGGCGTGGCCGGTCCTGTCGGTGCAGACCTCCTCGTAGTTCGGGTTCGTCGAAGATCCGCCGGTGTAGCCGACGGCCGTCGAGACGACGCCCTCCACATCCCGGAAGGCTGCCTCCACCCCCCAGAAGCAGCCGGCAGCGAAGGTGGCCTTCTTCAACTCATGCCCTTCCATCTCATTCTGATACCTTTCTTCCAATTTGTATCACCACCAAGAGAATAGATCTCCGACTATATGGCCAGCTCAAGCCAGGTCTTCTGGACCGTGCCGGTCATCGCTTCTGTCAGCTGCTCTTCGTAGCTGGTCACGAGCTTTCCCGTCGCCTTGTCGTAGGTCAGAAGCCTCCGATAATCCTGGCCGTTCGTCTCCTCGAAGACGACGCCGTTCTGATCGTTCTGGATGACGGTTATCATCATGCCCGTATCCGGATCTGAATCCACGTTACCTCCATCGTCGATGGCTAGGGCGGCGTCGGGGAGCCAGAATCCCATCAGCTGAGATACGCCGGCGGCGGAGCGGGCGGGGATCAGCAGTCCGCTATCGCCTACAGCCGACCATCTGACGATGGAGGATTTTGCACCTTTGGAGACGACCTCAGCTGTGAGGGTCAAGGCGAAGGGCGACGGCGCAGTCCCGGGGATCTCGAAGACGGTCTGCCCTCGATATGTCATGGTCAGGCCGGGAAATAGCCAGCCTGGAGAAGATCCGCCGGCCCACGGGATCACCAGCTGCCGCAGCTTTCTGAAGTCGATTATCCCCGTCTCGACGGCCGAGCCGTCCGCCGAGAGGATGTCGTAGCGGTGGTGGAGGAGTAGGCCGGTCTCCTCGTCGTAGGTCATGGAGTACCGGAGCCCCTGGTGGGTCACCTCGAACCTGATCCCCTGGTAATTCTTTCCCGCCACCTCTACAGGGCCGCGAATTATCGTAACCCGGTCATCGGCCCCTTCCGTCCCCTCCGCCAGGACCTCGGGGCTCGCCCAGAAGTCGCCCAGCCCCGCCGGGACGATCGCCCCATGCCCAGCCCCCGTCAGGGGGCGGAGGCTCCCCAGGGGGCCCCGGAGGTATACGGAGGTGGAGGTGGCGGCGGATCTGCCCTCCAGGGCCACGAGGTCGATCTGGATGAGGGCCTCCCCCGCCGAGCTCTTCCCGGCGGTCGTCCCGCCGTCGACGGTGGCATAGTAGGTCGCCCTCAGCCCCTCGACGACCCAGGGCGGGGCGGGGAGGGATTCGAGCTCGGGGTAGAGGAGGGGGAGGGGGTTCTCCTTCCCGCTGGGAAGGGTCGGAAGAGCGGACGAGTATGGCGAGGCCGCCAGAAGAAGGATTAGTCCAAGGTGGGCGGCAGGCAGAAGGTCGGTCTTCTTCATAGAGGATCGGCTCCGGAGGTCTTCCCAGGATATCTCTCGGATCAGATATATAGGGATGGCCCGAGGATGGCGGAGGCATAGGTGCGAGGCGCAAGATGGCATATCGGCTGAGGATGAAGGAGCGCCTTCAAAATTTATGGGAAAGGGCCGTCTCAACCGGACGGGACGATCCTTCCAGGTACGTCGATATCGGCCGTATACCGCCTGCCGGAGATGAAGAACTCCTCCCAGCTCTTCCAGAACTCCGGGTGGTCCACCTTTATCTTATGCTGCTGGTTTCCAGCGACGTAGAAGGTGTAGACGCCGTCTAGAACGTCTGAGCCGGTCCCATCGATCCCTATCGGAACCCCGTCGACCTCGACGGTGTAGCCCGATAGCCAGCTGGAGACGGCCTTCACCTCAGCGCTGCCGGCAGGGATCGTTCCCGTCCCGCCGCTGGAACCGGATCCAGGGTTCCAGCCTGGCCCCGTGCCGGTGCCGGACCCAGAGCCAGTGCCGGAATCGGAACTCCAGCCAGGGTCAGAGCCCTGAGAGCCATCCGATTCCGTCGAATCCTGAGATTGGGAGCCCTCCTCGCAGGATGAATACCACATCCATCCGGTATACCAGATGTAAACCTCATCGCCCTCAGCTAGGTATACGTCTTCCGGCCCATCGAATTGGGGAAGAAGGTCGTAACCGTATCCCTCGATGGTGACGGCCCAGAGGTAATCGTCCCAGTTATCGATGAAGAGCTCATCCTCGAAGGCAACCTCCAATAAATTTTTGTCCGTCAGCCCATCAAGCTCCACATAGGCGGTGAACTCCTCGTCGCAGAGTTGATCCATGTCACCGTCGATGCAGAAATCCACGGAGACCTCTTCGCCCCATGCCGTGCCGGCGAAAACTAAAAGCGATAAGGCGGCTAGAAGGAACTTACATCTCATGCCATCTCTCCTGATTTATCCATACCCTCCGACCTTTCGGCCTCCGATCATGCTCCGGGTCGATCGGCTCGGGGATAGTCCAGAACTTTGTGGGATAATATGCTCCTCAGGGCTCCAAATAGTTTTCGAGGGTCTAAGGAGGCGAACGACTTAGGGGGGGAGGTAAAAATGATGATATTATAATAAAATTTAAAAAAAAATGTTCCTTCCACCTACCTCACCACCGGACACTTTGCCGAAGACCAGGCGGCAAGCCCCCCCAGGATCACCGTCATCTCCTCCATCCCCTCCCGCCGGAGGATCGAGGCCGCCACCATCGACCGCAGGCCGCTCCCGCAGAAGATGTAGATCGGCCGGTCCCTCGGCAACTCCCCGATCCGCTCTGGGAGCTCTGTGATGTGGATCTGGTGGGCGCCGGTGATCCTGCCCGACTTCTTCAACTCGTCGTCGCCCCGGACGTCCAGGATCCAGGCGTTCTCCTTCTCTTCGCGGTCGAGCCTTGCGCAGAGGTGGGGGACGGTGGCGGTGGCGATCGAATCGCTCCTCTTTCCAGCCATGTGCCAGGCGACCATCCCTCCGGCGAGGTGGCCGGCGAGGCGGTCGTATCCGATCCGCCGGAGCTGCCGGATCGCGACGCTCAGGTCGCCGGTCTCGTCGACCAATAGGATATCCTTGTCGTAGGGCAAAAACCAGCCGGCAAAGCTCGGAACCCCCGCAAGCCAGATGCTGAGGGCTCCCGGGACGTGGGCCGCCCCGAAGGCGAGCTCCGTCCGGGTGTCGAGGACCAGCCCCTCCTCCGCCGATTCTTCGAACTCCTCCGGCGAGATGATGGCGGGGTCGGGGAGGGTGGCGAGGAGGGGGGCTCCCACCAGGTTCAGCCGCTCCATCACCCGGAAGTACGGTGGCATCTCCAGCTCCACCGCCATCTTCTCGACGAACTCCTCCGCACCATCGACCTGGAGCTTGGGGTTTCTCTTCCGCTCGATCCCCAGGGTCGTCCACTTCCTATCGGCTATGGAGGCGGCACAGGCCGACCCGGCCCCGTGGGCCGGACAGGCGATCACCTCGTCCCCCAGGGGTAGGAGCCGGTTGAAGATCGATTCGTACAGGAGGCCTGCCATCTCTTCGGCCCGGTCCATTCCCATGAAGTCGACCCTCCCCAGGTCTCCGGCGAAGAGGGCGTCCCCGGTGAAGACGATCCAGGGCTCGCCTCCAGCGTCCTGGAGGAGGTAGCTCATGGAGCCAAGGGTGTGGCCGGGGGTGGAGATCGCCTCGATCTCGAGCCTTCCAACCTTCCATCTCATCCCGTCTTCTACGGCATCGCCGTACCGGTAGTCGAGGTGGCCGTCGGCGTGGAAGACCTCGGCCCCGGACCGGGCCGCGAGCTCCACGGAGCCGATGACGTAGTCCTCGTTCCTGTGGGTCTCCAGGATGGTGACGATCCGCATCCCCTCCCTCTCCGCCATTCTCTGGTAGACCTCGCAGTCCCTCCGGGGGTCGATCACCACGGCCTCGTTTCCGTCGCCGACTATGTAGGAGTAGTGGGCGAGCCCCTCCGATTCGACTCTTTCAAAGAGCATAAAATTCACCTCCGACCGATCGGGCTGGAAGGCTGAAGCCTTTTTGTGGATCTTCGGCTGGAGTTCAGGGATCATAAGCCCCTCTTCGTCCTGATCCTCGCCCCGCCGGTCCCTCGATCAGACACAGCCTGCCGCCAGCAGGAGCGCGGGGAGGGATCGCATCCAGGTCCCATCCGCCCTCGATCCTCCCTCTTTTTGGGGCGTGAGATTATATGAAACTTGTTCCAGAAGCCTAAAGATCCCGCTGAAGCCTTGTCATTCTCCCTCAACTTTTTGAATCCTTCTTCTTAGATCCCTCGTCCATGAACTGAGAGAAAACCGGGTCGAGCTCATATCTCCTTCAGCTTCGCGAGCAGCCTTTTGAGCCGCTGGGCGGAGGCCCCGTCGATGATGTATCGATCGCCGTCCTCGACCGCCTCGGCCTTGGAGAGGGCCCTCTCCATCACCGCTCCCGCCTCCAGGAGGAGGTGATGCTCGGCGACATCTTTGGTGACGACGTCGATGTACTCCCACCAGGCCTCTTCCAGGGCCCTCAGGGGAGCGCCCCGAACCCCCCTCTCCCTCATCAGGTCCAGCCGGTCCTGGAGGGTCCGAGCCTCGGGCCACACCCTCCTCTGATGCTCTTGAAAGGCGTCGAAGGCCGCTCTTCCGATCCGGTCGTCCCTATTCCGCTGCTCAAAGAGCCAGATCGAAAAGTCGACCCTTCTTCCGCCCGTCCTTCCCATGGCCTCGCCTCCATCGCCCTACTCCCCTCATGGGATAACTATCTGACCATCGATATCTCTCGAAGGGCGAATCGGCTGACGTTCGCTGAGGGCGGATCCGTTTATGCCATCGTCGAGATCATGTAGCAATTGAAGCGAAAAGTTTATTACTAAATAAGATGTAGTCTGGTTGGCGTGCGCAAAGCCCATTTCGTGACCTTTCAGAGAACCGCGCTCGCCGCCTAGGGTGGCAAAGACGACAAAAGCCTTCCTGACCCAAGGGTGCCCGGAGCCTCAAATAGAGGAGATCGATCCTCAGAGGCCCTGGCATCCCTTTTCTTCTGCCCGGCCTCTGCCTCTAGGGAGCTTCGCCGTTCAGCGATCGGATCGGGACGACGTAAGGCCTGTCCAGGTTCCTCATCACCACCGCCTCGACGCCAAATATCGCCCTAATGTTCTCCTTTGTCAAGAGGGATAGCGGATCGCCGACGGCGTGGACCATTCCATTCTTCAGCATCACGAGGGTGTCGGAGTACCTTGCTGCGAGGTTGAGGTCGTGGATCGCCATCACCGCCGATATCTTCGTCGTCTTGACGATCGACCGGACGGTGTCGAGGGCCTCTAGCTGGTGCTTGACGTCCAGGTTCGATGTCGGCTCATCGAGAAGGAGGACCTCGGGCTCCTGGGCGAGAGCCCGGGCGATCAGGACACGCTGCTTCTGGCCCCCGGATAGCTCGGAAAAGTCCTTGAGGGCGAACTCCTCGACGTGGAGGAGCTTCATCATCTCGACGACCTTGTCGATGTCCTCGTCTGAGACCCGCCACCCCATGCGGGGCCTTCTCCCCATCAGGATGGTATCGAAGACGGTGGTGGTGAGGGCGCTCGTCGTCGACTGGGGGACGTACCCGATGTACTTCGCCACCTCCTGCCGGCTCATGGTCTGGAGGTCTCGGCCGCCGTCGAGGAGGATCGTCCCTTTTGGTTTAAGGATCCGGTCGATGCATTTGATGAGGGTCGTCTTCCCGGAGCCGTTGGGCCCGACAAGGCTCAGGACCTCCGAGTCGCCGACGACGACGTTCAGATCCTCGAGGATCTCCCGGCTTCCGTAGCTGAAGCTGAGATCTTTGATGGTGATCTTTACCAATACTCTTTCCTCCTTCTCAAGAACAGGTAGATGAAGAACGGTACTCCGAGAAACGAAGTCATGATCCCCACCGGCAGGATCACCGGAGCCAGGATCGTCCTGGCGACGGTGTCGGCTCCCAGGAGTATCAAGGCCCCGACGAGACCAGAAGTCGGCAGCAGGAATCGGTGGTCGCCTCCCACCACCATCCTCGTTATGTGAGGCGCCACAAGGCCTATGAACCCGATCGTTCCGGTGAAGCATATCACGCTAGCGGTGATGAGGGAAGCGATCATCATGCACAATACCCTGACGAGCTCGACGTTCACCCCCAGGCTCTTGGCCGTCTCGTCGCCCGCCCCCAGGGCGTTGATGTCCCAGGAGAAGTACATGAGGGCGAGGGCGCAGACGACGGTCACCAGGGCTACGATCCCCACCTTCTCCCATGATGACCTGCCTAGGCTCCCCATCATCCAGAAGACGACCTCCTGGACCTGCTCCGACTTGCCGACGTACTGGAGAAAGGACGTCATGGCACTGAAAAGGTACATGATGGCGATACCCGCGAGGATCATCGTCTCCGGGGTGATCCCCTTGTACCTGGCGAGGCCGTAGACGGTCATCGATGCCAGCATCGTGAATATGAAGGCGTTTCCGACGATCAGCCATTGGCCGCTGACGAAGCCCGCCCCGAGGATGATGGCGAGGGACGCCCCGAAGCTCGCGGCTGAAGCTATCCCCAAAGTGAAGGGGCTCGCCAGAGGGTTTTTGAGGATCCCCTGCATCGCCGCCCCGGCGACGGCTAGCCCCATCCCGGCGAAGATCGCCATCAGGACCCGGTGGAGCCGGAGCTGCCAGACGATGGTGTTTATGAAGTCGGTGGTCTCGAAGGTGCCTGGAAAGAAACGGGCCAGGATCGCCGTGTAGACCTCGATCGGCGTGATGTTCGCGGAGCCCAGGGTCGCAGCGACCCCGGCCAGAACCACGATCCCGGCCAGGGTGGCGATGATCAGGAGGACCTTTCGGCCCACGAACTGGCTGTACTCCTCCTTCAGCTTGGAGCTATCGATTGCAGCTTCGGTAGACATCGTCTCAGCTTCGCTCATAAACTTGATCGAATTCAAATTTTATTGATCACGCCGGAATATCCGGATATGTGTCTGATCTTCTCCAGATCCTCGGGGGTGATCTTCCCCTTCTTCTGATCCTGCTCCGCTATCTCCAGTTCCTCAGAGCTGACGATGGGGTCCCCATCCAGATCGCCGGGAACCTGGAAATCCTCGGCGGCTGCATCCCCAATCCCAAAAAATAACAGGAAGAGGACGAAGATCCTCGTCGTCTTTTTCCTCATATATCTACCTCATAAGTAGGGCTATAGCACAGTTTCTAATTAGTTAACATGAGTTGCTTATTACAAATCATAATTAATTCACACCAATCACACAATTCAGATTGATTAAATGGCTAATTAATAAGTATTTTGGTTAGATAAGATGAAATTCGATGATGCTTCTAGGAGATGAACCCCCGGGCGATGGGGGGTGATCGGATGGAGGCGAATCAGCGCGGTCTCTGGGATGCCTACACCGAGGAAATGGAGGGGTGGATTGAGGAGAGGCTCGGCGAAACCGGCGGGAGCTTCCAGGGCGGGTCCGTCTACGTCTTCCCTCCCTACGAGGCGAAGGCCTGGCGGGAGAAGATGTCGAAGGGGCTGGCGATCTTACCGTCTATCTGGTGGTTCTTTCGCATCAAAAAAATTTGTGCGCTGCCGGAAGAGGGCCGGCAGCGCATTTCAGTTTTGCGGATTTTAATTTGGTCTTCTCTCCCGATGGTCTGCCCTCTTCTTCAGATCGCAGGGTATACGAAGAAATTCTCCTCGGGGTACTCCAGCCCCCTCATATCGAGGTACTCTCGGTAGACTCCCACTGGATCGAGCTCCGCCTCAGGATGGATCATCTCGGCCCAGTAGGTGAGGCCGACGACGGAGGCCGTTCCCAGGGTTATGTCCCTGAAGATTACGTAGACCTTGTCGTTCTGGACGGCGGGCACGGTGTCAGCTCCTGGGCGGCTCTCTATCTCACCGACGAAGGCCTCCATGGCGGTGGTGTTGGTCCAGCCGAGCTGGTTTATCGCCGCCGGCACCTTGATGATCACCTCCGGCATCTCGGCTAGGACCGTCTCCCAATCCACCTTGGGGTTTGACTCGTCCACATCGATGACGTTATCCCCCCCGGCAAGGCCGATCATATCGTCCGGGGAGGATCCGTGGCCGTAGGTCCAGAGAGCTCCCAGGTCCGAGGCCGACCCGCCCTCGACGTATACCTGGGGGCTTCCGAGCCCTTCGACCGCCTCAGCTACGGCGGCCTTCTTCTCGGCGACCCACCGGTTGTAGCCATTGGCCTCGGACTCCCGGTCCAGGATCGTTCCGAGAACGGTCATCTCCTCCTCCAAGGTCTCCGGGTTGTAGAGGTCGAGGCCCAGGACGTCGATCTCTTCAAAGGGCTTGAGGTTCTCATCGACCTCTCCTGCCTTGCTGGCATAGCAGATCACCAGCGTCCCTGGCTCTATCTCACCTTCATCGTTCTTGGCTAGGTCTGCTATCTTCTCGTAGTTGAACTCCTTCCAGGTCCCCACGATCTCCCAGTCGCCCATGACGTCTGCGAAGTAGTAAGCCTTGTAATTCGGAACGCTGTCCGTCGTTCCGACGATCCTGTCGACGGCCCCGAGGATGCTCACCGCCTCGGCAGCATCAGAGTTCAGGACCACGATCTTCTCGACCTGGACCTCGATCGTCACGGACCTTTCCGCAGAGTCGGTGACGGTCAGGGGGTAATCGACGGCGATCGCCATCCCCAAGGTCAGGCAGACGCTCAGGGTCAAAAGCATTATCAAGGGTATCTTCTTCAAAATCAAGCCACCTTTCAGCTTTTTAAATGTAGATGTCGGTGATCTTTATTAACTAATAAGAATTTCGGTCGTTAATATGTAATTTATTGCGGCGACCGAAAGCCGGATTAATGGGCCAGGGGTTACCTCTGGAAGCCTCACCCATGGGCTATACTCAAAAGAGAAGGATCTCGATGGATTGGGAAATCGTAGGTTACGCCGCGGCGGCTCTGACGATGTTAGGGTTTCTGCCGCAGCTCTTGAAGATGGTGAGGACGAGGTCGGTGAACGACGTAAGCCTCCTCATGATGCTCCAGATGGGGGCAGGGGTCTCTCTCTGGCTGGCCTACGGGCTGCACCTGCATAACTCTCCTCTGATTGTGGCGAACGTCGTCTCTCTCGCTACCCTGGCCCTCTGCCTCCTCGTCTACTTCAGGTACACCACCAGAAGATACTTCAGATAAGAACGAGAAAACTTCTGGCTGATTATGTGGTGGGGCGTCTCACGGAGATGGGTTTGAGGCTGGTGGATTCTCATGATGGATAGGCTGACGAAGTTCCAGACCGCCGTTCTGATATCTCTCACCTGGATGATGGCCCTGGTGGTCTTTCTCGCGACAGCGGAGCTCTTCTACATCATAGCAAAGGAGATCTTCGCACCGCCTCTGATCCTGCTGAAGATCGACGAGCTTCTGGAGATCTTCGGCTACTTCCTCCTGGTTCTGATCGGGATCGAGCTCCTCGAGACCTTCAGGATATACCTGGAGGAGAACGTCATCAACGTCCAGGTAGTCCTTCTGGTGGCGATCATCGCCATGGCGAGGAAGGTGATAATCCTTGACGTCGTGGCCCTTCCGAGCATGACCCTTTTGGGGATAGCGGCGATCGTCGTCTCCCTATCGGCCGGCTACTACCTGGTGAAGAAGAGCCAGCAGGATGAGAAGGCGTGCAGGCTTTAGTTGAAACGCCATATGCCATCCCCAAAACCTGGTGATCGCCCGTTTCCGGGGGTCGGGCAGCGGGTGCGAACCCTTTAATCCGATCGGGGCAGAATATATCGGAGGAGGAGAGACGATATGATCCCCGATGAAAATTCGACCGATCCGCCCGAGAGGGTCAAGGCTGCCCTGGGGGAGGTGGCGGACGGGTACTCAGGCCTGGCATCCGACCTCCGGGCCGACCTAGAGGATGCGGAAGGCGGAGAGGCGGTTTTAGAGCTGGCGGAGAGGTCGGCCCTGGAGATGCTGGAGAGGCTTCCCCTGAGCCCGGTCTACTGCCCCTTCTGCACCCTCTACCGTCCCGGGGCCGTCGACTGCCAGGGGTGCGGATACGCCGCCAGGTACGGCCGTTGCACCGATGCGGGGACCCCTTACGATCTGGCCATAAGAGCCCATTACAGGCTGGTGGAGACGGTCGAAGGCCTCCAGCGCCTCCGGCTCCGTTCGGGGTCCTCGTTCCCCAATGACGAGGTCCGGGCAGCCCTGGGGGATCAGGCGGAACGGGTCGCGGATCTCGCCGGCCGGTTTCAGAGGAGGGTCAGAAGGGCCCGGTCGTCGGAGGAGCTGATGGCCCTGAAGACGGAGTTCATGGCCGATCTCGTGGGGTCTCTCCCCATCGATAGGGTCTCCGGCCTCTGCGGCTTCGACGACCGCCCCCTCTTGGAGGCGAAGAGGGAGGCCCTCCAGGGGCTGAGGCGCCACTGGCCCGCAGCCTGAAGCCGCCATGATCCGGCAGGTTCGGCGCCGTCGAGGCTGCCCTCTCGCTCCTTCAGGGCTGCCGGCGGCCGCCCAGAGCCGAGGCCACGAGGATGGCCAGAGGTATCAGGCCGACGATCAGGACCGCCCCCGGGGAGAGGCCTGTGGAGTAGGCGAGGATCACCAGGAGGATCCCCAGAAGGGCCACGGTCCAGGAGCGGCGGGGGCCGAGGGTGCAGGCGCAGGCGGGCCTTGGGGGCTCGGATTGGGGTTCGTTCTTCTCGGAGTTTCGTTCGTCCGGATCCATTCTTCTATCACCATCCATCGGATGGATCTGGGAGGAGATATCTCTTCCCGGCGCCGTCCTCCTATCGGGGAGGGGCGCCCCCCTTGGTCACCTTCGTCCCTCTTCCCGGTGGTCTATCCAGAGGCTGATCAGCCTGTCCGACCTCGCCAGGGCCTCCTTCGTCCCGGAGAAGTGGTCGGCGGCGGAGTTCATCGCCTCCATGAAGCCGGCGAGGTCGCCGTCGTCGGCGAGCTTTGAGAGCCGTTTGCACTCCAGGATGTACGCCTCCCTCACCCGTTTAGCCTCGGGGTTCTCCTGAATGCTGGCGTAGAGCTCGGGGCTCTGGTCGAGGATCCGTCCTACGAAGTCGATCATGATCTCGTAGACGGGGCTCATGAACCTCCTCGATCGAGCGACGTCGAAGTCGAGGGACCGCAGCGTCGAGCCGATGGAGATGTAGGCGAAGTGGGTGAGGGCCTGGACGACGGCCATGATCCGATCGTGCTCGTCGGCCTCGAGGATCTCCACTCGGGCGCCCCCCTCCCGGAAGATCTCCTCCATCGGCAATAGCCAAGAGTCGCACCTTCCGGCTGCGGGGACGAGGATCACCGTCTGCCCTCGGATGGTCGGTATGGTGGGGCCGAACATGGGGTGGGTCCCCAGGACCTCCACCCCTGGAGGGGCCCACCGGAGCATCGCCTCCATCGGCCCACTCTTGAGGGATGTGACGTCCATCAGGAGGCTCCCCTGCTTCATCCTGGGAGCTACATCCTCGACGACCTTCGCCGTCTCCTGGATGGGGACGCTGATGAGGACGACGTCGCTCTCCACCACCTCCGCCAGAAGGTCGGAGGCGAACCTGACCCCGAGCCTCTCGGCGACCTCGACTTTGCCGCTCGGCCCCCAGACGGAGACGAGAAAGCCTTGGCCCTTGAAGAAGCGGGCAAACCAGCTTCCAGTCCCGCCGGTGCCGCCGACGATCAGCATCTTCTTATCCGTCTCCTTCGCTTTGCGATCGATCGGCTTCATCGGTTCCTCAGCTCCTCCCGAACGGCCTCTTCCATGACGTCTATAGGGGCTTTTCTATCGGTCCAGATCTCGATAGAGAGCGCCCCCTGATGGACGAGCATCGGGACGCCGTCCATAACCCTCGCCCCCGCCCGGGCTGCATCCTGCAAAAGCTCCGTCTCCCGGTTGTAGACGATGTCGAAGACGATCTGCCCTTCCCGGAAGAGGCGGCCTTCGACGAGCCTGGGGTCGCCCTCTCTCATGCCGACGGAGGTGGCGTTGACGACCACCTCCGCCCCGGGGACGAGCCCCTCCAGGTCGGAGAGGCCGTAGCCCCTCCCCCCGACGGCGGCCGCTAAGTGCAACGCACGCTGCCGGTCCCGGTTGGCAATGGAGACCTCGGCACCCGAGAGAGCTAGCTGGCGGGCGATCGCCTTCGCCGCCCCGCCGGCGCCTATGACGAGAACCCGCATCCCGGCGACCCGGACCCCGGCCCCCTCCAGGGCGCGCAGGGCGCCCAGACCATCGGTGTTGTACCCCCGGATCCCATCGCCGAAGGCGACGGTGTTGACCGCCCCCATGGCGGCGGCGTTCTCGTCCGGCTCGACGACCTTCAGCGCCTCCTCCTTCAGGGGTATCGTCAGGTTGAGGCCACCAAAGCCCATCGCTTCAGCCCCTAAAATGGCGTCCCGGAGCCGCTCCCTCCTCACCCGGAAGGCGAGGTAGCGGGCCGAGAGGCCGAGGGCGGAGAAGGCGGCGTTCTGCATCGCCGGGGAGAGGCTGTGCTCCACGGGGTCTCCGAAGACGGCGTAGACTAACATCGGAGGTAAGTTGGTCTTTATGGGTAAATAAGGATGGGTATGAAGTGCGAAATAAGATAAGGCCAAGGGATGTAAGATAGCGGCTATTGTTATCGAGTTCTTATGGTTTTGCATGGTAAACGTCTCTTCTTCTCACGACGATCAACCACTTCCAAATCTGGCTTGGTTCAACAGGATTCGGTTCATTAAATTAGAAACTATATATATGAGTAAAATTAAGTTCTTAACTAAAGTGTCTCATAATTGAGGTGGGAATTATGGCGAGTGAGAAGGAATTGGGAGCAGGGGAAGGGCTTGTTGGCATTTCTACAGACATTCAAATATCCGTGCAAAATGGATCCGGCTCCATCGAAAGAAAAGCTCCCACTACAGTTCCGGCAGGGAAACATATCGTCGAAGCAAATATTGTAAGTCCACAACAAGGATCTTGGGATGTTGTCATATTTAGAGATGGGGATAAGATATGGACCGGAAGAGCAAAATACGGCGATAAGGTAATGATTGAAGGGGAAGTTCGTTTTGGCCGTAAAAATTTATTTCGTCTCCAAGTTAATTGGAGTGAGAAATCCAATACAACTCTTGTTGTACATGCTAAAGTCATAAAATAAATCGATTATATTTTATGCTTCTGTAGATCTGAGGGCTACTGATACCCTAACTGAGCGTACTTTTTGGTAGCGGATGAAGTAAAACCTCTCCACTTTTTAATACATTCGATGGCTGTGAGTTTTGAGAGCGCCTCGGCGATAGGCAAAGCTCTGAATCCCCCCGGCCTTCGTCGATATCTGATCCGGTTTTTTTATAGTGGAGGGTCCTCGTGGTGATACATCTAGGAAGATCGGGGACGCCATCGAGGAGGGGTACCCCCTCTTCACCATCTTCGCCGAGAGGGGCAATAACCTCCAGCGGGCCCTGGATAGGCTGGAAGGGCTGAGGGTGGTGGGCGTCGGAGATTGAAGGAGAGGCAGGTGGCGAAGAGGAGCTTCACCCTGGATAGATGAGCCGCCAGGTCCTCAGGGCAGAGTGGGGGAAGTCCCCTCACTGCCATCTTTACGAAATCACCTCCTCGCCCAGCTCCTGGCGACGATCAGCTCCCTCGCCGCAGCGTTCCGCCCGACGGCCTGGCGACAGCCGGTGCACAGATCCATCCATGAAGCGGCAGAGCCCCTCGCTTGAACCGGCTCGGGGAGGCGATCCCGGATGTACTCCATCTCCTTTTTGGTGGCGAAGGGCCTTCCGCAGATGCGGCACCGGACCATCTCGAAGGTGAGGGCGAGGCTATCCTCTCCGGGCAATTCGTCGGCCAGTCCGAAGGTGATCGCCCCCGTCGGGCATGCCTCCGCCAGCGCCTCGGCGATCCTCGCCTCGAACTCCTCAAGGAAACTCGGAAATCGGATCGTCCGCTTCGCCCCTCGATCCGAGAGGCCGACTGCTGCGGATATCTCCGGCCAAAGGTTTGAGCAGGCCCGACATCCGATGCATTCATCCTCATCGACGACGAGGACCCTCAAGAGGCGTTCTTCGGTACCGGTCATGCCCTCTCCCTCCCGACGGAGGCGGCATAGGATTGAGCTATCCTCGAGGCCGCCCTCTTCCTCAGCTCCTCCGTCGCCTCAAACCGGTCTCCGAAGACCAGGGCCTCAGTAGGACAGGTGAGGATGCACGGCGGGACCTCCCTCTCGGGACATAGGTCGCACTTCTGGACCATGGCGGCGGGGTCCAGATCGACGGCCCCAAAGGGGCAGGCGATTATGCAGAGGCCGCATCTTGTGCACTTTCCGGCCTCAAAGGCGACCTCCGCCTCCTCCTGGGTTAGGGCTCCGGATGGACAGACGAGGGCGCAGGGGGCGGCCTCGCAGTGATGGCATGAGACGGGGACTGAGGCCCAGTCCTTCACCGCCTCCACCGTTATCCTAGAGCTTCCGTGGACCCTTTCGCACGCCACCTCGCAGGCGTGGCAGAAGATGCACCTCCACAAATCAACGTAAATCTCCAATTCATCAAACCCCCTTAAACTCACCCTGGCCGCATCCCCGTCGTCGACCACCTGGCCGTCGCCTCATATCGATCCCAATAAAGAGGTCTCGGGGCGATCCGTCACCGGCCGCTGCCGGCGGCTACCCCCCTCGCCAGCTTCAGGGCGGACTCGACCCTCTTCGACCCGGAGAACTCCTCCACCTCTTTGAAGACGAGGGCTCCCGTCGGACAGGCGGCGACGCAGGCGGGGACCTCCAGGTCGGGGCAACGGTCGCACTTGATCGCCACCCGTTCCTCCCGGTTCCTCCCGATCATCCCGTAGCTGCAGACCGACGCACAGGTCCAGCATCCGATGCAGGCCTCGGGGTTGTGGGTGACGATCCTGGTCACCTCGTCCTGGCGGAGGGCTCCTGTAGGACAGACCGAGACGCAAGGCGCGTCCTCGCAGTGGCGGCAGACCATGGGAACCGAGATCGCGTGCTCCGGGGCGAATTCGACGTAGACCCTCTTTCTCGGAGCAGGCTTCTCGGCAACGGCCAAAAAGAGGCTCTTTGTTCCGGAGTGCTCGACGGCACAGGCGATCTCGCAGGAGCGACACCCCATGCACCTTTCAGGCCTTACCAAGATCTCTTTCATCCTTCTTCAACTCCTAGAAAGATATCCGGGGCTAGGCGGAGAGACCCAGACCCCTCCTCTTCTCCTCGATCTTGCCGATCATCAATTTCGCTGCCTTGAAGGGGTCTGGCTCCACGGCGAAGGCTGCGCCGACGACCCCCTCCACTCCCTTCGTCAGGACGCTCGTCACCTCAGGGCTTCCGAGGACCGGCGGGACCGTCCCGAGGACGGTATAGACCCCGGAGGCTATGACGTAAGCCCCGATGCTGACCGCCTTCTCGCTCATCCACTCCGGGGCGGCCCCCGCAGCCGGCAAGTCGCTGATGTCGACTCCGAGGTGGTTTGCCAGGGCCGCCGCCAGGACGAGGATCCGGCTGATGTCGACGCAGGAGCCCATGTGGAGGACTGGGGGGACTCCGAGGGCCTCGCAGACGGACCGCAGGCCGGGACCGGCCTCCTTCGCCGCCTCGGGCTTGAGGAGTCCGGCCTTGGCGCAGGCGATGGCGTTGCACCCGGTGGTCACGACCAAGACGTCATTTTTGATCAGCTCCCGAACGAGGTTGACGTGGCCAAAGTCGTGCTGGATCTTTACGTTGTTGCAGCCGACGACGGCGCCGACGCCCTTGACGGCTCCGGAGATTATGGCGTCGATGAGGGGCTGGGGCGTTCCGCCGAGGGCTCCCAGGATAGCCTCGGAGCTGAAGCCGACCATGCAAGCGCTCTTCTCTTTGGGTATGTTCACCCTGCTGGGGTCCCGGTTCGGATAGTTCTCGACGGCGACCCTGACGATCTCCCTAGCCGTCTCCAGGGCTTTCTCCTCGTGGTACTCCATCCGGAGGGCTCCGGGGAAGTCGGCCTTAGGCGATGTGGAGATGAACTTGGTGTGGTAGCAGCCGGCGAGATTTCCGAGGGCCGGCATGATGCACTGGACGTCCACCACCATCGCCTCGACGGCACCGGTGATGACGGCCAGCTCCTGCTGGAGGAAGTTTCCGGCGGTCGGGATCCCGTGGCGCATCAGAACTTCGTTTCCTGTGCAGCACATTCCAGCTACGCTGATCCCCTTCGCCCCCATCTCTATTGCGAGGTTGATCATCTCGGGGTCCTCGGCAGCGGCGACGATCATCTCCGAGAGGATCGGCTCGTGGCCATGGACTATGATGTTCACCTCGTCGGCCTTCAAGACCCCGAGGTTCGACTCCGATACGATCGGCTTAGGCGTTCCGAAGAGGACGTCTTGGACGTCCGTTGCTATCATCGATCCGCCCCAGCCGTCGGAGATGCTCGTCCGGAGGCCGTGGAGGAGGAGATGGACCGGATCGTTGTCTACACCGATGTGGGTTCTGTGCATGCACTCGACGATCTCCCGGTCGATCCCCCTCGGGCCGATTCCGGCCTTCTCCCAGACCAACAGCCTCTTGGCGGGGGCCCGCAGGGTGAACTGGATCGGTCCCGTCTGCTTTCCGAACTCCGAGAGGAGGACGTTAGCCAGCTCTAGCGCCACTTCTCCGGGGCTCCGACCTGCGGTGGGTATGTGGTACTCGTCGGCGAGGGCCTTTAGCTTCGCTCCGTCCTTGATCTGGTAGCTTTTTGCTTTGCCCTCGGCCATCTCCTTGAAGGTCATGACGGCGTCCCTGGCATGGTCGGAGTGGGCCGCCGCCCCGGCGGCGATCATCCGGAGGAGGTTTCGGGCGACGATGATGTCGGCGGTGGCTCCACAGACGCCCCTCTCGGGCCCCTCGCCGAAGGGGTCGATCCGACAGGGCCCCATGTTGCAGTTTCTGCAGCAGACCCCAAGCTGGCCGAAGCCGCACTGTGGCTGCTGTTTTTCGAAACGGTCCCAGGCGGTCTCGATCCCCGCCCGATCGGCCTCCAGGAGCATCGTCCGGGTGGCTGGATCTATGCTCCTTTCGTTGACGTTTTTAGCCATTTTGTGACCTCTCTCGACCTTGGAGATTCGAAGTGGTATGACAAAGGGTATCACTATCAACTATTTAGCTTTTTCCGAATTTATGTTGTTTAATCAGGTGTATATCTTTTAAATGCGATGTAAAATAACTCGCTTTCAGGTGTTTAATGTAATTTTTATGTTATGGTGCTTGGCTTTTTACACCTCCCGGAGGCCTTCGGCCTCTACAGGGGAGGCGTCGGCCTCGCCCCGCCCCTCCAGCTCGTAAGTCGACCTTGATGTATCCCGATCTTCCTTTCATCAGAGAGGGAGATTTATCTGCCAGAACCGAACCCTCCAGGATGGGAGACCATCCTCCAAATATAAAATTGCTCCATCCCTCTCCGTCCCAGCATTTTTAAGCTCAGGGCCGAAGGGCTTGAATCGCCAAGGTTGGCTGACCTCCGGAGGCGGCAAGCGCCCTCGCCATGGGCTCTTAGGGAGTTTGGGAGAACCCATCCTCGGATATCCCTTATATTGCTGGATTATTGGCGGCGATGGGCTGAAAAGGGCAGATCTCACGAGAATATACCTATCCCGGAGCCGAATATATCCGCCGATAATTCCTTTTCGATGGAGAGAAATCTATATATGCAACCCCTTCGTCCCAACTTCATGATGACGCTCGACGAGGCGATCCTTCGCTGTATAAGCCTCCGCTCCGGCTTGTAGTGCGCCATTTTTGAGCTCTTTTAGCTCTGCTCATATCTTCCTCGATCTCAGAACCCATCGCCACCCAAGTCTGGTCCGGCGTTCCATTGGATATGGCCTTCTCTCCGATCAGGTCCTCTTTGAGATCTGGGGCACCGTCTTCTGTAGATTATACTTAAAGTTTGCATTAAAAAATAGGAGGTGAAAAATATGAATCGCACCATAAAGCTCCTCATGATATCGGACATCTTCGTCCTCACCGGCTTCGGCCTCATCCAGCCGATCCTGGCCATCTTCATAAACGAGGGGGTGGCCGGGGGGACGATCTTCACCGCGGGGGTGGCGAGCACCCTCTTCCTGGTGACCAAGTCCCTCGTCCAGCTCCCCTTCTCCAGGTACATCGACGGGAGTGAGAGGAAGACGAGATGGCTGATTATGGGAACGGCCCTCATCGCCGCCGTCCCGGTGATGTACATATTTATAGACAACATCTACCAGGTTTACCTGGCGGAGATCCTCTACGGCATTGGAAGCGGTCTCGCTTACCCCACGTGGGTTGGGCTCTGGAGCATGAACCTGAACCCCGGGAGGGAGAGCTTCGAGTGGTCGGTCTATTCCACCTCCACGGGCCTGGGGACCGCAGCCACCGCAGCCGCCGGCGCCGCCATCGCGAGCATAGCGGGCTTCGCCGCCACCTTCATCCTCACCGGTCTCTTGTGCCTTGTAGGATGCGGAATCCTCCTGATCCTCGACCGCGAGAGCTGCGGGGATTGGAGAGATCCGACCCCATCGGCGGATAGAAGGAGCAGGCAGAGCCTCGACCGGACGATACCGGAGTGACCTTCGGCCCATCTCCTCTCTCCTTATATCCGTCCTTTTTATCTATCATTCTCGATCCATCCCCTTCCGGAAAGCAGGCCCATCCCCGACGACTATTTAGTCCCGGGGCTCCCTTCTCACCGATATGGCAGGAGAGCTCTTGGACCGATTTTGCGGCTGCATGCTCGGCCTTGCCGTCGGCGACGCCCTGGGGATGCCCGTCGAGGGGATGACCGCGGAAGAGATCCGGGCTGGCCCCGGCGAGGTGCGGGATATGATCGCCCCCGCCGCCGACCACTTCCACTCCGGCCTCTCCCCCGGTCAGTACACCGACGACACCGAGCAGACCCTCCTCCTTGCCGAGACCCTCATCGAGGCCGGATCCTTCGACGTCGAGAGGTTCGCCTCGAAGCTCGCCCTCTGGGGCCGGTGCTGGACCGCCGATCCGAGGATGAACCGGGGGGTCGGGTGGACGAGCAAGACGGCGATCGAGGAGCTCCTGGGAGGCCGGACCTGGCGGGAGGCGGGGGTGGCGACCCCGACCTGCGGCTCGGCGATGAGGGCGGCGCCTATAGGCCTAGTCTACCACTGCAGCCTCGACCTCGTCGCCCGGTACGCCGACCTCCAAAGCCTTCCGACTCACTGTTCAGCCGCAGCGAGGGCGGGGTCGGTCGCCGTCGCCGTGGGGGTCGCCCTCTCCCTCCTGGGATTCGCCCCCATCAGGGTCCTGGAGATGGCCGCCTCCGCCTCCGAGAGGGTAGATCGGGAGTTCGGCAGGAGGCTTCTCTTGGCGAAGGAGCTTCTGGACCTCGATCCGGGGGAGGCGCTGGCGGAGATGGGGACGTCGCCGATGGTAAGCGAGACCGTCCCCGCAGCCTTCTTCTGCTACATCAGATTCGAGCCGGAGGAGGCGCTGATAGCCGCCGCCTCCGCCGGTGGCGACACCGATACCATCGCCTCCATCGCCGGGGCCCTGGCGGGGGCGGCCCGGGGGTCGGAATGGATCCCGGCGAGATGGCTCTCCCGGCTCGAGGATCGGAAGAGGATCGAGGGCGTGGCCGCGGACCTCTCCATCCTCGCCGACCGGATCTGCCCCGGCCTTCGATGAAGGGACCCTCTTCTTGAGCCGCCCCTCCTACGGCCCGGTTATTCCGCTGCCAATATCATCTCCTCATCGGGGAGCTGGCCCCCTGCTTGACGCCAGCGTGTCGTTTTTATGCCAGACCGTACTCGCCATCTCCCATGATCACGGTAGGAATAGTCGGAGGGTCCGGCTACACCGGCGGAGAGCTCCTCCGCCTCCTGAGCCTCCACCCCGGGGCCGAGGCGGTCTGCATCACCTCCAGAAAGCTGGAGGGAAAGCCCGTGGGGGAGGTCCACCCCCATCTGCGGGGGATATCCTCCCTCAAATTCGAATCGCCCTCGGCATCCGAGGTCGCCGAGAGGTGCGACGTCGTCTTCACCGCCGTCCCCCACGGGACGGCGATGGACTGGGTCCCGGAGCTCCTCGACGCGGGAGCGAAGGTGGTGGACCTATCCGCCGACTACAGGCTCCCCCTGGAGGTCTTCGAGAAGACCTACGGGATGAAGCATAGGGCCTTCCGCGAGGCGGTCTTCGGGATGACGGAGCTACACCCGGAGGTCCGAGGCGCCGGGTTCGTCTCAAACCCCGGATGCTACCCGACGGGGGCGAGCCTCTCGGTGGCGCCCCTCGTCAGAGCCGGCCTCGCCGAGAGGGTCGTCTTCGACTCCAAGTCCGGGATCTCCGGGGCGGGGATCGGCCCTTCCGAGACGAGCCACTACCCTAACCTCGCCGAGAACGTCATCGCCTACAAGCTCACCACCCACCGGCACCGGGCAGAGATAGATCAGGAGCTGGGCCGGCTCTCCCCCGGAATCAAGGTCAGCTTCACCCCCCACGTCGTCCCCGCCATCCGGGGGATCCTGACGACGGCCCACCTCCTGGTGAAGGAGGAGTTCATCGGGGATATCCCAAACAAGGGGGAGATATCGAAGATCTACCAGGATTTCTACCGGGACTCGCCCTTCGTCCGGCTCGTCCCTGCCGTCCCCTCCCTAGGCGCCGTCCGGGGGTCGAACTTCTGCGACATCGGATTCGAGGTCGACGGCTCTGGGGACAGGATCGTCGTCGTATCGGCGATAGATAACCTGGTGAAGGGGGCCTCCGGCCAGGCGATCCAGAACATGAACCTGATGACGGGGATGGCGGAGACGGAGGGGCTCTGGCTTCCGGGCGGAGCGCCCTGAAGGGCCTCATCGGTATAGGGAACTGAAAGGGTAAATAAAAAGAGAGCTGAGGAGATAGATCATGTTGGTCAGGGACGTGATGAACGCCGGGCCGGTCGCCATTCAGGCGACGGAAGCCGTCAGCGATGCCGTCAGGCTTCTCAGAGCTAATGATATCAGCGGGATGCCGGTTCTGGAGGGGGATCGGTTGGTGGGGGTCGTCTCCGAGTCGGATCTTCTCCGGATGCTCTCCGCCGAGAGAGAAGGAGGGCTCTGGCTCCCCAGCCCTCTTGAGATCCTGGAGGTTCCGATCCGCGACCTGATCCGATGGGAGAAGCTCCAGGCCGGAGCCGAGGAGGCGGGGACGAAACGGGTATCCGAGGTGATGACCAAGAAGGTCTTCACCGTCAGCCCCGACGACTCCGTCGATAAGGCGGCGTCGATGATGGTCCGCCACCGGATCAACCGGCTCCCGGTCCTGGAGGAAGGAAAATTGGTGGGAATACTGACCAGGGGAGACATAATATCAGGTCTGGGGATGGGGGCGGAGGAAGTTGAAGAGGATTGAGGGCGGCATATGTGCCGTCGGCGGGGTGAGGGCATCGGGCGGCAAGCGGGGCAAGTACGGCGTAGCCCTGATCGCCGCGAGGGGCGCCGCCGCCGGTGTCTTCACGACGAACAGGATCAGGGCGGCGCCCCTGGACGTCACCGCCGAGAGCCTCCTAGCCTCCGGGGGGAGGCTCGAGGGGGTGATCGCCAACAGCGGCTCTGCCAACGCCTACACTGGTCCCCAGGGGGTCGAGGACGCCCGGTGGATGGCCCGCCTCCTGGCGGGACACCTGGGGGTCGGGACCGATAGGATCGGCGTCGCCTCCACGGGGGTTATAGGCCGGTACCTCGATCGAGAGGTCATCGCGGCGCTCTTCGACGAGGCGAAGGAGAGGCTTCGGTCTGACCTCGGGGCGAGCGAGGAGGCGGCGAGGGCGATCATGACGACGGATACCGTTGTGAAAGAGATCGCCGTCGAGCATCGCGGGTTCAGGGTGGCGGGGATCACCAAGGGCGCCGGGATGATCGAGCCCAACATGGCGACGATGCTCTCCTTCATCTACACCGACGCTAAGATCTCACAGGAGGCGCTCCGGGAGTGCCTCATGGCGGCGGTCGATGAGAGCTTCAACATGCTGATCGTCGACGGAGACACCAGCACCAACGACTTGGTCCTTTTGACGGCGACAGGGATGGTCGAAGCCGATATTAACGACTTCCGAGAGGCGCTCAGCTTCGTCTGCGTGGAGCTGGCGAAGATGATGGCAAAGGACGGCGAGGGGGCGACGAAGCTGGTGGAGATGGTCGTCACCGGAGCCAGGAGCCGGGAGGACGCCCGTCTTGCCGCGAAGACTATCATGAGGAGCAGCCTCGTCAAGACCGCCATCTTCGGAAGCGACCCCAACTGGGGGAGGATCGTAGCCGCCGCCGGCAGGTCCGGCGCCGAGGTCGATCCGGAGAGGATCACCCTCTCGATCTCATCCTTCGGCCGGGACGAGGAGGTCTTTCTGGTCAAGGATGGGAGGATCGTCGACGGCGTTCTTTCGGCGGCGGAGGAGGCGATGAGGTCGGAGGAGCTTCAGATCGTCCTCGACCTCGGCCTAGGCGACGGCAACGCCCGAGCCTTCGGCTGCGATCTCTCTTACAACTACGTCAAGATCAACGCGGATTATACGACCTGAGTTTGAGGATGGAATCATGCTTCTGAGAGGAGAGCGGCTCGGCGAGATCTCCGATGACGTCCTGGAGTTCATCTCCTCCAGGGATGCGGACCGGCATATCTTCGAGGCGGACCTCCTGGTGGACAGGGCCCACCTGGTGATGCTGAAGGAGAGGGGCCTGATCGCCGCCGAGGAGTTATCAGAGATCGTCGCCGCCCTCGACGGGATCGAGCTGGCGAGGCTCGGGGAGGGCGAGGACGTCCACGAGGCGATCGAGGCGGAGCTGATCGCGAGGGTCGGGGCCGTCGGCGGCCGGATGCACACCGCGAGGTCTCGAAATGACGAGGTTGCGACCTGCATCCGGATCGTCCTCCGGGAGGAGCTCCTCGGCCTCATGGCCGAGGTGAACGATCTGGCGGAAGCCCTCGTCGAGAGGGCCGGAGAGCATAAAGAGACGGTGATCCCCGGGTTCACCCACCTCCAGCACGCCCAGCCGACGACCCTCGCCCACCACCTCCTCGCCCACGCCGACGCTCTTTTGCGGGACTTCGATCGGCTGCGGGACTCTTACCACCGGGTGAACAGGTCGCCCCTCGGCGCCGCCGCCTTCGCCTCCACCGGCTTTGATATCGACAGGAAGAGAACCGCCGAGCTCCTCGGCTTCGAGGGGCTCCTCGAGAACAGCATGGACGCCGTATCGACGAGGGACTTCCTCCTGGAGGCCTTATCCGCCTCCGCCATCCTGATGGTGAACGCTAGCCGCCTCGCCGAGGAGCTGATCCTGTGGTCGACGTCGGAGTTCGGCTACCTCGAGCTCGACGACCTCTTCACCTCGACGAGCTCCATCATGCCCCAGAAGAAGAACCCCGACACCGCGGAGCTCGTCCGGGGAAAGACCGGCACCGTCTTTGGGTCCCTCGTCGCCGCCCTCGCCATCGTCAAGGCGCTGCCCATGAGCTACAACCGGGATCTGCAGGAGGCGACCCCGAACCTCTGGCGCGGGATCTCGACGACCAGGGGAGCCGTGCGGATCCTGGCGGGGGCGGTCTCGTCGGCGAAGTTCAATAAAGAGCGGCTGGAGGCCGCCTCCGGGGCGGGCTTCTCGACGGCGACGGAGCTCGCCGACTCGTTGGTCCGGAGGACAAGGATCCCCTTCCGGAATGCCCATCAGATCGTGGGGGCCTTGGCCGCAAAACGCGAAGTCCCGACTATCCGAGACCTGGACGAGGTGGCGGAGAGGATCGCGGGGTTCAGGCCGAGCGAGCGGGGCTTCGGCAAAAAAGAGCTGGAAGCTGCCCTCGACCCGAAGGAGAACGTAGCGGTTCGGTCGAGGATCGGGGGCCCTGCGCCGGAGGAGACGGGGAGGATGGTCGCCGATCGTAGGAAGAGGATCGAGGAGAACGGCTGCCTCATCGAGGAGATGAAGGGAAGGGTCGACCGGGCCCTAGCGGCCCTCCGGGAGATGAGGTGACGGGTCCCGGCAGGGCTTCGAAGGTTGAAAAGCTTATGAAGATGGCTTCGAGGGGATCGCCTCCGACGGGGAAAATGTCCAGCGGCCCGTTGGCGGCGCCTTCTCCGCCGGAGGACGGCCTTTTCGGCTTTTTCAGGGGCGGCGGCTGGCGGCGGCGGCTCGGGTTCGGACTGATCGCCCTATCCTGCCTCCTCTACGGCTGCCTCCTCCTGGTCCCAATGGCGCCCCTATCCACCGCGGGAAAGGTCGCCCTCTCGTCCCTTCTTGTCGTAACCGGCGAGGCATCCTTCTGGATCGGGGGCTTCATCCTCGGTCGGGAGGCTATCGGGCGCTGGCGGGGGGCGCTCGATCCGCGGAGGTGGCTAGGCGGCCTGAGACGATCTCGATGAGGACGATTGATCAAGATGCGAACCCTCTCACATGAAGTCCGCAAGCCCCGTCTGCTTCGACTTCTCGTTCTGGAAGAGGGAGTCGATGTCCATCTTGATCAGCTCGAGCCTCTGCTTGGTGTATTCGTCGACCCCGAACTCCTCGGCGACCTTCATCGAGACCTCCAGGTACTTTCTGACGCTCCCCTCGTGGACGGTGAGGATCACCCGCCCACCGCACTTGGGGCAGACGTCGGATAAGAGCGGCCTTCGGAACTTCGCCCCGCACTTGACGCACCGGACCTTCTGGCGGGAGAAGGCCCGGAGGTTTCCGATCAGGTCCGGGAGGAAGTGGGAGTTGATCACCCTCGTCGCCACGTCCCTCTCGTCGACGGCCCGGATCGATCTCGCCAGGGCAAGCTGGGCGTCCATCTTGTCGATCATCGTCTCCAGGGTCTTGTAGGCGCTGTTCTTCGGCCCTGCGGCGATGTCGTCGGTGTCGTGGGTGAATTTGAATCCCCTATACTGGGCCTCCGTCCCGAGCCTCTTCGAGACGAGGTCGATGAGCCCCTCCACCTCCTTCGGCGACGCCCCCGTCAACGTCGCCCGGTAGAACTCCAGGGGGTACTTGGAGGGGAGGTCGAGGTTGTGGGCCTCCCCGTCCACCTCCGAGGGGTCGAGGCGCGTGGTCATGACGAGGGGCGCGTCCATTTTGCCGCCCCTCTTCTCCGGAAGGTACGACATCGAGAAGTTGAGGAGGGCGTCCATGAGGAGCATGACGCAGTCCTCGTCCCCGTCGCAGTTCCTCCTCTTGGCGGCGTGGAAGAAGGGGTGGCCGTAACCGGCGGAGGCCGTTGTGTAGCCGATGAGCCGGCATAAGACCCCGGCGGAGGTGTGGGGGGCGAGCCCCACCAGCAGGCATCCGATCAGGTCGTCGGGGGCCCTGGCTTTGTAGAAGGGCTCAAGGCCGTAGAACTTCTCCAGCTCCTCGTCGACGAACTCAGCCACCTTCAGGAGGTACTCGCCGGCGTCGAAGGAGAGGATGACGTCCTGGACGAGGAGCTCCAGGACCTGCTCTCCGTCCGTCAGGGGCTCGCCATAGATGTCTTCAGCGTATCCGAGCTCCCGGAGGCGGGGGACGTAGGCGTGGACCTCCCGGGGGCGGAAGTGGGTGAGGGGGAGGTCGGTGAGGTCGTACCTGACCGTCCCGTCCTTGAAGATGTAGACCCCGTGCTTCGCCCGGAGGACCCCCTTCTCCAGGCTCTCGGGGGTCTTGTCCCGGCTGGTGAGGCCTAAAACCCCCCTCACCAGCTCCGGCTCCCTCTCGTGAAGGTGAGCTAGCGCTCGTTGGTATAGCTCCTTTACGTCGAGCTTCATGCTCTCGGCGGCCGTCGTCGGCCTCCCGCACTTGGGGCACTTCTCCTTTCCGGGCTGGTGGCAGACGGGGCAGCCCCTCTTCGGAAGGGTGTGGGCGCCGCATCCGCACAAAAACTCGTGGGTCTCGGCCCCGCATTGGGGACAGCGCCTCTTTCCTATGGAGGTCTCGATGATCCCGACCTTGCCGTTTCCGACGTGGTTTTTGGCGCAGTCTCCCACCGATCGGCTCTTTCCGCCGGCTTCGCCGGTGGGAAATAGGACGTGGGGCGGGGGCCTCATCTCCCTTTTGTCGGACTTCTCGGGCCTTCCCATCCTCGCCCCGATCCTGGTGGGGGCCCGCGCCATCACCTTGATCCCGGCGACCTGGTTCACCAGGTCGAGGGCGGTTTTGGGCGCCGGTCCCGCCTCCCCGGCGGCGTCTCCATCTGCGCCTTGATCCTGGATCTCCGATCCCGGCCCACCTGAAAGCTCCCGAAGTCTCAGCCCCTCAGCTTCGATCCCGAGGCAGAGGAGGAGGGGGGCTGGGTCGGTGACGAATAACCTTCCTTCCCTCAATTTGTGAAGCACCAGAAGCGTCTCCAGCTCCTCCTTCACCGAAGGCGGCAGGAGGAGGGAGCCGTCCCTCATCTCCCCGGCGGAGGAGGCGGTCTCCCTCAGCTGGAGGTACCCCTCGACGGAGAGGTCGTGCCAGAGGTGGGTGTGGGCTGGGTGGAGGGGGACCCCCCACCGCCTCGATATTTCTATCGCCTCTTCGCCGGACACCTCCTCCAGGCCCGCGGGGTCGCCTCCGGCCTCGGCGAGCTCCGCCGCCCACCACTCGAAGCAGTAGGATGCGGGGGCGAGGGTCCTGTTGTTCTCGAGAAAGTCGCCAAAGCTGATCAGAACCTCGCCGACGTCGACGATCTGAGCGACATCGCCCCGGAGGAGGACCGCCTCCTCGGCGGAGTCGACCCGGACGAGGTCGCCATTTTTGAGCCTCACCGTCGGACCCTCGATGCTGGAGACAGGGGAGACCGCGGCCGCCTTACCCGGCTGCTCCACCTTCACCTGGGTCCCGGCGGCGAGGAACTCCTGGAGGAGGACCATCGTCGCCGGGCTGAAGCCAGCGGCGGCAAGGCCTGTATTCCGGCTCCTTCCGTACCTCAGCCGAAACCCTCCAGGGCGGTGGGGGTGACTGAAGACCGGCCTTCCGGCGATGATGTCTCGGAGGAACTTTTCGCTGGAGCCCCCACCGTCCTTCTTTCCGCCGCTGGCGAGCTCGTCGAGCCAGTCCCATCCCTCGATCGATAGCTTTGTCACGTGTTTCTTCAGCTTCGGCCTCTTGAGGGCGATCCCCTCGGCGGAGACGAGGGCGACGCCGCCCCGGATCCGGTTCGTCTCGATCCTCTCCAGGTCCCGGAACCCCGAGACCTCCTCCTCCTCCGTCGGCTCCCCCTCGATGCAGATCGGGCAGTTTCTAACCAGGATCCTAATCTCATCGTCCGACGGAGAATACTGGAGGCCTGCGACCCGGCGATAGAGGCCGATCTCCTCGACGTACCTCTCCACCTCCTCCGGCCTCGGCTTGTACCGGTCGATCCCCACCTCCCGCCGGACGCAGTCGGCGACGAGGACGGAGAGGGCCTGGGCCGTCCCCCCGGCGCTCCGAATGGGCCCGGCGTAGTAGACCTTGAGGTAATCGGTGCCGTCGTCGTTCTTCCCCAGATCCACCTTCGCTATCCCCTCCATCGGAGCGGCCACGACCCCCTCGGTGAGGAGGGCGACGGAGGTCCGGATGGCTCCGTCTATCGCCTCGATCTTCGACGAGAAGCTCCCGATCCTTCCTGCGGCGAAGTCGGAGCCTATGGCGAGGGCCGCCTCCTCCCGGCTCATCCCCACCGCCTCTAGCTCCCGGACCCGCCTTGCAACCCCATCGATCCCTATCAGCTTCTCGACCCTCTCCGCCAGGTCGACGGCCGTAGGCACCTCCACCGAGCGGCTCGGGTCCTTCCCTTGGCTTCGGGCCCTCCCGGCGATCTCCATCGCTCCGGCGAGCCCCGCCTCCAGAGCCTCGAAGTACTCGGTGGAGTTCAATCGCCGTCCCTCCAGAGGAATAGATCGGTGGTGGGGTCGTGGCTCCTCACCGGCGCCGCCCCAATAAGCTCCCGGAGGTGGACCTCGGCGGCGAAGACCGTACCGCGGATGAGGTGGCCACCCATGACCTCTCCTTTCGAGTCTGCCAGGGTCGCATGGGCGTGAAGGAAGGGCCGGCCGTCCCTGATGGTGACATTTCCGGTGAGGTTTGCGATCTCTACGGGGCGGTTGATCTCGATCGTCCTGTACTCGTGGGCTCCCTGGTCGTAGAAGCCGAGGGTCGCATACATCAGCGCCCCGATGGCGGAGACCGTCCCGCACCTCACCTCCAGCCTCTCGGCCAGGGCAGATATGGAGGCGACTATATCCGAGCCGTGATCCGGGCTCCAGAGGAAGTGCCTCCCCGGCGATAGCAGAAAGAATGAAGACAAAACCGACGCCACCATCTAGCCCAGGGGGCCTCTCGCCTCAAAAAGGATGCGGTGCGCGGCCGGTCACATCAGGCCCTCGAGATAATCCCCCACCCTCCCGGGGCGCCTCCTCCTCGCAAGCCTCTTCATCTCCCGCATCACCCCGGAGCCGTACTGCATCGCCTTCTTCTCCCGATAGGCGACTTCTTTTGGCATATGCATCGCCGCCACCTCCCTCAGGGGCCGTTTCCGGACGCCTTCCTTGACCTTCTCCTCGGGGGGGATCGCCATGGCGGCCCTGACAACCCGGACGTCCAGGTAGGGTAGGGAGAACCGAACTCCGAAGAGGGCGGCCACCGCCTGGTCCCTCGCCGCCTGGGCGGGAAGGCCGGAGAAGTCCCGCTCCAGATCATCGGCGAGGGTCTTGGTCTCTAGGTAACGGGAGTAGCCGCCGAAGAGCTCGTCAGCCCCCTGCCCCGCCAGGATCACATGGTGCCCGTGGTCCTTCGCCCATTCCGCCACGAAGTATAGGGTGGTGGCGATGGAAGCGTCGACCGGCGTCACCCGCGGGATGACCGCCAGGACCTCGGCCAGAGCCTCCTCGATCCTTCTGGGGTCGATCGTCGCCGTCTCCAGAGATAGATCGAGGAGGTAGGCGACCTCCCTCGCCCTCTTCAGGTCAACGGACCCCTCGACCCCCACGACGACGCATTCTCTTCGGGCCAGGGCCGCGACGAGGGCAGAGTCGACGCCGCCGGAGAGGGCGACAACCCCCTCGTCCTTCCGGAGAAAGACGGCGGTCTCGATCGCCTGGGCCAGATCTGCGGCCGGCGGCTGGGGGTCGACGGCTCCGACGACCTGACCGTCGCAGACGATGGCTCCTGCAGGGCAGTCGCCGGGGACGATCCCGAAGTGGTCTCGGGCAGCCCAGCCGTCCCAGCGGAGGAAGAACTCGCCCCCGAACTCGGATAAAGTGGCTGGGCTCTCGTTGAGGGTCTTTTCCACCTCTGATTCTGAGAGCCGCCTCCCACCCACCTCGACCCACCCCTTCAGGTTCAAGCCGGAGACCATGGAGGCCGTCTTTCTCCCTCGGCCGGTTATAAGATTGCGCTCTCGGGATAGACCTGATGGACCCCTCCGATCTCCCTACCAAGTCCTGTTTTTTTACAGAATCTATCAAACACCCATCGAACAAAAAGCAAGGACAAAAAGGATAGCTTTGGACGGCCGAAGCTTGGTCGCCCAAGAAATTAGACTATATCGAGAGCTTGTAGGTGTATCCCGAGAGGAACGTCCCCCGCTCCGAGTATGTCCGGCCTCCGCCGGATATCTGCAGGACTTGGTAACGGTCTCCGGGGACGTTCAGGCTGAAGGTCCCGTCTAAGGGGTCTCCTCCCTGGCCGTCACCGCCGACGTAAGAGCCGTCGACGAAGACGCTGTAGCCCTTGAGCCAGGTGGAGCTGAAGATCACCCTGGCGTATCCTGGGGAGGGGCCTGGTCCGGGGGCCGGCCCCGGCGAAGGCGGCCAGCCTCCGCTGGCGACGTCGACGATGACTACGTTGCTCGGCTGGCCGTCGGCGACGAAGAGGAGGACGTGCCGTCCTACGACGTCGGCGTGGAAGACGAGCCTATTGTGCCCCGGATAGAGGGTGTAGGAGCTGGATAAGAGCCGTCCGTCGGGCCGGATCTCGTAGAATTCAGCCCTCCCGCCGCCAGAGGAGGAGGCGAGGAGCGAGAGGTAGGAACCCAGGGGAGCGACGACTCGCTGGGTCCAGCTCGAGGTCCCCATGATCCAGAGGGCGTTCGTACCTCCGCGGGTGGACTGATAGGCAGAATAGGACGTGGACCGGCCGCCGAAGGTTACGGAGGAGGGCTCCCGGCCGGGCGTGCTGTACCTCTCCACCCCGCCGGAGGTTGCTGGAGGCTCCATCGCGAAGAACTCGGCGAAGGAAGAGGCGTCCTCGGAGCTGTATGTGACGGCATCTGAAGGGGAGTCCAGGGAGGACGCCATAGGCATTCCCAGGGCGAGGGTCAGGAGGAGAAGGGCTTTCAGGCCAAAGGGTTTCAAAGTGAACACCTCAGCCATGTATATCTTCCCGATGGTACAAAAATTTTTTCTCGGATACGGACCTATACTTCTCCCCCTGGCCCCGACCCTCCTCTGCAAAGTTTGATCAAGGGTGAGAGACCCAAATTGTTCCGGGGTGATCCGGAACGACTCTGGAAAGCCTCCGTCGGTTCCGCCATATATCGGCACCGCCATACATCAGCTTCGTCGGATGCGAGGGGCGGGCCATAAAAGCCTTCAGAATCGGATCGATCAAGGAGATGGCGGCGTACGGGCGTTTGGGTTGTCATGCAGATCCCATCAAAAAACGGAGGAGATCCTTTGATCGTTACCGAGCATATCGACTTTCAGACCCGAGGAAACGGCGAGATGACCGAACTGACCGGAAAGGTCGCCGCCATCATCGAGAGGACGGGGCTTTCTGCTGGGATCGTCGTCGTCTTCGCCTCCGGCGCCACGGGGGCGGTCACCACCATCGAGTACGAGGCCGGCCTCGTGGCGGATATGAAGGGCGCCCTGGAGAGGATAGCGCCAGTGGATATCGAGTACGCCCATAACCAGAGGTGGGGGGACGGCAACGGCCACTCCCACATCCGGGCCTCGGTGATCGGCCCAAGCCTCGTCATCCCTTTTGCAAACGGGAAGCTTCTCCTCGGCACATGGCAGCAGATAGTCTTTCTGGACCTGGACAATAGACCACGATACCGGAGGGTCGTCGTCCAGATCATCGGCGAGGGATAGGCGAGGGGAAGGGCTGGCGTCCCCTTCGCTTCAACCTCGCCACCGCCTCACCGACCTATGGCCAGCAGCACCAGAAGGATGGCGAGCCTGACGAGGATGCTCACCCCCGTGGAGAAGAGGACTATGCCGACCCCGAGGCGGGGGCCGAAGAGCCCGACGTAGCGGGGGAGGAGGCTTCTAGCGGCGAAGAGGGGGAGCATGAACATGCTCCCCAGCATCAGGACTATCATCGCCTGGACTGGAGTGATCCCGTGGCTAGCGATCATCGGCCCCAGGAGGGAGATCCCGACGATGGGGCTTGCGACGTAGGTCGTCAGGGGGACGATGCTCTCCGGAGGGATCCCGAAGATCTCCGCCAGGGGGAGGACGCTGAAGGCGTCGAAGGCTCCCCGGTCCCTCAGGGCGAAGACCGCGGCCGTCATGGTGACGTAGATCGCGGCGATCTTGAGAAAGAGCCTCCTCTCTCGCCGGAAGGACCTCGCCACCGCCTCCCGGAGGGAGGCCCTCTCCTGGGGGATAGGGTCGGGGATCCGGCAGCTCCTCTCGACGAGGAATAACCTGGAGAGGATCACCACCGCGAATATCTTGACGAGGGCGGTGACGATGAAGACGAACGCGTAAAAGCCTCCCACCAGAAGCCCCAGGGCCGGAAGGACAATGGGTATCTGGTAGGTGAAGAGCTCCCGGAAGTAGACGGGGATGCTGTTCATGATGGCGCAGAGGACCACCTCCCTCTCGCTGAGGCGCCCTTCGTCCCGGAACCTCGCCACCATCCCGTTGGCAGCCACCGCCGACCCCAGGGATACGACGAAGGTGGAGGCGCAGGCGTCGGGGAGCCTCGTGAAGGAGAAGATGGGGCTTGCGATCCTGGATATGCCCTGGAGGAGACCCATCTCCGTCAGGACGCCGGCGCCGAAGAGGCCGATCCCCATCATAGCCAGGATGGGAGATGCGAAATCGAGGGTCCTGAGGAGGAGATCTATCATCGTACGTAGGTCTCTCCCCGCCGATAGATCAAGGTATTCCAGCGGCGAGCCCCAGGACGAGTTCGCGCAGGGGGGCCTTGACGCGGCCATGCCCGCATCTTCAGCCCCGGTGGGGGTGGCCTCCATCGACGGTACTTCTTCAATATATGAAAAGATACTTATCTCTTGCCCTGAGAATAAATGAAGAAAGATCGGGGAGGTCAGGGACGGGCCTTCGCCGACCGATGGATTTGGAGGATTTGTCGATGAGACTATTGCCGCTGGAGAGGCTCGGTGCGCGGTCGAGGGGCACATCGCCGGAGGTCTTCGACTTCCGCGTCCTCCTCCCCTGGGTCTATGCTCGGGACGGAAACCGCCTCTTCGTTAAGATTATTCACGAGAAGGACCAGTTCATCCAGGATGTACAGCCGTTGGAGTTTGAGATGGATCAGTCGGAGGACCCCGACTACGGCGCCCTCTGGTCCGCAGAGGTGGAGATCGATCCGGACTCAGGGGACCGCCATCCCGACTCGCACTTTGGTGAAGACGGGAGGTACGTCTACAGGTACCAGCTGGAATCTCCGCTCCTCGAAGGGCCTATCGACTGGATCGTCGATCCCTTCGCCCGGGAGTTCGGCGTCGGAAAGCTCTCAGCGATCACCAAGGGATATGATAGGGACTACCGGTACCGCTGGAGCGATGACGAGGAAGGGTGGAAGACCCCTCCTCTCGACGAGCTGATCGTCTACGAGCTGATGATAAACGAGTTTGGGGGATCCATCGGCGACGCCATCGACCGGCTCGACTACCTCCAGGACCTGGGGATAAACTGCGTCGAGGTGATGCCGGTCTCCAACGTCTCCAACACCGTCGACTGGGGCTTTCTTCCCATCGGCTACTTCGGGGTCGACGAGCGTTTCGGCAAAAGGTGCCACATGCAGAGGTTCGTCGACGCCGCCCACAGGAGGGGAATCGCCGTCATTCTGGACGTCGTATACGGCCATACCAGCGACCAGTTCCCCTACTGCTACCTCTACGACAGGCTTCACTACACCGAAAACCCCTTCATGGGACCCTTCGCGAAGGATTACTTCGGCAGGAGCACCGACTTCAACCGTTTGATCACTCAAGACTTCTTCTTCACCGTCAACTACCACTGGCTCGAGGTCTACCACGTCGACGGATTTCGGTACGACTGCGTCCCCAACTACTGGGACGGCCCTGTGGGGAGGGGTTATGCCTCCCTCGTCTACGAGACCTACAACTTGGTCAAGGCGAAGGCCGATGACTGGCGGAGGTTCTTCGACGGCGGATCCATCAACCTGATCCAGTGTGCTGAGCAGCTGGAGGGGCCGAGGGATGTCCTCTGGGAGACTTACAGCAACTGCACCTGGCAGAACGATACCCTGGACGCGGCGAAGAAGGTGGCCCGAGGGAACGACGGATGGCTGACAGCCCTCGGCTTTTGCCTAGGCCTGATGGATTATCCTACGGAGGTGTTGGCGAACGGCGACGCGATCAGGAAGACCGCCCTCCAGTACCTGGAGAACCACGACCATCCCCGCCTCGTCTGCAACTTCGGCACCCTCCCGAAGGGGATCGACGAAAGCCTCAGGCTCCTGAGAGAGAGGAATCCGGACCTCTGCGGGGCGATCGGACCGGACCTTCTCCCCCTGAAGGACGGGGACCGGGGGCTCTGGTACAAGGTCCAGCCCTACCTGATCGGGATCTTCGCCGCCAAGGGGATACCGATGATCTGGCAGGGGCAGGAGTTCGGAGAGAACTACTTCATACCCGAGAGGGGGATGGGGAGGGTGATCCTCTTCAGGCCGGTCCGGTGGGACTACTTCTACGATCCCGTCGGGAAGAGGATGGTCTCCCTCGTCCGGAGGCTGATCAAGATGCGACGCTCGCCCCAGTTCCAGAGGGGGAGACACCACTTCATCAACGATGGCTACCGCTACCAGTCCAGGGGCCTCCTCCTCTTCTCAAGGGAGGACGGGGAGCGCTACAGCCTCGTCGCCCTCAACTTCACCGATCGGGATCAGGAGGTGGAGTTCCAGTTCCCCTTCGGCGGAGATTATCGGGAGGAGCTCCACGCCATCGACGACTTAGAGGATGTGGTGGCTGGTCGATGGACCAGCATTTTGGTGCCCAGCAATTATGGGAGGGTCTGGACCGTCTCGAAATGACAAAGATCGAAGAGCAGCCGGTCGAAAGCCGGAGTGTAGGGGTATATCCTTAATCAATGGACCTAGGCTTTACAATGGCACCCTATCCGCTCGATCTCCCGGCAAGATCGTCACTAAGGGAAGGTTCGTGGAAGACGACGAGGAGTTCACCTTCACCCACGGCTTTCAGCTGATTCTCTCAGAAAGCCTCTACTACCGTCGACGACAGCATAGAAGGGCTCTGCTAAGAAGCTTGTATCTTGCGGGAGACGTCCCAATGAACGTCTCTAGCGAGCCCTAGGTGACGATCGAGACGCAAAAGTCGATCTTGAACATGCTCCATAGATCCATGCTGATCTTTTTGTAGCCTTCAAGCTGATCACGTTGATTCACGTTAATGGGCTCTTTGGCTGCCACGAGGTTTCTTACAATGGAGAACTTCGCCAGATCCAGATAAAGAGCTGCATATCAGGTGATGGGGAAGGGCCGGTTCCTGATATTAGGCGACTCCTCCACCTCCCCAGACGCCATGGAGCAGTGGCTGGAAAAGGTCGGATCCCGGAAGATGGGCCCCCCGGGATAGGATGAGGGTAAGGTGATCAGGGACGATTTGGCGGTATAGATGGCAAGACGGCAGATATCTCGATAAAATCTGATTTGATCTGGATCGGATTATCCTGAGGGGCCCTGCCATCGCTGGCGAGATGAGACTATTCCGGTTTCAGATCATTTTTTTCTCACAGAGATCACCGATAACCTTCCCCCTCGGGATATGGGTGTATCATTCTCGCAATATTTATATGCTATGCCGTAGAATGGTAGATTCAGAACAATAGGGGAGCAATACGAAATGATGTGGGGTGACTCATAATGAGATCTCTTCCTTTTAGCAGGACAGCTCTGACGGTACTGGTTTTGGCTCTGGCTGCGTCCTCGGCCTCCGGGGACAGTGACGAGTACGGATCAAAGGTTGAACTGGGAGACCCAGACATGGGATTAGCTCTCAGTCCCTTTTATGTAAGTCCCGAGTTCGCCTTCTGGGATAAGAACGAAAACGAAAGACTCGACCCGGATGAGGTGGTCTACCTAAACATAAATCCAACTGACGACGTCGTCAGCGAAAATGACGTCCGCCTGACGGATTTCGTGAATCCTCCTACCACTTATCATGCAGGGTCTCAAGTATCCATTGGCGACTTCGACTTGGGAAGGAAGCTCATCAAGTTCGGGACCGCCAAAAACCCCAGGGCAGAGCTGCGGTATATTGATATGGACGATAAAGGACCCTACAGCTTTGAGGACGAAATATACCTCATTGCTGAGCCAGTTGAAGTCTCACAGGGAGACATCCGGATCACCGGTTTTTTACCATCTTCATACGTTCCTGGATCGAGAGTTACGGCTGGCGAGGACGATATCAGTCACAAAACCTTGACGCTCCCTGGGATGCTCAGCTTCTTGAACAAAAACGGAGACATCAATAACGGGGGATATGCCATCTACGATAAAGGGGACGTGGTTTACATAGATACTCAGTACCCGTTCTATGTGGTGACCGTAAACGATGTCAGATTGTCAGATTTAGATTGGGTCCCAATTCTTATGGAGGGTTTGATGCCGCCTGAGTCGACATCATTTCCGAGCGTGGAAGCGCCTTGAGATATTTTATCCGAACGACTCTCGGTCGTCTGACCGCTAGAGCCGTATGAGCAAGGTCGGGATTGAGGGCGAAAGGTTGGATTGTATCGCCTACCGCCCGCCGACCATTTTTCGATCGATTCAAATACCACAAGCCTCCATCGGGGGAAGGATGCGACTTTTGGGCGCCGACGAGGCGGGGAAGGGTCCGGTGATCGGCTCGATGTTCGTCGCCGGCGTGGTCATCGACGAGGATCGGCTCTTTGACCTCGCGGCCCTGGGGGTGAAGGACTCAAAGCTCCTCTCACCAGCGAGGAGGGAGGTCCTCGCCGGCAGGATCGAGAAGATCGCTCTCGACAAATACGTCCTGGAGGTGAGGCCCGAGGTGATCGACGAGCTCCGGAAGATCATGACCATGAACGATGTCATGGTTCGGAGTTTCTCTAAGGTTCTGGAGAACCTCTCGGCGGATAGAGCGATCCTCGACGCCGCCGACGTGAACGCTGAGCGCTTCGCCCGGAGGGTGAAGGAGGTCAGCGGGACGGAGATGGAGGTCGTCGCCGAGCACCGGGCCGATAGAAACCACCCGGTCGTCGCCGCCGCCTCGATCCTGGCCAAGGTGAAGAGGGACCGGTCGGTACGGGAGATCGAGGTCGCGGTCGGACGAGAGATCGGGAGCGGCTACCCCTCAGATCCCGCCACCGTCCGGTTCCTCGAATCCTGGGTGACGGAGCACGGCGACCTCCCTCCCGTCGCGAGGCAGAGCTGGAAGACCGCAGAACGGATAAAAGCTAGATTTATATAGGCACCCCGTGGTTGTTAGGGACGAGGGATAAAACTTGGATATCGAGGACACGCTGCTGATGATCCCGGGGCCTGTAAAGGTTCCCCAGAGGGTGCTCCGGGCCATGTCGAAGCCGATGATCAGCCACCGAAGCGCCGACTTCGAGAAGATCTACGAGGACTGCAGGTTGAGGCTGAGGGACCTCTTCGATACGAAGAACGAAGTCGTGGTCCTGAGCGGCAGCGGAACCGCCGGCATGGAGGCGGCCGTCGGCGGGATCATCGGCAAAGGGGAGAAGGTCGTCACCATCACCAACGGAAAGTTCGGCGAGAGGTTCACGGAGCTCGGCGACCGTTACGGGACCTCAGTCCCCCTCGACTTCCCCTGGGGAACCCCCTTCGACCTGGAACGGGTAAAGGCGGCCTTGGAGGAAGGCGCGAAGGCGATCACCATGGTCCACAACGAGACCTCCGTCGGGATCGTCAACCCAGCGAAGGAGGTCGGGAAGCTCGCGAGGAAGTACGATGCCGTATTCATCGTCGACGGGATCTCCTCCGTCGGGGGTAACGAGTTTCTCACCGACGAATGGGGGGTCGACATCGCCATCACCGGATCTCAGAAGTGTCTCGCCGTCCCGCCAGGGCTCGCCATGGTGGCCGTAAGCGAGAGGGCGATGGATCTCTTGGAGGAGGGGAAGGGCGGCTACTACACCGACCTCAAGGCCCACCTGAAAAAGGCCAAGAAGAACCAGACCCCCTATACCCCGGCCGTCTCCCTCTTCTTCGCCCTCCAGGAGGCGCTGACGATCGCCTCCGAGGAGGGCTTCCCCGAGAGGCGGGCGCGGATGGCTGGCCTCGCCGGAGGGGTTAGAGCTGCAGCATCTTCCCTCGGGATCGAGCTCTTCCCCCAGGTGAACGAGCACACCACCTACTCCAACACCGTCACCGCCATGAAGATGCCAAATGGCATCAACGACAGCCAGCTTCGAGGAGGGATGCGAAAGCGCGGCGTCGTCGTCTCCGGCGGCCAGGAAGGGCTCAAGGGGAAGATCTTCAGGATCGGGACCATGGGGGCCTGCACCGAGGCCGACGTCCTCAGGACCATTTCGACCCTGGAGCTGGTCCTGAAGAAGGAGGGCGTAATATCCAGCCTCGGGGCCGGGATAGAGGCGGCGAGCAGGGCGATAGACGCCTGAACCTCGCACAAAAATTTTTCGTCTTCGGCGCCCTCGAATCGGTATATTCTGCCGACGATCTGTTCATCCGTTAACATTTAATAGAGATATATCTTTCATGGCTCCGGGGGCAGATCGAGAGAACTAACCGGACAGATCAGGTGGGTTGTGAAAGAGAATCGCATAAATCGGATGGGGTTGTTAAAGCTTGATATCTCCTAGATCCGCTATCGTCGTTTTTGTAGCCATCACTTTAGTTCTGACACCGGCCCTCGGCCGGACGGAAGCGTCGATGAGCTTCCAGCAGAGCGGCACCACGAATATGCCGTACAACGTCAACCAGCCCATCGTCTACAAAGTCCACCTGACGAATGCGATGAACAGCCCCATGCGCTACGTGGTGGATCTGGAGGTCGGACCCGATTACACCGACTATTCCGCCTCAAAAAAATACACTTCAGACGTCAGTCTCACGGCTCGTTCAGCTCAGGACGTCACCTTCGACGTCAACTTTAGGTCCCCGGAGATGATCCGAGGAGCCTTCGGAAGATGGGCCACCGACGATAACGACACCAGCATCTGGGAGAAGGGCTGGTATAGGGTTTTGATTACGCCCCTCGTCGGCGATCCGGTGAGCCTGGAGAGCTACGATGGCGAGCCCACCCTCATCAAGATGATCACCGTCTACAAGAACGCCGAGGTGTCCCCGAAGATGGGGACGGACGCTGAACTCTACAGCTATCGGATCGACGTATTCTCCAGCGCCGTCGATAGCGTATCCCTCCAGGTCGCTCCCGAGGCGATCGGCCCCTGGAAGGACTGCGGGAGCAGGAACTACACCAACATCGGCGAATGGCAGACCCTGATGTGGGACGACATCGCCCTCGACTTCGACTTCATCAAGGCCCGGTACAGGTTCGTCGGAAGAAAGCAGACTGAGGCCTTTGAGGGCCCCTTCTGGCCGGTGGAATACGAATACGCGAACGCCACCGTCACCCCAAAAGACGGCTTCTCGAGGTCGCCTTTCACCTATGCCCTAGATTTCAGGGGCTCCAAGAGCTTGGACGTCGGCCTCAACATCTGGGATATAGACCAGAACCTCTTCAAGCTCGTCGAGAAGAAGAGGTATGCAAACGCTACCAGCTGGCAGAGTTTAGTCTGGACCGGCGTCACGCCGAGCGAGGCGATAGGCTCGGAGGGGAGCTCCTCCTACTTCTTCAGCTTCTACTACCCTGGGTCAGAGAGCCCCCTGGGGACCAGCCGGGAGGAGGAGGGGAAGGTGAACCTCGGCCCCGATATCGTCCTGATCAAGTATGATAACGCCACCGTATCTCCTGAGAGGGGGAGCGCCGTAGCCCGGTACACCTATTCGGTGGACGTCAGCACCGCCCTCCCCGTCTGCGACATAGAGCTCCAGACGACCGAGCCTGGCTCAGGGATCTGGAGGTCCCAGGGGATAGCCACCTACAACGGCGACCCCCGGTTGACCTGGAAGGACGTCGCCTTCGACGGCGACGTAGCCGGCAACGTAACCTACCGGTTTATAAGGGCTGCTTCGCCCCCCACCGTTTATACAGGCCCCGTCATCTTCAAAGAGTCGATCGTCGGACGGGTCTCTCCATCCAACGGGTCGATCGGGTCCTGGGATTCGAGCTTCCACCAGCCGCGAGAGAGGCTCGTCCGGGTGCCTTACGTCTACGCGGTTGAGATAGATACCGTGGAGGGGTCCGATCCGGTGGTCGTGAAGCTGGAGTTATACGATCCGGTCCGAAATGCCTGGATCGAGGCGGGAAAACCTCAGAGCTACAACTTCACCCAGGGGTCTCTCAACTTCACCCTCGACGAGCTCCCCTTCGCCGAGCCGTTCCTCGGCGAGTCGAGGTTCAGGTTCCTCTCCGGGACGAGATTCCTGGACGGCCAGGAGGGTTTCGTCGGTCCTGAGATCGAGGTAAACTTCAGAAACAAGACATGGAACGTCTCCTACGACAACGCCCGGGGCGATTACGTCTACACCTACGGCGTGGAGGTCCGCTCCTCCCTTCCCAGCGTATCCGTCGACCTCGTCACCACCATGGACCGAACAGTCTGGACCCTGGCAGGGGACCCCCAGGTCTACGCCTCAGAATCCTCCGAGTGGCAGAGGCTCGAGTGGAAGGGTTACCCGTATTATCTGGAGGTAGACTTCTCGCCGGTCGTGAGCTGATATGAAGAGATTGGCAGCATTCCTCATCGTGACCCTCCTTCTCCTCCCCCTGGTGGTCGAGGCCCAGGGGGTGAGCCCCTCGCCGCCGAAGTCCACCCCCTCATCCAGCGGAGGGAGCAGCGGCGGGGCGTCCACCACCACGAGCGGGGGAAAGAAGATCGTCAAGCTGGAGCTGGACGACCTCATCGGCAACCTGGAGAAATGGAAGCAGGACGAGCCCCAGGAGTACGAGTACCTCAAAAAGCTCCTCCATATACCCTTCGTCCCGCCGAAGAATTACTCCGCTCCGACGGTCCTGATATGGTACCCTTCAGAGAAGACAAAGATCACAAGAAATGACAATCTGGACATCTATGCCTATGTGAAGAATGACAACCCCATCGAGGTCAGGTCAGACGTCTACCTTTACCTGGAGGCGAAGGGTCCGGGGGATGAGAACTTCACCAGGGTCGGATCTCAGAGGGTGATCCTCGCGAACGAGTACTCCCAGAAGTCCAACTCCACCATCCGGGACTGGTCCGGGCTGACTCCGTTCGTCGATTCGAGGGTGGTGGGGAACGCCACCTTCCGGATTTGGTTCAACGACATGCACAGCACCTACCTCACCGACACCATGTACACCAGGCCCTATCAGAAAGACGATTATTACAGCATCCTGGAGCTCGAGCTCGTCAACAGCCCCCCGGAGGTCGTGGGGGAGAGCATCAGGGTTGAGCCAGCAAGGGCCAGGTATAACGATCCGATCCGGTATGCGTCCCGGTTCGTCGACGCCGATGGGGACCTCGTCAACGTCACCCTCCAAGTCCTTGACGACCAGGGGAGGGAGCGGGCGAACCTCACCCAGGAGGTGAAGTCGGGGACGAACGTCACCTTCTCTGCCAGCGAGTACGGCCTCTTTGGCGAGGGGGACGCTGGGAGGAACTTCTCTTACCGGTTCACCTACGGCGACGGCCTCGATGGCAACGCGACGGAGATATATCCCGGGCCGAGCCTCCTCCCCAGCCCCAAGATCTTCGTCTCGGACTCCAATGTGGAGGCCGCGGACGAGAACCGGTACTGGTGGCAGAACTATCGGTTCAGCCTCAAGGTGAAGAACCTGGAGGTGGATAACCTTCGGATAGACCTCTACACCAGCACCCCGTCCCACCCCAACCGGTATCAGGATACGAGGGTTATCAACGCCTCTGAGGATGCGCAGGTCGTCCTCTTCGATCTCAGGCCCTTCGACGTATCCGACGCCGACGAAAGCTTCACCTACTACTTCAAGTACTCGGCTACCGACCAGAACTCTGAAGAGATGATGGGCGGAACCTCCGATGGGAAGATCCATCCGAAGATCGTCAGGTATCCGATATACTCGGCGGTGACCATCGGAAACCTCCTCTTCGTTCTGCTGGCAGCCCTTGCAGGTGGGATCGTGATCGAGAGGAGGCTGTATCGATGAGCGACCTGAACGAGACGGTGGCGACGGTCCAGGCCGTCGATATATCGTCGGGGCTGGCCTCCGAGGGGTTATCGAGCTTCCTCGCCGGCATCTATTCCAACGGCCTTTTGGGCGTCGGGATATTCATCGCCCTCCTGGCCGGAGGGGTTCTCCTCCACAGGTTGAACATGGATAGGACTTACCGGAACGTAGCAGCCACCACCCATGGCGGTGAAGTATCCCCCGAGGACCTTCGAGAGGAGATGTTCACCCGCCAGGGATCGAACTTCAACTCCGCGGCGGTGGCGGCGTGGATGCTCCTCTTTGCCGCCTTCGCCTACTTCTACTTCCTGACCCCCGAGATATTCCCTGGCCGCAACTACTACCTGGTGCCAACCCTATCCTCGGGCCCCTTGGGGTTTGCGGCCTTCGGCCTTTTCTTCCTCCTTCTGACGGGTTTGGCGGCCGCTTTCATCCCCAAAGAGCTCTACGGCTACTACGAGCTCTCCAGGGAGACGAAGGTCGCGATAATGCTGACGGTGCCAGCCCTGGCCCTCTCCATCGCTCTATCCGTCCAGCTGGGGACGATATTTCCCGAGTTGGACCCGGCTGCGAGGGGCCTCGCCTTCCTCGCCCTCTTTGGCTCTGAGGTGGCGCTCCTCTGGCCTGTATACGCTGAGGCCCTAGGAGGGATCCGATGAGGCTGTGTATAATCGGGATCGGTGGGTGTGGAGGACATCTGGCGGAGCGGTTCCTCAAAAACCAGGACGTGGCGCCGCTCAAGAAGTCCCTGGGGGAGCACGTCTCCTTCGGAGGCGTCAAGGGCCTCTGGCTGGAGGCGGACGTCCAGGAGACGGAGAACCAGAGCTTCTTCGGCTCCCTGGAGAAGGGATGCTATCCAGGTTTTTTCATACCCCACGACGTCATAGGATCTAAATCCAAGACCTCGAAGCTGATCGTCGACAAATACGGTTACGATGTCAAGAAACAAGGGTTCATGAGGCAGGCTGAGTTCCTCAAGGCCGTCTTCGAGATCTTTGAGGCCGATGAAGAGGTGAAACGGGCCGCCCTATCGGAGCACGAGTCGGAGAACCCGATCCTGAGGGCAGCCTGGGACAAGATCCGGGGTTATACCACCCTGGCGGCCGAGAAGGGGATGAGCGGGTCGGAGATGTGCGATGGTATCCTCTTCATAGTCTCCTTCGGCGGAGGGACAGGGACCGGCTTTGTCAACCCCATAACCAGGTACATCCGAGGGGAGCGGCCCGCATATCCGGTCTTCGTTTTGGGGGTTCTCACCGAGGAGGGGACCGACCCTCAGCAGAGGGCGAAGGAGGCGAAGAGGGACCTCGGCGCGACAATCTCCCTCTACGATCTGCTGACCAAAAAGGTCGGGGTGGGGGTGGATGGAGTGATCCTCGCGGACAACCAGATCTTGGTGGAGAGGTTCGGTCAGGACTACTCCGCCATCGACGACTTCATCCATCAGTCGATGATACCTTTCGTAGCCGGCCGCCATTATCCCGGGGAGGACCCTCCGAGCCTGGCGATGCGGGAGAAGTTCATTGAGGGGCTGGACCGCCCTCCCATCCTCGTCCCCTGCTACTTCCGAGATCGGAGGCGGAAGGACCCCGAAGGCGATCTCGTCAGAAAGGCCCTCTCTGAGGGGCAGCTCTTCGGATGCGATCCGCGGAGGGCTGAGAGGGCTTACGTCTTCACCAGAGGTTTCATGAACCTCGAGGAGATTGGGAAGGCGGTGGCGAGGGAGACGGGCCTTCCTTCAGATCGGATTGAGCCGTGGAGGAAGCTTGGAGAGAAAGGCTGGGATGAGATCCTGATCCTCCTGCGAAACCCCTACGGTGAGAAGAGGGGATGTGAGGTGAAGGGTAACCTCGAGTATCGTCTCCACAGGGTGATCAGGATGGCCCTCAAGTACATGGACGACCCCGAGAGCAACCTCGTCAAAGATGGGATGCCGGATCTGACGAAGAGGGCCCTGGAGGATTACTTCCGCGGAGAAGATGGGATCCGAGAGCGCTTTTTAGAGGGGCTCAAACGAATCGAGGTTGGCGAGAAGCCCTTCTTCCTTGAAGAGAGGAACGTCTTTGAGAGGTCGAGCCGGGGACCCCGCCCCCACGAGGCCCACCGGGGCGGCGGAGAGATAAGGGACGAGGATCTTCGAAAGCTCGTGGAGGCAGAGGTGAAGAGGATCCTCACGGAACGGGGGCTCTGAGCCTTTTGGTGAGATGTGGGAACGACCATGGCGAAGAAATGGGCTTTTCCGGTGGCGTCCATGGCCTCTGGCTCCTGGTGAAGAACAAGAAAGGCGAGGTGATCGAGGTAGACCCCTCCTTCTCGTTGATGGGAGGTCCATCGATGGTCCCCCTGAGCTACCCTCGGTACGGCCAAGAGTTTGAGAGGATATACGAGGCCGAAGACGCCTTGGGTCTCTAGAGGCTCGGGGGGGGCGAGGTAGCCCAGGGGGCCTTGAAAGAGAAGATCATCCTTGCAGAGAAGGCGGCGACCCAGAAGATGGCGGAGGCCTGAGGGTCCGCCCTCATCTCCCGCCGTCTTAGGCTTCTTTTTCCCTCTTTCTCCGGCTTTTTCCGCTCCTTCAACTTTGGCTCTTCCGCCGAGCCCTCACCTCCAGAGGTCCCGGCCCCGGTGAGAGACGGCGGGGTCGACCTCAACCAGGTCCTCGGGGTAGGGCTCAAAGAAGGTCTGGCTCCCCAGGTATTCGTCCTCGAACCGTGCCGCCCAGGCCCTGAGGATGGTGGTGTTGGGGCAGATCGTTATTTTGCCGTCCCGGTATCTCTGGACGTTCTCCAGGAAGATCGCCCTCTCCCCCGGCGATAGCCGACCTTTGAAGTGGCCGAAGATGTGCATCAGGACGTTGATGTTGGAGGTGTACCTCCGGGCGCGGCATAGAGCCCTCGCCAGGTGGGGCTCGTACTCGCCGACCAGATCATCGAAGGGAAGGTGGTCGTGGTTGGCGGCGATCCTGCCGAGGGCCCTCGCCTCGGCCTGGTGGTGGGCGAGGAGGAGCATCTTGTTCTCAGTCTGGAACCGGACGAGCTCCTCCATCGACTCCGACCTCTTCACCTCCCGGAAGCTCGCCAGGGTGAAGAGCCTCGTCATGAAGTGCTCCCTTATCCTCGGGTTTCGGAGCCTCCCCTCGTCCTCGACGGCGAGGTGGGGGTGGCTGGCCAGAACGGCGGCGCCGAAGAGGCCGCTCGCGCTCCTGGTGAGGGGCGCCGACCTTCCGGCGGTGGGGTAGACCTTGGTGTTTCTGATCCCACAGGAGGGGGAGCTCGCCTTGAGGACGAAGCCATCGACGTCGCCCACGGCGTCGAGGAAGGCGCCGGCGAAGGCATTCATCTCCGCCGTGACGTCCCTATCCGTCGCGGGCTGGATGAGCCTCGTCTCTTTCTCTCTGCCGGAAGAGACGAGCCTCACCGGATCCCTGGGGACGCCGAGGCCGATCTCCACCTCGGGGCAGATCGGTTCGAACTGGACGTAAGGCTGAAGGCTCTTTACAAAGTCACTGCTGATGATCTGGCCGTTGTACCTGCAGTGGTCGACCTCGATGCACCTGCTCACCACCACCCTCGGCCTGGGAAACTCTCTCAACGAAAACCACCCTTCTTTCATCATTGGGGGTCAGAGCTACTTAAAACCGACGAGAAAAATTGACTGAACAGTCCCGCCTTTGGGAAGGGCATCATCGCTTTAGATCGTCTCCACCGATTATGGGGTCAGATTGATGATCATGAAAGGAGAAGTAGAAGCTCTATGGCTAGAGAGCGAGTTCTGATCCTGGGGGCCGCAGGCCGCGACTTCCACAACTTCAACCTCTTCTTCCGGGACCAGGGGAGGTATGAGGTGGTGGGTTTCACCGCCGCCCAGATTCCAGGCATCGCCTACCGTTCCTACCCTCCGGAGCTGGCGGGGCCCTTGTACCCTCGGGGCCTCCCCATCTGGCCGGAGGTGGGGCTGGAGGAGATAATCCAGGAAGAGGGGGTGGAGAGGTGCATCCTCGCCTACAGCGACCTCTCAGCCCAGGAGGTGATCGACCTCGCGAGCCGCGTCTTAGCCTCTGGGGCGGACTTCGGCCTTCTGAGCGGCGAGCATACGATGCTCAAAAGCCGCCTCCCGGTGATCGCCGTCACTGCCGTCAGGACTGGGGCGGGGAAGAGCCCCGCCGCCCGGTACGTCTCCCGCATCCTCCGGCAGTGGGGGCTAAAGCCCGTAGTCGTCCGCCACCCGATGCCCTACGGCGATCTCCTGGCGATGAGGGTCCAGAGGTTTCTGGCCCTCGAGGACCTGGATCGTGCGGGGGTGACGATGGAGGAGAGGGAGGAGTACGAAGCCCATCTGAAGGAGGGGACGCCGGTCCTAGCGGGGGTGGACTACGGCGAGGTCCTGGAGATGGCGGAAGGCGAGGGGGACCTGATCGTCTGGGACGGCGGGAACAACGACCTCCCCTTCCTCCGCCCCGACCTCTGGATAACCATCGCCGACGCCCTCCGGCCGGGGCACGAGCTCTCCTATTACCCCGGCCAGGTGAACCTCCGCCGGGCCGACGTCGTAGTCATCAGCAAGGCGAGGACGGCGGGCTCTCGGGCCGTGGCGGAGATCAGGGAGAGCGTCCGGAGGGTCAACCCGGGGGCGAGGACGGTCCTCACCTCCTCGGAGGTCCGGGCCGACCGTCCAGAGCTCGTCGCCGGGAATAGGGTCCTGGTGGTGGAGGACGGCCCCAGCCTCAGCCACGGGGGGATGAGCCACGGGGCGGGGCTGGAGGCGGCCTGGCGGTACGGGGCGGCTGAGGTGGTCGATCCCCGGCCCTACGCCGTGGGGTCCTTCGTGGAGGTCTTCAGGAGGTACCCCCAGATAGGGCCGGTCCTCCCAGCGATGGGGTACTACCCTCACCAGATGGCGGAGCTGGAGGAGACGATCAACCGGGTCCCGGCGGACGCGGTCGTCGTCTCCACCCCCGTGGACCTGGCCGCCTCTATCAAGATCAACAAGCCCGTCCTCCGGGTCACCTACGAGATGGTGGAGATGGAGGATCCGGGGCTCCGGGGGGTGGTGGAGAAGTTCCTCGCCACTGGAGATAGGTCGGGGGGTGGGTGAACGGTCTCGGTCGTCGCCTTCGGCGGAAACGCCCTCCTCCCCGACCCTCTGGACCCCAAGTCTCAGGGGCCCCGGGCCTTGGCCCTGGCAGCTGCCCTCCGCCTCGTCAACCCCTCGGGGGAGGGGCTGGTCCTCGTCCACGGGAACGGCCCCCAGGTGGGGATGATCCTCCTCAGGATCGAAGCGACCCAGGACCGGATCCCTCCGGAGCCCCTGGACGTCCTGGTGGCCGAGACCCAGGGGTCCATCGGCTACCTCCTCGCGAGGACGATCCGGTCCGCCTCGGCCCATCCTAATCAGGATGTGGCGGCGGTGATGACCCAGGTCGTCGTCGACGGATCAGATCCGGCCTTCGCTCAGCCGGCGAAGCCGGTGGGGCCGTTCTACGGCGAGGAGGAAGCCCTCCGGCTCCGGGAGATCCACGGCTGGGACCTCGCCCCAGGGGCCGGCGGGTGGAGGCGGGTCGTCCCCTCCCCCCGGCCCCTGGAGGTGGTGGAGATCGGGCTGGTCCGGGAGGCCGTGGCCGAAGGCCACCTCGTCATCGCCGGAGGCGGCGGTGGGATCCCCGTCCGCCGGGGTCGGGGCAGGGAGCTCTTTGGGGTGGAGGCGGTGGTGGATAAAGACCTGACCGCTTCCCTCATGGCCGTCGCCCTGGGAGCTGAGAGGCTCGTCATCCTGACGGAGGTGGACGCAGTCTACCGGGATTTCGGCGGCATACGGGCCGAGCCGATCCCCCACCTCCGCCCCGAAGACGCCCGGGGTCTCATCGATCTCCTGCCGCCGGGGAGCATGGGGCCGAAGGTGGAGGCCGCCCTCTCCTTCGCCGAGGCGACCGGGATGGGTGCCCTCATCACCGATGTCGACCATCTGGGGGCCGCCCTCGTCGGCCGGGCGGGGACGTGGATCCTCCCCTGAGCTCCTTGGGGTTCCACCTCATCGGTGTTCGGATCGGCTTTCGGCTCTGGAGCGACGGAGCGGGGCCAATGGCCGCTCCGGGGGGTTCAGCCAGCCTCTTAAAACAAAGCCGCTTTTTGGTCTCTCCTCCTCTGAACCTGGCAAAATAGATAACCTGTCACGCCGTAGCCATAACCTGTCTTCTATCGATCCGGAGGTTAAATCTTGGAGCGGTGGTCCTCGAGGACGGCTTTCATCCTCGCCTCCGTCGGCTCGGCGGTGGGGATGGGGAACATCTGGCGGTTCTCCTCGGTGGTGGGACAGAACGGCGGGGGGGCGTATCTCGTCCCCTATCTCACGGCGGTCTTCGCCTTCGCCCTCCCCCTGATGATGCTGGAGCTGGCGGCGGGGAGGCGGCTCCGGGGGGACGTGGTCACAGCCTTCGGCCGGGCGAGGCCCCGGTTCAGGCCCCTGGGGTGGGTCGTCTGCGCCGTCGTCTTCTCGATCCTCTCCTATTATCTGGTCGTCACCGGCTGGACCCTCGCCTACGTCGTCTTCTCCATCGCAGGGGAGGGGGTCGAGTTCGCGGATTTCACATCGACCTACAGGCCGATAAGCTACTTCATCGTCTCGGCCCTGATGATGGGGGCGATCGTCAGCCTCGGGATAAAAGACGGGATCGAGAGGGCGACGAAGCTCTTGATACCCTTCTCCTTCCTCCTCCTTTTGGGATTAGCGGCCTTCTCCTCGACCCTGGAGGGGTTTGGGGCGGGGAGGCGGTACCTCTTCACCCCCGACTTCTCCGTCCTCGCCGACCCCCTCCTCTGGGCCGCCGCCTTCGGCCAGGCCTTCTTCTCCCTCTCCGTCGGCTACGGTATCCTCCTCACCTACGGCGATTACCTCGACGAGGGGGTTGGAATCCTGAATTCGTCATTGATCATCACCGTCGCCGACCTCGGGGTGGCGATCCTCGCGGGGCTGGTGATATTTCCTGTCGTCTTCACCTACGGCCTCGAGCCGACGGCGGGGGCGGAGCTCGCCTTCTCGACCCTCCCCCGGGCCTTCGAGGTGATGCCCTACGGCGCCGCCTTTGCCGTCGCCTTCTTCGCCCTCCTCTTCTCCGCCGCCATGACCTCGGCGGTATCGATGCTGGAGGTTAGCGCCGCCTCCGTCGTCGCCGCCACCGGGATCTCTCGGAGGAGGGTGAGCTTCGCCCTCACCGCCGGCGTCATAGCCCTGGGGCTGCCGTCGGCTTTGAGCTACAGCAGCGCCGCCCTGGAGGTCGGGGGGATGCGGGTCCTCGACATCATGGACGAGACGGTAGGGGGGCTCGGCCTCGTCCTGACGGCGACCCTCATCGCCGTCACCTTCACCTGGTTTATGGAAGGGGGGGACCTTGCCGAGGAGATGGGGCGGGGCAGGAGGGTGGCGCTGCCGATAGCCAAGTATGCGGTCCCGGCCGTCATGGCCATGACCCTCCTGGCTTGGGCTCTCCTCTGAAGAGGGGGAGGGAGCCGGGGAGATTAGGCCCTTATCGGATCGTCACCCTGGATCCGTCGCTCCTGCCGAAGAAGCAGCCAGAGAGGAATGCCCTCAGAAATACTAGTAAAAGGATGCTCCGGTGGGGATTTGAACCCCAGTCGCAGGAGTGAGAGTCCTGCATGATTGGCCGAGCTACACTACCGGAGCGCCGGTGGCCCTTCGGTTGGCGTTCTACCATTTAATCCTTTTGCCCCGCTCCGTCGGCGCTGGGGCATATTTCGGCGAGGACGCAAGCCCCGCAGGAGGGGGACCTCGCCCGGCAAACGGCCCGGCCGTGCCTTATCAGGTTGACGTGGAAGGAGCAATACTTCTCCCCGGGGGTGATCGTCTCCAGGATCCGCTCCGCCTCCTCTATGCTTGCGCCAGCCGGGACGAAGCCAAGCCTCCGGGAGAGGCGGTTGACGTGGGTGTCCACGGGAAGGAGGGGCATCTGGAAGGCGAAGAGGAGGACGACGGCCGCGGTCTTCGGCCCCACTCCAGGTAGGCTCACCAGGAAGTCTCGGGCCTCCACCGGGTCGGCTCCCCTCAGAAAATCCAGGTCTATCCGCTCCGCCCGACCCACCTCTCTTCTCCCCTCCCTCTCCTCTTCCCCTCTCGCGCCCGTCCTGTCCTTCTGTTTCTCCTCTCCTTCTATCGCGCCCATCCGATCCCTCTGCCTCTCCCGGATCATCACCAGGGCCTCCTTGATCCTCCGGGTCTTGATGTTGGCGAGGCCGCCACAGCGGATCAGCTCCGCCACCTCCTCGTCGGGAGCGGAGAGGAGCGCCTGGTAGGTGGGGTAGGCCCTCTTTAGGCTATCGAAGGCCCGGTGGGTGTTCGCCGAGGTGGTGTTCTGGGATAGGATCGTCTGGACGAGGAGGTCGACGGGGTCGGACCTCCGCCTCTTGGGAGGGCCGTAGGCCCCTTCCAAAAGCTCTATGCACCTGTCGAGCCTGATCTTTGCCTCAGAGGGATCTTCTGAAAGGCCTATGGCGTCGGGATTGGTCACTTCCATCCCTCCAGCGGTGGCCTCGGAAGGTCAATAACCTGACGCTGGGCCTTCAGGTCGCTGGGGGTTTTCAGCGGCTTCTCCTCCCCTTTCTGCCTATCTTCCCTCTTGACGCCTATCTTCCCTCTTTCCGTCTCTAAACCGGCTTTCTCATCTTCCTCCCATCCGGCGGCTCTACGGAAAAATTATTAGCCGAGGGGGGCCAGGATTTGAGGGATGGACTACGGCAGTCTGAGCCTGGAGGCGATGGCCTTCAGCGACCTCTACCCCTTCCTCATCTCGATCCTCATCGGGGCCCTCGTGGGGACGGAGCGGGAGCGGGACCTCCTCGAGAAGAAGAAGCGCGGGGTGGCGGGCCTCCGGACCTTCATCCTAATAACCCTCCTCGGCACCCTCTCCGCCGCCATGGCGGCAGATTACGGCGGCGCCTTCATCATCGTCGCCTTCGCCAGCTTCGCCCTGATGGCGGCGGTGGGGTACGCCGCCAGCGCAACGAACCTAGGGAGGCTCGACTTCACCTCGGAGGTGGCGGCGGCGATCGCTTTCATCCTCGGAGCCCTCTGCTACGTCCCCGAGACGGCGATGCTCGCCATCGCCCTCGCCATCCTGGTGACGGTGATCTTGGCGATCAAGAAGACCGCCCACCGGTACGTCGAGATCATCCGGGAGGAGGAGCTCCTAGACACCCTCAAGATGGGGCTGGTGGCCCTGGTGATCCTCCCCTTGCTGCCGAACATCCCAATCGACCCCTTCGGGGTCCTCAACCCGCGGAACATCTGGATGATGGTTGTCCTGGTCAGCCTGATCGGGTACGTCGGCTACGTCATGATCAGGATCTTCGGGACGGAGAAGGGCCTATCCATCACCGGAGCCCTGGGGGGGCTAGTCTCCAGCACCGCCGTCGCCACCACCATGGCGGCGGAGGCGAAGGCCCACCGGGAGGTGATCCCCTCGGCGGTCTTCGCCACCACCATCGCGAGCTGCACCATGTTCCCCCGGATCCTCCTGGAGGTCTTCGTCGTCAACAGGGACCTCTTCTTTCCCCTCCTGCTGCCGATGGCGAGCATGACGATCGCCGGGGTCGCCCTGGCCCTCCTCCTCTACAGGAAGAGGGAGACTATAGAGGCGCCTGTAAACCTGACCGACCCCTTCAGGCTCTCACCGGCCCTCAAGTTCGGGGCCTTCTTCGCGTTTGTCCTCCTCGTCTCCAAGGTCGCCAGCATCTACTTCGGCGAGGCCGGGACCTACGCCGCGAGCCTCGTGGCGGGGCTTGCGGACGTCGACGCCATAACCCTCTCCCTCGCGACCCTGGCCAGGACCCCGGCCCTGGGGGAGGGAGTGGCGGTGGCGGCGATAACCCTCGCCGCCATGACCAACACCCTGGTGAAGCTTGCCATCACCTTCGCCCTGGGGACGCGGGAGTTCGGCTCCCGGGTCGCCCTGATATTCGTCCCCATGATCGGGGTGGGGCTTCTGTCGATCCTCCTCTTCTAGGTGAGATAAAATGGGCGCCCTGCATCCCGTTGAAGGGCGCAGCATCGGCTTTTGTTTCTTTCGGGCCTTCAGTTGCCAACGCTCTTCCGGAGACCCGCCGATTGGATCGGTCCCGGTCTGTCGGCCAACCTTGGCTTTGCGCGCTCAGAGCTCCGCAGAGCCTGAACTTTTGAAGTAGCTTCCGAGGATGCAGATCCCGTCCTCAGGGCCGAACTGATCGAAGAGGTCGCAAGGGGTCCCCCTGTAGCAGGGGAGGTCGTGGATGGCGCAGATGGCGACCTCCCCGGCAAAGGCGAGGTGGGGGCACCTCTCGCCGGCGGGCTTTCTGATCATCGACTCCGGGTCGCCGGGGTCGAGGGTTCCGTCGGGGCGTATCGACCGGGTTTTTATCACAAATATGTCCAGATTTATGCAGCAGAGGCCGCACCTTGAGCAGATCACGATCTGGCCCTCCCTCTCCGAGCCGATCTTTCGTCACCTCCCCCCATCCCAGGAGGAGATGAGGGCCCCCGAGACCTCATATCGCGGAGGAGACCCCGCCCGGCGGCACCTACAAAGCCGCGATAGTCCCCTGGGGTGCGCTCTGGAACGGTCAGGCGAGCTTGCTCTTGACCTTCTCGTAGAACCCCCCCTCCCGAGCCTTGACGAACCTGGCGGGCGTCTCGGCCCGGCTGATGGTGATGTGGTCCTTTTTGGAGATGGTGGCGACGTTGTGGCCGTCGATGACGACTAGGGCCTCCTTCTCGGGGAGATCGAGGTCGACTTTTATCACCGACTCGGCGGGGAGGACCCAGGGGCGGGCCGAAAGCTTGAAGGGGGCGAGGGGGACGAGGACGACGGCGTCGACCCTCGGGTCGACGATCGGCCCCCCGGCGGACATGGCGTAGGCGGTGGAGCCGGTGGAGGTGGCGAAGAGGAGGCCGTCGGCCCGGAGGCTCTCCAGGAGGGAGTCGTCGACGATGATCTCAAACTCCAGCATCTTGGCTGGGCTCGCCGAGAGGAGGGCGATCTCGTTCGTCGCCGGGGGGAGGGGGATGCCGTTGAGGCAGGTCGAAAGGCGGCTCCTCTCCATCACCTCGAAGCCGAAGAGGACCCGCTCCAGGGTCCGGACGGCGTCCTTCGGCTCGACGTCGACGAGGAAGCCGAGGGTCCCCATGTTGATCCCCAGGATCGGCCTCGGGTCCTCCATCCTCCGGATCGTTCTGAGGATCGTCCCGTCCCCCCCTACGGAGACTATGAAGTCGACGTCCATATCCTCGATCCGGGTCTCGGCGAGGCCGAGCTTCTTCGCCGTCTCCGGCTCGACGGAGATCCCGGCCCTAGACTGGAACCTCTCGACGAGGTTTCGGACCATGTTGATCGACTCGGGGTCCCCCCGGGAGACGAAGCCTATCCTAACCTCTGCCACCCCCTAAAAGGTCCAAAATCTCCCGGTGGAATAGGCCGTTTGAGGCGAGGAACTCGGACTTCTGCCACATGTCGCCGTTGAAGCAGATCTGGTCCCCCTGGCCGTCGGTGACGGTCCCGCCGGCTTCCTGGGCGATGAGGCTCCCGGCGGCGACGTCGACGAGGCGGAGGCCTCCCCGGAGGTCGACGAAGGCGTCGAGCCGGCCAGCGGCGACGAGGCAGAGCTCTGCGGAGGTCGAGCCCAGGGTCCGGATCCGCCGGACGACGTCGCCGAGGGGGACGATCCGTCCGGTGTTGGGCCGGAGGGTATAGGCAGAGACGCAGAAATCCCGGAGGGTGGGAGTCGTCGAGACGCCGAGGCGGACCCTCCTCCCGGCGGCCTCAGACCAGGCTCCACGCCCCCTCTCGGCAAAGTATCGGACGGCGTGGGCGAGGTCGGAGACGTAGCCGAAGCTGGTGGTGGGGCCGCTGATGTAGATCGAGATCGAGTAGAAGGGGATGCCGGCGATGGCGTTGAAGGTCCCGTCGAGGGGGTCGAGGTGGAGGAAGTAGGTCGGGTTCTTTCCGATCTCCTTTCTCCCTTCCTCCTCTGAGAGGATGGCGAAGTCGATCCCCGACCCCTCCAGGACGGCGAAGACCGCGTCCTCGGCTCTCTGGTCGATGCTCTTGGTGGGGGTGCCGTCAGCCCCCATGTGGATCACCCGGCCGCTGGCGGGGTCGCCGATCATCTCTTCTATCGACAAATAGACGGCTTCTGCTGCCATGTTGCAGATCTCAAGAAGCCTCCTCCCCTCGGAGGAGAGGTCCATCTCCACCTGTTCTTCCATCGTGGAGTACCAGGACGAGATCTCTTATAAAAGTCGCCCTTCAACCGACGGTTGGGACTTATTATAGACGTTAAATTTAAACATGATATACTGCTACACGCTATCACATATCAGATGAAAGGCGCCGCCCTGCAGGGCGAATCTGGCGGATTTGCGCCACATATGTACAAAAATGGTCAATAATGCGAATCATTTCGCGGAGGTAGTTTGATTGTTTGGATTGCCCTTTGAGACTCTGTTCTTGGTCATCGCCGCGCCGGTGCTGATCTCCCTGGTGCTCCTCTACTGGGCGCTGAGGTGGTGAAGGAGTTGAATTTTAACTTCGAGATGGTGGCGATCGTCGCCGTCTACTTCCTGGGTCTGATGGTCGTGGGGGCCTGGGCCTCCAAGAAGGTGAGAACTTCAGAGGACTACATCCTGGCGGGGCGAAACCTCGGCTTCTGGGTATTCACGATCCTGATCGTCGCCAGCATCTGCAGCGGGATGACGATCCTCGGGACTAGCGGCCTCGGGTACGTGACGGGCTGGCCGACGATATGGGAGCAGGTCTTCGTCCCCCTCAGCGCAGCCGTCTGCATCCTCCTCTTCGGAACGAAGCTCCACGCCGTAGGGCGGGACCGGAGGTACCTGACGGTCCAGGACTACTTCTCGGATCGGTTCTACAGCAAGAACGGGATCCGTGGATTGTCGGCGGTGACGGGTATTCTCGTATCCTTAATCTACATGGTGGGGCAGTTCGTCGCCATCAGCATGGTCCTCAGCTGGCTCTTCGGGATATCCTACCACGCCGCCCTGATCCTCTCGGCCCTGATCGTCACCGCCTACGTCATCATGGGGGGGCTTTACGCCGTCGCCTGGTCGAGCCTGATCCAGGGGTTGATGCTGATCGTCGGCGTTCTGCTCGTAGCCCCGGCGGTGATCCGATCGGGGGGGGGGCTCTCCTCCATCAACGCCGTCCTCGCGGGGATCGACCCGAACTTCGTTCAGCCCTGGTATCCGAGCTGGTACCCTGAGCTGGCGGGGCCCTACGCCGGGTACGCCTTCGCTACGCCCATCTTCCTCGTCTCCTTCTTCTTCCTCCTCGCCTTCGGCCTCGCCAGCGCCCCCCACGTCATAAACAACGTCTTCGCCGCCCGGGACGAGAAGTACTTCAAGTGGGCGCCCCTCGCCGCCTTCGCCGTCTACGTCGTCATCATGTACCTGATCAAGATCACGGGGTATGCTGGGAGGTCGATGGCCGCCGAGGGGATGATCAGCCTTCCGACGAACGTCTCAAACCCCTCCGATTACGCCTTCATCCTGGGGGCGGAGTACGCCTTCCCCAGCATCATCAGCGTCTTCATAGGGGTGATAGTCCTCGCCGCCGTCATGTCGACGACGGACCGGCTGATGCTCACCATCGGGACGTACTTCGGATGGGACATCTACAAGAGGTTCCTCCGCCCCGACGCCCGGGACTCGACGGTCACCCTCGTCAGCCGGCTGGCGGTGGCCGCCTCCGCGGTCCTCACCCTCCTCCTCGCCTGGAGCAACCCCCCCGCCCTCCTGGCGTGGCTGATATGGATGGGGATCGGCCTGATGCTCGCCTGCTACGTGGCGCCGCTCCTGGCCGGCCTTTACTGGAGGCGGGCGACGAGGGAGGGGGCGATCTTCTCGATGGTTCTGGGCCTGGTGGGCGCCGGGGTGGCGGGGTACTGGTACCAGTTCGTTCACATCCTCCCGGTCCACTTCAGCCTCTACGGCTTCGCCCTCTCGATCCTGGCGATCGTCGTCGTCAGCCTTGCGACTGCGAAGCCCCCTGAGGAGATCCTCGACCACACCCGGACCGGCCTCTTCATCCGGAGGAGGTGACGGCGCGGAGCGGAAGCGATAGGATCTAATATGAATAAGGACAAGGCATGGCCCGGCGGGCCCGTGGTCTAGGTGGTTATGACATCGCCCTTACACGGCGGGGATCACGCGTTCGAATCGCGTCGGGCCCATCAGTCCCTCGTTCACCTTCTCTTTTTATTCCGTCATATTTTTCCTTCCGGCTTTCTTTATCCGTTCCTTTAGCCCCTCTCTGCCCCGAGATCATCATCGACCCTGAGCCCCTCCTTGCCTCAACCCTCCAGGACCCCTCCCCTCCGGGATGCGAACTTTTCGGCATTCGAAACCCTTCGCCCGGAGCTTCCGGCGGCATGATCGCCTCCCATCATCGCCGCCTCCTCTCTCTCGACAGATTTATCGGCGATGGCCGCTGACGGAGATCTGATCCCGATGGCGAGGCGACCCTTCAAGAACCGGAACCTCTTCTCGAACCACTACCTAGAAAACCAGGTCAGGGCCTCCCCCGAATTGGCCCGATCCGACCACGAGGCCGCCTTCGCCGAGCTGAAGAGGATCTACGAGCGGGAGAGCGCCTTCGTCGCCGGCCTCTCCGAGGCGCAGCTCGAAGAGCGGCTGATCCGGCGGGTCTTCGCCGTCATCCTCCCCGAGTACGAGGTCCAGGGGGCGACGAGGTCCCGGGAGTTTCCCGACTACGCCTTCTTCCCCCACCGGGAGGCCCGGGACCGGGCCCAGGCGAATAAGGGCTCAGAGTCTTTCTTTTTGGAGGCCTTCGCCATCGGCGAGGTGAAGAGGTGGGATGCGGAGCTAGACCGGTTTGGGAGGGATCGGCAGGACAAGAGGCGTAACCCCTCTTTTCAGATCTGGCTCTACCTCACCGAGACGGAGCCTGCCTGGGGGATCCTCTCGAACGGCGCGAAGTGGCGGCTCTACCGGCAGAATCGGCCCCTGGACGTCTACTACGAGGTGGATCTTCCGGCGATGCTGGCTGAAGGCGACGTCGAGGCCTTCCGGTACTTTTACTACTTCTTCCGGCAGGAGGCCTTCCTCCCCGACGAGCGGGGAGAGGTCTTCCTGGAGGAGGTCCTGCGAGGCTCGGCGAGCTACGCCCGGGAGATCGGGGAGAACCTGAAGGAGAACGTCTACCGGGCGATGAAGGTCCTGGCGGAGGGGTTCATCGCCTGGCCGGAGAACCGCCTCGATCCGGCCGATCCTGAGACGAGGGCGCGGGTTCAGAGGAGCACCATGATCCTTCTATACCGCTTTTTATTCCTGCTATACGCCGAGGGGAAGGAGCTTTTAGACCTCAAAGACGAACGATACGCCGCTTCTTACAGCTTCGACCGGATCAAAAAAGAGGTGGCCCTCCGGCGGGACGGCCCGGCGGCCCAGGGCTTTCTCCGGATCAAGAGGTCGCTATGGTCCGACCTCTCCGACCTATTCCGGCTGATCGACCTCGGGAGCGAGAGGCTTGGGATCGGGGAGCTGATCGACGTTCCCGCCTACAACGGCGGCCTCTTCGACCCCGCGAGGCATCCGGACCTCGCAGGGTGGACGATCGGCGACTCCTATCTGGCCGAGGCGATCGACCTCCTCTCTCGGTCGGAGGCGGGTTCGGGGGCCGGCGGCAGAGGGATGGGAGGGGGCAGGAAGAAGGGCGAGGACGGAGAGGGTGGCGGCGACGCTGGCGCCAACGGCGGGAAGGGTTTCGTCGACTACTCGACCCTGGAGATAAGGCACCTCGGCTCGATCTACGAGGGGCTTCTCGAGTACAGCCTCGCCGTCGCTGACGAAGACCTGGTCGTCTCGGGGGGCAAGGATCGGCGGTGGGTCAGCCTCGCCGAGTACAACCAGGGCAAGAAGAAGGAGAGATCCTTCCAGGAGTTTTCGGAGTTCGACCGGGCGCGGGCCGGGGAGCTGTACCTGACGACCGACCGGGGCGAGAGGAAGGCGACGGGCTCCTACTATACGCCGGACTACATCGTCGACTACATCGTCGAGAAGACGGTGGGGCCGGTCGTCGATGGAAGGTGGAAGGAGGCGCTCCTCAAGGAGCAGAGCCTCATCGAGGCGACCTTGTCCATCAAGGTCCTGGACCCCGCCATGGGCTCGGGCCACTTCCTCGTAGGGGCGGTGGAGTACCTGGCGGGAAAGCTCCTCCAGGCGACGGAGAGGGATATCGACTGGGGTTGGGTCGAGGACAGAGGGCAGTTCACCCCCGAGTGGGCGAAGAGGGAGGTGGTGGCGCGGTGCATCTACGGCGTCGACTTGAACGAGCTGGCCGTCGAGCTCGCGAAGGTCTCTTTATGGCTAGTCACCATCGCCAAGGAAAAGCCCCTTTCCTTCCTCGACCACCGCCTCAAGCAGGGAAACAGCCTCGTCGGCGCCCGCCTCTCGGATTTGATGAACTATCCGGGCTCGGCCGGCACGGATAAGGACCAGACGACGCTCCCCTCCTTCGTCTCGCCCCGGTTCCTCTCCCACCTCATCGGCAAGATCAGGGAATTGGAGGAGATCGGGGACGACTCCCTCTCCGAGATCAAGGAGAAGGAGAGGGTCTTTCAGGAGTTTCGAAGCCTACCCGAGTACACCAAGGCGAAAGCCATCGCCAACGTCCATACCGCCGTCTACTTCGGAAATGAGGTGGAGGCGAGGGCGACGCCCTCGGGGGCCAAGGACCCCGACCAGGTCTACCACGACCTATTCTGGGCGGTCGGCGGCGACGAGGCCGAGTGGCGCCGCAAGACCTCCCCCCGGTGGTTCGGTGAGGCGCAGAGGATCGCCGGGGAGAGGAGCTTCTTTCACTGGGAGCTGGAGTTTCCCGAGGTCTTCTTTGCGGGCGGCGCCGTCAAGGAGAGCCCCGGCTGGGACGCGGTGGTGGGAAATCCGCCGTACGTCCGGCAGGAGGGGCTGGGGGAGTTCAAGGGGTACTTTGCTGAGAGGTACAGGGCGTATCACGGGGTCGCCGACCTCTACGTCTACTTCGTCGAGCTGGGTACAAGCCTCCTCCAGAAAGACGGCTTCTTCTCCTACATCCTCGCAAACAAGTGGATGAGGGCGAACTATGGCGAGCCCCTCCGACGGTGGATGAAAGAGCGGTGCATCGACGAGATCGTCGACTTCGGGGACCTGCCGGTCTTCCCGGAGGCGACGACCTACCCCTGCATCCTCCGGCTCTGCGGCGGCCCGGCGAGGCCGAGCTTCCGGGCTGCGGAAGTCCAATCCCTCGATTTCGGCAGCCTGAAGGGCTACGTCGAGGAGCGCGCCTACTCCGTCAGCCTTGCGGGGCTTGACGACTCCGGGTGGTCACTGGTCGACGAATCGGTCCAGCGGCTTTTGGAGAAGCTCCGCCGGGCGGGGGCGCCCCTGGGCGAGTACGTCGGGGGTAAAATATACCGCGGGATTCTCACGGGGCTAAACGAGGCCTTCGTCGTCGACGCTGAGACCCGGGCCCGGCTGATCCGGGAAGATCCGAAGAGTGCCGAGCTGATCAAGCCCTTCCTAGCCGGGCGTGACATCAAGAGGTATGAGCCGCCTGAGAGCGATCGTTACTTGATTCTGGTTCCGAACGGCTGGACCCGCGCTCAATCGTCGGGCGCTGAAGATCCCTGGGGGTGGTTCGAGGCAAAGTACCCGGCAGTTGCTGCTCATCTGGCGCAGTTCTCTGATGCGGCTCAAAAAAGGTATGATAAGGGCGAATACTGGTGGGAGCTGCGGGCTTGTGATTATTACGATCAATTTGAAAAGCCAAAAATATTCTGGCCCGAAATAGCTGGAAGTGCAAGGTTCACCTTCGATTCAAATGGACTATACGCAAACAACAAAGCTTACATTATTCCAGAGGCTACATACTATCTTCTAGCGCTCCTTAATTCATCTTTGATCCGGCTTTTCATTCACAATTCATGCACAGATCTCCAAGGAAACAGCTTTAATTTTTCAGCAATTTTCGTTGATAAAACACCCATCCGCCGCATCTCCTTCTCCACCCCCGAGGCCGACCGCAGGCGCCTCTCGGAGGAGCTCTCGGGCCTCTGCGCCGCCAGACATTTTGATAAAGTTCTTGATGTAGTCGACGGCTGCCTCCCGATGGACGCCTCGGGCGAGTTCGTCGCCAAGGCTGAGAAATCCGACGTCGTCTGCGATCTTTTGGCGCACCTCGCCGAGGAGATGATCCGGATGAACAGGAAGAAGCAGGAGGAGATCCGGGGTTTCCTCTCGTGGCTTTCGGATTACACCGGCGCCAGGGTCGACGACCTCTCGAACAAGACGAAAGTTCAGGCCTACTACGAGATCGAGTTCTCCGAGCTTCTTGGCGTCCTCAAGAAGAACAAGCGGAAGCTCGGGGTCGATCCGAACCGCCGGGCGTTCGGAGAGGACCTGCGGCGGGAGCACTCGGCGTCGATGGAGAAGCTCGGGCCGCTCTTGCTGCGGATCGGGGAGGTCGACCGGCTGATCGATGCGATCGTTTACCGGCTTTACGGCCTCACCGCCGAGGAGGTCGCCATCGTCGAGGGGAGCCTCTCGTGATATTTTTCTTCCCTGGTGGCGGTGGGGGCGTCTTCAGGCCCCGCCGGGCCAAGCGCCGCCCGGCGCCGCGGCGCCGGGCGGGACGGACGACGGGATCGAGAGATGCGGAGGAGAAGGGCGCGTGGGCGGGGGCGGCGTAGGTGGGAGGTCGTCAAAGCTGCTTCTCCTGGAAGCTTGAGGGCGGTCGGCTTCAGGAAGTATAAATATAATCAGATACATAGGACCTCAGCGATGAAGATTGAGGAGACCTTGAAGGCCCGGCGGGAGGAGATCCTCGCCATAGCCGAGAAATACGGGGTCCGAAATGTCCGGATATTCGGCTCCGTCGCCCGGGGCGAGGCCGATGACCGAAGCGACCTCGACCTCCTGGTGGAGCCAATGCCCGGCTTCACCCTCATAAAAAGCTCGGCGATGTCCCGCGAGCTGGAGGAGCTCCTGGGCCGCCAGGTCGACGTGGTGAGTGAGAGGGGCCTAAGGGAGCGGATTCGTGATCGGGTTATCAAGGAGGCCGTCCCCCTTTGAGGTCAGACCGGGAGCTTCTCCTCGACATCCTCGAAGCTATCGAAAAGATCGAGAGATACGCATCGAAGGGTAAAGACGCCATATTCGAGGACGAGCTCGTCCAGACCTGGATAGTCCATCACTTCCAGATAATAGGTGAGGCCGCAAACCATATTTCAGATTCCCTGCAAAAAGAACATCCCGATATCCCCTGGCCCGACATCGTAGCTATGCGAAACGTTCTCGTCCACCACTATTTTGGGATCGATCTGGAGCAGGTTTGGGACACTACAAATATCGATCTTCCGGTTCTGAAGGCCAATGTTGAGATGATCCTCAAAGATCTCAACCCTGGGGAGGATCGACCGGGGTTTGTTAGTTAGGTCCTTAAACATCGAAGATAAACTGCTCTCTTTGAAAACCAGCTCTTTTTTGTCCGCCCCCGAGGACGACCGCCGCCGCCTGGGGGAGGAGCTCTCGGCTTCTATCGCCGCCGGACAGTTCGACAAAGTGTTGGAAATAGTTGACAGCTGCCTGCCGAAAGACGATGTGGGCGAGGCAATCGCCGAGGGCGAGAGGTCCGACGTCGTCCACGACCTGCTCGCCCATTTAGCCGAGGAGATGATCCGGATGAACCGGGAGAAGCAGGAGGAGATCCGGGGGTTCCTCGCGTGGCTTGAGGATTTCACCGGCGCCGGGGTCGACGACCTCTCGAACAAGACGAAGGTCCAGGCCTACTACGAGATCGAGTTTCCCGAGCTTCTCGCCGTCCTCAAGAAGAACCGGGGCAAGCTCGCCTGCGACCCAAGCCGCCGGGCCTTCGGCGAGGACCTGCGGCGGGAGCACTCGGCGTCGATGGAGAAGCTCGGGCCGCTCTTGCTGCGGATCGGGGAGGTCGACCGGCTGATCGATGCGATCGTGTATCGGCTATACGGCCTCACCGCCGAGGAGGTCGCCATCGTCGAGGGGAGCCTCTCGTGATATTTTTCTTTCCCTGGTGGCGGTGGGGGCGTCTTCTGGCCCCTCCGGATACAGCGCCGCCCGGCGCGACGAAGGAGCGCCGGGCGGTCGGACGACGGGATTGAGAGGAGGGAAGGGGCGCGGGGCCGTTAGTCAGATCTGCTCCGCCCGGGTGCCGTTTACGGTCCCACGATCCCTGAACTCGACGAGCTCACGATGGTCTTTATCATGCATCCAGAGGAAAAAAAACCAGGACATATAGTCGGAAAGAAGTCGGAAAGAATATTTATGTAGTGTAGATTAAAAGTATTCAGGAGATTTATGTATGAGAAAATCTCTAACGAGTAAGTCAATGGAAGGTTGTGCTATGATCGAATACACATTCAGAGACGCTGCAGAGGAGGACGTCCCAAAAATCATAAATTTGCTCAACGAGACTATCGAGGAGGTATACGGTCAGATCTTGCCGGAGGATAGATTGAAGCCCTGGGCGGAAGGCGACCAGCTAAGTAGCGATGTCAACAATTCGTGGCAAAACATGATTGTGGCTGAAAAGGCTGGGGAGGTTGTGGCAGTTGCTGCTAGATTTGACAACTTGGTAGGCCTTGTTTGGGTTCATCCAGCCCACCAGAGAGAAGGGATAGGAAGCGTTCTGCTGGATATCGTTGAGATGGAGATAAAGAAATCAGGATACGGGATGGCAAAGCTGGCATGTTTCAGCGATAACGATAGAGCCATGAGATTTTACCTGGACAAAGGTTGGAAGCTCCTAAGTGAAGAGATAAACGAAGAGGCAGGTGCCTCGGAGATGGTCATGACGAAGACGTTGACGAAAAAGGGCAGGTGCTGAATAGAGGAAAAACTACAGCAAGGCTGCTGTAACCATTCTTCGTCCAATCCCCTCTCGGTCGGCGCCGATACACATCAAGATCTGCCAGGGTTCCTCGTAATAGGTCCGCCATGTATTTGACAGGCAAAGCACTGTGTACTTACTACTTGCTGTGACCAGCCTATCTGGCAACTGCCACAAACGGCCACATGAACACGTCTGTCGAACATATCCGGGGTTGACCAAATCTACCTTTCACATACAACTTACACTGGTCCGTAATCTTCAAGACCACGCTCCCGCCGGTGTTGTTCTAGGGTCTGCATTAGAGCGCCTCCAATTCGCCCAACTGCCTGTTTCAATCCGGATTCTCCCGTCTGCCATAGGTCGAGCCGTCGAGGAAGATCAGAGTTGGAGATCCACGATCATCGCCAGGCGCAATCTAGTTTCTCACGCTCCTGATAGTACTCATCAGCTCTATCAGTACTTCGAAGCTGGTATTCATGTAAGATGCCGACCCAAGATTTATGATGATATACGTGTCCGTCGTACTGTCATAGAACATGTGAGTCCCCCAAATCCCTATGTGGCCGGTGACGGGAGGAAGACCGCTGAGCATAGGAGATAAACCCTGGAAATCAATTTCCATCATGCCCATACCGTAATTGATGCCTGGCATGAACTGGTTAGTAGCAGTCTCCATTTGCCCCAGAAGATCAGGACTAATAAGCTGGCCGTCTCTCAGAGCAGTGTGGAATTTCAGAATGTCTGCCGGAGTAGAAACGATTCCACCACCGGCCCAATCAGAACTGAGCGAGGTGAATTGACTTATCTCTGTATCATTCAGCCAGGTCTTCTGGATAGGCTTCTTCGGTTGATTGGCGGGTTCGGATCGGAACATGAGATATGAGTCATTCATCTCCAAAGGCGTAAAGAACTCGTCATGCAGGTTTACATGGAACGGTTTGGATGTTCTGTTCTCGATTATTCTCCCTAGGAGAACATAACCGGTGTCTGAGTAGTGGAAGAGATCACCTGGCCTGCCAACAGCATGCTGATTATCCCTTGAGAAGGCTAGTGCTATGGAACATTAATTTTGCAAATTAAAATAATGCCTTTGAAGTTTTTTCCTGGCATCGCTTTTATCGAATCGCCATCTCACCGTTGCTTTTGCTGAGTTTCGCTCTTTTTCCCATGAATCAACCTCTACCGCCAGCTTTTCCATAGTTTCAATCCTGCGAT
>Ga0209723_1000240_pt1 | contig 108812 bp, 76 predicted proteins | sample BiotimSIPDNA_2_FD_185750 | JGI IMG/M metagenome (GOLD analysis project Ga0209723, IMG submission 185750) | Anaerobic biogas reactor microbial communites from Washington, USA - Biogas_R2 time_0 SIP DNA (SPAdes) (version 2) | ecosystem: Engineered > Bioreactor > Anaerobic > Unclassified | place... | reverse complement strand
TGGGTTAATATGTGGTTTTGAAGGAAGGATTTTCGTGAAAGGTGACGAAAGTAATAAATTAAACAAAGATAAGGGACCTCAAAAGCAGGGGGCAGTTGAAATCGACAGACTGGACAATACTCTTCAGCAGGTTGTGGATACGCTGGAGCAGGGGCGGCTGGAAATCTTCGATATAGCGCAGGATTGTGATCAGCAGTGCTCTTTGCTGGAAGTGGAATTGGAAGAGCTGAAGCTGGCTACCATTCAGGTTATTGAGCAGGTGGAGAAAACCGAGCGCCTGGAAAAACAGGCGCGCTTTAAGTTGATGGAGGTCAGTAGCCAGTTTAATAAGATGAGTGAAGAGGATATAAAGGCCGCTTATGACGAAGCCCGCAGTATACAGGTACAGTTGATGGAACTTCGCCAGCGGGAGATTTACCTGCGAAAACACCGTGATGATGTTGCGGCCAGTCTTAAGAATTTTCGCTCTGTCAGTAAACGGGCTTCCAATTTATTAATGAATACTTCATTAGCTTTAAATGTATTGCAGGGAAATGTTAGTCGCATAACTGATACGATTGAAGATATACAACGCAAGCAACAGATGGAGTTGTGGATTATTGAGAGTCAGGAAGCTGAAAGGCGCAAGATTTCCCGCGAAATTCATGATGGACCTGCCCAGAGTCTGGCCAGCATGATTATCAGACTGGATTTGCTGGGGCGCGATATTCCCGGACAGAAGATGTCTCTTGCCGAGCAGATTGCAGATCTGAAGAAAATAGCTGCCGAAAGCCTTACGGATATCCGGCGGATTATGTTTGATCTGAAACCGGCTTTATTCCATGATAAAGGCCTCAGTTCAGCCTTGCGGGATTATTTTAATGACTACGAAGCCAAGTATAATTTTGATATTGACCTGATAGTTTTGGGCGAGGAGCGTCAATATGACCTGAGTCTGGAAATAGCGTTGTTTCGTCTGGTACAGGAAGCTATTACCAATGTGCGTAAACATGCCGGAGTGAATAAGGCCATGGTGAAAATGGAAGATACCGGTGAAGGCCTGACTATCGTAGTTAAAGATAACGGAGCCGGTTTTGATACCGGGAAGATTTCTGATCAGGCCGAGCATTATGGAATTATGGGTATGCGGGAACGGGTTCAGCTTATTGGTGGCAGAATTGAGATTATTAGCGCGCCGAATTCAGGAACTCAGGTTATAATTTTTATTCCCCTGGAAGGAGATGGGCATCACGAACAAAATAAGGGTAATAATCGCAGATGATCATGCTTTGGTACGAGAGGGCATCCGGCGTTTGCTGGAATTGGATCCCAATATCCAGGTAGTGACGGAAGTAGGTGACGGTCAGGGTGCCATCAATATGGCGCGCCGCGAACGCCCGCAGATCGTCCTTATGGATGTTAATATGCCTGGTACGGATGGCCTGGCAGCAACCAGGGTTATAAAACGGGAACTGCCCGAAATAAAGATAATTGCTCTGACTATCTATGAGGATGATGAAGTTGTAGATATGGTAAAGGCCGGGGTTTCGGCTTATGTTTTAAAAGATGTAGCCGGCAGCGAGCTTATTGACACTATCTATAAAGTAATGGCCGGAGAGGTAGTAATCCATCCCCGCGTGGCCAGTCGTCTGGTTCGTGAGTTGACCAAAGTAGAACGCCGTCAGGATCAGGTACGCTTAACCCGGAGGGAATACGATGTTTTGGCTTTACTGGTAAAAGGTAATTCCAATAAGGATATTGCCGAGACCATGTTTATAAGTGAAAAAACGGTAAAGAATCATTTAACCAGTATTTTTAGAAAGTTGGGGGTAAAGGATCGTGCCCAGGCAGCTGTTTACGCATTAAAAACCAATATGGTTATTCAGGACTGATATTTACAATTATATCTGGAATCAACTGACCTCCTTTTAGCATATTTATATAGTGTGCCGGCAGAGGAGGTTTTCTTTATGGTGTTGTTTCTCAAGGTAATCAGTCTGATTATATGGTTGGGAATTATGTTTTTATTAATCAGGGCCAGCCTGATTTTGCCCCGCCCCTATTATCGCAAAGGGGTTCATGCCTCTGACCGTAAAGCTGCAAATCAATCACGTTTGACACAAGTAGACGGTTCGAGACCGCTGAAATAGTCCTCTTTTGCGTGTCATTCTGAACGAAAGTGAAGAATCTCATTGGCATAATCCCAATATTACGGCCTTAAAGGAGATCCTTCGTCGCCTGCGCTCCTCAGGATGACAATTATGAGACTTCATCAGTAATCTCGAACCGTCCACTTGTGTCAGGTTGCTTTCCATTCTGACAAAAGACTGCTAAATATGCTATAATTTATATTTATAAAACATCTTATTAATGATAGCCAGAACTGTATACATGACTATTTCGCACCGGTTTATAGACAAATAACATCCCGTGTGAATAAGATTAAGTAAGATTTAAACCAGGGGGGCAGTTATGCAGAATTTTTTCATGGATATTCTGTTTCCGCAGAATGAGTGCTGTGTGTGTCGGGAAGCGGGACGCTATAATACACGCCATCCATGGTGTGACCAGTGTCAGCAAAAAATGGAAGTTCTACAAAATTCTCTGCCTGCCTGTGATTATTGTGGAAAGTATCTGCTAAATGGCGGCAGCCGCTGTGAAGAATGCCAGGCGGAAAGACCTCCGTTTAGTGTTGCCCGCGCGGTGGGACCTTATGAGGAACCTTATCGTATTGCGATAAAGGTGTTAAAGTTTCTGGGCCGCCGGCAGTTGGGTTATTGTATGGGTATCATGATGGCTGAGGCAGTAAGAAAAGAGCCTCTTTACTGGCCGATTGATTTAATTGTTCCGGTACCATCTTCAATAGCCAGCATGAAACAGCGAGGTTTTAATCAGACTGAAGTGCTGGGCCAACAAATTGGCAAGTGTTTGAAACTGCCCATAAATGCCGAAGTTTTATACCGGATTAAAGAGACGCCATCCCAGCGGGAATGTACCCGGGAAGAACGGGAAAGAAATTTATGGAGAGCCTTTGAAGTAAAGGATAAATCTAAAATATGTGGGAAAAGTATATTATTGGTCGATGATGTTTATACTACCGGTTCCACCAGCCGGGAGTGCACCCGGACTTTGCTGGATGCCGGGGCTGAACGGGTGGGGGTAATAGTCTGGGCTATTGGTACCGGATATTAAGCTTATTTATTCAGGTCTGATATGTCGTTTTTGCAAGGCAGGATGCTTCGCCAGCGCTAGCATGATCAGGATAGCATACTTTTTCAAATATATACTTTAAGGAGGTTTAGGGTGATGGCTGATTTGAGAAATTGCTCTGAATGCGGCAGATTATTTGCTTATCAGGGCAGGGATATTTGTACCCGGTGTATGGAGGGTGAAGACGAAGAATATATGATAGTGCGCCGCTATGTCAGGGAACATCCCGGGGCGAGTGTATTTGAGGTTGCTGATGAAACCGGGATTGAAGAAGAAAAGATACTGCAGTTTCTGAAAGATGGCCGTTTACAGAGCAAGGGCTTTGCCGAAGTGCACGAATGCCAGATGTGCGGACGCCGTATTACGGCAGGTAAATATTGTGAAAATTGCATAAAACGGTTGGATGTTCAGCTCAAGGAGGTACAAAGGTCCAGTACTGATAAAAATATACGGGATAAACGCCTAGGTATGCATATTAAGGAATAGGACCCTATATTTAAAATATGCTTAAAAACCTTCTTTACATATTGAGACTATAAGATAGTAAAATGATAAAAAACGATGTAAAATATATAAAATCTAATTTAAAGGGGCTAAAGCAGCTCCCTTTTTTATGCGACAATAAAGACAGATGAAGATTTTACGAGGTGGTTACTTATGATGATTTCCAAAACGCAATTACAGAGCATGCTCAAAGTATATGGAAAAGACAAGGGCGTGAACAAGGTTGATTCACCCCAGGCTGCCAAAGCCGCAGGGAAACTCGACCAATTGGCCATTTCCAGTGAGAGTAAAACCAAACAGAAGGCTATGCAGGCTGTTAAACAGGCGCCGGATATTCGTCCGGAGCTGATTAGTGATTTGCAGGAGAGAATCTCGACTGGAACTTATACTGTAAAGGATGATGAAGTCGCGGAAAAGATGATTGATCGCACTATTGTTGACAGATTAGTATAGGAAAGCGGTGAGCAGTATGCAAGACCTGCTGAATAGCTTTATTGAGATAATTGGTCAGCAGAATGATTTGCTGGAACAAATTTTAAAACTGAGTGAGGATAAACGTCAGGCTATTGTTTTAGGTCAGGTTCAGGAACTGGATAGTATGGTACACAAAGAGGGCATACTTGGTCAGGAGTTGGAGAAACTCGAGAGTGCCCGCTTTGTTTTACAGATGGGAATAGCTGAAAAATTGGACATACCGGTAATGGAGCTTACTGCCGGTGAGATCAGGCGCTTGACCAATGAACAATATTCACCGTTGTCAGCTGCTTTGAGTGAACATTTGAACAATCTGGAAAGACTTATCAGCAAACTGCGCAATTCCATTCAGGAGAATAATGAACTGCTTAAAATGTCACTTGATTATATAGATGAGATGTATTATCTGCTTAGTCCCGAGGATGACCCCGGAGTGTATTCTGATAAAGGCGCTGCCGATGTCCCCGGTAAACGACTGCAGCTTATAGATAAAAAAGCCTGAATATAGCACAAAGCGAGGGAAGACCATGCATATTTTTGCTGGATTGGAAATTGGAAAACGCTCAATTATGACTCATCAGTCGGCCTTAAATATTACCGGTCATAATGTAGCCAATGTAAATACACCCGGATACACCCGGCAAAGCCCGAATATCGTAACCAGTCCTCCCTGGCACACCCCGGTGCTGACTGGTAATTCCAGGGCAGGTCAATTTGGAACCGGCGTAGATGTTATCAGCATTGACCGTTTACGGGACCGCTTCCTGGATGAACAGATTCGTAATGAGACCAGGACTCTGGGTTATTGGGATTCCATGCAGGAGAGCCTGTCCCGGTTGGAAGTCATTTTGAACGAACCTTCTACCGATGGATTGCGCGGGGTTATGGATCAGTTCTGGGAATCCTGGCAGGACCTGTCGTCCCATCCGGAAAGTGAATCGGTACGCTCAGTGGTCACCCAGCGGGGGATGGCAATGGCAGAAGCCTTTAATCATACTTACCGGCAGCTGAAGGAACTTCGTGAAGATGCCAATACCAATATACACGTAAAAGTTGATGAGATTAATTCCATTGCTCAGCAGCTGAGCGATTTGAATAAACAAATTTTATCCATTTCCGTAGCCGGCAAAGAGCCCAACGACCTGCTGGACAAACGCGATTTGCTTCTTGACCAGCTGGCCAGTATAGCTGATATAAAAGTATATGAGCAGCGCAACATTGTTGATGAGTCCACCGGTGCAGTTAAACGGTTCAGCGGTATGATTACGGTGCAATTGGGAGGCCGGTCACTGGTACAGGGTACTGACTACCATCGCCTCGATACGCAGCCTGATGGCGAGAGTATGAATCTGATCGTCTGGGAAGACACCCGGGTCAAAGCTGATATTCAGGGCGGAGAACTGCGCGGGTTGCTGGATGTTCGCGGCAAGACCCTGCTGGAAACCGGCCCTTCAGAATATAAGGAAATAATACCCAATTTGATTAATGATTTAAACCGCATGGCCAAGACCCTTATTATGACCACCAACAATCTGCATCAAACCGGTTTCAGCCTGAACAACCAAACGGCAATTGCCGATGGTACTAATTTTTTTAACCAACCGGCTGACCCAACTGACCCGGCTATAAATTGGGCTGAGTTTTTCAGTGTGGATTTAACAATAATTAATGACCCGAAGAATATTGCGGCAGCAGCCAATGCCACCTGGGACGCTCTGGGTAATAAAATTAACTTTGGTGATGGGGGAATTGCCCTGCAGATTGCCCGGCTGAAGCATCAGGGCTATAGCGGAGCAGATACTTCTTTAATTCAAAATGTTACAGTTGACGATTTCTGGCGGGCAATATGTGCTTTTGTCGGGGTTGACAGTCAGGAAGCATCGCGTATGGCCAGAAATCAGGATACTTTGCTGGGTGAACTGGAAAATAAACGCCAATCACTTTCCGGAGTGTCACTGGATGAAGAAATGACCAACATGATTAAATTCCAGCATGCTTATAATGCAGCTTCACGATTTATAACTGCCATTGATGAACAGATTGATGTGATAGTAAACCGTATGGGCTTGGTAGGGAGGTAATAAATTATGATGCGGGTTACCAATAAAATGATGGTCAATGATACCATCAGGAATCTGAATACCAATACTGCTGCCATGGATAAATGGAACCGGCAGCTTTCTACCGGGCGTACCCTTAACCGGCCTTCCGACAATCCCGCCGGTCTGGTTAAAGCCATGCGCCTGCGTACCAGTATCATGGAAGGAGAACAATACCTCAGGAATATTAGTGAAGCGTTAAATTTCATGGATACTACTGACTCTGCTCTGGACAGCATGGGCAGTGTATTAAACCGGGTACGCGAATTGACCGTAAAGGCGGCCACCGGCACCAATGACAGCGGGGCTCAGGCTGCCATAGCTGATGAAATAAAAGAACTGGCGGAACAGCTGAAGATTCTGGCCAATACTTCCTATGGCAATAAACGAATCTTTGCCGGTACCAATGTTACCGAATCACCGCTGGCAGATGACGGTATGGGCAATTTAACCTGGACCGGCAATGATAATGCTTTTGAAATAGAAATTGCCGTAGGCATAAAGTTCCGCATGAATTTGACCAATGCCGGAACCGGATCGGAGAGCATGCAGAACTTTTTCGTAGAGGATACTTCAGCTGATCCGGTTGATTTAACTACTGATAATGGTATATTTGGGGTTTTGTCACGCCTGGAAAATGATATTCGCAATGGCAACTTAACAGAAGTTGGCGCAGCCTTAACTACCCTGGATACTAAAATTGAAAACTTGTTATCGACCCGTTCCACTATTGGAGCCAAGGTTAACCGTCTGGAACTGCAGGACTCCCGCGTAAAAAATACGCAGATATCCTTTACCGGCTTGCTCTCCCAGGTAGAAGATGCCGACATGGCCGAAGTAATCATGCAGCTGAAAATGCAGGAAAATGTCTTCCGCGCCTCCCTGGGCGCCGGCGCCCGCATCATCCAACCCACCCTAATCGACTTCCTGCGCTAGGGGATAATAATAGACGCAGATAGCGCAGATTTCGCAGATTATCGCGGTTAATAAAATATTTATGGAGGGAAAATGGAGGAACTGCTGTATAAGGACTTAAGTGGAAAAATAATTGCTGCAGCATATAAAGTATATAACACCCTGTGAGCAGGATTTCTGGAAAAAGTTTATGAAAATGCTTTATTATATGAACTTGGAAAACAAGGGATTAACGCTGAATCCCAGGTATTCATCAGTGTATATTATGAAGATATGGTAGTGGGGGAATATTTTGCTGATATAATAGTTGAAGATTTAATAATAGTGGAATTAAAAGCTATAAGCGAACTTGCAGCTAGCCATGAAGTTCAACTAATAAACTATTTAAAAGCGACCAAAAAGAAAGTAGGATTGCTTATTAACTTCGGAGATAAAATAACAATCCGTAGAAAAATAATGGATAAGAAAATGAAAAAATAAAAACAGTGAAAATCCGTATAATCTGCTAAATCTGCCTACCGGGTGTAGAAAGTGCCAGTATTAATCCAAAATTTGCTGAGTGCCGTGCTATTTAACCTGGGTGATGGTAAGAAATGTTATTAATACAGCTAAAAAACACAAGATACCAGGATTACTAATAAACTTTGAAGACAAAATAACAATCTGTAGAAAAATAAAAACAGCGAAAATCCGTGTGATCTGCGAAATCCGCGTCTATTAAACCCCGGGGGTGGGTGAGAAAATGTTACAAATACGAATTGATCAGCAATATGCCAAAATAGGGCTGGATATTCAAAAGCCGCAATTATCCATGCAGACTACCCTGCCGGCCATTGAACTGGACATCGAAAAACCGACTCTGGAAATTCATTCTCCGCGGCCCAGGCTGACCATTGATCAGAGCCAATGCTTTGCGGATATGGGCAAACGCGGCCCGTCGCAATTCATGGACTACTATGCCGGGTTGGCGCGGCAAATGGGCCTGGAGGGCATTGCCGCCATTTCCGCAGAAGGAGATGCCCTGGCCAACTGGCAGGATGGCAATACCGTAGAAAGCCTGGCGGCTGCCGGCCTGGGCGAAACAATCGATTTTAATTTAACTGCCATACCCAAACAACCACCCCGCATTGAGTGGGACATTCGCCCGGTGGAAATAAACTATAATCGCGGCCGGGTAGGACTACAGCTCCGGCGTGGACAGATACAGACCGATTTCCAATGGGGCAAAGTCAGCGCCTATTTAAGACAGCAAAACTACCTCAACATAACCTGGCACGAGCAGTCAAACCGCAGCATGTATGCGTGAAAAGGGAATGGACACAGATAACACAGATTATTAGGGATTTACACAGATAAATAAATGTAAATAATCAAAAAAATCCGTGAAATCTGTGCCCGAAGGGTCTGTGTAATCTGTGTCCATTAATAATGGCTGAATTAAATATATTTCATAAAGGAGGATATTATGCAGATAAACACCCATTTATTTGGTGAACTGAACATTACTGAAAAAGACCTTATCAATTTTCCCGAAGGCATACCTGGTTTTGAGTCTGACAAACAATACATCCTGCTGCCCCTGGAGGAAAAAGCCCCGTTTTATTATCTGCAATCGGTTAATACCTCCGATTTGTGCCTTTTGATGATTGACCCGTTTATGTTTTTTTCCGACTACCAGATTGAATTATCAGAAAGTGCCATAAAGCAATTGCAGCTGCCGTCTGATAAACCACCCATTGCCGTATATTGCATCCTGACCATACCGGGAGACTTTAAACTGGCAACCGCCAACCTGATGGCTCCAATAATAATAAATGCCGAAAAAAAATTAGGACTTCAGTTTATTTCTGAAAAAACCGATTATATAACTAAGCATCCTATTTTCCCTGCGGCAAAACCAGTTGCAGAGGAGGGCAAATAGCGTGTTGATACTGAGCAGACGTAAAGGTGAAAGTATAATTATTGGCGACAACATTGAAATATGTATAGTAGATGTGCAGGGAGAAACGATCAGAATTGGCATCGATGCTCCCCGCACCGTCAGCGTTCATCGCAAGGAAATCTATAACGAAATCGAAAACGCCAACCGGGAGGCCACCCGTAACTTACCTACGGTTGAGCAATTAAAACAATTTAACCCAAAGGAGTAAGGGGTCAGGGTCAAGAGTCAGGGAGAGGTCTAAGAACAAGCATTTTATGTCATGCTGAGCGTCAGCAAAGCATCTCGTTGGTTGAGGGGCCAATATTACTGAGTTCCAAAAGAGATCCTTCGTCGCCTACAGCTCCTCAGGATGACCATTTATGATACTTTTTCAGTAGTAACGAACCACCCCTTTTACAAATAATGATGTCAGGCAGAGTCAGTTAAAAGTCAGGCTATATCAGGTTTAAAAAAAAGAATACTCTGTTTAAAATTAAATATAAATCACCATAACTAACCTGACTCGTATTAATTTATAAATATCAGCGAAAACCCGTGAAAATCCGCGTTATCCGCGTCCATTAGAGGAAGGAGGGCATATATAATGAATTCAATCGACCGTATTCGTTTTGGAGGCCTGTCCAGTGGTATGGACACTGAAAACATAATTAAACAACTCATGCGTATTGAAACTATGAAAGTTGATCGCCAACTCCAGCAAAAAACCATGCTGGAATGGAAGCGTGACGATTATCGCAGCATTAATAACAATTTGCGCAACTTTAAGGAAAAAGGCGTCTTTGACCTGAAACTGGAGGGTAGCTTCCAGGCAAAAACCATTATCGCCTCCGATGAGAAAGTTGCTGCAGCCACAGCTACTGCTGCCGCTATGGAAGGCTCATATTCCATAAATGTTATCTCCACCGCCCAGGCAGCCAGCGCCCAATCCTCGGAGCGGATTACCGGTTCAGCGGGGACGGGCAGCTTTACCATTCAGGGTACAGCCGATGCTGCATCCCAGGCGACTATTCAGGTAACTTCAACTGATACCATCGCTGATATTGCGGCAAAAATTAATGCAGAAACCAGCAAAACTGGTATCCGGGCTTCCTATGATGAAAAGCTGGGACGCATGTTCCTGATGTCCAATACCGCCGGGTCGGAAAATTTCATTAAAGTGACGGCTGACGATAATGATATTCTGAAAAATATGAACCTCTATGATCCGGCGCAGCATACTGACGGGTTGCTGGCATCCGGCACTGCCGCACAGATAAAGCTGAACAATAATGATATCCTGGAGTTTGACAGCAATCAAATCAGCCTGCTGGGAATGAATATTACGCTGAAACAGGAAGGTACGGTCAGCCTGTCGGTCACTAAAGATGTTGATTCGGCAGTGAATAAAATCAAGGCGTTTGTGGAGCAATACAATGCCATTGTTGATGACCTGGGTACCAAACTGGGTGAAAAGCGCTACCGGGACTTTAACCCGTTAACTGACGAGCAAAAAGCTGACATGAAGGAAAAGGATATAACCCAGTGGGAGGAAAAAGCCCGCAGCGGATTGTTCCGGGGCGACTCTCTGCTCAGTTCTATCGCCAGCAATATGCGTACAGTACTATCTGATGCAGTAGACACCGGAGAAAAATACAAAACCCTGAGTTCGCTGGGGATTACCACTTCACCCGACTGGAAGGACAAAGGCAAGCTATATATTGATGAAAACAAACTAAGGACTGCACTGGCCGATGACCCGAATGCAGTAATGAAATTTTTCAACAATGAATCGGCAATAAAATCTGAACAAGGACTGGCAGTTAGACTGGACAATATGCTGAAAACCCAGATGGAATCGATTGCCAGTACCGCCGGCCGCAATACTGTCGGCACAGATACCAGTTACCTGGGTAAAGAAATTTCCGGTGTGGACTCCAGAATCAGTGATTTACAGGATCGTTTAATCAGTATGGAAGAATCCTACTGGAATAAATTTTCAGCCATGGAGAGGGCCCTGCAACAAATGCAGAGCCAGAGTGACTGGCTCACCGCCCAACTCAGCCAGACCAGCCGATAGAATGGATGTTAAATGCATGGAAAAAGCCGTAACGAAAGGTAAATAAATCCAGATGTATAGTGAGTCAGGTTACAATTTTTTTGAACCTGACTCTTGCTGATTCTACCTGACCGAACCTGACTATTATTTTATTGTGAGGTGAAGTATAAGGTGTGAGGAGTAAGGGGGCTAAGGTGGGGCTGCCTTTATGTCATCCTGAGCGATAGCGAAGGATCTATTTCTTCAATTTGTTTGGCTGTTTGAGTCCCAGGACTATTAAAATATTTTAAAAACTTGCCATGTTTGAATGAAAAATTGAGCAAATAACATCTATTGTCCATTAAAAGCTAAATATCACGCTGAATTAACCCTTACCAACTTTTACGATTAACCGATAATAATATCAACGGGGAATAAGTCCCTGATTCCTAAATAAAGGAGGGGAGCAGAAAGTTTAGTCTAAAGGTCGATACTAAATCGGTATGCACCTGGGCTTAGAAAACCCGGAAACAATCAAAAAAATGCCCCGCAAGGACGCGGGAGCACGAAAATTCAAGGAGGAATGACTAATGATAATTAACCATAATCTTATGTCCATGAACACCCACCGCCAGTTAAGCATGAACAATATGGCGGGCTCCAAATCCCTGGAAAAACTATCCTCAGGTTTCCGCATCAACCGGGCTGGCGATGATGCTGCCGGACTGGCCATCTCTGAAAAAATGAGATCTCAGATTAGAGGGTTAAACCAGGCTTCAAGAAACGCTCAGGACGGTATTTCCTTGATTCAGACTGCTGAAGGTGCGTTAAATGAAACCCACGCCATTTTGCAAAGAATGAGAGAACTGGCCGTTCAAGCTGCCACCGATACCAATACTAATGCTGACCGTGGCAAAATCCAATCAGAGGTTAATCAACTGGCAACTGAAATTACCCGTATATCCAATACTACCGAATTTAATACCCGTAATCTGCTGGCTGGTGGCTTAAGTACAACTTTCCATATTGGTGCCAATGAGGGCCAGAATGTTGACAGTTCCATAGGTGCAATGGATGCGTTCAGTTTAGGGGTAGCTGGATATCAGGTAGTAGCAGGTGCCTTTACAGCTGGAGATAGTGGAATTACCGGTACATCGAATTTAGGCTCCGGGCTTACTGCTCAGACTTATTCAATTACTACTACTGAAACTCCAGCAGCTAATAGTGCCTTGAGCGGCTCTGCTACACACAATGGTGCTCTTAGTGGTACATTTACCGGTGATGCCAATTTGGGCGTTCAGATTCGGATTGATACTGTAGCCGCAGGTGCTGTAACTAATTTCTCCTATTCAATTGATGGAGGTACCAATTGGATTGGTGTTGCTGCTGATACAGGTGCTATTGGAAGCACTGGAGTTACCTGGACAGCTGATGCGGCTACTACCTATCTAGCAGGAGACGAAGGTGAGATAATTACAGCAACCCTGACTGCAGCTTCATATACTGCACAATTGGTTGATGAAGGTAGCAACAATATAGGTTCGGCAGTAACATTTAGACATTCAGCAACCTCAGCAGTTATTGGTAATTCTTCTACCGGTGAAACAATCCAGATCAATTTTGCTGCAGGAGGGATTGACGCTGCAACTAATGCAACTCAGGTTGTAACTACAGTTGGCTCAACTGCTGCTTCGCTTGGTGCCAACGGTGAAGTAAGTGCCAAAGCCACTGTTTCTGCAGGTGTAAATGTATCTTCGCAAGTTGCAGCGGACAGAGCCATTACTATTATAAACAACGCTTTGGAAAATGTTTCAGCTGAAAGAGGCAAACTGGGTGCCATGCAGAATCGTTTGGAACACACTATCAAGAATCTGGATACTTCTTCGGAGAACCTGCAGGCTTCCGAAAGCCGTATCCGCGACGTAGATATGGCCAAGGAAATGATGGAATTCACGAAGAACAGTATTCTGCAGCAGGCAGCTACCGCCATGCTGGCTCAGGCAAACCAGGCACCTCAGGCAGTTTTACAACTGCTCAGATAGTAGACCCGAACAACTTCATACACTAAATATCATAGCGGAGGCTTTCAGCCTCCGCTATTTATTGAATATATGTATTTGCTGTTACAATAATCCTTCCTGTCTCAGACGCCGTATTTTATCTACTATGCCCCAATAACTTCTTCCAATATATGCAGCAATCTCATGATCACTAAATCGGGAATTTTTCATGTCTATAATGGTCTTAACATCATCGATGGTATATGAGGTGTCTGCAATTTTCAGCGGTGCAATTGTTACAGAGAAACCTCGTGCGGTATATCTTTGCGATGCAAACATTATCTGCTGTTTTAATTCAACTTTATACGATAACGCAGGAATTTCAATTACATAGGGTTTTATCAGGTTAATAAAAGATACTACATCTTCACGGCGGTTTATTTCCAACATAAAACCACTCCCATCGGGGTGTTGCTGCCCACGATAATATTTTGATATCTTATTCAGCATATTTTGGGAATAGCTCCTCTTGTATTTTCTCTGCTGTAAAACATGATAGAAGAGTAATTACACGATACAATGAATTTACGGGAGGTTGTTCTCGATCAGCTCAGTATTTCATTTGGCATATAAAAATTATCCTGAAGCTTGCACACGTTTTCAGACAAACTTATAATTATGTCAGGAGGTGTAAGTGAAATGTCAGTGGCAAAACTTGGTAAACGAGGTGTGGTGGTGCTCCCGGCGGAAATACGTAAACGGAGTAAAATCTCCGAAGGAGCAGAGTTGCTGATAGATATCAGTCCCGGTGGCATTATCTATATTATGGAACGGCCCGATAATTTTGTTGCCGCCTTAAAGGAAGCGGGGGCAGGGTTGTGGGTAAAACCGGATCCTCTTGAACATGTTCAACAGGAGCGCGAGAAATGGTGAGTGCTGATAAGCATATAAAATATATGCTTGATGCCAGGGAGGTGTTTCCATGGATATAGCAGGTTTGGCAATGGTTATGAGTCAGACTCAATTGATGCAGGCCGCCAGCATGTCGATTTTAAAGATGGCTATGAATGCTCCGGCACAGCAGATGGAGGATGTTATGGCAGCTTTGCAGGCCATGGAGAAGTCAGTCAGCCCTCATCTGGGTAATAATATTGATGTAACTGCATAGAGAAAAACTTTTCAGTTTATAAGCTATTTTGGATATATGGATAAGTTTTTATAAACAGTTTAGATAACGGTTAATATAATCAATGTATTTTAAATAGTAATTTAGGCAGTTATTAATGGAATGGTAAACAATTTCGTCATCAATTTCTTCATATTCGTGTACCAAAATATTTCTCAAACCTGTGGAAGGAGCAATTTGCAGAGCGAATTCAACAGGAATAATATTTAATTCGGCAATATCAATGAAAGAATTGAAGTAGTCGGTGGCACCTTTATTTTCATGCAAGGTCAATAGCATATTGTTAATATCAGTTGCACACTCTACAATTAGTTGCATTACCCTCTCAACTGCCCGCCGATATATTAAATTATCCTGATATTCCTGCAGGGTAATGTCCGAAAGATTCTTTAGTTCTGTATAGTAAAAATACAGTTTATTCAGCTTGGTGCAAATTCTATCTTTGTCGGGCATTTTTTAATTCCTCCGCTAGTTTCTTCTGGAAAACTGCATTTTGTGCCTGACGAAATTTTTTGGTCTCATAGTAGCATTTATACAGATAGGGGCATAAAGATTTAAAATAGCCTTCCTTTTCTTCATATAGAACCGTTCCGTCCTGCGCAACCGCCTGTTTTAAAAGACCGGAAGCAGTTTGCAGATTAGCAAGATGCAGGTCACTTTTTTTATGCAGCAATATTAAATCAGTCATAAGATCGTATAGTTGCTTGGCATCCAAAGTCTGCCGGGATATGAAGGCCAGGTCAATATCACTATGTTTCGGGTCATAATCATATTGTCTGGCATAACTTCCGTAATAAACCAGGAGGCGCAAATCGTAATTTTGTACTATTTGCTCTAATTTATTTTCATCAATTATTAGTTGCATTTGTTAATACCTCCCAGAAAGTTCTATTTTTATAGTAACACAAAATATTATCATTAGCGATAGTGGGGGTGATGTAAGCCGAAAGCTACAATGGTGGACGGAAAACGGAGGATAAAAGCTTCCGCTATGGCCCTCTTACAGATCCTTGCTCCAGTTTCTCATTTCGGATGACTGCTTAAAGTAATTGCCCCGTTTTTTCGATAATAAGTTATAAGCTGAATTTAGTACACGGATGTACGCTGGTGGACAAGGAGGTATCACCATGATTATTAGTCAGTCAAATGTTGAGATGACGGCCAGTCGCCAGTTTGAGGAGTATTCCCGCACTGAGGAACGCCTGCGTATGTGGGTGGGCAATCCCCCGAATGCTCAGGGTCAGGCGCCTGCTGTCCCTGCCGTGCCTGCTGTTCCTTCCGTATCTGCTCAACCCCCTGCTGATAGCGTTGAACTTTCTCTGGAAGCTCTGGCAGCTCAAAATCAGGAAGAAGATCCTGCCTGGGAGATTCCTGATCATGAGAAGATTAAACTGAAGGCATTACTGGCATTGCTGGAAGCCTTTACAGGCAAGAAGCTGCGGTTTAAGTTTTTAAAAATTGACAGTGAAGAGGATATGAAACAGGTTGAAAATCTGAGAAATGCTAATGCATCCCCGGCCCCGCAAAGGGCGGGATGGGGTCTGGAGTATGATTATTCTGCTACCCGTTATGAGCATGAAGCAGTACAGTTTCAGTCTGCAGGCACGGTTAAAACAGCGGATGGGCGGGAGATTAGTTTTTCCATCAATATGAATATGGAGCGCAGTTTCCTGTCGCATGAGGAATTCCATTTACGGGCGGGCGATGCGCTGCGTCCAATTGACCCCCTGGTAATAAATTTTGGCCGGTCTACGGTGGCACCAGGTCAGGATAAGTTTGAGTTTGATCTGGATAATGACGGGCAGACGGAAATGATTTCGTTTGTAGCCCCGGGCAGCGGTTTCCTGGCTCTGGATATTAATGGCGATGGCATTATCAATAATGGCGGCGAGCTGTTTGGACCACAAACCGGGAATGGTTTCGCAGAGTTGTCCGGTTATGATTTGGATGGCAACAATTGGATTGATGAGAATGACGATATTTATGATAAGTTGCGTATCTGGACCAAAGACGAACAGGGGAATGATATTCTGTTTGCCTTGGGACAGAAGGGCATAGGGGCTATATTTCTGGGCAGTGTGGCAACACCTTTTGCGCTAAAGGATTCAGCTAATCAGGCCCACGGGCAGTTGCTGACCAGCGGAGTGTTTTTGCGTGAGAGCGGCGAGGCGGGAGTTATCCAGCAGATAGATTTACTGGCGTGAGGAAGGGACCAGAGATCCTTCACTATCGCTCAGGATGACAATAGGGCGCTCAGAGTGACAATGGTGAGGGAGAGAGACTCTTCGCTATCGCTCAGAGTGACAATAGGGCGCTCAGGATGACAATAGGGCGCTCAGAGTGACAATAGGGCGCTCAGGATAACAAATGCCGGGTTGACGAAGGAGGGGGGATCTACGGCATTTATGAGACTCCCCCTGAGGGACTACACCCTAATGGGTACTACTGATACACCCTTCCGGGTGTGATTAAGTTGCTGATGCATCCTACCGGATGTAATTAATGTTCTCAGAGTGACAGTATTGAAGGATTTATTAAATTATGCAAAATCCACAAATAAAAGATCTGTGAAGATCATTTCAAAATCTGTGATATCCCCCTAATGGGACTCCTGATGTGTTCAACCCTTCAGGTATGAACACAATTATTGTTGCTGTGTCAGAAAAAAATCATAACCCAGTCAGGTCAAGTAATAAAAAGTCAGGTCAGTCAGGTTCAAAAAACAGAACTGCGCTCACAGTTAAATCTAAATCACCATAAAAACCCTGACTCCGATTTAATTTAATAAAAGATCTGTGAAGATCATTTCAAAATCTGTGAAATCTGTGTCGAAAAATCAGAAACCGTTAGAATAGGACCAAAGTACTGTATGGTTTATGTTGATTTGGCTAAAGGAAACCGGAGATAAAAACGATAAGATAGTTAGACGATAGTCTATCCCTATGGAGGTGTTACCTGTGCGAGTGGAAAATCAGGCAGTAGTTGAATATCCGCAGATGCGTCAGGAAGCTGTTCGCGATATTCCGTCCCAGCCGGCACGGCCTGCAGAATCTGCAGTTGAAAGCAGACCCAGGGTTAAAGTGGATGATCTGCCCATGGTACGTCAGAAAGTAGACGCTGAAGTATTACAGGAGGCAGTTGAATCGGTTAACCGGGCGCTGGAAGTCAGCAGCTATCATTTGGAGTTCAAAGTGCATGAGGGCAGCGGGCGTTATCAGATTAAAGTGGTGGACTCGAACAGTAATGAAGTATTGCGCGAAATACCACCGGAAAGAATATTGGATTTGGCAGCCGATATTCGTAAAATGATGGATAAAATTCTTGGATTGCTGGTAGATGAGACCATCTGATACCAACAGGCAGGCAAGCTTTTTCCAATAACTGCGTATTTCCTGATATGCGGGGATTATTGACTGGGTTAAATTGGGTATTTGTGGCGGCAGGTGGATAGATTTGAGGGGGTATTAATAATGAATATTTATGCTCAGGCTTATAATCAATATAAACGGGCTGAGGTAGAGACTGTTTCATCAGAAAAGCTGTTGTTGCTTTTATTTGAAGCAGGTATCAGGGATTTGTGCAATGCCCGGAAGGCTATTCAGGATAAAGAAATGAATCTGGCTCATAATGAGTTTGTTAAGGTTCAGGATATTCTGGTGGAACTGATGTCTTCGCTGAAAATGGAGTATGAGGTATCGTCATCTTTGTATGCGTTGTATGATTATTTACAGCAGCGGGTTGTTGAGGCCAATATGAAAAAGGATATTGAAATTACTATTGAAGTCGAAGAGTTTTTCCGCGAACTATATGAAACTTTTCAACAGGCGGAACGATTAGCCCGGGAGCAGCGGAATCCGGCAGTTCTGAATCTGCAGAACAATGCGCAACCGTCTGCTGAGTTGGCAGGAGCAAAAACTGCAGTACGACCAGGCATTAATCTACAGGGTTAGTATTATGCAAATTCAGGATATGGTAGATTGGCAAGATGAATTAAACCGTTTGGAAAAGCTGTGGAGTGATATGCTGCATATATCTGAACAGCAGTTGGTACTCCTGCAGACTTTTAAACCAGATGACGAGTCTGATTTGCATCATTTGCAGGAGTTGTTATCGCAACGCGAAATTTTGATGAAACAGATTGATGCTCTGGCTGGAATTCACGATCAGGCAGATAAGTTGCAGCAGGCTGCACAGAGTAGTAATGACAGGGACAAAGCTGGTGCCATGTATCAGGCCTTCAGAAGCAGTCAGGACAGGATAGTGCCGCTTATGCTGGCTATTAAGGAAAATGATACCGGGATGAAGTCAGGAATGTCGGAAGCTCTTAGGATAACGGGAAATGAGTTAGTACAAGCCAGACAGTCAGCCAGGGTAAACCGGGCTTATACCCAGTCGGGGGTAACATCGGAAGCCTGGTTTTTTGATGACAGGAAGTAAGGCAGCAGGAGCTTGGCTGCAAATTTTAAAATGTCCACTGAGCGATAGTAGAGTAACATTTAAAAAGACCGCAAAAAGCATTACCGATACTCCGGGGGGGTTGATTCTTCGGATGACATTCATGGAAGTATTTATTAACTTATAATAAATTATATTACACAAATCCGTATTTAAGAGGTTAATAATATGCAGGATATTATTTTGGCCGTTGTTGATAATTATAATAAACAAATAGAGTTGTATAATGAGATGGCAGATTTGGCCAGGCAACAGTTAAATGTATTGGAAGCCAGGCTAAATGGCACAGCAGAAAACACCAATCTGGCCCAGATTTTAATCGAGCGGCAACAATTATTAGAAAAAATAGAAGAATTGGAAGAAACAAACAAAAGCTTAAAGCAGAGAGCCTGCCAACAGATGGGGATAGAGGCTTTTGTATTAAGCCGTCTAAAGCCGGGTTTAAACGAAGAAGAGTATGACAGTTTGCAGGAAGTTCTAATAAATGTGGGTAGTTTACTGACTTCAATTCAGGAGATAGATGATAAGAATCAACGACTTATGAACAGGACCCTGGTGGTAAACCGCAAACGCACCGTTACGGCCGATCAGGCCCGCAATGCCTACAACCAGAACAAGAAGTAGCTTATACGGGGGGGCATTTTCAGATTACTGAAAATGCCCTTTTTTACATGTCATGCTGAGCGCCAGCGAAGCATCTCATTGGCTTGATCCCAATATTACGGCCTTTAAAAGAGATCCTTCGTTGCCTGCAGCTCCTCAGGATGACATTTATGGTGCTTTTTCAGTGATCCCGGACTGTCCCTGTTTTCCCTTTATTCCCCTGTTTTACCTATTCAGTACCCCCTTGCTATTTATTGCACAAATGTATATAATAAACGATACGGGTCGGTAGTCAGGGAAGATTTACCAGGACTACAGGTCTAATATCCTAGTGAAGAGAGGGATCTTGTTAGTATGTTTGAAGACAAAACTTTAGTGTGTCAGGATTGTGGGCAGGAATTTATTTTTACCGTTGGGGAACAGGAATTTTACAATGAAAAGGGATTCGAAAATGAACCGAAGCGTTGCCGGGATTGCCGGACTAACAGACGTAATGTTCGCAGTGGCCCCCGGGCTCCCCGTGAAATGTTTACAGCTGTTTGTGCTGAATGTGGCGTTGATACCGAGGTTCCTTTCAGACCGGTGGATGGACGTCCGGTGTATTGCCAGGAGTGTTTCCAAAGGCAGCGCTCTCAGTATTAATAATTAAAGATTTACCACCCGGGTTTAATAACTAAACCCGGGTTTTTAGTTTTCTGTGATAGATCAAAATTGTGTACCCCCACAATGGGGACAGGTATCAGTATCGCTCCAGTGCCCACACTTACATTCCCAGGAAGGGTCATCAAGGTCCCATTTTTTTTGGTAGTACATTTCTACAACATCATCATATCCATCAGTGTTTTCTACCAGCCAGGCCATAGTTACCCGATCACCGCCACATTCTCTAAGTCCCCGTTCAATAAGGCTTTCTTCCCTGGGTTCATCTTTTTTCTTTTTACGACCAAAAAACATAGCCAATACCTCCTTTTCCCGTTAAATAATCCCGCAGTTAGCCCATAAATCCGCTTTTAATTAGTGATGTTTAGATTATTATAACAAACTTCTACCAATCTGAGGTTATAAAGGAGACGGGTTAAATTATCATCCTGAAGAGCTGCAGGCAAAGGGCCATGTAATGCAAAAGCCTCCGCTACCCCTCACCCTAAATGGTAAATAATGGTTGGAGGATTTTTGCAGTTAAAGGTAGAATAATATATATAGCAACCGGGAAAGGAGTGGTCGTATGAAGTTTGATATCAGAGGAAGGAATATCGATATCACGGAAGCATTGAAGGATTATACCACTAAACGGCTTTCCAAGTTGGAGAAATATATTGATGATGTAAAGGAGGCTCAGGTTGCCCTCTCGGTTGAAGGTGATGATCACAAGGTTGAGGTAACCATTCCATTGAATGGTATGTTGCTTCGCGGTGAGGAAGCTACCGACGATATGTATACTTCTATCGACATGGTAGTTGAGAAACTGGAGAAGCAGATTGAAAAGTACAAGACCCGTATCTATAAAAATTACCGGGGTGCCGGTCTGAAGCAGGCTATGGCTGAGGAAGCCCGAAAAGAACTGGAGGCATCCAACAGTCAGGTAGATAGTTTTAAAATCGTGCGCACCAAGCGCTTTGCGTTGAAACCGATGGATGAGGAAGAGGCTATTATGCAGATGAATTTACTGGGACATAATTTCTTCGTGTTCTACAATGCAGTAAGCGATGAGGTTAATGTGGTTTACAAGCGCAAGGATGGTAACTATGGTTTGATTGAACCAGATTTTGACTAGTTGAAGGCAGATTACAAAAAGTGTTAATATAAAATTTGAAGATTTAATATGGAGGAATCAGTTATGGTTCCTCTTTTTTATGAGGAAGGTCTGATACGATGATTAAAAACCTGGTCAGAAATTTGCTGGATGATAATGAAAAAGAAATAAAACGCATGAATAAGACGGTGCGGATTATTAATTCACTGGAAACAGAGTTTGAAAAGCTTTCTGCCAGTGATTTCCCCAAAAAGACTGAGGAGTTTCGTGAAAGGCTAAAGCACGGGGAGAGTTTAAACGATATATTACCTGAGGCTTTTGCTCTGGTCAGGGAGGCTTCAAAGCGAACCCTGGGGATGCGGCATTTTGATGTACAGTTAATTGGCGGCATGGTGCTGCATGAGGGGCGTATTGCCGAGATGAAGACTGGTGAAGGTAAGACTCTGGTGGCAACTTTGCCGGCTTATCTGAATGCTTTGCCCGGCAAGGGCGCTCATATTGTTACCGTTAATGATTATCTGGTCAGCCGTGACGCTGCCTGGATGGCCCCCATTTATGAGTATTGCGGTTTGTCGGTGGGAGTAGTTGTACATGGCTTGACTTACCTGGAGAGAAAGACTGCCTATGAGTGTGATATTACTTATGCCACCAATAACGAGCTGGGTTTTGATTATTTGCGGGATAATATGGTGGTCAGCTCTGATAATATGGTACAGCGCGGTCAGTATTACGCTATTATTGACGAGGTCGATTCGATTTTAATTGATGAGGCGCGTACTCCGCTGATTATTTCCGGTGAAGGTGACAAGCCTACCGAGTTATATTATCGGATTGCCAGGTTTATTCCCCGTCTCGTAAATGAAGTGGATTACAAGGTAGATGAGAAGGCTCACCTGGTAACCCTTACCGAAGATGGGGTTCAAAAGGTGGAGAAGGCTTTTAATGTAGATAATTTGTCCGAAGATATGGAGGTTGCCCACCATGTAAATCAGGGGCTGAAGGCTCATTGTTTAATGAAACGCGATCGTGATTATGTGGTCAAGGATGATCAGGTAATTATTGTTGATGAGTTTACCGGAAGGCTTATGTTTGGCCGCCGTTACAGCGATGGTTTGCATCAGGCGATTGAAGCCAAGGAAGGGGTAAAGATTGAGAAGGAGTCCCAGACACTGGCCACCATTACTTTTCAGAATTATTTTCGGATGTATAAAAAGCTGGCCGGTATGACTGGTACTGCCAGGACCGAGGAGGAGGAGTTCCGCAAGATTTATGGCATGGATGTTATAGTCATTCCTACTCATCGTCCTATGGTGAGAGATGACCAGGATGATTTTATTTATCGTACCGAGGCAGGTAAGTTCCAGGCAGTAGTCGAAGATATTGTTAACCGTAATCGTACCGGACAACCGGTTTTAGTGGGTACTATTTCCATTGAGCGTTCAGAGCTGCTCAGTGATATGTTGAAAAAACGCGGAGTAGCCCATCAGGTTTTAAATGCCAAGTACCATGAGAAAGAAGCGCAAATTATTGCCCAGGCCGGTCAGAAAGGTACCGTAACGATTGCTACCAATATGGCCGGACGCGGTACTGATATTGTTCTCGGTGAGGGTGTACCTGAATCAGGCGGTTTGTATGTGCTGGGAACCGAGCGCCATGAAGCCCGCCGGATTGATAATCAGCTGCGAGGCCGTTCCGGTCGTCAGGGAGATCCGGGTGAGTCCCGTTTTTATGTTTCTCTGGAAGATGATTTAATGCGTTTGTTTGGTTCCGCCAATATTGAGGGACTGATGGATCGTCTGGGTATGGATGATAGCATGCCCATTGAGAATAAAATGATTTCCCGTACCATAGAGAATGCTCAGAAACGCGTGGAAGGCCGCAATTTTACTATTCGTAAAAATGTGCTGGAGTACGATGATGTAATTAATAAACAGCGTGAAGTAATTTACAATGAACGGCGCAAAGTGCTGTCCGGACAGGATTTGAACGAAACAGTTTCAGCTATGATTGACGAGGTTGTCGATCAGGTAGTCGATGGTTTTGCCGGAGATATCAAGTTCTCTGATGATTGGGATTTACCCGGACTGATAACTTATATTGACCGCAATATTTTACCGGGGGCTAATTTAACGGTTGACGATTTGGTGGGTATGACCAAGCGTCAGGTTAAAGGTTTGCTGATGGAGAAGACCATGGCTTTATATCAGGCCCGTGAAGAGGAAATGGGCAGCGAGACTATGCGGGAGCTGGAAAAGGCCATTATGTTGAATATTATTGATGAGAAATGGATGGACCATATTGATGCCATGGACCAGTTGCGTAACGGAATTTCGTTACGGGCCTACGGACAGAAAGATCCTTTGATTGAGTATAAGTTTGAGGCTTTTGATGCGTTCCAGTCAATGATTTACAGTATCAAGGAAGATGTAGTAAGGTATATTCTACGGGTTAGGGTGGTTCAAAAGCCCGAAGAGCGAAAGATGTTTGTAAATCAGGGCGAAGATGCAGTAAAGAAACCGGTTAAGGTCGGGGAAAAAATCGGCCGCAATGATATGTGTCCCTGCGGAAGTGGCAAGAAGTACAAGAAATGTTGTGGAAGAGGGGTTAGTTAATGGATCTGGCAACTCTGATTGGCTTGCTGATCGGTGTAGGCGGACTGATAGGCGGTTTCCTCCTGGAGGGCGGCCATTTGGGCATGCTGATTGTCGAAACTGCCTTTATAATCGTAGTAGGCGGGACTATAGGTGCGACTATGGTCTGTTTCACGATGGAGGAATTGAAGAAGATTGTATATTTTCTGAAAGTGGTATTTGTGGATACGAAAATAGATTATGAAACGGTAGTTGAGACGCTGGTTGATACAGCCGATAAGGCCAGACGCGAAGGCTTGCTCAGTTTAGAGAGCCAGTTGTCTGAAATAGATAATGAGTTTCTTACCCGCGGTTTGCAGTTGGTAATTGACGGGACTGATCCCGAATTAACCCGCCATATGCTGGAGATGGAAATAGAGGCGTATGAAGATACTGAAATGGTAGGTTCGGAGATATTTATGACGGCCGGCGGCTTTGCCCCTACCATGGGTATTATCGGGACGGTTATGGGTCTGGTTCATGTGTTGAGTAATATAGATGATCCCAGTAAATTGGGCGGTGCCATAGCAGTTGCTTTTTTAGCTACTCTTTACGGGGTGGGTTCAGCTAATGTTCTATGGATTCCCTTTGGTCAAAAAATTAAGATAAAGACCGGGAAAAAGACTTTATTAATGGAACTGGTTCTGGAGGGGATTCTCTCCATACAGGCCGGTGAAAATCCCCGTGTCATCCGCGAGAAATTAATGACTTTCCTGCCCCCGGATTCCCGGGAAAATCTACAGGAGCAACAAGCCCAGCAGGCAAGGATGTGATTATATGGCCAGAGGTCGTAGAAAAAAGCATGCTGAAGAAGGCAGTGGCGAACGCTGGTTAATAACTTATGCTGACCTGATTACCCTCCTGATGATCTTTTTTATTCTTATGTATACCATGAGTCAGGTGGATGCGAAAAAATACAGTGCAGTAGCCAATTCTCTCAGTGTGGTGCTTACCGGGCAGGCTTTGTCAGTACTGGAGACCCAGGGGCCTTCGCTGGTAGAGGGGATTTCCGGACAGCTGGTTCCTGAGGGGCCCGGAGAAGCATCCCGGAATCAGGGACAATTAAATGAAGTAAAAGAGCTAATCAAAGAGTTTATTGAAACCAAGGATATGGAAACAGCAGCAGAACAGGGCAGCGGCAAGACTACCAAGCTCAGCGATTCCATCATGGTTTATGAGCAGGAAAGAGGCCTGGTAATTAGTTTCAAAGATACGCTGCTGTTTGCCAGTGGTTCGGATGAGCTTACTCCTGAGGCGTATTCTATTATCAGCCAGGTGGGCGAGGCCCTGCTAAAATTGCCTAACTATATTCGGGTAGAGGGGCATACGGATAATTTGTCTATTAATACGGCCCGATTTCCTTCCAATTGGGAGTTATCAGTGTTGAGAGCTTCCGGTGTGGTACATGTCCTTCATGAAGGTGCCGGTATCCCGGCAGAAAAGTTATCGGTTATCGGTTATGGAGAATATCGCCCGCTGGTACCCAATGAGGATGACCGGAGCCGGAGCATGAACCGGCGCGTGGATATTGTTATTCTGAAGAAGAAGTATGATTATTTTGAACCGGCTACTGCTGATGTGGAGCAATGATGTTTCAGACAGGTATAATAGTTTTGCGGGGATTCAATTAGCAGGTTACACCCGGTAGATAACTGCCTTGCATTATCTATCGGGTTTGGTTACTTTTATATAAGGTGTTTGATTTTATCAGCCCAACTGGCTTAAAAAAATTATAATTTTGGGGAGGGAATGCGGTTGATGGAAGATCCTAGAACAGCCTGCCGGGAGATCATAGCCAGGCTGCAGGAAATGAGGGCTTCTCTTTGACCTGGATAATTCAATTCAACTGATTTCAGAACTGGAGAAAAAGACTGTTCGGGAGGATTTCTGGAATGATAATAACGAAGCCCAGGCGATTTTAAAACGGATTAGTGATCTCCGTGATGGAGTTGAGCATTATGAGAATCTCCTGCACAGGGCCCAGTATATTGATGACTTGTTGGAGATGGCTGAAGCTGAGCAGGAGGCCGGACTGTTTCGGGAAACGGTACGGGATTTGGAGGCTTTGTGCAGGGAGTTTCGCGATTATGAGCTGGTGATATTGTTTTCCGGAGAACATGATAGAAACGATGCCATTATTTCGCTGCATGCCGGAGCCGGTGGAACTGAGGCTCAGGATTGGGTGCAGATGATGTTGAGGATGTATACCCGCTGGGCAGAGTCCAGTGGGTATACCGTAGAAATCCTTGATTTTCTGGATGGGGACGAGGCCGGGGTTAAGAGTGTCACTTTCCTGGTAAAGGGAGATTATGCTTATGGAAAGCTTAAATGCGAAATAGGTGTACACCGGTTAATTCGCATTTCTCCGTTTGATTCCACCGGGCGTCGTCATACTTCTTTTGCTTCCGTGTCAGTTTTGCCGGAAGTCAGTGAAGAGGTTGAGATTAATATTAACCCGGATGATTTACGGATTGATACTTACCGTTCCGGGGGGGCCGGTGGTCAGCATGTAAATAAGACTGATTCAGCCGTACGCATTACGCATATTCCCACCGGGACTGTAGTTCAGTGTCAGAATGAACGCTCTCAGCATGCCAACCGGGCAGCTGCTATGAAGGTTCTGGCCGCGAAGCTTTTTGAGATCAGGGAACAGGAGGCCGAAGCCAGCCGGCAAAAGCTGAAGGGAGAACATAAGGAGATTGCCTGGGGCAGTCAAATCAGAACCTATACTTTAAATCCGTTTACACTGATTAAGGATCACCGTACCAATTTGGAAATAGGCAATGCCAATTCTGTACTGGACGGTAATTTAGATGATTTTATTCACGCGTATTTAGATTTAAAGTCGTGCCAGGGGGCAGAATAATAAAAAAGCATACAGGAGGGGCAAGTGAGAGAGATAACGCAGGACGCTTTGGATTTAGTTTGCAGCAAGGCGCAGGAAATCAGAAGAAACATCATTACCATGCTGGGGGAAGCTGGTTCCGGTCACACCGGCGGAAGCCTTTCAGCAGCGGATATTCTGGCCTGTCTGTATTTTTGGGAGATGCAAGTAGACCCGAAAAAACCGGGTTGGGAGGACAGGGATCGTTTTGTGCTCAGTAAAGGTCATGCTGCTCCTGTGTTGTACGCCACTCTGGCTGAAAAGGGGTTTTTCCCCCGTGAGCAGTTGGCCTCTTTGCGTAAACTGGGCAGTGCCTTGCAGGGACATCCTGATATGCGTAAACTGGTGGGCGTTGAAGCTTCTACCGGGAGCCTGGGGCAGGGAGTGTCATGGGCGGTAGGTATGGCTCTGGCAGCCAAGATGGATTCCAAATCTTATCGTATATATACCCTGCTGGGAGATGGGGAATTACAGGAAGGCATGGTATGGGAAGCGACTATGGCCGCGGCCCATTATCGTCTGGATAATTTGACTATTATTATCGATTATAATGGTTTGCAGATTGATGGCCCGATTGCCACCGTTATGTCACCTCAGCCTATTCCGGATAAATTCCGTGCTTTCGGATGCAAGGTGCTGGAAACAGATGGGAATAATTGTTATGAGATTATGAATGCTTTTCAGGAGGCCCGGAAGTTACAGGGTCAACCTACGGTGATTGTTGCCCATACTATTAAAGGCAAGGGTTGTTCTTTTATGGAAAACCGGGTTGAGTGGCATGGCGCCGCTCCCAAACCGGAGGAAGTAGAGCGGGCCCTGGCCGAGTTGAATTAAGGTTGTTGCAGGAATTCGATACTACTGATAAAATGCGCTTTTACATGTCACTCTGAGCGATAGTGAAGAGTCTCGTTAGTGGATACGGCCAATATTACGGACTTCCAAAGAGATCCTTCGTCGTCTTCAACTCCTCAGGATGACATTTATGATATTTTTCAGCATTCTCGGATACCTTACGGGCACATACGGTTCTCGTGAAACTATTGGTAGGAGGAAGATGATGAAAAAGCAGGCAACCAGAGATGCTTATGGACAGGCATTGGCTGAAATCGGAAATCTTAATGAGGATATAGTGGTACTGGATGCAGATTTGTCAAAATCAACCAAGACGGCCGATTTTGCTGCGGCGTTTCCGAAAAGGTTCATTAATGTTGGTATTGCCGAGCAAAACATGATGGGTATAGCAGCAGGTCTGGCTGCCAGCGGAAAAGTGGTATATGCCAGTTCATTTGCCATGTTTGCGGTAGGACGTGCTTTTGAACAGGTGCGTAATTCCATTGCCTATGCCCGTTTGAATGTCAAGGTGTGTGCCACCCATGCCGGAGTTACAGTTGGAGAAGACGGCGGTTCCCACCAGGCTATAGAGGATATTGCCCTGATGCGCTGCGTACCTAATATGACCGTGGTAGTTCCTGCTGACGGGCCCTCCACTCATGATGCGGTTTACAAGATTTATAACTGGCAAGGCCCGGTTTATATGCGCCTGGGGCGTCCGGCGGTACCAATCATTTATGATGAAGGGTTTGAATTGGAAATTGGCCGGGGTATACAGTTGAAAACCGGCAGTGATGCTACTATTATCGCCTGCGGAATTATGGTAGCCCGGGCTTTGAAAGCAGCGGAGCTTCTGGCTGAGCAGGGCATCAGTGTTTCGGTAATTGACATGCATACCATTAAACCGATTGATGAGGAATTGATTATCAGTGAAGCACGTCGCACCGGAGCTATATTAACTGCTGAGGAGCACAATATTATAGGCGGGCTGGGTAGTGCAGTCTGTGAAGTCGTGGCAGCTAATTATCCGATACCGGTATTACGGATGGGCATTGAGGATGTTTTCGGACAGTCGGGTTCTCCGGAGGAATTAATGCGACATTATGGCCTGACGGTTGAGGGCATTGTTCAGAAAACCCAGCTTTTGCTGAAAATAAAGGGACGATAAAAAGGAATTTCAGCTCTTTTTGTAGAACCACCAGAGATGGTGGTTTTTTTTATTTTGGAGGTATGATTCGATGTTGGTTCAATTCTACAATGTCTCCAAGAAATATGATAATGGTGTAATCGCATTAAATGATGTTTCTTTGAAAATAGATCGGGGAGAATTTCTATTTTTAATGGGTCAGAGCGGGGCCGGCAAATCTACCCTGGTTAAGTTATTGTTCCGGGAAGAGCTGCCCACAAGAGGACAGATTTTTGTAGCTTCACGAAGTATTGTTCGTATGAGGCGTTCTGATATACCCAAACTGAGACGCAATATAGGAGTTATTTTCCAGGATTTTAAACTTTTGGAGACAAAAACCGTTAAAGAAAATATTGCTTTTGCCATGCAGGTGGTAGGAGCCAGTAAAAGGGATATGCAGGCGAGAATTCCCGAAATAATCAAAATGGTAGGTTTGCATGGACGGGAGGATTCTTTTCCTGCCCAATTATCCGGAGGGGAGCAACAAAGGGTCGGGATTGCCCGGGCTCTGGCCAATCGTCCACTGGTTTTAATTGCTGATGAACCTACCGGTAATCTGGACCTGGAGACTGCTCAGGAAATTATGGAATTGCTCTACGATATTAACCGACTGGGTACTACGGTAATTATGGCTACTCATGCGCGGGAGTTGGTCAAAGCAGCCAATAAGCGAGTGATTACACTGGATAAAGGCAAGGTGGTATCTGATACGCCCAGTGGGGAGTGTCTGTTATGAAGCCTGCCAATGCCATTTATTTTATTCGTGAAGCAGCGCAGTCACTATCCCGTAACCGGGTGCTGAGCTTGGCCACTATAACTACCGTAGCAGTTTCTATTCTAATACTGGGAATTGCCCTGTTGATGACCGTAAATACCGGTAACATAATGAATCGCCTGGAGTCGGATGTTCAGGTTATTGCTTTCCTGGATAAAAATCTGACCAGCGGCGAAATAAGTGCGGTAAGACATAGTATTGAAAAGATTGATGGAGTTAAATCGGTAAAATTTGTTTCCCGGGATGAAGCGCTAAAGAAGTTACAGGAAAGCTACAGCAAGGATTACGATTTGAAAGCCACCATCGGCAAGAATCCATTGCCCAACACTTTTGATGTTAAAGCTAAAGATCCTCATCAGGTGGCCATTATTGCCGCCAAAATCAATAGAATCAATGGAGTTTACAAAGTTAATTATGGACAAGGCGTAGTAGAGAGGCTGTTTCAAGTTACCCGCTGGGTAAGAATTGTAAGTATTGGTTTTATCGTGCTACTGGCGGCGGGAGCAGTTTTCCTGATTGCAACTACCATCCGGCTGGCAATTTTCGCCCGGCGTAAAGAAATTTATCTGATGAAATTGATTGGTGCTACTGACTGGTTTGTGCGCTGGCCGTTTTTTATTGAAGGGATGTTCATGGGCATAAGCGGCAGCCTCATAGCAGTGCTATTGCTGGCCTTGGGATATAATTCGCTGGTGTCACGAATAGGAACCGTTTTCTTTATGCCGCTGGTTTCTGATCCGCATTTGCTGTCGCAGTTGTATTTGTCCTTAATCGGAATTGGAGCATTGTTGGGAATGATAGGGACTTATATTTCAATTAACCGCTTTTTAAAAGTCTAAGAAAAAAGATCAACGACATATGGTTAAGGGAGTAAATAAAGATTAACTTCAAATCCCCAAATAAATTCGACCGAATGCTCGTAGAGGAGGGTGATTAGCAGTGAATAAGCACAGTAAGCTGTTAGCTTTATTAGTTGTTTTGATATTTATAATGGGAGCTATCCTGCCGGTATATGCTGATGAATTGGAAGAGCATCAGCGTCAGTTGCAGGAGGTAGGTAAGGATATTTCACAAACCCGCAGTAAAATTGACAGGGTGAAAAAACAGGAACGCAGTATAATGGGCGAGATTCTGACTCTGGAAAAGAGTATTGTGGCTAATGAAATGCAGCTGGAGTCAACGGTTGACCGCATAGCTTATCTGGAAGAAAATATCACTAAATTGGAAGAAGATATTGAAGATGCGCAGAACGAACTGGAGGATAAAACCAACCTATTATCAGATAGATTAGTAGCGCTTTATGAACAGGGTGACATTTCTTATCTGGAAGTTTTATTATCGGCAACTGATATCAAGGACTTTTTAACCCGTTATGATATGGTAAACGCCATTGTTGAACAGGATGTTGATTTAATTGAAACTATTGAAAAACAAAAACATGATCTGGAAACCAAAAAAAGTGACCTGTCAGTTAAACAGAATGAATTAAAACAGAGTTATAGCGACCAAATATCTATTAAAGAAACTCTGGATGTACAAAAGAGTCAGAAAAAAGATCTGCTCAGTAATGTACAGCAGGAGAAAAATGCTTATTTAAGGGCATTGGAAGAACTGGAACAGACATCCCGCGAACTGGAAGTTATGATTAGACGCATGCAAGGGGGGAGTACCACCCAGCTGGGAACTGGTACCTATACCTGGCCGGCCCCCGGATATTCAAGTATTACCTCTGCTTATGGCATGCGCTACCATCCAATATTGAAAGTGCGGAAAATGCATACCGGCGTTGATATAGGTGCTCCGGGAGGAGCCAGTGTAGTAGCAGCTGACGGCGGTAAAGTTATTCATTGCGGTTTGATGGGAGGCTACGGACAGGTGATAGTAGTGGACCATGGCAATGGCATATCGACCTTATATGCTCATTTATCCGCTTATGCGGTTAGCAATGGCACCTCAGTTACCAAAGGACAGACTATCGGGCGGGTAGGCAGCACCGGCTGGAGCACCGGCCCGCATCTGCATTTCGAAGTCCGTATCAACGGCAGCTACACCGACCCCATGCCCTACATAAGATAAGCTGACACGGGGACGGTCCGAGACCACTGAAAAAGTCCTTTTTTACGTGTCATTCTGAGCGCTAGCGAAGAATCTCATTGCCTTAATCCCAATATCACGGCCTTTAAAAGAGATCCTTCGTCGCCTGCAGCTCCTCAGGCTGACATTAAGCTGACATTAAGCTGACATGGGGATGGTCCGAGACCGCTGAAAAAGTCCTCTTTTGCGTGTCATTCTGAACGATAGTGAAGAATCTCATTGCCTTAATCCCAATATTACGGCCTTAAAAGAGATCCTTCGTCGCCTGCAGCTCCTCAGGATGACATTAAGCTGACATGGGGACGGTCCGAGACCGCTGAAAAAGTCCTCTTTTGCGTGTCATTCTGAACGATAGTGAAGAATCTCATTGCCTTAATCCCAATATCACGGCCTTTAAAAGAGATCCTTCGTCGCCTGCAGCTCCTCAGGATGACATTAAGCTGACATGGGGATGGTCCGAGACCGCTGAAAAAGTCCTCTTTTGCGTGTCATTCTGAACGATAGTGAAGAATCTCGTTGGCTTAATCCCAATATTACGGCTTTAAAAGAGATCCTTCGTCGCCTGCAGCTCCTCAGGCTGACATTAAGCTGACATGGGGACGGTCCGAGACCACTGAAAAAGTCGTGAAATTGTTAATCCAGGGCTTTACACCAATAAAAGGCGTTCTCTGGAAAGCCGTAATAATGGCAATCTCTGATAGTAGACTTTTTCCTTATAGACGAAAATGACATCCAAAGGGTACTTTTTCAGCAGTCTCGGACGGTCCTATTGTCAGCTTTTAACTTTTCAACTTGGAATTGTATTACAGTTGCCGGTGGGATAACATAATAGTTATGCATTATTAATATAATAAGATTATTGGTGGTGAAATATTGAGAGATAAAAAATGGTTTAAAGGGCTTACCATATTCTTTGCACTGGTTGGGCTATTTACATTTGGGGGAGTATTATTCTTTTTAATTACCAATGTTTCAGGTATTGGCACCCTTCTCAGTGTTCTGGGACTTTTAAAAACACAGTCGCTTTATGAAGTTAATACTCAAGGGATTATTGGTGGGGCAACTGCAGGTGTTGTAGAATCTCTGGATGATCCTTATTCCAGGTATTTGGACCGGGATTCCTGGGAGGAGTTAAAAGTTCAGTTGGAGGCCCAATTTGGCGGCATCGGAGTCCATATACTTCAGGATGAAGCCGGCCGGTTAGAAATTATATCACCGATTAAAGGGACTCCTGCCTTTAAAGCAGGTGTTAAACATGGGGATATTGTTACGCGCTTGAATGGTGAGAGCGCTATGGGGATGACCCAGGATGAAGCGGTACATTTGATGCGGGGTGAACCGGGAACCCAATTACTGTTAACCGTTTATCGGGAGTCAGATGGCAAGGAACATGAGTTCAAAATTATCCGTGAAATTATCAATGTGCCTTCGGTTGAAGAAGAGGTAATCGAGAGTGTACCTGAAATAGGCTATATTAAACTTAACCAGTTTCATAGCCGTTCAGCTGAGGAAATGGCGACTAGTCTTGAACGGTTATTGAATGAGAAACATATTCAGGGACTTATTTTGGATTTGCGCAATAATGGCGGAGGAGAATTTGAGGTTTCGATTGCTATTGCCAGCATTTTTCTGGATGGTGAGGAAGTCGTCAGTGTAGTAGATGCCGAAAAGAATGAAACGGTACACCGGGCCTCAAAAGGTTCGATTGATATTCCTCTGGTAGTTCTCGTAAATGGAAACAGTGCCAGTGCCTCAGAGATTCTGGCTGGAGCTTTACGCGATAATGGCCGGGCAATACTGGTAGGCCAAAAGACTTATGGCAAAGGTTTGGTGCAGACCATTTATCCACTGCGCGATGGCGGTGCACTGAAGTTAACTACGCAGAAGTATTTTACACCTGATGGCACCGATATTAACGAAATTGGTATTACACCCGAATATGTGGTGGAAAATGATCCGGACAGCGATGAGGATTTACAGCTGCAAAAGGCAATCAGCCTGATGAAAGCGGAGATATTTTAAAAAGGCATGGGAAAAAGGCATGGGGACGGTTCTTTTGCCTGTTCCTCTTTGCCCTTATTTTTCACCAGGTTCTAAAAACTCTAAATTATTTATTTGGAAGCAATGATGGTGTTAAGGATTTCTTTTCTTTTCGTGTCCAGGCCGCTAAAGTCCATGTGGGCGGATAATATGTGTTTGCTTTGGCGTGTTACCCGATAGGCATCTTCCAAATCAGTCTGGGCTTTCCACATCAGACTTTCAAACTGGCGCCGCAATTCTTTATCCGTTTCTTTGTTCTCCAGTTCCCTATAATTTAAATAGCTGTCCAGGTCTATTAGTTTGTCGCCGGGCCTGGTCCGAATATTTATATTGCCAATATCAATTAATGCGGTTTGCAGATTAGGAATTATAACCATGATTATATTAGCCGGTATTAAGCCGCAATGGTAATATTGCAGCCAATATCCCCGGGATTTTGCCCGGGCGGCCAGGTCCTGAATCAAGATTGATTTACCATAATCATCGGTTCCTTTAAAAAGATATCTTTTGCTGCATCCCGCACTTAGTTCTTCAGTATAGTTTATTATTCCATCTGCCGTTACTGAACTGCCAAAATAGTGTTTATCCCCCGGTTGCTGAAGAATTTCTCTCTCCAGATTTTGCTTGAATTCCTCCCACCCGTTTTGGTCGGAGTATTGGGAAGTCTGCTGCTTTAAACCTGCTTTTAATTCGGCCAGCCGGTTTAAACAAGTATAGGCTTGTTGCCGGAAGTTATAAGCCTGATTGTTCAGGGCATCTATTTCCGTATTATTTTCCCTTAGAGTTTCCTCATCCAGGTAGTTTTCCATATATATAATTTCCCCAGCATCTGTATTTGAGAAATCCATGGGGGAGTGATTACCGTTTATTACGCCTGCATTTAGTTGGGGGATAAAGATTCCTTCCGGATTAAGCGGCTCCAGCGATGAAACCCAGAATTCCACCTCATATCCGCGCTCCAGCAATTCTTCACCTAATAGGCGTATAAAAGTGGATTTACCGGAACCTGCCAGGCCTTGGAGAATATAAACTTTGGACAGACCATTTACCAGTTCGGGTATGAAGGTATAGAACCCCTGACTGGAGTTACTGCTGGCAAAAACATATCTGGCTTTTCCTTTCACCTCGGTTTCCTCCTCGCACCAGTTTCTATAACATATTCAAAGTAGATACTAAAGGTGAACAGATCAGGTAAGGAGTGAGGAACAGGCATGGGGACGGTTCTTTTGCCTGTTTCCTCTTGCCTTAATATTTCTGTCAGGTCAAGTCAGATAAAGTCAAAAAAGTCAGGTTCTAAAAATATTTAATCTCCCTCTATAGAAAATTAAAATCACTATAAACAACAGAAATCCATATTAATTAAAATAAAAAATCTGTGTTAATCCTTATAAAATCTGTGTTATCTGTGTCTATTTAAAATCAGCGGTAATCCGCGTAATCAGCGTCTATTAATCGAAATTGGATTGGTTTTCAGGCATGGGGACGGTTCGAGACCGCTGAAAAAGTACCATAAATGTCATCCTGAGGAGCTGCAGGCGACGAAGGATCTCTTTTAAAGACCGTAATATTGGGATTAGGCCAAAGAGATTCTTCGCTAGCGCTCAGAATGACACGCAAAAGAGGACTTTTTCAGCGGTCTCGGACGGTTCTTTTGCCTGTTTCCTCTTGCCTTAATATTTCTGTCAGGTCAAGTCAGATAAAGTCAAAAAAGTCAGGTTCTAAAAATATTTAATCTCCCTCTATAGAAAATTAAAATCACTATAAACAACAGAAATCCATATTAATTAAAATAAAAAATCTGTGTTAATCCTTATAAAATCTGTGTTATCTGTGTCTATTTAAAATCAGCGGTAATCCGCGTAATCAGCGTCTATTAATCGAATTTGGATTGGTTTTTGCGTGATGATATGATTATAATAGAATCCTTAACAGGTATTTAATGAGATAAGGTGACTGATATGGGCGATTTTGTTTTGCATTCTGATTATGAGGAGCAGGGGGATCAGCCTCAGGCGATACAGGAGCTGGTCTGTAGTTTGAATCGGGGCAACCGGGAACAGACTTTGCTGGGAGTGACCGGTTCGGGTAAGACTTTTACGATGGCGCGAATTATTGCGGAGGTTCAGCGTCCCACTCTGGTAATGGCTCCCAACAAGACATTGGCCGGTCAGCTGTATTCAGAGTTTAAGCAGTTTTTTCCCGAAAACGCGGTAGAATATTTTATCAGCTATTATGATTATTATCAGCCGGAGGCTTATGTCCCGCAGACGGATACTTATATAGAAAAAGACTCATCTATTAATGATGAGATTGATAAGTTGCGCCATTCAGCTACTGCATCGCTGCTGCAACGGCGTGATGTGATAATTGTAGCCAGTGTTTCCTGTATTTATGGTTTGGGTGCACCAAAGGATTATTATGAAATGGCAGTTTCATTACGGCCGGGTACGGTTGCAGGCCGTGATGATGTGTTGCGCCAGCTGGTGGCTATTCACTATGAGCGTAACGAATACAGTTTCACCAGGGGTAATTTCCGTGTGCGTGGTGATGTAGTAGAAGTTTTTCCTGCATCCACAGGAGAAATGGCAATTCGGATTGAGTTTTTTGGTGATGAAGTGGAGCGGTTGGTGGAGTTTAATCCGCTGACCGGAGAGGTGTTGGGGCGCAGACTGCATGTTATGATTTTCCCGGCTTCCCATTTCGTAACTACCCGCGATAATATGCTGAAAGCTGCTGATCAGATTGAGCAGGAGCTGAGCGATCAGATTAAGTTTTTTAAACAGGAGGGTAAGTTGCTGGAGGCCCAGCGAATTGAGCAGCGCACCCGCTACGATCTGGAAATGATCAAGGAAATTGGATATTGCAAGGGAATTGAGAATTATTCCCGTTATATAACCGGGCGGGCGCCGGGGGAACCTCCTTATACGCTAATAGATTTTTTCCCGTCTGATTTCCTGTTGTTTATAGATGAGTCGCATATTGGATTACCGCAGATTCGCGGCATGTTCGCCGGTGACCAGGCGCGCAAGCAGAATCTGGTGGATTTTGGTTTCCGTTTGCCTTCGGCCCTGGACAACCGTCCACTGCGGTTTGATGAGTTTAATGAAAAGCTGAAGCAGGTTATTTTCGTCAGTGCTACTCCCGGAGATTATGAGATGGATAGAAGTCCTGTCGTAGCCGAACAAATTATTCGCCCTACCGGATTGGTTGACCCGATTGTAGAGGTAAGACCTACGGAGAATCAAATTGATGATTTGATGGAAGCTATCCGGGAGACGGTTGCCAAAGGTTATCGTGTGCTGGTAACTACCCTTACAAAGCGTATGGCAGAGGATTTATGTAATTATCTGCTGGATGCACATATGAAAGTAAGTTATATGCATTCGGATGTGGAGGCCCTGGACCGCCTGGAAATATTGAGGGAATTGCGCAGCGGGGTTTTTGATGTGTTGGTCGGAATTAATCTGCTGCGGGAAGGGCTGGATTTACCGGAGGTAGCTCTGGTAGCTATTCTTGATGCTGACAAGGAAGGGTTTTTGCGTTCTGAGCGTTCCTTGATTCAAACCATTGGACGGGCAGCCCGCAATGTTGATGGACGGGTTATCATGTATGCTGATCGGATTACGCCCTCCATGCAGGCGGCTATCGGGGAGACCAACCGGCGTCGGGATAAGCAGATAGCGCATAATGTAGAACACAATATTACTCCGGAGAGTATTAGAAAGGCAGTTTATGCTGCCATTGAGATTACCATAGCGGAGGAACCTGCCAGTTATGATGTTACTGACTTTCAGAAAATGCCGCGTGAGGAGCGTGAGCGCCTGGCAGGAGAAATTCAGGCAGAAATGCAACGAGCTGCTGAAAATCTGGAGTTTGAGCGAGCCGCTGAGCTGCGCGATATGATTCGTGAGCTGATGAGTCCTCCCCCTAAAAAGAGTCGTAAACGCCGTTAGTAGTTATTATGAGGAGCATAAATAGTGAAAGATAGAATATTTGTAAAGGGTGCCCGGGAACATAATTTAAAAAATATTGACCTGATTATACCCCGCGATAAACTGGTAGTTTTCACCGGGGTTTCCGGATCGGGAAAATCAAGTTTGGCTTTTGACACCATTTATAGTGAGGGACAGCGTCGTTATGTGGAATCGCTGTCAACTTATGCCCGTCAATTCCTGGGTCAGATGGATAAGCCGGATGTTGATTATATCGAGGGTCTGTCCCCTTCCATTTCCATTGACCAGAAGGCCGGTTCCAATAATCCCCGCTCGACGGTAGGTACAGTTACAGAAATCTATGATTATCTGCGCCTGTTGTTTGCCCGCGTGGGGAGCCCCCATTGTCCCCATTGTCATCAACCCATAAAGCGGCAGACCATTGACCAGATTGTGGATACGCTGCTGGACCTGGAACCAAATACGCGTATTAAGGTTCTGGCTCCGGTGTTACGAGGCCAGAAGGGAGAACACCGCAAGGTGCTGAGCAATCTGTTCAAGGACGGGTTTGTACGCGTAATGGTAGATGGATATGAATATACGGCTGAAGAAGAGATTAATCTGGATAAAAATAAGAAACATGATATAAGTGCAGTGGTAGACCGTCTGGTCATTAAGGAAGGGATTCGCAGCCGACTGGCCGAGTCTCTGGAGCTGGCTTTTGAAATGAGTGAAGGCACGGTCGGTATTATTCGGCTGTGTGAGGACGGCAGTGAGGAGCAGCTCATGTTTAATCGTGATTTTGCCTGCCCGGACTGTGGTTTCAGCCTGCCGGAATTAAGTCCGCGCATGTTTTCCTTCAATAGCCCATTTGGGGCTTGTCCGGAATGTGACGGGCTGGGTGAAAAACGGGAAATAGACCCGAATCTGGTCTTGAATATGGATAAGAGCCTCGAAGATGGTGCAATAATTCCCTGGTCTAATAATTTTCAGACCTTTTATCGGCAGATAATGATGGCTATGGCTGAGAAAAACAAGATTCCGATCGATAAGCCTTTGAAGGAATTGAGCAAAAAACAAATTCATACTATTTTATACGGGAATGGGGATGAACGGTTTAAACTTACTTATACCAACTCCTATGGAGAAACCAGCAGTTTCCGTTCCAGTTATGAGGGGATAGTTAATAACCTCAGCCGCCGTTATCAGGAAACCAAATCTGAGGCTTCCCGGGAAGAAATTGAACGCTATATGACTTCGGCCCTGTGCCCAAAATGTGAGGGCAGGCGTTTGCGGGAAGAAGTTCTGTGGGTGCTGGTAGGAGGTAAGTCCATTAATGATTTGACTTCGCTTTCGGTACGCGATACCCGGAAATTTTTTCAACAGTTGGACTTGAATGAGCGGGAAGCAGTTATTGCCCGTCAGGTTATAAAAGAAATCAGTGAACGCTTGAACTTTTTGATTGATGTGGGACTGGATTATCTGACCCTGGACCGGTCAGCCGGCAGTTTATCCGGCGGAGAGGCGCAGCGGATTCGTCTGGCTACCCAGGTAGGTTCCAGTCTGGTCGGGGTTTTGTATGTGCTGGATGAACCCAGTATTGGTTTGCACCCGCGTGATAATGACCGTTTGCTGGCCACGCTTAAACGCCTGCGGGACCTGGGCAATACCGTAATTGTGGTGGAACATGATGAAGATACTATTCGCAGTGCTGATCATGTTGTAGATATCGGACCCCGGGCCGGAGTACACGGGGGGAAGATTGTTGCTCAGGGAACGGTTGATGAAATTTTAAAGAGTAAGGATTCATTGACCGGTCAGTATCTTTCCGGTAAAAAGGATATTTTAATTCCGGAAAGGCGACGCGAGGGCAACGGCCTGAATTTGATTATTGAAAAGGCCAGTCAGCATAATCTGAAGTTGATAGATGTTGAAATCCCTTTGGGCAAAATGGTGGTAATAACTGGAGTGTCAGGTTCCGGTAAAAGCACTTTGGTAGAGGATATAATTTATCCGGCTTTAATGAAAAAGCTGCATGGCGGGCGTCATCGTGCCGGTAAACATACCGGAATAAAAGGCATCGAAGCGATTGACAAGGTTGTAAATATAGATCAATCGCCAATCGGTCGGACGCCCCGTTCCAACCCGGCCACCTACACCGGAGCTTTTGACGGTATTCGGGAGATGTTTTCCGAAACGGCCGAGTCCCGTATCAGAGGGTACAAACCGGGGAGATTCAGTTTCAATGTGCGGGGAGGACGCTGTGAAGCCTGTTCAGGTGATGGGATAATAAAAATTGAGATGCATTTCCTTCCCGATGTGTATATTCCCTGTGAAGTTTGTAAAGGAAAACGCTATAACCGTGAGACTCTGGAAGTTAAATACAAGGGTAAAACTATTGCTGATGTTTTAGCCATGACAGTAGATGAAGCCGTAGAGTTCTTCGAGAATATTCCTAAAATATACCGCCGGCTAAAGGTACTGCAGGATGTAGGTCTGGGATATATTCAATTGGGTCAGCCGGCTCCCACTTTATCGGGTGGCGAGGCGCAGCGTGTAAAGCTGGCTACTGAACTTTCCCGCCGCTCCACTGGCAAAACTTTGTATATACTGGATGAACCTACTACCGGTCTGCATAAAGAGGATGTCAGACATCTGCTCACAGTTTTAAACCGACTGGCAGATAATGGAAATACGGTGCTTGTTATTGAGCATAACCTGGATATTATCAAGTCGGCTGATCATATAATTGATTTGGGGCCTGAAGGTGGAGAACAGGGCGGAGAAATAATTGTCACCGGTACGCCTGAACAGGTAGCAGTTTGCGAGCATTCATATACAGGCAGATATTTGCGTGAGGTGCTAAGGAGCAGATAATGGACAGCAAATCTGAAGCTGGTTTGAAAGAGCGTCTAAAAAATGTACCGCTAAAACCGGGGGTTTATTTATTTAAAGATGCGGCGGGAGTCATAATTTATGCAGGTAAGGCTAAAGCCTTGCGTAGTCGCATGCGCTCATATTTTCAGGCGCCGGAGCGGCTGCATCCCAAGGTTCGGGCAATGATGAACCGGGTGGATAGTTTCGATTTCATAGTAACTGATACTGAGGTTGAAGCCTTGATATTGGAAAATAATCTTATCAAGGCTAATCAGCCCCGCTATAATATAGACCTGCGTGATGATAAAACCTACCCCTGGCTGAAAGTCACAGTTGCGGAACCTTTTCCGCGTATTCTAATTACGCGGGAGAAAAAGGACGGGGTGTCCATGTATTTTGGCCCCTATACGGATGTAACCTCTTTGCGGGAAACGGTGCGTCTGCTGACTTCTATTTTTCCACTGCGTACCTGTAAAAGTTTTAAAACCGGACAGCGGGCCTGCCTGAATTATGATTTGCATCGCTGTCTGGCACCCTGTAAAGGCGAGGTCTCCGCTGATGAGTATCGGCTGATGGTGGATAAGATAATTGCTTTTTTACAGGGTGATAACCGGGCTATTCTGAAACAGAAGGAAGCGGAGATGAAACAGGCGGCCACTGAGTTGGAATTTGAAAAGGCCGCCCGCCTGAGGGATCAGATAACCGCTATTAATAAATTGGCCGAAAGCCAGAAGGTAGAACTGACCAGACCGCTTAATCCGGACATGGTTGGTTTGCTGTCGGGTGAAAAGGAAAGTCTGGCTCTGGTATTTAAAATCCGTAGCGGGCGAATCATAGCCAAAGATACTTTTTGGCTGAATCGGGTGTTTGAGGAAGATGAAGGGGAGATAGCCGGGTTTTTCCTGCGTCGGTATTATGCGCATAATAACGATATTCCCGGCGAGATTATCATCAATGTTGCCCCGGCTGATCAGGATTTGATAAAAGAGTGGCTAAAAATAGAAACCGGGCGCAGCGTAGCCATTAAAGTGCCCCAACGGGGGGAACGCAGAAAACTGCTGGATATGATGATGGAAAATGTTCGTTTGTTCTGGGAGGAGAAACATGACCAGGATGCGCGTACCCGCGAGTTATTAGTGCATTTGGGCCGGGTGCTGGATCTGGAAATATTGCCGCAGCGTATAGAGTGTTACGATGTTTCCCATCTGGGCGGTGACGAAACCGTGGCCGCCATGGTAGTATTTTGTGATGGCCAGCCTTATAATGCCGGCTATCGTCGTTTTAAAATGAAGCTGGACCGTAATGATGATTATGATTCCCTGCGCGAGACGCTGCGCCGCCGGTTTACCCAGGCGCGGGCGGGCAATCCTGCCTTTTTGCCGGAACCGGATTTGATTCTTATTGACGGGGGTTTGGGGCAGGTTAATGCGGCTAAAGGAGTTCTGGATGAAATGGGTGTGGATATTGCCCTGTTCAGCCTGGCCGAAAAGAACGAAGAAATTTTTTGTCCCGGAGTAAGTCAGCCTTTGGTACTGGAACGCCGCGACGAAGCCTTGAAGCTGTTGCAGCGTATTCGTGATGAGGCCCACCGGTTTGCCATTGAGTATAATCGTCAGCGCCGCTCGAAAAAAATGACAGTATCAGCTTTGGATAATATTGAAGGTATCGGCCCGGGACGGCGCAAGAATCTGCTCCGACATTTTGGCTCGGCAGCCAGGATAGGGGAGGCATCTGTCGAAGAATTGGCGGAAGTCTCCGGCATGAATCGTGCAGTTGCGCAAAAGGTATATGAATATTTTCACGCCTCCGGGGGATTTCCCGGGAAATAAATCGAAAAGGAGAAAAAATCATGCTAAAATACAAGCAAACGGATAGGAGATGGGGTTTTTAATTTTTCTGGAATCTGACTATAACTGTCAGGATGAACGGTTATGATGACAAAGTTTTGCGTGGCAGATAAGTTTTAAGTATTTGAACCTGACTTTACCTGAATATTTCTGACTCGACCTGACGGTTTTTATTTAAGGTTAAATCAAAGTTATACTTATTATTTTTTAGCATTATTTTTGATGGTTATTATTATAAATAATTTCATAAACATGTCACTCTGAATGTTAGTGAAGAGTCTGAAAAGCTAAATGAAATTTTTAATTATCTGGTGGCATGACTTATATTTGATACATTTAGAGTCAGGTAAAGTCAGGTTCAGAAAATATTAACAAGCCATAGATTCATATATGTCGGTGGAAATCGTGTCAATTAGGAGAGGAGGAGTTTACTATGCAGGGTTGGTTAATTAGATGGGGGTTAAATATTCTGGCGATTGTTTTGACGGCAGCTTTATTGCCGGGTTTCAAGCTAACGGTCTGGGCAGCCATAGTGGGTTCCATATTCCTGGGAATTATTAATGCAGTTATACGACCATTGCTGATTATACTTACGCTGCCGCTGAATCTGGTGACGCTGGGCTTATTTACTTTTGTAATCAACGGGTTTATGTTATGGATTACCTCAGTAACTATTCGCGGTTTCCAGATTGATAACTTTGGCTGGGCCATACTTAGTGCGTTGGTATTAAGTATTATGAGTTTCCTGATCAGTTTCTTTATTGAAGATAAACTGGTCCGCCTGCGCTAAATCGGACAAATTTTACTGCATACAGGTATAAACATACTGATTGTAATGCATAAAATTTTTGCCGTCAGGAATACTCATGAGAAATACCAGATTAGAGATTTATTATTATCCCAACTACTGACAGCCGGGCAAATGCCCGGCTGCTTGACTAATTTGCACTGGAGGAACAAATTTGTGCAGATAAAAATGGTAGCTATTGATTTGGATGATACTTTACTGACCGGCGACCTTAAAATATCCCCTCACTGTATACAGATGATAAGGCAGGCCCAGGAATTGGGGGTTATGGTTACTCTGGCTACCGGGCGTATGTATCGTTCTGCTTTACCTTATGCCAGGCAAATTGGCACCGATATACCGCTGATTACTTATCAGGGGGCTTTGGTAAAGAGCTCGGATTCGGAAACGGTATCCTATTTTAAGCCGGTTCCGGAGCAGGAAGCCCGCGAGGTTATGCAGTATTTTAAACAACAGCAGGTTCATTTTCATACTTACATTGATGATCAATTATGCCTGGAGAAATTAACTGATGAAGGTCAGGCATATATGGATCTGGCCGGAGTTGAACCGCACATCATGGGTGATCTGGTTGAAGCTATTGAAGGGAAGCAACCGATGAAGATACTGGCGGTCTCACATAATGAGAGTCTGATACTGGATATGGAAAATGAGCTGAAGACCCGATTTGCCGGTAAACTTAATATAACCCGTTCCAAGCCATATTATCTGGAAGCTATGCACAATCAGGCCAATAAAGCTGATGCGCTGCAGGTTCTGGCTGCTAATTCCGGCTTTAAACGCGAAGAAGTCATGGCGGTGGGCGATAGTTATAATGACTTGGATATGCTCACCTGGGCAGGGATTGGCGTGGCTATGGGTAACTCACAGGATGTAGTCAGGCAAGTGGCTGATTATGTTACTCTCAGCAACGAAGAAGAGGGAGTGGCCGAAGCTTTGAGAAGGTGGGTAATTGAGCCGCGTAAACATTAGTTAAGCTAATGGCATATATTGGGAAATGGGTGGCCTTGCAATCGCCATCCAATAATTACCAGCAAAAGTTTACCGGGTAAAATGCTTGATTATAGCTGTTCGTCTACTAATAGAAGGAATAAGGTAAGGGCAAGATAATCCTGAGAGTTTTTTGAACCTGACTTTTTCTGACTGTGTCCGATTTGACCTGACAGGTTTGATTTAAGGTTAAATCAAGTTATAATTATTATTTTTTTGTTACATGTTGATGCTTTTTCTATTTGGGAGTTTCCTTTATATGTCACTCTGAGCGTAGCGAAGAGTCTCGGTGTTGTAATAAGTATTTGGCTGGTTATGATATTCGGCTAAAACATATATTTCTGTAAAGTGGGGGTAGCAATATGAGCCCGGTGGTGATAGCAATTGATTTGGGTGCTACCAAGACTCTGGCAGGTGTGGGCAGGCCATCAGGCGATTTGCTGGCCCGGGTACAGTTTCCTACCCCAATTCAGGGTAGTCCTGAAGCAGCCGTAGATGAGATGGTATCAAAAATCAGGCAACTGCTGGCGGAGAATAATATAGCTGACGACCAGGTAATCGGAGTAGCGGCAGGAGCGCCAGGGCCGATATCTTATCCGCAGGGCATTATTTATGATTCACCCAATTTAGGGTGGCAGAAATTTGCTTTGCGCCGGGAATTGGAGCAGCGTTTGGGATGGCCGGCAGTAGTTGAACATGATGTGGCCATGGCGGCGTTGGGTGAGTACCATTTCGGACAAAATAAACGCTATCCCAATCTGCTGTATGTAACTTTGAGTACCGGTGTAGGTGCCGGTATTATTGTAAATGGAGAGCTTTATCGGGGCAGCATTGGCGGTGCCGGAGAAATAGGTCACATGGTAATTGATCCCCGGGGCAGGCTGTGCAACTGTGGGCGAAGAGGATGCACAGAAACTATTATTTCAGGAACGGCTCTGGCCATACAGGCCCGTGAATTAGTGGAGCAGGGACGGGGAGTTTACCTGCAATCCCTGGTCAAAGATGGGGTGATTACAGCAAAAGAGGTAGCCATAGCTGCGCGTCAGGGAGATAATGATGCCTGTCAGCTGGTGGCAAAGTTTCGAGAGAATTTGCAATTAACCCTGGCCAATCTGGTGCATATTTTTAATCCGGATATTATAGTATTGGGTGGTGGGGTTGTGCAGGGAATGAGAGAATTGATTTTTGAGGGTATTGAGGAGGAAGTCAGAGCCCAGGTTTTTCCGATGCATCGCCCGGGAGTAAAAATAGAAATTACCCGGCTGGGCGGAGACATTGTGTTATACGGATGTCTGGCTGCCGGGGAATATAGGATTTGATTAGTTGGAAAATAGATTTTTTGACACAGAAGGATGCAGAACCTTTGGGCGCGAATTAACGCTGATAATAATTAAGAAAAAGAATCAGTATAAATCATAATAATCTTAAGTAACAGCGTCAGAAAAAATATTAGAAAATCAAATTAATCAATCTAATTTTCATTCCTGGTTGTATCTCGCACGGGTTTCTGCACTGTTACATCAATTCCTGAATATTTATTTATCTAAGCCGGGTTTGTGAAGTAGAATTAAAGTTTTAAAAATATTTTGAACCGGAGGTAGTTTAAATTGAACGATATGTCAGCGGATACCATGTTAGGTTATTTGTACGGGTTACCGGAACAGTTTGCTTCCAGTCTGGAAATGAAATTTGATTTCGTGGATCGCTATCGTAAGAATTACAGCAATATTGTAGTTTCCGGTCTGGGCGGCTCAGCCATCGGGGGAGATATTCTGCGTACTATGGCTCTGGAACAATGCACCGTTCCAGTAATAGTGAACCGTGATTATACTATTCCTCATTTTGTAAACCGCAATACGCTGTTTATTGCTATCAGCTATTCCGGTAATACCGAGGAGACTATAAGTGCCTACAGTCAGGCCCAAGGCCAGGGGGCGGAAATAGTTTGTCTCACCAGCGGAGGAAAGCTGCAGGAAATGGCAGTGCGGGACGGGTTTTCAGTTATTAAAGTGCCGGGTGATTTGGTTCCCCGCGCAGCAACCGGTTTGCTACTGGCCCCGTTGGTCATGTTTCTGGAGGATATCGGCATATTTTTTGCCGGACGAAAAGCTTTACAGGAGACTGTAACTGTATTACAGCAACAGCGGCAGATGTTGCAGCCGGAAAGCTCCATACCCGAAAATCAGGCAAAAGATATTGCCCTCAAGTTAAAAGGAGCCATCCCGATTATCTGGGGAGTATCAGGTTTTTCTGAAGCGGCTGCGCTGCGCTGGAAAGCTCAGATTAATGAAAATAGCAAATGCCCTGCCTATTATAATGTTTTCCCGGAATTAAACCATAATGAAATAGTTGGCTTTGAAATACCGGAGGAGATTCTGAACAAGCTGGTAATTGTTTTGCTGCGCGATGGTAACGACCATCCGCAGGTAAAAAAACGCATGGACATTACCTGTTCAATTATTAAGGAAAAGGTAAAAGATATTATTGAAGTTCACAGTCAGGGGGAATCTCTGCTGGCCCGTTTCTACAGCCTTACTTACCCCGGAGACTACGCCAGTACCTATCTGGCCATGGAATATGGCATTAACCCCACCCCGGTAAAAGTAATTGACTACCTGAAAAAACAACTGGCGTTATAGTGTAATTGAAGGATTTCCGAGATCACTGAAAAAGTATCATAAATGTCATCCTGAGGAGCTGCAGGCGACGAAGGCTCTCTTTTGGAATATTGGGCCGTTATAGAGTCGGTATTGTAAAAAGTGCCCTCATCGTGTCAATCTAAGCGACAGCAAAGCAAACCGATAATCGGGAGGATTTTATACTGATTGGGCAAGCTATGAGTAATATTGTCCAGTCAGGAGGAATGGAATAAATGCTGTTTTACGGGGATTATCATACCCATTCGCGGAATAGCGATGGCCGTCAGAGTGCAAGGGAGATAGTGGAGGCGGCCAGAGCCCGCGGGTTGTCGGAGATTGCAATTACTGATCATGGCCCGTTGGCGGCAGTTATCGGGGTCAAATCTGCTGAGCAGTATTTGCACATGCGGGAGGAGATTGAGGGGTTAAAAGTTTTATATCCGGATATAAATATATTTCTGGGAGCCGAGGCCAACATTCGTGATTTGCACGGCACTCTGGATATACCGGATAATATATTGCAGCAGCTGGATGTAGTGATTGCCGGTTTGCATCCTTATACCCTGCCAACTTCCTTTCAGGATGGGCGGGATATTTTTTTGCAGAATTCTCTGCGCCATTTGGGCAGCAAGCAGCGTCAGATGGCGATAGATGCCAATACCAGGGCCATAGTGCAGGCAATTGCCCGTCATCCGGAACTGGATATAATTTCTCACCCCGGCTTGTTTTTTGAAGTTAATATTGAGGAAGTAGCCGGTGCCTGTATTAAACATCAGGTTTTATTTGAGATAAATTGTGGACATGAACACCCGAAAATTTCTGATATAATGAAGGCACAGAGATTGGGAGTGACTTTCATTATTAACAGTGACTCTCATTTCCAATCCACTGTAGGTGATTTACAGTATGGCAGCAGTATAGTACAAAAATTGGACATAGACGAAAGGCTGGTCGTAAACCGAAAAGGCGGAGGGGGATGGTCTCATTGGGCAAAGAAATCCAGTCTGTGCATATTCTAATAATTACCGGACTGTCTGGTGCCGGTAAAACCCAGGTGATAAATCATCTGGAGGATATGGGCTATTATTGTGTTGATAATCTTCCCCCGGTACTGCTGAGCAAGTTTGTGGAGCTTACTTTACAGGTGGAAGGCAAATTGGATAAAGTAGCTCTGGTTATTGATGTACGCGGTGGCGAGTTTTTCCTGGATTTTGCCGCAGCATTGAATGGGATGCGGGATGCCGGGGTTCCGCTGGAAATAATGTTTCTGGAAGCCTCGGATGAAGTACTGGTCAGACGATTTAAGGAGTCGCGCCGTCGACATCCTCTCAGTGAAAATCAAAGCCTGATGGAAGCAATTAAATTGGAGCGGGAGATGCTGGAAGAGTTGCGCGGCCGGGCCAATGTTATTATTGATACTTCCAATCTGGATTTGCGAACTTTGAAGGAAAAACTGCAGCAATTATACAGTCAGCGTGAAACTGCCGGCATGGATATCAGTGTGGTTTCCTTTGGTTACAAGGCCGGGATGCCCATGGATGCGGATATTGTTGTTGATGTAAGATTTTTGACCAATCCGTTCTATGATCCGGTTATGCGGTCTATGACCGGAGAGGACTCGGATGTTATAAAGTATGTACTGGATTCGCCGATTACGAAATCATTTAACCGCCGTTTTACCGGGTTGTTAAAATTTCTGATTCCACATTATATAAAAGAAGGCAAGACAAATCTTACTATAGCTATCGGTTGTACCGGCGGTCAGCATCGCTCAGTGGTTTTGACTGATTATACCGGCCAACAGCTGAAGAAGATGGGATATAAAGTAGTTGTAAGACATAGAGATGTTTCAAAGTATAAAATGGAGGATTAAATGGAAAAAGCATCTGAACCCAGGATAGTAGTAATTGGTGGGGGAACCGGTTTATCAGTGCTGCTGAAGGGATTAAAGGAGTATACTTCGCAGTTGACAGCCGTGGTTACGGTTAGTGACGATGGAGGCAGCTCGGGCAGGCTCCGGGCCCAATTAGGTGTTCTTCCTCCCGGAGATATTCGCTCCTGTCTGGTGGCTCTGGCGGAGACTGAAAATCTGATGGATAGAGTCTTTCAACATCGCTTTCTGGAAGGAGACGGTCTTAAAGGACACAGCCTGGGGAATTTATTGCTGGTGGCCATGACAGAGATTACCGGAGATTTTGAATCAGCCATTGAAGAAGTCAGCAAGGTTTTAAAAGTCAGGGGCAAAGTGGTACCGGCTACGCTGGAACAGGTAGTTCTGGCTGCGTCAATGCTCGATGGCAAGACCATTTATGGTGAGACGGCTATCAGAGAATATCCGGCTGCCATAGAACGGCTGTATCTGATGCCGGATAATTGTCAGCCGGTTCCAGCTTCATTGCATGCTATAGCTGAAGCTGACGCCATTGTGGTTGGGCCGGGCAGTTTATACAGCAGCATCATTCCCAATTTGCTGGTAAATGGATTAACAGATGCCATCAAGGCTTCGGCGGCAGCTACTTTTTATATCAGCAACATAATGACTGAGCAGGGGGAAACTGACGGGTTTACAGCAGCGGATCATTTAAGGGTGATTGCTGACCACATAGGAGCAGACCTTTTTGATTACATGGTAGTTAATTCCGGGAAAATTGATATGCCGCGCCTGGAGCGTTATCTGGCCGAAAAAGCTAAACCGGTATCCCCGGTTTATGAATCAACTCTTGACGGCAAGGTTAAAATCATTGCCGCTGACCTGGTATCCGATGATGAAGTGGCCTGGCATCATCCTGATAAATTGGCCCGGGTAATAATAGATACTATAAATAAACCGGATTAGGTACAGGGGAAGGTATTATGAGTTTTTCTACTGATGTACGCGCTGAGCTGGCGCGTATCACGCCTGCCAAACCATGTTGTCGCCGGGCTGAATTGGCGGCCTTATTACTATTAAATGGCTCATTAATCAGAGCAGAAGAAACTATTTTGCAAGTTGAGCTGGATAACGCAGCTACAGCGCGCAAAGTATTTTTATTAATAAAAGAAGAGTTGGGTTTACAGCCGGCAGTTAGTATGCAGCAGCGTAAGCGCTTTCGTAAAACCAGAGTATATCTGGTAAAAGCCGTAATTATGCCCGGACAGGAAAATATATTATCAAATTTGGAACTAACTGAGGAAAATGGTTTGATAAAGCGTCAGGCTCGCTGGAGATTGCTGACCAGAACCTGCTGCAAACGAGCTTTTCTAAGGGGGGTATTTCTGAGCCGCGGGTCTATAAATCGTCCGGAAGGGGAATACCATTTGGAACTCATCCTTCCTGAACCGGATATAGCGTCAGAAATGATGAAAATAATGAGCAAGCTGGATTTGGAAGCCAGACAGGTAGAGCGTAAAAATACTCAGGTTCTTTATCTGAAAGAAAGTGATAAAATTGCTGATTTTTTACTTACTATCGGAGCTAATATTGCCTTACTGGATTTCGAAAATGCCCGCATTATTAAATCCATGCGCAACAGCGTTAATCGCCAGGTGAATTGTGAAACTGCTAACCTGGCTAAAACTGTGGATGCTTCGGTCCGGCAAATTGAATTGATCGAAAGAATTATAGCCCTGCGGGGATGGGAATATTTACCCTCCCATTTGCGCGATCTGGCCCAGCTTCGTGTCGAGTATCCGGATGCACCCCTGAAAGAATTGGGTGAAATGCTAAACCCCCCATTGAGCAAGTCGGGAGCAGCACATCGTATGCGTCGGCTGGAAGAGCTGGCCGATGCCTTGCTGGAAGAAAATTAACGCAGGAAATTAACCGGGCATGTCGAATAAGGTATGAGCCGGGGTATGAAATAATGAAGCTGTGAGGATAGGCATGAAACTAACCCATGATGTTTTTCTTGAACAACAGCAGAAGTTAATAATGACTCCTGAACTGCGCCAGGCAATTGCTGTTCTGCAAATGTCTACTTTGGAGCTGGGCGAATATATACAAAAGGAAATGGTAGAAAACCCTTTTCTGGAAGAAAAGGAGGAAGAAACTGGCGAGGTTCAATCCGAAAAGGAAACTGGTGAAAACAAATTGGAACAGTGGATGGAATATCTGGATGACCGGGGAAATGGGCCTGTTAGGGTTGATAAAGAAGAAGAAATAACCTTTGAAAATTTTGTTACCCGTCGCCCCAGTCTTTATGAGCATTTGGAATTTCAGTTAAGAATGACGGCAACCGATCCCGAACAGTTTCATATTGGCGAGTATTTGCTGGGCTGTATTGATGAATATGGTTATCTGGTTATAGATATAAATGAGGTTGCTGCTAATTTGCAGGTTTCGCCGACGGCTATTGAGCAAACCATAGAAATGATTCAATCTTTTCATCCTCACGGAGTAGGCGCACGGGATTTGGCCGAGTGCCTGTTGATTCAGTTGCACAACTACGGTAAAGATGAACAGTTAATTGAAAAGATTATCCACGGGCATCTGGAGGATATTGCCCGGGGAAGAATGAATAAAATAGCCTCATCTCTGGGTATTCCCGTACAACAGGCGCAGGATTTATGTGACCTGATTCGCACTCTGGACCCCAAGCCCGGGCTGCAGTATGGCAATGATCAGGAGATAAAGTACATTATTCCGGATATAGTGGTAGAAAAAATTGATGGTGAATATGTAGTAATAATCAATGACATGCAATTCCCGCATTTAATTATCAATCAGACCTATAAGAAATTTTTGCGTCAGCCGAACGCTTTTGACGAGAATGCCCGTAAGTATCTGGAGGAAAAGATGGGTTCAGCAATATGGCTGATTCGTAGCATCGAACAACGGCGCATGACTTTATACAAAGTTGCTAATGCCATAGTGGAGTTTCAAAAGGAGTTTCTGGATAACGGAGTCGCTTGTCTAAAACCGCTGACGCTGCGTGAGATAGCAGAAATAGTTGATGTGCATGAGTCAACCGTAAGTCGGGCTACCAATAATAAATATATGCAGACTCCCCAGGGCTTGTTTGAATTAAAGTTCTTTTTCAGCACCGGCATACATGCTTATGGGGGGGAAGAGAAAGTATCGGCCCGCAGTATCAAACATATACTGGAAGAAATAGTGGCCTCAGAAGACCCCATGCAACCTTTAAGTGATGAGGCGATTGCTAAAATAATACAGTCCAAAGGAATCCGCATATCCCGCCGCACCGTAGCCAAATACCGCCAGGAATTAGGCATCGCCGCCACCATGTCCCGCCGCCGCTATTAAGCTAACTAAGCAGGGGGTTGACAGGGGGACGGGGTTGTTGTCAACCGGAGGTTGACAACAACCCCGTCCCCCTGTCAACCCCGAAAATATTTATTTAAATACATAAACGATTAGATAAAAGTGGTATAATAAATGTATACAATTTTAAAATTTTCGTGTTTGGGCTCTGTGGCGGGACAAAAATGTCCATGCGGGCAGGAAGTGTCCAAGGGGGAGAAAGCCTGATTTTATGAACCATGTGTTTAGTATTATGGAGAGATTTGCGCCGGAAGCACTTGAAATTATGGTGATTCGTTACCAGATTCTGCGTCAGGTTTTGCATCATCAACCGGTGGGCAGAAGACAACTGGTCAATACTCTGGGGTATACAGAACGGACTATTCGCTCAGAAGTTGATTATCTGAAGATGCGCGGGGCTATTCATACCACCTCGGCAGGAATTTGCCTTACTCCTTACGGAGAGGAAATGCTCAGTGAAATTGATGAGTTCATCCCCTTTTTATACAATACCCAAACATTAGCTGAAAGGATTAAGCATAAGTTTAATTTAACGGAAGTTATAGTTGTTCCGGGTGATTCCAGCCTGGATAATACGGTGAAAAAAGATATGGGAATAGCAGCCGCCCGGTATGTAAATAAGTTATTGTTTGCCGGCTGTACATTAGCCGTGACAGGCGGCACAACGCTGGCGGAGATGGCAGCCGCCATGTGTCAGGGAAATAATACCGCTGATATACTGGTGGTGCCGGCCCGGGGCGGGTTAGGTGAAGAAATGGAACAGCAGGCCGGAGCAATTGCTGCCCGGATTGCCAAAGCCATTGGAGCCCAATACCGCTTGCTGCATATTCCCGATAATCTGGAAGAGGGTACAGCTGAAATTTTAAAAAATGATGTCCATATTCAACGGGTGCTCAGTTCAATAAAATCATGCGATATTTTAGTTCATGGTATTGGCCCGGCCATGGAAATGGCTAACCGGCGTGGTCTGTTTGCACCGGAATTATTTTTGCTGGAACAGCAGCAGGCAGTCGGTGAAGCATTAAGATATTATTTTGATAAACAGGGCAATATAGTATATGAAGTTCCTGGCATTGGTCTGGAGCTGGATGACTTGAAAAATACCGGTGAAGTCATTGCCGTGGCCGGCGGCAGTAAAAAAGGTGAAGCAATTCAGGCGGTTTTAAACGGTAAACGCAATACCATGCTCGTTACCGATGAAGGTGCGGCAAAAAATATTTGCAGTTAGTCAAGCAGAGAAAGGATGATTGGATGGCAACGAAAATAGCGATTAATGGATTCGGACGCATTGGGCGATTGGTGACCAGAATTGCTATGAAGCGCGACGATGTTGAAGTTGTAGCTATTAATGATTTAGGTAACCTGGAATCCAGTGCCCTGTTATTTCAGTATGATTCTTTGCATGGTCAATTTCACGGTCAGGTTGAGGTACAGGGAGACTATCTGGTAATTGATGGACATAAAATTAAGTATCTGTCGGAAAAGGATCCGGATAAGTTACCCTGGGCAGAGTTAGGTGTAGAGATAGTTGTAGAAGGAACCGGCAGATTTCGTTCCCGGGAAAAAGCCGGCAAACATTTGCAGGCGGGAGCCAAAAAGGTGGTTATTACCGCACCGGGCAAGGATATTGATTTAACCATGGTAATGGGCGTAAATCATGATAAGTATCGTCCGGAGTATAATCTGATTTCCAATGCTTCCTGTACTACCAATTGCCTGGCGCCGGTAGCCATGATTCTGATGCAGGAGTTTGGCATAGTAAAAGGCTTTATGAATACGGTACATTCCTATACCAATGACCAGCGGGTGCTGGATCTGGAGCATGATGACCTGCGTCGGGCCCGGGCGGCAGCGCTGTCCATAATTCCTACCACTACCGGGGCTGCCAGTGCACTGGGGTTGGTTATTCCGGAATTGGAGGGAAAATTGGACGGATTGGCAGTCAGGGTACCTACCCCGACAGTTTCCTTATTGGATTTGACGGTGGAACTGGAGAAACCTGCAGCCGTAAAAACAATAAATGAGGCTTTTAAACAGGCCAGTCAGGGTAAGTTAAAAGGAATCCTGGATTATACTGAAATGCCTCTGGTATCAACTGATTATCGGGGGTCTGAGTTCTCGGCGGTATTGGATGGATTGCTGACCATGACCATGGGGGACCGTATGACCAAGGTAATTGCCTGGTATGATAACGAGTGGGGTTACTCATTACGCGTAGTGGATATGGTAGCTTTTATAGCTTCCCAGGGGTTATAGAGTATTTTTAAAATTGCGGAGGTGTACCCGGTGCAAAGTTTAAAAGATGCGGATCTGAATGGAAAGACAGTGCTTATGCGAGTCGATTTTAATGTCCCTATGGATAAAGACGGCAATATTATTGATGATACTAAAATCAGGGCAGCGCTTCCCAGTATCGAATATGTAATTAATCGGGGCGCTAAATTGATAGTCATGAGTCATTTGGGCAGGCCCAAAGGAAAGCCGGAAGAAAAGTACAGTATGAAAAGAGTAGCCGAGTATTTGGCCGGTCTGGTAAATACCCGGGTAAAGATGGCCAATGAATCTATTGGTCAACAAGTACAACAGGAGGTAAAGGAGCTTAAACCGGGAGAAATCCTGGTATTGGAAAATGTACGTTTCCATGCCGAAGAAGAAAAGAATGATAAGGAGCATGCCCGTCAACTGGCAGCGCTGGCTGATATATTTGTTAACGATGCTTTTGGCAGTGCTCACCGGGCGCATGCTTCAACTGCCGGGGTTGCTGAGTATCTACCGGCTTATGCCGGGTTTCTGCTGGAATCTGAGGTGGGCATGCTGCGTAAAGTGTTGGATTACCCGGAAAGTCCCCGAATGGCTATTTTGGGTGGTGCCAAGGTGGCAGATAAATTAGGCTTGATTGAGAATCTTTGCGGGAAGATGGATTTAATTCTGATTGGCGGGGGAATGGCCAATACTTTTCTTAAAGCCCAGGGGAAAAATATTGGCCTATCGAAATATGAGCCTGATTTAGTGGAGCAGGCGTGTAAGCTGCTGGAACAGGCCCCGGCCAGGAGGGTGAAAATACTGCTGCCGGTGGATGCAGTGGTAGCAACTGAGATATCTCCGGAAGCAGTGGGACAGATAGTGCCTGTTGATAAAGTGCCGGATGATTGCATGATACTGGACATTGGCCCGGAAACAATTGCTTTGTTTGCTGAGGCGATTGCTGAAGCCAGAACTATTGTCTGGAATGGCCCGCTGGGGGTTTATGAGTATAATCAGTTTGCACAGGGTACCAGAGAAGTAGCCCGGGCAGTGGCAGATTCCGGTGCAGTCAGTGTTATTGGCGGAGGTGACTCAGCGGCTGCAGTTCACAATATGGGATTGGAATCTAAAATTACGCATATTTCCACGGGTGGCGGTGCTACACTGGAATTTTTGGAGGGTCAGGTTTTACCGGGAGTAGCAGTAGTGGAGACGGCCAATATGCCCACTGGAATAATTTAAGAGGAGATAATCAGGTGAGAAAACCAATGGCAGTCGCCAACTGGAAAATGAATAAAAATAACGAAGAAACCAGGCAGTTTCTACGGGAGTATATGGCGCAAGCTTCCGGTTTAAGCGGGACCGAGGTAGTGATTTGCCCCCCGTTTACGCTTTTACCAACGCTGCAGCAGGAATTATGCTCTCTGAATGCTCCGGCTTGGGGAGGTCAGAATTGTTTCTGGGAGGATAAAGGGGCTTATACCGGTGAAATTTCAGCACCGATGTTAAAAGAGCTGGGATGCAGCTATGTTATAATCGGCCATTCAGAGCGGCGTATGATTATGGGTGAAACGGATGAGCAGATTAATAAAAAGTTAAAGGCGGTATTATCATGCGGGTTAATGCCCATATTATGTGTGGGGGAAACCTTGCAGCAAAGAGAGAATAATGCTGCTTTATCGGTAGTTAAAAATCAACTGGACAAGAGTCTTCAAGACCTGGCGCTGCAACCTGGGCAAATGGTAATTGCTTATGAACCAGTATGGGCTATTGGCACCGGAGTCAATGCTTCCAGTGATGATGCCCGGGAAATGATTGCCTATATTCGTTCCCGTCTGCGGGAGTTATTTAATGATGATCTGGCCGCTTCCACCCGAATTCTTTACGGCGGAAGTGTCAGGGATGACAATACTGCAGAGTTAATGGCAAAGCCGGATATTGATGGAGCGCTGATTGGAGGAGCCAGTTTGGAAGCAGATTCTTTTGTAAGAATAGCGAGGATTATTGCCAATGGCTAAAAAACCAGTAGTTTTAATGATTTTGGATGGCTGGGGACTTAGGGAGGCAGCAGCAGATAATGCTATAAGTCAGGCCAATCCAGTTCATTTTAATCAGTTATCAAATAAATATCCTTCTACCTGCCTGAGTTCTTCCGGTCGGGATGTGGGTCTGCCGCGTGGGCAAATGGGGAATTCCGAAGTTGGTCATTTAAATATGGGAGCTGGCAGAATAGTATATCAGGAGATTACCCGTATAAGTAATGCTATTGAGGATAAAAGTTTCTTTGCCAATCAGGTATTTCTTAAAGCTCTGGAGCAGGCGCGTATAAATAATGGTGCTGTTCATTTAATGGGATTATTATCTGATGGTGGGGTACATAGCCATATGCAGCACCTGTTTGCTTTGCTGCAGTTATGCAGGCAGGAGAATATAAATAAAGTGTATATACATGGCTATCTGGATGGTCGGGATGTAAATCCCCGCAGTGCCCTGGTGTATATTAATCAGTTGCAAGAGGTTATGAATAATCTGGGTATCGGGGAAATTGCAACTTTGTCGGGACGCTATTACGGTATGGACCGTGATAAGCACTGGGATAGAGTGGGGGCTACCTATCGGGCTATGGTACTGGGAGAAGGCAATAAGGCTCCCAACGCACATGCAGCCATTGAAAGCAGTTATGAGCTAAAAATTACCGATGAGTTTGTGGAACCGGTAGTTATGGTTGACTTGGAAGGTAATCCGGCAGGTCAGGTAAAAGATGGCGATAGTCTTATCTTTTTTAATTTCCGGGCGGATCGGGCCAGACAGATTACGCGGGCTTTTGTCGATGAAGATTTCAGCGGTTTTGAGCGTCAGCTACATCCCCGGGTTGCTTATGTATGCATGACTCAGTATGATGCCGCCATAAAGGCCCCGGTGGCTTTTGAACCTCAAAATTTGAATAATACCCTGGGCGAGTATCTTGCCAGTCTGGGAATAAAACAACTGCGGATTGCGGAAACCGAGAAGTATGCTCATGTCACTTTTTTCTTTAATGGCGGTGTTGAAGCTGCCAACCCCGGTGAGGATCGCATTCTGATTCCATCTCCGCAGGTTGCTACCTATAATCTGAAACCGGCCATGAGCGCCCGGGAAGTTACCGAGCGGGTTTTGTCGGAAATAGAACGGGATTTTTATGATGTAATCATAATTAATTTTGCTAATCCTGATATGGTGGGACATACCGGAGTAATGGATGCTGCTGTCACAGCAGTACAGGCAGTGGATGATTGTCTGGATATGATTGTTAAATTGGTATTGCAAAAAGAAGGTACCTGCCTGATAACTGCTGACCATGGCAATTGTGAAATGATGGTCTGTCCGGTAACCGGCTCACCCTATACGGCTCATACTACCGATCTGGTACCCTTTATTCTGGTATCAGACCAGTATGTGGGATATAAGCTGCGTTCCCGGGGGGAATTACGCGATATTGCCCCCACGCTGCTTAAGGTTATGGATTTGCCGATACCTGAAGAAATGACCGGCCAACCATTATTTGAAGTTTAGAAAGGGAGATGGCTTAAAAAATGAGTACAATAGTGGATGTATATGCCCGTGAGGTATTGGATTCAAGGGGAAACCCTACTGTAGAGGTTGAAGTTATATTAGAAGATGGTACCATGGGCAGGGCAATGGTTCCTTCCGGTGCATCAACCGGAGCTCACGAGGCTGTTGAGTTAAGAGATGGAGATAAGAAACGCTACAATGGCAAAGGTGTTTTAAATGCCGTTGATAATGTAAATAATTTAATTGCTCCCGAAGTAATTGGCATGGAGGTAACTCATCAGGTTGATATTGATATGCTTATGATTGATATTGACGGCACCCCCAATAAATCCAAACTGGGGGCCAATGCTATACTGGGCGTATCACTGGCAGTTGCCCGGGCAGCAGCCAATTATCTGGAATTGCCGCTTTACCAGTATATCGGCGGGATAAATGGCCGTGACATTCCGGTTCCGATGATGAATATTTTAAATGGCGGAAAACATGCCGATAATAATGTTGATATTCAGGAGTTTATGATCGTTCCGGTAGGGGCTCCCAATTTTGCTGAAGCTTTACGCATGGGAGTGGAGGTTTATCAGGCATTAAAACTGGTATTAAATAATAAAGGACTGGGTACTTCCGTAGGGGATGAAGGTGGGTTTGCCCCCAATCTGCCCTCCAATGAAGCCGCTGTTGATGTAATTCTGGAGGCTATTGCCGAAGCAGGCTATAAAGCCGGACAGGATATTTATATTGCCCTGGATGTAGCCGCTACCGAGCTATATAAAGATGGTGTCTATAATCTGGACAGTACCGGTCAAAAACTGACTTCCGAGCAGATGGTTGATTTTTATGTGCAGCTGGCAGACAAATATCCGCTTATTTCTCTGGAAGATGGTCTGGCCGAAGACGACTGGTCAGGTTGGAAATTATTGACCGAACGGTTAGGTTCCCGGGTACAACTGGTAGGTGACGATTTATTTGTTACCAATACGGAGCGTTTGCAACAGGGAATAAGTAAGGGAGTATGTAACAGTATCCTGATAAAAGTAAATCAGATTGGCACCTTGACCGAGACTCTGGATACGATAGAAATGGCCAAAAGAGCCGGCTATACCTGTGTGATTTCCCATCGATCCGGTGAAACTGAAGATTCAACCATTGCTGATATTGCGGTAGCCACCAATGCCGGGCAGATAAAAACCGGGGCACCGGCCCGTACTGACCGGGTGGCTAAATACAACCAACTGCTGCGCATTGAAGAAGAGTTGGATGAGTTTTCACGTTATCGGGGAATGGAGGTTTTCCATAGTCGAAAATAATATTTTTAAGCTGAAATTGTATTTTGCCTCATATCTGTGGTAGAATATATTTTGACTCTGGGGATTGGAGGTGGCAATGTTGCTTAAAACTATTCTGTTAATACTGCAAATGATCGTAGCTCTGGGTTTGATCTCAACGGTGCTGCTGCAATCAGGTAAAAGCGCCGGCCTGTCAGGCAGTATCGCTGGGGGCGGCGAGGCTATATTTGGCAAGAAAAAAGGTCTGGATGATTTTTTTGCCAAGATAACAGCTTATCTGGCAGCTGTATTTATTATACTTACACTGGCACTGGCACTGATTTAGCCGGAGATTACTGATAGATAAATGGGGTAGTCAGCTACCTGTTAATTTTGTCCTGTATGTACAGGACCAATATTGGACTTAAAGAGCAGACGGATGACTCCGCCTGCTCTTTTGTAACTTGAGGTATTATCTATGATATACATTCATGATCGGGCGGAACCATTTTATCTGCAGGGCAATAATGATACAGCACTGCTATTTCTGCATGGTTTTACCGCGTCTCCAGGTGAAGTACGAACTGTTGCTGAGAAGATTAATGCTGCCAGCGGTTGTACAGTCAGCGGACCGTTATTGCCCGGACATGGTTCCCATCCCTCCTTTTTGAATACCACCGGTTACAGTGACTGGTATCGAACCGTTGAGGATGAATTGAGCTTTTTACAGAAACATTATACCAATGTATATGTGGCAGGGTTATCCATGGGTGGATTGCTGGCTATGTATGCCGGGTTATATCATCCCGGACTGCGGGGGGTAATTACCATTAATGCTCCCATATTTATACATCATCCCTGCCTGACCAGACTGTTTTTAATGGTCAAAGGAATTTTACCCTTTTTCCCCAAGGGGGATAAGAAAGAACAGAAAGTTCTGGCTGATAAGGGGAGGTTCGCTTATCCGGTCATGCCTTTGAAAGCATTTGCCAGTATGGATGAGCTGCGCAAACTGGTTATGAACAATATTAACCGCTTATCCTTACCTCTATTGATTATCCAATCGCTGCGGGACGGATCAGTTCATCATCATAGCGCTGTCTGGCTGCAAAAGCAGGTAAATCATCCGGCAATACAAACCGTCTTTTTGGAGAAATCCGGTCATGTTGCTACTATGGGTGAGGAACAGGATATTATAGCTGCAGCAATATTAAGTTTTATTAAAAATAGACAAAAGACAGGAGGAATTATGATATGACGCGTGAACAGGCATTGGCGTTGTTGGGACAACATTTGCATAATCAGAATCTGATAAATCATTCCCTGGCAGTGGAGGCGATTATGCTTGGTCTGGCCCGGCGGTTGGGTGAAGATGAAAATATGTATGCATTAACCGGATTGTTACATGATATAGATTATGATACTACCGGAGATGATCCTGCCCGTCATTCCCTGCTGGGAGCAGAAATACTGACGGAAAATGGTCTGCCCGATGAGGTGGTTTATGCGGTAAAAGTACATAACGAAATTCATGGTCTGGAAAGGATATCAACCCTGGATAAAGCATTATATGCAGCCGATCCTATCAGTGGGTTTGTTACTGCCGCGGCTATGGTAAGACCGGATAAGGATATTAAACTGGTGGAGCTTAAATCCTTAAAGAAACGATTTAAGGAAAAGGCCTTTGCCCGCGGGGCCAGTCGGGAACAAATGGCTGCCTGTTCGGAAATAGGTCTGGAATTGGATGAAATACTAAGTATTGCTTTGGAGGGAATGAAAAAAATTGCCCCCCAATTGGGGTTGGATGGATAATTTACCTGATAATAAGGGGAATACTAATTTTAAAAAACTATTATCAGGCTGTAAGGGAGGAATATATATTAATCGTGAAATAATAATGCAGTTTATGCGCCAAACCAGTTACAGGCCGCTAAGCTTCAATGAGTTAAAAGAAGCCCTGGAAGTTAATGACGCAGAGGAACTGCGCTTTACCAAAGATTTAGGTCGATTGGAGAAAGAGGGCGAAATAGTAAAAACGCGCAAAAATAAATATGGTTTGCCGGAGATGATGAATCTGACCCGGGGTGTAATTCGTTTGAATCAGAGGGGTTATGGGATATTATCCCCTGATGAAGTCGGACAGGCAGAAATATTTGTTTATGGCAGAAACCTGAATGGAGCTATGCAGAATGACCGGGTGCTGGTGCGAATTCAGGAACGGGCTCATGATGAACAGCGTCCCGAAGGTGAAGTGGTTCGTGTAATTACCCGTGCCAATACTCAATTAGTGGGTACTTTTCAAAAGGGTAAAAATATGTTTCAGGTAATTCCGGATGATCCCCGGCAAATCTACCCGATAATGGTAAAGCCGCAGAAAAAGATCAAGGTTAATCACGGTGACCGGGTAGTGGTGGCTATTACTTCCTGGCCGGAAAAATTCGTGAATCCGGAGGGCAGAATTGTGGAAGTATTGGGCAAGAAGGGACAACCTGGTCTGGAATTGCAGGTGGTCATCAAAAAACATGCCCTGCGGGAGCATTTTCCGGAGGGCTTAATTGAAGAAGCCAGGGCAGTAGCAGTAGAACCTTCCATCCAGGATATGGAAGGACGCAAAGACTTGCGCGGCCTGAGAATGGTTACTATAGATGGGGAAGATGCCAAAGATTTGGATGATGCGGTATCAATTGAGCGTACCGAACAAGGTTACCGACTGGGAGTTCATATTGCTGATGTTTCCCATTATGTGCGGGAAGACAGCAAGCTGGACAAAGAAGCCTTTGCGCGTGGAACCAGTGTATATTTGATTAACCGGGTTCTGCCAATGCTGCCGCCGGAACTGTCCAATGGCATTTGCAGTCTCAATCCTCAGGTAGACCGACTGGCGATTAGTTGTATTATGGATATTGATATGCAGGGTAAAGTAACCGGTTATGACCTGTATAAATCCGTTATTCATATAGATGAACGCATGACCTATACAGCGGTAAATAAAATTCTGGAGGGCAGTGATGCCGAAGTAATGGAAAGGTATCGCAACCTGACAGAAGACTTTAAATTGATGAAGGAATTAGCGGATATACTGCGGGCTGAACGCTATAATCGCGGAGCGCTGGATTTTGATTTTCCAGAAACCAAAGTGTTGGTTGATGATGATGGATTCCCGGTTGATATTATTCGTTTTGAACGGGGTCCGGCGGAAATGCTGATTGAAGATTTTATGATTAAAGCCAATGAAGTGGTATCGGAACATTTATACTGGCAGGAAATGCCCTGCCTGTACCGGGTGCATGAAAAACCCGAAGATGATGCCATAGGCAAACTCAATATGGTTCTGGGAGTCTTTGGTCATAAGATTACCGCTAAAAAAATTGAACCGCTGGTACTGCAGAAATTATTACAGGATGTCAAGGGGCGTCCGGAAGAACAGCTGATTTCAATAGTAGTATTGCGTTCCATGAAGCATGCTCGTTATTTACCCCAGCCACTGGGACACTTTGGCCTGGCATCCAAATACTACAGCCATTTTACCAGTCCTATCCGCCGTTATCCGGATCTGGCTGTGCATCGGGTCTTATCCCTGTTGCTGGAAGGAAATATGACCGCGCGTAAAAGAACAGCCCTTGAAAAGAAAATGGGAATGTATGCTGAAAATTCAAGTGTACAGGAAGTCAAAGCCGAAGAAGCCGAGCGTGAATTGGTGGATATTAAAAAGGCCCAGTACATGGAGAAATTTATTGGAGATGTTTTTACCGCCCGAATTTCCTCAGTTCTGGCATTTGGGTTCTTCGTGGAATTGGAAAATACCGTTGAGGGTCTGGTGCATATATCAAGTATTTACGATGATTATTATGTATTTAATGAGCGTAACTATACATTAACCGGCAATCACAGCGGACGAAAATTCAGCATGGGTGATGAAGTTCAGGTTCAGCTTGTAAAAGTAAGCGTTCAGGATGCCCGTATAGATTTTGAGCTGGTCAGATAGATAGTTTTGGTTTGACCGTGGTGTGTACTTGCGCTATAATCAGGTATGTAAACAGAGAAGTCGACAACCCTGGCCTTGGAACAGTGTATGCGCATCTGAGGTGAGGGTTATTTTTCTCTTAAAATTATCCGAAGGTGTAATGGCGATGGGCAAGAAGACAGGAATTAAACCGGTAATTGAAAATCGTAAAGCCCGGTTTGAATATCATATAAAAGAAAACTTTGAAGCCGGACTGGTGCTGGTGGGGACCGAGGTAAAATCCCTGCGGGCCGGCAAGGGTAATCTTAAGGATGCCTACGCTACCATTAAAGACGGGGAAGCCTGGATTATTAATTTTCACATCAGTCCTTATGAGAAAGGCAACCAATTTAATCATGATCCCCTGCGGCCCAAAAAACTGCTGTTGCATCGTCAGGAGATAAATCGGTTGCTGGGCTTGCAGAAGGAAAAAGGCTATACCCTGATCCCGCTTAAGGTCTATTTTAAAGAAGGCCGGGCCAAAATTGATCTGGCGGTGGCAGTAGGTAAGAAACTGTATGATAAACGTGAGGATATTGCCGAACGTGATGCCAACCGTGCCATTGCCAGAGCTATAAAGGAAAAGGACAGAGACTAGTTATATCCAGTGACAAATGACTACAAATATATTACAATTACAGTGATAGCGGGCCTACTGTTCAACCGAGCAGTTATAAGTCCTGACAGTTGAAAACTGAATAACAGCTCATTTTATTTCGAGTCAGCTGTTACCCCTGTTTTTAAATGGGGGCGTAATGGTTTCGACGGGGGAATAGGTGGGTTGAGTAGCGAGCCGAGTTGTCGCCAGCTCGTAAAAAAGGTGAAAAAACAATTAACTGCAGAAGATAATTTTGCACTAGCCGCGTAAGCGGCTCGTCCGGCCAGGTTTCCTAACGGCTTGGTGCAGGGCGTCACATAGTTAGGGTACCCTGAAGCCTTCTTTCTCGAGGGGTTTTAAGGGGAAATTAATCGGGGATAGCTCTAAGAAGCCTGTTCGTGGGCGTCAGTTGAGCGAAATTCAAAACACGAACTGCGCTCGGAGAGACTCAGCTGGTCTTTCTTTCGGACGGGGGTTCGACTCCCCCCGCCTCCACCAAAGCCTATATATAGGCGTATGAGGAATGCAAAATTGAGGTTTTTGAAGATTTGATGCCAAACTATCAAAAAAAACATGTTAAAGTTGTATTGGTAGACATTTGGTAGACAAAATTGAATTTAAACAATGTAAAAACTAAAAACCCCATTATATAATGGGGTTTTTAATATATGTGGCGGTGATAAATTTCCCGCCCGCATTCGGTTCTACTAATTGACCCGCTATTAAGCGGGTTTTTTATATTTCATAGTTTATAAAGAGGAATTATATGTTATTTAAGGGAAATCAGCACATATAACATCAGCTGTGACGCTGGATCAAGGTACTACTTTTGGGGTGTATTTTACCGAGTAATGATTTGTTACATCACATCGCACCATCTATTAAGCGTATACTTTCACACCCACTATGGAGAATTATCAATGAGCATTGAAGCCAGGATTGACGTACCTGAGATAACTCGCTGGTATACGACTCGATGGGGAGGTGATTCAATAAAGGAAGTAAAAGGTTATTTAATGTATTATTCATTCATTGCCAGGCTTCGACTATATTCGACTACACTGTGTGTTACATTTCTAGCAAGAGTATAAAAGTGTAGAGCTTGATGACTGGAGGTGCAGTGTTGAACTACCAACAACGGAACAAAGAAGACCTAATAGGTGAGCTCGCTAAGCTGCACCAGCGTATTGACCAGTTAGAATCGGCTTTAAATGAGAAGAAAGCAAAATCTGAAGTAATTATAGATAACGAAGAGTGTCTACAGGCACTTATGAAATATAATCCTTGCCTGGTGTTTTTGAAGGATGAGGCAGGAAGATATATTTATCTTAATGAAACATACGAAAAGAGATTTGTGGGATCGAAAGACTGGTACGGTAAAACCGATTTTGATTTTTGGTCCCGGGAGAGTGCTGAATTATTCCGGGCTAATGATGAACATATTTTAAAATCAGGACAGCTTTATCATCGAATTGAGGATTCAACCGGCCTGGACGGTAATAGATATTGCTGGTTATGCTACAAATTTCCCTTTATCGATTCAAAAAATCGTAAATATCTGGCTGGAATTGGGATAGATGCTACCCTTTGGGTCCTGGCCGAGGAAAAAGCCCGGATGGAAAATGCGATAACGCTGGGTATTAACCATATCTTACATGATGCTCTCTTCTGCCGTAGCGAGGAAGAGTTGGGTATGACCTGCTTAAATGTCGTCTTGGACTTGACCGGGAGCAATTTAGGTTTTATCGGCGAAATTAATCAGCAAGGGTATCTGGATGATATAGCCTTAAGTAAAACGGCTTGGGAAGGCTGCCACATGTCGAGTAGCGGCATTGGCAAGCTGCAGAAAAACATAATGGTCCGTGGCATTTCCAGGCGGGTGCTGCAAGATGGCATAGCGTTTTTCACTAACGATCCCAGCTCGCATCCGGACAGTATCGGTTTACCGGCAGGACATCCTCCACTATACTCCTTTATCGGTGTACCACTATTAGAAAAGGGCCAGGTGATTGGCATGATAGGCCTTGGCAATAAGGTATCAGGGTACACCGATGAAGACCTTGATATACTGGAAAAACTGGTTCCATCAATTGTACAAGTATTAATGCGTAAGCGCACTGAAGCTGCCTTACGAGCAAGCGAAGCACATAAGTCCTACCTGATCAAGTTGAGTGATGCTCTGCGTCCTCTGGTTGATCCAATAGAAATCCAGTTGACTGCATGTCAGATATTGGGGGAACATATGGGGGTAAACCGCGTTTTTTATGGAGATATAATTGGTGAAAACCAGGTAATTATCAGCTGCGATTATGTAAACGGCGTTTCTTCAATTTCGCCGACTCCGAATGCCACCCAATTTAGCCGGTTTATGATTGATGCTTACCGGTCCGGTGAGTCTGTTATTATTAACGATGTATCCTGCGATTCGCGTCTTTCCAAGCATGAACAAAAATCACTTGAATCCGTTAACATAGCTGCCAAAATAAGCTGCGGCTTGCTCAAGGAGGGGAAGTGGGTTGGGGTTTTCAGCATCCATAGCTCTTCCCCTCGTATTTGGAGCCAAGCGGAGATAGAACTGGTAGAAGAAACCGCAGAGCGCACCTGGGTAGCATTGGAACGAGCTCGGGCCGAAGAAGAAGTCAGAAAAGCCAGGAGTCACCTGGAAGAAAAAGTAGCAGAAAGAACCAAAGAGCTCTCTTTGGAACGCCAGAGGCTATTTGATGTTCTGGAGACGTTGAACGTTAACATATGCCTGTTGACTACCGATTTTCATATCCCTTTTGCTAATCGTGCTTTTCGTGAAAGGTTCGGAGAGTCTAATGGCCGTCTCTGCTATGAATATATTTATGGTCTCGATAAACCATGTGAGTCCTGCCATAGCTTTCGAGCACTGGAAACTGGACAACCTCATCATTGGTTGTTTTCAGCACCCGATGGAAGTATTATAGACGTTCATGATTACCCATTTACCGATGCTGATGGCAAATCTCTTATCCTGGAAATGAACATTGATATTACCGAACAAAGCAAAATCGAAGCCGAGCTCGCCCGCCTGGACCGCCTAAACCTGATTGGCCAAATGGCGGCCAGCATAGGTCATGAAATACGAAACCCGATGACATCAGTGCGAGGCTTCATACAGCTGTTAGGCAGTAAAAAAGAATATCAAAATGATCGCTCCTACTTCGATCTCATAATTGAAGAACTTGACCGGGCTAATTCCATAATTACCGAATATTTAAGTATGGCCAAAAACAAGAGAGTTGATTTACAGCTTAAGTCCCTGGATTATTTGGTAACTACCATATACCCAATTATCATGTCTGATGCCAACCTCAGGGAGATTAATATTCATTTGGATTTGAATAATCCACCCAAATCGCTTATAGATGTCAATGAAATCCGCCAGTTGATACTAAATATGGTCCGCAACGGCATGGAAGCTATGTCCATGCAAGGTACCCTAACCATTGGTACGATGTTGGAAGAAGAGAATGTATTACTATATATCAAGGATGAGGGGCATGGTTTAAACCCAGAAGTGATAGAAAAATTGGGCACTCCATTTTTCACAACCAAAGCCAATGGAACCGGATTAGGCTTAGCAGTCTGTTATAGTATTGCAGCCCGTCATAAAGCGAAAATTGACTTTGATACTGGATCGTCGGGGACCACTTTTTATGTCAGATTCCCTTTGCCGTAAGCGATGAATAAGTCCAGTCTGGTCAGATGTCTGTAGCCGTTAGATTAGGATTAAGAGCTTATAGAATAGGGGGTGCATTACTTCATTAAACGAAAAAAGTCCTCTCATGCCTTCCATGACAGGACTTTCAAACAACCATTATTTAATTAAACTTAATATCACGCTCACTGCTTCAGACCGGGTAGCATTGCCCTGAGGTTTGAAAGTATTGTCCGGATAACCTTTCATAATGTTGTTATTTATGGCTGTCAGGACACTGGCTTTAGCCCAGGGTGAAATCTTACTGTTATCGCTGAAAGTGGTATCTCCGCTGGTTTCTGAAAGCTTCAGGGCTTTGACAGCCATTACAGCCATCTGTTCGCGAGTGATGGGGTTGTCAGGTTTAAAGGTGTTGTCACCGTAACCTCCCACTATACCAAGTGACGCTGCTGTGGCGATACTATCTTTAGCGAAATGATTTACTGTATCGCTAAAGGCTGGAACGCTGGCGGCGGATTTTAGCTTCAGAGCTTTGACCAGAATAGTAGTGAATTCACCCCGGGTGATTTTAGCATCCGGCCTAAAGGTGCCATCAGGGTAACCGCTGACAGCACCAATGCCCGCCAATTTCTTAATCGTCTCCCTGGCCCAATGTTTCTCGATATCGGTAAAGCTTATACTTGTCTCACTTTGAGCTTTCTCCTTTACCAGTACCCCAGGTGTCAAGGGGACGGTTCTCTTGACACCTTGTGGTAATATTATGAAAGAGGTTGATTACTGAAAACTACGATTGGATATAGGAGTATCTTATGATTACCTTTAACCATGACCTTTTATTTGATTTAGTAAAAAACAAAATATCAATTGAGCAATTTGCTATTGGAACAGTAAGAATAGGGGCTACCATTGATGCAATCAATATAACCGAGATTAATGATATTTATGTGTCAGGCCTTGAAAATCAATCAGATTATACAATTAGTGAGAGGTTGGGAAAATTATGTTACAATAACGGTTGGGTACATTTTGCCGGCGGTCTTTCATGTGATATTAAAAGTCAAACTATTGATGGATTAAAAATTAGAAAACGATATATTGAAAAGATTAATCACTTTACGCGAGAAGATATAATAGGTTTTCACGGAAAGCCAGATTATGAACTAATAGATTATTGGCCGTGGGGCCTCAATATTGATGTAGAAAACTATATTCTGTCTTATAATTCTAAAAAGCTACATTTTTATATTGACCCGAAAACAAACAAATTAACAGAAATACGCACGGGGCTTTTAAATAAGAAAGAATATGAGTCGAGGGTATGAAGGTGTCGAGGGGAAGGTTCGAGACTGCTGAAAAAGTCCTTTTTTACATGTCATTCTGAGCGCTAGCGAAGAATCTCATTGCCTTAATCCCAATATCACGGCCTTTAAAAGAGATCCTTCGTCGCCTGCAGCTCCTCAGGATGACATTTATGGTACTTTTTCAGCAGTCTCGGAAGGTTCTCTTGACACCTTAATAGTCCATACGGTTATCTGCTCTCTTTCGTTTTCTGTACGATCCCGCGATTAATCCCCAGTAAATCAGCTATAGTCCTGACAGATAGTCCGGTATTAGTCTTTAGATCCAATATGATTTCTGTACGGGTGTTCTTGTTGTCTATCAGGTCTGGCAGGTTTTTCCCCGGCCATCGTTTCGTAATATATTCATCAAGATAGGACAAACCTTCTTCTATTGTCCGAATACTTCCTTCTTCCACGTCCAGAAACTCGCTTTCATCATTCTCGATAGAAAACCTTTTGAATTCTTGTATTGCTGTTTTCTGGTCATTTGCAAAAATAGATAGTATGAATTCTGTTTCCACCATTTTCGCTTCTGGCTTATTCGGATCCAGGTAACTGGCAAAACTGCTCCACCGGTACTGTTCCGGTTTTTCTACTAACCCAGCTTTAACCGGATTGTTATGGATGTAGCGAATGACAGCCAGCAAATGCCTGTCATCCCCAATAGGTTCACTTTTAAAACGATCTTGGAAAAGGTGCCCCACCCGATGATTTTTTTGATTGAAATAATAGGCATAACTGCCATTAACCCGCTTCATCAATGTTGCCAGTCCTTCCATACCCTCTCTGACCAATAGGTGGACATGATTATCCATAAGGCAATAGGCATATATAGAAAAACCTGTCTCCTCCTTTTTGGCAAACAGAGTATCAATAAACCTCTGTTTGTCTTCCTGATCATGAAACAGGTTCTTTTTTTCGTTTCCCCGCATCATAACATGATAGATACCATTTTCGCTTAGTATCCGTTGGAGTCTGGGCATAGCTTTCCCCTCTTTCACCAAATAATGACTATCCTCAGTTTATCCTTTTTACAACGATGGTGTCAAGAGAACCGTCCCTCTGACACCCGCCCTCCTGCGATATTAGAACAAGCTTTAAAGATTGGCATCACTACTTCATGTATCGTTTCAGTTCTTCATAGAAATTTTCGCGGGTACCCGCAAGTATAATGACGACGGTTTCGTCATTTTCTTCAACAATGGTATAGGCCAACTCGTAATTAGTTTTGTTGTGAAAGATATCACAACAATATACGCCACTAAGATCACCGGTTTTAGGTTCACCACAATAGGGATCTAGCAGAAGCAGGTCAATGACTGCTTGAAATTTATCTTTCAGCGGTTTCTCTTTTAGCTTTTTAAGATAGCGAGCGGCAGGAGGCAAAATGACTAATTTGGCCATCAGTCTGCCTCCGACCCAAAGAGATCTTCATAAGTTTTGCTTGATGCCTGGCTCTGAGCAGCAAGACGGGCTTCATTAAGTAAACTTTCCACAGCGGGACGGATTTGGCGGCGGGTTTCCTTAAACTTATCAAGTAGTTCTTGTCCTGAAAGACCCCGGGCTATTAAATCAGCCAGGATTTGTTCGTCAAATTCTCCGCTGCTTTCCCGAACAGGACGGATGACGATGGCATTGTTTTGGACATAGCATTCCACTTCCTTGTCAATGCCGACGCTGTTATAGAACTCAATCGGTATAGTTATCTGTCGTTTCTGAGACACAGAGATACGTTTTTTTATCATAGGATTTTCTCCTTTGGTTTTAATTTGCGGCACCAGTATTCCTCCTTTGGTAATTTATGCTGATCAAACAGAAAATATACAAAGAATCTTTGATTAAATACTATCAAAGAAACAAAGAAAGCTCAAGGGTAGGGGGATTAAAATCTCTACAGCCCTGCCCCGGAGAACGGGCGGCCCCCTTCACGCACAAAAATTATGGTTCAAACGGGGATTAAAGCCCCCCACAGCAAGGAGGTGAAAGCTTGTGGCAAAAGACGGAACCAACAGAGGCGGATGTCGGGTTCGCGCCGGTGACAAACCGAAGCCCCTGTCACCTTGACACCCCCCAAAAAAAATTTATTTATTATGAAATAATGAGGTGTTATAATTTTCCTATACATACGCGAATTAGGAATGCCTATCTTTGGTAAGGAGTTGGTCAAAAGATGTGTAAAGGAAGAGGACTGGTTGCCCTGCTGGTCAGTTTCGTGATGCTGACTATGATGGCTATGGTTCCTGGAAATGCTGCCGCATCCGACGGCGCAAGTGTCAAGTTACCTGTCTCCAATTTGTCTCCTTCGACTGACATCATTAAAAGAATACCGGTGTTGCCGGTAGTGTCTGAAAGCATTAATATCAAGGCTGTTCCTCTGTACCGTTGCTGGAACGGCCGGGTGCACTGGTACACTACCAATGTTGATGAGCGTAACAGCTGGCTGGCAGGAGGTTTCTCTGACGAAGGAATTACCTGCTACATATCCCCGGTGCCCCTGCCCAATACCGTTCCCCTGTATAAATGTATGCTGTACAATGATATGTACTATGCTACCAGCTCTGCCGAACGGGATGCGGTTATTTCCAAATACGGGTTTTCCTATATTGGCATCGAAGGTTATGTTCCCCCGGGCAGTAATACTTCCTATGGAGATGTTAATGTAAACCGCTGGTATCATCCTGAATCAGACCATTCTGATGGCTGGGAATGGCTATCCGGTGAAAAATTTGTAAGTTCAGCAGAAATGGACCGGCATCATTTTTATCAGGTAGATGCTGCCAAGATCCCCGGTTACAATTATGAAGGGGTTGTCTTCCGGGCATGGTCTACTGCTAAAGTCCTCCAGCAGATCAAAATCGCAGCACCAAATGGAGGAGAAGCTCTGAAAGCCGGAGATGTGCAGGAAATCAAATGGACTTCTGCCGTTGACGGCGGGGAAATGAATCTCTATTATGCAACTGACGGCGGTGCCGCAAACACCTGGGTCATGATCAAAGAACAACTGCCCAATAACGGCAGTTATAAATGGACCGTTCCTGATAAGACCAGTTCCAATGTGGTAATTCAGGCCCGCTGGTTATATTATGACAATGAAACTGATGCCTGGGCTTATACCAACGATACCAGCGACTCCAGATTCAGTATCGCCGGGTCGGCTATTCTGAAGCCGGGTATCGAGCCCAACCTGAATATATTGAAGGTCTTTCCTGCTGCCCCTACCGGTTTAACGGTAACCCCGTACCTGTTTACCCGCCTGGATTTGTCCTGGAAGGATAATGCCAGCAATGAAACCGGTTTTACTATCGAAAGGAAGACTGCCGGCGGCGGATACGCACAAATTGCCGCGGTGGGCGCCAACACCACCAAATATTCAGATACCAGCGCCCAATTCGGTACCACCTATTATTACCGGGTAAAGGCCAATGGAAACTTTGACTCCGGTTATTCCAATGAAGCCCCGGGATTGCTGCAGAAATTTGCGATTATGCCGGACATTAACTACAACAAGCTGATCCCTGCTGCTCCCACAGGTTTGACGGCAGAAGCTGTTCCTGGCGACCCCAAAGGAGTCAAACTCACCTGGCAGGCCAGTACTTCTGATATAGACGGTTATATTATTGAGAGAAAATCCGGCTCTGAAGATTGGAAAATGAGCTCAACTGTTGGTGATGACAAAACCAGCCTGACCGAAAGCGGCCTGAACACAAATGAGTCATACAGTTACCGGGTATGCGCCTATAATATGTTTCTGAATTCCAAGCCCTCCAATATAGTTAGCTACAATCTAAATGCCAGTTCCGGAGGCAGCAACTCCGCCAGTGGCCAGGTCATCCTGGAGTTTTTCATCGGCAAGGGCACTTATAGTGTCAATGGTGCTGCCAGCGCCATGGATGTGAGTCCCATAATCAAGGAAAGCCGGACCCTGTTGCCTATCCGCTTTGTCACTGAAGCCATCGGGGCAAATATTCAGTGGCTTGACGCGGAAAAGAAAGTGTTAATCAACCAGGGCAACACTACTATCGAACTGTGGATCGGTAAAAACCAGGCCAGGATTAATGGAAAAAGTGTTAATATCGATTCGGATAATGCCTCGGTTATGCCTTTGATCGTTAATGGCCGGACCATGATGCCTTTACGCTTCATTGCGGAGAACCTCGGCTGCAAAGTTGAATGGATTCCTGAATTCAACAAGGTGAAAATTGGCTATCAGGGTAATAAGCTGGATCCCCAGCCGGAACCACCTATGGACTGGCTGGATCCGCAGCCGGAACCGCCCATGTAAGCAGCTGTTACAACGGGAGGGCAGGCTGTGCGGGATAATAGCCCCCAAAGCCAAATAATTAGCAGACTATCTCTGAGTTCATGATAAAGTTGAGATTTAATAAAAGAGATTGTAATCAGTCTTGAACTGTTTGCAATATCTTTTACAAGCATATCCCGATGTAAAAGGTATAACGGGACATGCTTGTTATGGGTTATTATCTTTTTAATTATTATCAGGCAAATAATTGTCCAGATATGTTAATCAAAGGCTATTCCTGATACATTTTTTGAATTACAGCATCATAGTTTTGGGCGATGACTTTTCTTTTTAGTTTATTACTGGGGGTCATTTCACCATTTTCGATGGTAAATAGATGATCCAGCAGCGTGAATTTTACTATCTTTTCATGATGGGCCAAATCTTTGGATTGTCCTTCAATCCTATCCGCATATAATTTAATGATTTCAGGTTTGGTTACCAGATCGCTTAATCCCTGGTAAGCTATATTTTTGGATTTGGCGTATTCCTCCAGAGCGGTAAAGGCCGGCACAATCAGCGCAGTAAGATACTTTTGCTTATCGCCGAAAACTACCATCTGCTCAACATAATAGTCCTGACCGACTCGGGATTCAATTAACTGAGGAGCAATGTTTTTGCCATTGGCGGTAATAATGATATCCTTCTTCCGGTCAGTAATTTTCAGGAATCCATCCTCGTCAATTTCGCCTATATCGCCGGTTTTGAAGTATCCGTCTTCGGTCATGGCCTCCTGGGTCGCTTCCGGCTTGCCATAGTAACCTTTGAAAACATTATCACCCTTAATTAGTATTTCCCCGTCTTCCGCAATCTTGATATGATTGCCGTCAATTGGTTTGCCGGCGGTGCCAAATTTAAAATCAGACGGGCAGTTGCAGGAACCCATCGGAGCTGTTTCGGTAAGCCCGTAGCCCTGGGCAATAAAGATATTGGCAGCAAAGAAGAATTCTTCTATATCCTTGGCCAGCGGAGCACCCCCGGCTGAAAAGAAATTCAGGCGCCCGCCCAGTAATTCTCTGACCGTTGACAGCACCATTTTATGAGCCATTTTATGTTTAAATTCCAGTGTAAAGGGAATCTTTTCACCCCGAATTTGGGCAAATTCATATTCTTTACCTACTGATATACCCCAATCAAAAATACTTTTTTTGATGCCTCCGGCCTGTTCCATTTTGGCATAAATGGCGGCGTACATTTTTTCAAACAGTCTGGGTACTCCGCACATATATGTGGGTCTAATTTCCCCGAAATATTCTACGATTTTATTGGTGTCGGCACAGAAATACTGGGTCGCACCCCGCGAATGTATCCAATAACTGGAGGCTTTCTCATAAACATGGCTCAGGGGAAGAAAGACAACTTCTATATCATCCTCTCCCATGGGGAACCTGGAATTCAGGGCCTCGTTTTCAACAAAGAAGCTCTTATGGGAGTGCATAGCCCCTTTAGGATCACCGGTAGTTCCTGAAGTATATATAACTGACATAATATCATCTTCTGAGATTGAGTTAAGGCGTTTTTGCAGTTCCGCTTCCTGATTTGATTTCCTGCCCAATTCATATAAATCATCAATATACATGATATCTTTATCATTCTTATCAATTTTTACCGATTTTGATAATACAATTACATGCCCAATCTTGGTGTTACCTTTATAGAATTTCATGACATTATCGTATTGGTATTGATCATCGACAAAAATGATTTTGCACTTGGCGTCATCTACAATGTACTCGGCCTGTTCGGCAGTGTTGCTGGCATAGATAGCTACTGTAGCGCATTTGATACTCATGATGGCGTAATCACTTATAACCCATTCCGGCCGGTTTTCTGAATATATGGCAATCATGTCATTATCTTGTGCCCCAAGTTCCAGCAGTCCTTTGGCAGCATTGTCAATGCGTTCGCCAAATTCCTTCCAGGAGATTCCTTTCCACTCGTCACCTTCTTTGTAATAGAGGGCATTTTCTTTTCTGTCGGAGTACTTTTGTACTTGTGAATGAATCGATGTTGCTAAGTTTTCGGTTTGCATGTCATACCTCCTAAAATTTTTGCTGCATTTATTTTAACTCCACTCTACTCATCCCAGAGTGGGGTTGTTTCAATGAAAAACAAATTTACCGGTATATTAATATAATGATGGATAATAAATTTTGACATTCAGGATTATTAATAGGCTATAACTATCATTATTCTTTAAATTATCAGATAATCCTTTAAAAAGTAACGCCTTTAAATTCTCGAAATAAGATGAAATAACTTACTAAAGCTACAAAAGGTTTGTTATTTGCTGATAAGATAGTTCAGACCAGAGTGTTTATATTTGCTAACCTTGAACGGGAGTGAAGTTAGTATATTTTATGTGACGAGCTAACGTTACAGTGGAAATTTTTGTCTAACAACCCGGTAGGACTTTTAAAGGTGACACAACGTTGTTACCTGTCTATTAAGATTGCCATTAAAAAAATCATGGGGGAATATATCATCTTAAGGGAAAAAATGATAATATTAGTAAGTATATGTGAAAATGATTTAATAATATGAGTGATTATATATTCATATATGTATGTAATTTTATATACATTTACGAAAGAAGGTATAAGAGGTGCTTTTAAAGAAAACCACAATAAAGTTTTATCATAAAAAATCTTTTCGAGTGATTGCAGGAATTATGGTGGTGGTAATGGTGGCCACTGTATTTCTTCAATCAGCTACATTGGTAGCAATCAGTAGCAGTGATAATAAATCTGATGCTGCAATAAACTATCTGGCGGAAAACACAGAATATGTTAACAAAAATATGCCCCAAAGAGTGGAGGAATATCTTAAGACATTAGGTACCGAAGATACGATTGAGGATTATTACAGACTTGCAAGTACTCAAATTGCCAGAGAAGAATATAGTAACGCCCTGAAGAATATCGAGAAATGTATCTCTCTATATAATAATGAAGGCCGCGAACTTTATAATGATCTTTTATTAAAGCGTGGTTGCCTGCAAGTTATGACCGGTGATTATGATGCAGCTCTGAAAAGCTTGGATCTGGCTTTGGCTGAAGATCCGTCCGCGGCAGAGATATTTCTGGTAAAAGCGCAGATATATGCAGAGCAGAAAAACATGGGTGCCTTGACCCAGTGTTTAACTGCATATCTTAAACTGGTTCCTGAGGATAGCGCTATACGTGAGTTGCTTGCTCAGGCTCAATTTACTGAGGGGGATTACGCAGCTGCAGCCCAACAGTATGCAGAAATATTAGAAAATGATCCGAGTGCCGAAGTTGAATACCTGTTCGGATTGAATGCGGTGAAGAATTCTGATTTTGCTACTGGCGAGGCATCTCTTACCAGTGCTATTGCCAAAGATGACAGTTTTGAAGGTATTTATTACTATCGGGGAGTCTGCCGGATGTCGCTGGGGAAATATCCGGAAGCTATTGAGGATCTGACTTTTTCGATAGCAAGGGAAGATATGCTTCAGGCCAGCTACTATACCCGCGGAGTTTGTTTGCTATTAAATAATGAATATGAAAAAGGACTTATTGATATTGAGTATGCAGCAAGTCGGAGTGACGATGAGGAAATTACCAAACAGGCACAATTATTACTTACTGAACTGGAAACGGCACAGTCCCTGGAGAATGTGCAGCCGGTTAATACGCCACAGCCCGGAAATACAGTACTACCTGAAACAATATTGCCACCTGAGACAGAACAGAGCTTAAAAGAATAATCAGGAAACCGAATATTATGCCTGTTAGATAGTTGGGCAAAAAAGATATTTTATTAAAGAAAGGATAGGTATTGCTATGAAGGTTATCACTTGGAAGAAACAAACTATGGGGGTGAGAATGCTTCAGTTTGCATGCACACTGTTGATTATGCTGCTGGTGTTTGTCTTTCCATCATATATTTGGGCTGATGAAGGGGAGGAGTCTGCCCATTCATCCGTAACTGCCGAAGGAAGCGGTGGTACTTCCAGTGATAGCAGTACTTCCAGTGACAGCAATACTTCCAGTGACAGCGATACTTCCAGCGACAGTAATACTTCCAGTGACAGCGATACTTCCAGCGACAGCGATACTTCCAGCGACAGTAATACTTCCAGTGACAGCGATACTTCCAGCGACAGTAATACTTCCAGTGACAGCGATACTTCCAGCGACAGCGATACTTCCAGCGACAGTAATACTTCCAGTGACAGCGATACTTCCAGCGACAGCGATACTTCCAGCGACAGCGATACTTCCAGTGACAGCGATACTTCCAGCGACAGCAATACTTCCAGTGGGGAGAGTAGCGGTGATACTACAGACAGAAGCGATACGGGCGATGCTGCCGGAGCGGGTGTTCCGGAAGGCAGCGATATTAATATGTTTGGAAATCGTGAAAGTGGCGGGGATAATCTGCACATCCTTGGCCTTCCCGAAGAAGAAACACCTAAAGGAAAGGAGACACCTGAAGAGAAAAAGGTCCCTGAATATGAGATCCCTGCTGGTTCGGCGTACATTATTGGCAGTGAAGAAACCATTTATAAAAATTCGGCTGCCCGGAATGCAATTCAGCAGGCCGTTGAAGCGGCTAAAACCAGTGCAGCAAGCAATGTGACCATCGTCGTAAATAACGGTGTATATGCAGGAGGAATAAATATTGTTGTACCTGCCCCTGCAACTGATGAATCAGGTGAGGATGGAGCTGTCTCCGAAAGCAAAATGCTGCTTAGGATCATTGCTGCCGATGCATATACAACTAATGAAGAAACCGATGAAATTTCCGCCCATGCAAATTCTGCCGGAGGGGTCCAGACGGAAGGAGACCTGAACTTCGAAGGCATAAACCTATTACTGGCAGGAATATATCTTTCCCTGAAAAATTCGATTAATGTAACCGATGCTGATGAGATGACATATTATGGAACTGCTCTGGGTGATGAAGTCAAGATCAATCTTGACCGTGTAAAAGAGAATGTCATTATAGATTCGGGAGGCGGTGACGATGTCCTCGACCTTTCGGTGAAGCAAAGCCCCACTGTGAGCATTTCGCTCACCAGGGGCGAAGGGTTTGATGCGGATACCGGAGCTTTAACTGGAGCAGGAGAGAATCTGATTGCCGATGCTATCAATAATGGCATGAATGATCTTAAGGGAACAGGCGCTGACAGCAACAGTTCCCGATTGCACGCCGTAATAGATGGGGGAGCCGGTGACGATGAGATAACCATTACCCTGATCAACAGCACCGATATTACTACGACGGGCGATGAACAGCCTGATACCACACCTGCGGGATTAACGTTCGATCTGGATATTTCTGCAACCGACCTGACGGTTAACGGTGGTGCCGGTAACGATACCATTACGGTGAATGGCGGCATGGAACGGGGACTTACTACAGTGCTCATAAGCCCCATCCTGCAGGAAATGATGGCTCAGACCGCATATCTGGCAGATGCTGCCGGTCTTCCCGGTACGGAGATAAAAATCAATGGCGACGCTGGTGACGATCTGGTCAACATAGATACCACCGCAGCCTTCAGCAGCTTTCGTGATGTTAATGTAACGGTAAACGGCGGTTCACAATACGACCGGGTAAACCTTACCGGTAAACTGGAAAAATATGAAAACAACCCTAATAATATAAGCGGAGATGCCAGTTTAGTTGAGATGAGTTCCCTGGCTGAAATAAACATTTTAAATAATGCAACAGCTATTTCTCAGCTGACCAGTGATTTTTCAGTAAATATGGCAGCGGTTGAGGCAGTTACTGATGAGCTGACCAACAAGAATACAGTTTATATCAATGATGTCCTGGCAGACACAACAGATTTTGCCAGCTTCACCGACTATGTGATAGACGAACCCTCAGGTGCTGTCAATTACACCAATAATACCGGCAGCGGTATCTTTCTGACCAATCTGATCATCAGAGGCAGTGATATTACTGTGGGTACCGTGAATACTCCTCATGTTAACATAGTCATTACCGGTACGGATAGCTCCCTGAACCAGCCTGCCAATGTAAATATTACCGGCACGGTTACCGGCAAAAACATTACCATCAGGGTCGAGAATACGGACAGTCACGCACTTGAAATCGTTGACAACGATCTTACTGATATGGCTGATGATTATACCCTGGAAGCAAGCCTCTTTGACATTGTCAGTGACGCAGTCATCAACATAACCGGCAGCCTGAAAGCTGCCCAAACCATAAACCTGGAAGCCATTAGCAAACAGACCAAACCGCTTATCCCTGCTCTGGAAGAACTAATAGCAGAGTACGGGCAACAATATGCGGATGCTCTCAATATAAATTTTGTGGCGGTCAAAGTCGGCAGTGCTGTAATCGACATAGCAGGGAAGCTCGAAGCGGCGGCTATCCGCGCGATTGCCAATTCCCTGGTAAATGTCTCGGCAATGAATGATAACCTGGCCGCTTTCGGGATCCCGCTGGCAGTCGGTGTGGTTATTTCCGAAGCCCGGATTACAGCCGGTAGTGGCGCGAGCATGAAGGCTCTCGAAGGCGGGATTTTCATGGATGCTGATTCAGACGTTATGTTGGAAACCAGTTCGGTTTCGGGTTTGTTGCCATTTACCCTGGCGGTTTCCGCAGTTGTCAATAAAGCCTGTGTAGATATCAAGGGCAATACAGTACTGGATTCCAAGGGTGATATCACCGCGTCTGCCTATGGCCGTACAAATATTTCCACTTCGGCTTCCGGCCCAGCTACGGCAGCAAGTAATGGAACAGCCGGAACAACACCTCAGACGGCCGGCAAATCAGGAGGATTCTTCGCAATTTCTGTGGCTATCCAGGATGTATTTGCCTCGATCAGTGAAAATGCCAGTGCTGATACGGAAGGTACTTTAACCTTAAAATCATCAGCCTATGAGCGCGTTAAGAATAAGGCAACCTCCAACCCGAATGATGGGGGTACATCATTTACACTTAGCAGCTTAATAAATAAAGTGAACAGTTTACTGAACAGCTCTTCGGACAAAACCAATAACGGAAGTACCGGTACCCGGGGAAGTTCCGGTCTTACTGGAATCGTTTCCCGGCTCAGTGGTAATGGTTCAGGTACTTCTGGCAGTACTTCCACCGGGGTAAACAATCTTGTCGATACCGGGACAGCTGGAAGCAAGGGTAGCAACACCGGCAGCACCAGCAGTACACAGCTGGTGGGAGCGCTGGCGGTAACCTATGCTGAAAATACCAGCAAAGCATTTATAGATACCACTGGAACAATAAAATCGGCAGGAAAGCTTGCGGTACGTGCAAACGGTTCGATCGTTGATGAAACCATAGCCGATAGTTCTCCCATCAAGCGGACCAGTACCGGCGCTACCGGAGTAGCAAATCCAGGCTCTGCTACTTCCGGAATGACCTATGAAGGACGCACTCAGGGCAAAGTAATATTTGCAACTACCCAAAACGGTTTCCTTACAATAGATAAGACGGAAGCGGAGCAGATTCCAGGCACAACTATCACAATAACGCCCACTATTTCAGACGGATATAAACTGGGCAGCATTACCATGAACGGCACAGCGCTGACAGCGGTGGATGGGGTATATTCCTTTACCATGCCCGTAGATGGAAGTACTGTTACGTTGGCAGCTACATTCGATCCCAAGACTTATACCATTACCAGCAGCAATGTGAACGCTGCTGCCGGTACCTTCTATACCAGTCCCGCCTATGGCGATGAAGGAGACAGTATTATTGTTCATATTACTCCCAACGATGGTTATACAGTAAAAGACGTTTCATATACCTATAATGACGCTGCCGGAAACCAAACCACTATTACGGCCCAGCAAGTTGAAGGACAGGTTAATCAGTACCGCTTAACCATGCCGGCGGCCAATGTAACTGTTACAGTCAACTTCGAAGGTATCAGCAAGCAACTCTACCTGGATCCGGTCACCAACGGTACGGTCACAGTGAAAGATGAAGCAGGAAACGTTATAGTTTCCAATGATGCCTCCGGGCCTGTATCCCAGGCACAAGTTCAGGTGGGAACTGTTTTAACAGTAGAAATAACTCCCGCCGAAGGTTACCGGTTAAAAGCCAACAGCCTTAGAATCGGGTCCACAACTATACTGCCAACCGCAGCCGGGGTTTATCAGTTTACTATGCCGACTACTGCTTCTGAAAGTATTGGTTTGGGAGCCATATTTGAAGAAGGTGCCCCGACTACTTCCACCACCGGGCGTACGGGAAGTACTGCTCTTGGTGCAGGCGTAGCCGTGGCAGTTGTCAACTATACCAATGAAGCTTACATTAAAGCGGCCTCCAATTCAGTGGAAGCTGGCGGCCTCGATATCTCAGCAACAAGCAGCAACATCTCCTCCACCGCCATTTCCAAAGCTGGTTTTACTGCGGCAGACCTGGGGCTGGCAGGAGCCCTGACGGTCCATGTGGTCAGTGCTAAAAACTGTGCTGAGCTTAAAGACGATGTCATCTTAAGTGGTGGAGGACTGGATCTTATAGCGAAAGTTTTAACGAGCAATTTTGTTACTGTTGCTGATGCAGCAGGTACATCGGCAAATACCAAAGCGGTTTCAGGCACTACCACTACTGGCAGTCCTGAGTCTGATTCAGTGGGAATCGGTGCAGGTATAGCCATTGGTGTTATTGGCGTTGACAGTTATGCCAGGATTGCAGAAGGCATATCCATCACACGTGCTGGACAGGATACAGAACTAAATTCCATGAATATAAGTGCCTCATATAAAGGAAGCGAAAAAATGATTGCCAAGGCTGGAGCATCAGGAGGAACGGCCATTGTACCAGTCCTGGCTCTGGATATATCAGGTATCTGTGTTGATGCCGATACCGGAACCAATACCGTTGACCCCAAATTAGTATTTAAAGGTGATGTCAATATTACAGCAGCCAATGAAATAACGCGTACAATTTTAGCTGACTCGGCTGCAGTAGGCGGCGGAGTCGGAGTTGGAGGTACATTTATTATAGATATAATCAATGATAGTGCCACCTCCGCCCTGAGACGCAGCATAAGGGGAAAAAAGGTGAGGGTAAGAGCTAATTCCATCAGCAGGCTGACAGCCAATGGCAAAGCCGGAGCTTCAGGAGCAACCAGCAAGACTACCACCAGCGGAACAAATGGAACGGGCGCTGGCTCAGGATCAGGCAGCGGTTCGGATCCCGGCAGCGGTACGGACTCAGGTGACGGTTCGGATTCAGATGGTAGCTCGGGGTCAGGGGAGTCTGACTCGGACGACCCCTATGACGGGATAGCCGATCTGTTTGAAGGAGAAGGGCAAACTCCCGCAGATGAAGAAGATTACAGCGAAGATTTTGCTGCGCTCTACGATGAGGGAGAAGCTGATGCGATAGCTGATGCCAATACGCAGGCCGCTACAGAGATGGCAGATGCCGCCGGTACCCAAAATGTGTCCGGCAGCGCGGTTAGCAGCTTGATTGCCAACCGGCAAAAAGCGGAGACTTCCGAAGGAAGTGTGCAGGTAGCAGCAACCTTTACGCTTAATATCCAGAAGAATATTTCCAGGGTTGTTATCGCGGACGGAATCGTTGTTGAGTCTGAAGGTGATATAATCGTCGAGAGCAAAAACGATACCGACGGAGTTATCATGTCCAATGCATCTGCTACCAACTCCACTACCGGTGTTGGTGTAGCAGTAGCCATTAATATAGTAACCTATGAAAATATAGCTTATGTGGGGGACTCCCAACTGACGGGTAAGAGCCTCACTATTACGGCCGATATATATGAAAGGCCAGCCAAGGACGCCTTGGAAGGCCTGATCAAGGAGTTATTGAAAAAACTGCAAGTCATAGACCTGGCCAATGGAGTTCTCACCGAGCTGGAAGGAAAAGATACCACATTAAAGAGCTATATCGAAAAGCTCATCACTGAAAGGAAGATCCCCTTACCGGCAGGCAAAAAGCTGGACGACATGGCCGGCACCCTGGCCGGAGTGATCACCAATCGGCTGCGGGCTTCCCTGGATGGAACCGATGTAAAAGACAGCGTGGATGAAGACTTCCAGCAAGTGGTCACCGATACAGTTTCTTATATCGCTGAAGGCCTTACTGATACCAAAGTCCTCCTGAATTTAATAAAGAATGATTCTTCGACCATGAAAGAAATCCTGAATACGGTCAAAGACCCGGTACAGCGTAATGAAATTATCACTCTGACCATCAAAGCTGTAGCTGCCATGCTGGGCAGCAACGACGAGCTGGAAGGCGTCGGGCATAAGATTTCCACCCAGACTGTTTCCGGTGTCGGAGCTTCTAATGTCGGTGTAGCAGGTTCAGCAGCTATCTCCGTAGTAAATGGCCTGACCAAAGCCGTTATCGCCGACCGGGTTGAACTCAGAGATGAAGATATAAATATTACCGGTGACATAATCATTACTGCCAATGGAGCGCAGAAAGTATATACCACCGCCAGTTCCTCTGCCGATGCCAAGGGAAGAGCGGAAAAGAACAAAGCCGCCACAGCCGGCAGTACCACCAGCAATAACGGGACTACGGAAACCGCAGGCACCACCGATGGAACCTCTTCAGGTAAATCAGTGGGGGTTGGTGCAGCCTTTGCTCTCGGTATAGCTGATTTTACCGTCCATGCGGGGATTGGGACCAATCGCCGGGTGGAGGCTGCCGGAATAAAGATTACCGCTATTGCCCAAAATAATCTTGATACAGTCAGCGTCTCCGGCTCAGACCCGGTTGCGCGCAGCAATACAATAGCCAAGGGTAGTTCTGGTTCGACTCCGACAACCGGCACCACCACAGCCAAGGATATTTCCGTTGATGCTTCGGTATCTGTGAGCCTTATCCAAAATGACGTCAAGGCTTATGTGGGCCAGGGTTCCGAAATTACCACTACCGCAACTGAAGACACCATAGAGACCGATCAAACTGGTGAAAAAGTTAACTTCTTCCTGTATGCCAAACAGAGCGGCAGTACTTTAACCAATGCCAGCGGATTTGCAGTAGGCGATTCGACTTCCGTGGGCGCGGCAGTTGCAGTCAATATAGCTCTCTCCTCAGTCATCTCCAGTTTTACAGGGGTAGGCATGATAAACGGCAAAGCCAAATTGGCAGCCACCACTTATAATGAAGATGATGCCAACGCCCTGGCTGTTGCCATGGGAGCGGATATGGACCGCTATCTTTCCAAATTCCGCGCGGCCCAGAACCTTAAGAAGAATAAAGCCGATGGTACTACCACCAGTACCGCCGGCAACGATACTTCTTCACAGATCAGTGACAGACTCAGCGGTACCGGAAGCGGAGACGGCTCAGAAGTCAGTTCTACCCTGCCGGTGTCGACCAATGCGCTGCATGCGCAGAATGCATCTACCACTTCTACCAACGAAGCCTCATCATCGGCCAACAATAGCGATTTGAACAGCATTATAAATGAAACGGCCAGTGGCAGCAGCAATAATGGCGGCGCCGGCGGTGCTACTACCGGTAGTACAGTGACCGGTGCTCTTACAGGCAGCAACACTGATACTTCCGCACAAAACAGTCAGAAAATTCACGTCGCAGCAGCGGTTGCCGTTAACGTTACCCAACATGATGCGCTGACCAGTATCAGCGGCAGCCTTTCTGCCAGGAATATAGCGGCTCTGACCGGCAACAACGGAAACTTCAGTACAGTAGGTACCGGTGTTGCCGCCACACTTATGCAAAACAGCAACTCCATCGGTGTCGGGGTGGCAGTTTCGGTGAACAAGAATACAGCCAGGGTTACCCTTGATGGTGAACTAACAGCAACCGACGGAGATATAGTAGCTGATGCGGAACTTAACCAGAATATGGACCCTGTTTACCAGGGTAAATACGGAGCATTAGGTATTTCGGGCAGTGTTTCCGGTTCCGGCGGTAAAGCCGGGGTAGCCGGTTCGCTGGCTATCGTTGTAGCAGACGGGGAAAGCAATGTTATCGTTGCTGATAACTCTGTCCTGACTGCCGAAAATGGTCATATCAACCTCGAAGCTACTGATAAATCCAAGCTTTCGGCTGCAGCCATGGCCGCGGTGCTCTCAAAAGGTACTACCGTTGGAGTAGGTGCAGCCTTTGCCCTGCTTTATGCAGAAAACAAAGTCCTGGTGATCGTGGGAGACGATGTTAAAGTCACCGGTCAGTCCTTTACCATGAATGCCAAGAAATTACCGGTTACTATCAGTAACTGGAACTTGCCTTTTGAAAACTCGGAACTCTTTACCGCTGATGCCAAAGCCGGCGAGGAAGGGATCATCAATGTTACTACTCCCAGTACCGGCAGTGACAAGTTCGATGTCACCATGAACGTAAAAGCCGAAGATCTGGTGGATATTGCTCAGCTCACCAGTTTCCTGGGCAGCGTCAACTATTATGCATCGGCAGCAGCAGGGACGATTGTGGGCGGTACAGACAGCTCCCTGGCCATGGCCGGTTCCATATCGATGCTGTTCCAAAATAGTGAAACTGCAGCAATCATAGGCGACCGGGCCATCATTACTCTTACCACCGGAGATCTTGACATAAAGGCTTCTTCAGACAACAATGCCCGCATCATTGGCGGAGCGCTTTCGGTGTCCTCGGCCAAAGCCGGCATCGGACTGAACGTAGCAGTCATCACCAATAATGACAAGGTCACCGCCGCCATCGGCAAAGATGGGAAATTTTATGTAAATGCCGGTAATGTGAATATCGCCGCAGAATCAGATCTTGATGCCTGGGCCATCACGGTGGCTGCTGCGATCAAAACAGCGGGAGGAGCCACATCCGGTGCCACCATTGGCGGAGGACTTACAGTCATCGTATCCAATAATGAAGTTCTGGCACTTCTCGGGGACAATTCCCTCATAGATGCTACCGGCAATGTTGCAGTCAGCGCAGCAAACGATTCTTATCTGCTGCTGGTCTCCGCTTCCGTTGCGGCAGATACCAGCAGTGGTTCCGGTGTTGCAGGCGGAGGTACCGTCGCAGTTGTAGTCACCGGCAACAAGGCAGAAGCCCTGTTGGGTGAATACGTTGAGATAATCAGCGGTGGTGACGTAACCGTCGTCTCCTCTAATATTGAAAAACTGATCAGCATTCTGGCCTCCGCTTCCGGGGCTTCTGGTTCAGGTATAGCAGTTGCGGGGACTGTTAATGTGCTGGTCACCAACTCCAGAAGTCTTGCCGCTGTGGGAGACTATACCAAGATAACTGCTGACGGGAATGTGAAGGTTACAGCAGAAAGCGAATCCAAACTGATAACTGTGCTCGCAGGCACTGCTCTTTCAGCCGGGTCGGGTGCAGCAGTGGGTGCAACCATCAGCGTCAATGTTTTAAACCGCTTAACGGAAGCCAGGATAGGCACCGGGGCGGAAATCATCTCCAGAACAGGCAGTGTACTGGTTCAGGCGCTGGCTCGGGACTGGACACTGGTAATTACGGCAGCAGGTGGCCTGGCGCCTTCGGGAACAGCAATAAGCGGTAATATCCAGACTGCAGTTGCGCAGAACAAGACCACCGCATCCGTAGGTGACGAAACTAAGGTTACTGCCTATGACTCGGTGGGCATCATTGCCGACCAGACCAGCAATGTTTACCTGGCAGCAGCAAATGCCTCTATTTCAGGTGGAACCGGTGTAGGTGCCACCATCGTGACCGGTGTCTTAAGAAATGAGGTCAGTGCCGGTGCCGGAAATAATACTGACATAACTGCTTATGCACTGAAAGTGGGCAACGAAGCCGGGATTTTGACTTCCAACCGCCAGAACCGGCGTAAGGGAATCGTGATCAGCGCTTTGGGCGGGGAAGAAATCCTGATGCTGGGGATTGGAGCCAGTGGTGCGGCAACTACTGCTGTATCCGGTGTCATCGATACGCTGGTAGTAAGGAATAAAGTAAACGCCCATGTAGGTAATAACGCCCGGATACGATCCGGTACATCGCCATCAGACGATACGAACGGAGACGGGGCAGCAAATGGAGAATCATCTTCAGGAGATATAGATGTTGAAGCAGAAGACTCATCGGTAATATATAACTTCGGCGGCGCAATTGCTGTATCCGGCTCTACCGGTGTAGGAGCCACCATCGTAACCCTGGTCTTTGACAAGGAAGTGAAGGCCGGCATTGGTTCCGGTGGAAGCACCACAGCGACCGGCGACATAACTGTGCGGGCTGATGCAGCTGACCACCTTAACCTGGTAGCGGTAACCTTCAGCGCCAGCGGAAGCACTTCCGTCGGACTTGGCGGCAGCGTACTGATATTCACAAACAAAGTTACCGCCGAATTGGGTGGTACGGTACAGGCAGACGGTAATATCAATGTCAATGCTGCCAGTGATGAGTTACTGCTCAATATTGCGGCTTCAGTTTCGGTAGGCGGTGCTGCAGTAGGCGGTGCTGCAGTAGTTACCTATTTTACCGGCCAAAATATTGCAAAAGTACTGACTGGTGCCGTGGTAAAAGCGGGCGGTGCCATGACTGTTGCCGCTAATTCCCAGGAATTTATTACCGCAGATGTAGTTGGAGTATCCGGAGGCGGCTCGGCCGGAGTTTCCGGAGCAGTCGATATTGTCATCACCGAGGTGGTGACTCAGGCCTATACGGAAAGTGCTACAGAGACTACGGATGGTGTTAGCATTGATGCTGGCAGCCTGACTATAGAGGCTAGCGACGATTATAAGTTTATCGGCGTCGCAGCTTCAGCTGCTTTAGGAGGCAGCGCTGGTGTAGGCGTAACCGCCTTGCTGACCATTGCCGGGAATACAGTCACTGCTTATATCGGTGATGAAAACCACATCACAACTACCTCCGGTGATATAACCCTGCTGGCAAGTTCCAACCGGAATTTGCAAATGTATGCGGGCACTTTAGCTGCAGGTGGTTCAGCTGGTGTAGGTGTGACCCTTATGGTTGCAGTCATCGGCGGCAAGCTCACCCAGGATGCTTCTGATTCACTGACCGGTGGAACTGATGGTAACGGTAATTCCGTAAAAACCTTTAATCCCAATGCGCTGATAGATGACCAATCCAGCAAGGCGCCAGGCGTTACCGGCTCATACTATGAAGAATATGACGGAAACAGACTGGCAGGCAAACTGGAGGGTGACGGAACAAGCGTCAGTAATAGCTCTGCCGGCCATGAAGAATATGTATATGAAAAAGACAGTAACGGGAATCTGGTTAAGGTACAAAAGAGGGATGCAGAAGGCAACCTCATGTTTGATGAAAACGATCAGCCCATCTATGAAACCCAGATGGTTTTCGATGGCGAAACCGGTTATCGGGATGATTCCTTTGATGAAGAATATAAAGATGGCGATAAGCCAGGTGAAAATTTTGAAGCTGATGAAAGCAGCAATCCGGACCTGAATAACGCCGGCAGGATGGGACCGACCCAGCCGGATTATGATCCAACGGATGCTACCAGTGCCTTTATCGGCAAGAATGCGGTGGTAACCAGTGCTAATGATATTCTGGTTACGGCTTACGATAATATGACTGCGGATATGGTCACTGCTACCATTGCAGTCGGTGGGTATGCCGGAGTTGGAGTAGGCATAGCGGTTGGCATACTTTACAGCAACGTCCTGGCCTATGTGGAAGACGGCGCGGTGCTTTCCGCGGAAGGCGATATCACCGTTTATGCCAGAGGCGGCTCTAAATCTGTTCCCGCTGATCAAGATAAAAATGCTGCCCTGGAAAAGGCCATCAATGCAGAAAATGATGATGAGACCCAGGATGTGACTGTGGGAGATCTGACCATTCGTGCCATATCATTCACGGGAGCAGGAGGAGTTGCCGGAGTAGGTATTGCGGCAGGCGTTGTGGTACTTAATTCCAATGTCAAGGCTTTTATAGAGGGTGATGTGGTCAAAGCGGATAGCCTGACGGTGAAAGCGGTAAGTGAATATCCGCAGGTCATTGCTGCTACTCTTGCAGCTTCCGCCGGTGTTGTAGGTGTCGGTGTATCTGCGGCCACGGTAGCATTTAATGGTTCAGTAACCTCAGCCATCACCGGCGATGCCCGGATCGGCATGTCTGATGAAGCTGGTAATACAGTCGGAAATGTAAACGTACTTTCCGAGGCCACCACTGATGCCACTACCCTGGCAGCAGCTATTGCGGGTGGCTATGTAGCAGTTAACGGGGCTCTTTCCCTGGCAATCAACCGCAGTATGATAGAAACATTTATTGGTCAGGGGGTAAGCCTTAAGTCCACTGGTGATGTTAACGTGAAAGCAACGGTTGCTACCGAAGCCAACACTTATATTGTTGGTGTCACCATAGGCGCTGTTGCCGCAGGGCTCTCAGCGGCGATTTCCATTCTGGAACCAACGGTACTGACTTATATCGGTACTACACCTCATAAACAAACTCCGACAGCCGGGGCAGCAACAGGGACCATCGGCAGCCTGGAAGCAGTTAATGTCAGCGTAGAAAATAACACCACCACCACCGCCTCCAGCACGGTACTTTCTGTTGCCGGCGGAGCTGTCGCGGTGAAAGGTAATGCCCTGCTGGTATTTAATAACACCGTTGCTTATGCAGCAATCAATAAGATGCCGGTAAAAGCTGCCGGTAATATCAATGTAGATGCCTATATGAATTCGCAGGCTGATTCGTTCCTGGCAGCGAACACGGGTGGAGCTGTAGCTGTTGGTGTCACCGTCAGCTATGTAAGACTGGGCTCCGAAAATGTTGCCATGATTGATACAACAGGTGCTGCGGTTAGAGCAGTAAATATCAATGTTTATGCAGGAAGGGATCTGGCAGGCAAACGCAATTCGTCTTTGGCATCGGCAACAGCTGTGGCGGCTTCGGTGGCAGGAATAGCCCTGAATCTAAATGCTGCAGTGGCGGATAACGACAGCACCAACAGCGCAGAGATATCCGGCAGCGGCAGTCTGACCGCAACTGAAGACCTTAATGTAGGTGCTAACGGAACTGCCACTGCTAATGCTGAAGTGAGGGGAATCAGTTCCGGCTTAATAAGCGTTGCGGCCTCTGTTGCCGTAGCCCTGCTCAGGAGCGAACAGAACGCGCTGATCAGTGGCGGTCATATAAAAGCCGGTTCCCTGAAGGTGATATCCAACCTAAACGGTAATATTGAAAATAGCAGTATTTCCCGACTGAAAACCGGTTCGGGCGGACTGATTACACTAATTGGAAATGTAGCAGTTGCTTATGGCCGCTCCAGCAGTACGGCGAAAATAGATACGGTCAGCGTTGATGTAACCGACGGGATTATTACTATAGGCAGTTACGGAAATGCCGGCGCACTTTCCGAAATCACCAATCTGAGTGCAGGTGCCATTACCGCCAATGTCATGGTGGGGGCGGCCTATTCCCAGGCCGCATTTGCGGCAATCCTTAATATACCGCAAAATAGTACGGTTACAGCAGGTTCAGTAACCATAGAGACCTTGTATACGACCAGGGCAACAGCGGATGTAACTCCTTCCGCCGGCGGTGTACAGCTTTCGCTTGCAACCATAGGCGTCAACCTGGCCCTGGCAGACACTGCATCCAATGCCTTGGCTTCACTTACCGGAAAAGGGATTCTTACAGCCGGTTCTGTAAAAATAAACGCTGACGGTACAGCAACTGCCAAAGCACTTACGCAGACTCCCAAGATATCAGTTGATATTGTAAACATTGCTGCCAACACGGTAGTGGCGATTTTAAGTGCAGGCCAGACAGCCTGCATAGAAGGTGTAACCATTGCCACCGGCGGCAACGTAGAAGTAATATCTGTCCTGAATAACGGAGCAGAAGAAGGTGCGGTTGCTGAATTAGGCAGCAATTTCGACAAGCAAGGCTACGAATCACTTATTGACGGCAGTATTAACTTAAGTGTATTCAGTGCTGAAATTAACTCTGCAATAGCTATATCAAACGCCCTCAATCATGCTTATATAGAAGGTGCCAATATAGGCAGTGAAACGGAACGGGCCGGACAATTGAAGGTGATGGTCAATGGCAGCAGTTTTGCCATTGCTGAGATCCAGAAATCGGCCATCAGTATTGGATTGATTTCCCTGGGGTTGACAACACTTTATGGAGAAGCGAAAGGAGATTTCAAGGCCTATATCGATACTACTGGCGGGGATATCCATGCAGCTTCCATAATTGTTGACAACACTTATACATCGCTGGCCGAGTCAGAAACCACTCAGGCCGTCGCAGGCGTTCATGTATCATTGGTTGATATTGGTGGTAATCTGGCCATATCTAAAGTGACCACCAATGCGGAGTCAGCCATCAAGGGTAATGGAACAATATCGACTTCAGGTACCATACAGGTCACTGCAACGGGTATTGCTAATGCATCATCCGGGGTAATGACACCAACAATCAGCCTCAGCTATATAAAAATAGCGGCCAATATACTCACAGCAACACTTGAAGCAGTTCAGAAAGCCTATATTGAAAATATCACCGTAAAAGAGACTGGAGGAACAAGCGTTTCCTCGACACTTAATGCTTCCCCGGTAAACGGTGCCAAAGCGATACTGGGAAGTGCTGCCGGATCCCTGGGTGCAAACGTAAGCTATATAAGCGGTTCTGCAAGTGTAGCGACGGCCACATCCAAGGCTCTCAACCATGCGTACGTGGACGGTGCAAGTTTCGGCAGTGACAGCACGCGAGCAGGAGCTCTGACGGTTACATCCACCGGGAGCAGTATTGCCATAGCAGATATTTCGGCAGGTGCAATTTTAGCGGGTTATATCTCTTTGGGAACAGCCCTGCTCAAAGCCTATGCGAATGGCGATTACCAGGCATATGTGAATACCACCGGAGCCTTGCTGAATGTGGAAAACCTTTCTGTCAGCAACACCTATAAAGCTGATGCCAGGGCAAAGACTACACAACCGATCGGCGGAACCATCAGCGGGTATGAAGCAGAAGTAAATATAGCGAAGGCATCGGTGGGTATCAATGCAGAGGCAGCTATCAAGGGCAACGGAACAGTCGAGACCCCCGGCTCGATAACTGTGCAGGCCACGGGTACGGCCACGGCTGATGCCGGAGTAATGACACCGACAATCAGCCTCAGCGGTATAAAAATAGCGGTCAACATACTCACAGCGACACTGGCAACAGTTCAGAAAGCATATATCGACAGCGTAGAAGCCGAGGCAGGCAGTATTTCAGTAAAATCGATATTAAATAATGAAAATCAAACGGGAGCTGTTGCCAAACTGGGCAGCAGTGCAGGCGACTTCGGAGCAGATGTAGCGTTGGCAGGGGTGGAAGTACATTCCGCCAATGCAACGGCAAACAATACCAACCATGCTTATATCCGTGGTGCAGATATAAATACAGGCGGAGCTATCAGCGTACAAAGCATTGCCCGATCCTATGCCAATGCAAGAGTAGATCAGACCGCCATCAGTTTAGGCCTTCTTACCCTGGGTGTTACCCTGTTGGAAGCCGAAGCAAAAGGTGATTTTGCCGCCTATGTGGATAGCTCTGAGTTAACTTGCGGCAGTCTGGAAGTGAAAAACAATTTCAACTCCACCGCTAATGCGGTGGCAGCACAGCCGAGCTTTGGAGTGGGTGTTTCAGCCATATCGGTGGCTGGAAACTATGCTGATGCCAATGCAGCAACAACAGCCTCGGCTTATGTGAAGGACAGCAACCTAACCCTGGACAATGGAAATGTTACGGTAGGAGCAGAAGGTATCGTCCAGTCCAATGCGGTGGTGGAATCGCCCAAGATCACCATCAGCGGGGTAAAGGTAGCCATCAGCAAGGCAGAATCCACTCTCAGTGCCGTACAGAAAGCCTATATCTCCGGAGGCAGCATCCAAACTGCCGGGAATGTTAACATTTACTCCTGGCAGAACAAGGACAGCGAGACTACCGGAGCCGTTGCCTCACTGGGCAGCAACACCGGCGGTGTGAGCGTAAGCCTTATCAGCGGAGCAGCCAATATAGCCAATGCCACCGCCGATGCCACCAACCAGGCTTACGTCAGCGGAACTGATTTCGGCAGCATCGATCGGCGGAATGGAACCCTTAACATCGAATCCAAAGCCAACTCCTATGCTAAAGCCGGCTTTATCAATGATATTGCAGGTGTCTCTCTGACCAGTCTGGGGATACTTACCATGACTGCAGAATCCAAAGGGATATTCAAGGCTTATCTGGACAGTACCAATGCGGTTATATATATAAACGACCTTACTATATCAAATAACTATAAGGCGATTTCTGAAGCTAAATCCACTCAGCCGGGCAAGGGCGTAAGTGTCACCTTAGTTAATGGACAGGTGAATTTCGCCAAGGCAACCACGGAAACAAATGCAAGCTCTTATATCACAGGAAACGGATCCGTAAATGCGGTTGACATTAACATTCAAACAATAGGAAGCGATAGCAAGGCTATAGCGGATATCGATGCAGCCAAAACCAGCATCAGCGGTGTCAAGGTAGCTGCAAATATAGCCCTGGCCAGCATGAAGGTGACTCAGAACGCATATATTTCCGGACAGGGAACAATAAACGCAACCGGTGCGGTATCAGTTCTCTCGATCCTGAAGGGAACCAAATCCGAGGCCGAAGCCGGCGCCAACGGAGGAACCAGCGTATCGCTGGCCACCGGTGATGGCAATCTAACCACCGCAGAATCTGCCTCAACAGTCAATGCATATATCGAAGGAAATGTAACCGTGGTGACCGACGGCGATGTTAATGTCGGTGCGGAACTGGGCGGCGCAGTAACTTCAAGGGCGCAGGCTCCGGATGCCAACATAACCCTGTTAAGTATCGGGGTGGTAAAAGTCATTGCGGATTTTGCCCAGGATTCAGTCAATGCCAGGATTGCGGGCAACGCAAAGGTTACCGGAGGCAGGGTTGATGTGATAGCTGTGGCCAATGGAACCGCAACGGCCATCGCAGAGCAGCCTAATACGACAGTCAGCGGCGTGGACGTATCGGTAATCTACGCTGAAGCCAGGGTAGGCACAAGAACAGTTGCTGCTTCAGTAGGAAGCGGAGCAACTGTCCAATCCACAGGAACGGAAATGGATGACGGAGTCAATGTGGCGGCAGCTTCCTCTACTATTCTTGATGCATACAGCAACCATGGAACCAGTGTAAGTCTGGTGGGAGTCGGCAAGTATACCATAAAAACCTATGTAGGCAATCACAGTACCATTGCAAAAATCGACGGCACAGTAATTGCCCGCAATAATATCTGGCTTAGCGCCGCAGATTCGATCAACGCGTCGGCATCGACTTCAGCCAGTAATGCAGGGCTTGCCAATGTCGGTAAATCTACGGCTACCAGTACGGTCGATTCTCAGACAGGTGAGACTTCTGTGGGCGCAGACGCTGTTTTAGAGGCCCGGGAAGACATCAACATCTATGCTACAACCGTTTCGGACTTGACGGCGGCGGTAAATGCCAATGGTATTGCCCTGGGAGATTTCGGAGCAGTTTATGCTGCCACTGCACTTAATAACCGCAATACCAGGTTTAGGGCCGGGGATGAAGCCAAAATCGTTTCCAGGTACGGGAACATCTATATAAATGTCCTGGCTGATACGGCCAGACAAAATGCTACTGCTACCATGGGTGGATTCGGGATCATCAGCGGCGGTAACGGGCCTGAGTCCAGTGCTTATATCAAGACAAACACCACGGCCGATATAGGAAATGGAGTTGTAATTACGGCGCTGTTCGGAGTTTTGGGGATCGCCGCCACCAGCAAAAATGATATTTATGCATATGCCTATCGCCACATGGGTACCCTGGCCGGCAACAATCAGAGCAAGGCCACTATTGACGCAATCGAGGATACCATCGTCACCATCGGGGGCAGCGGAGCACAGAGTTACTTGAACAGCAGAAATACAGACATTAGCTCGTATCTTTACCAGAAGCTGCATGCCAAAGCTGTGTCCTATACAATTTCGGCCGGGTCTCTTACCGAGGCCAAATCCTATGTAACAACCAATGCAAATACCAAAATCAACATCAACAACGCCTTTGTGGGAGGCATTGATTCCCTGACCATCAACGCCAAAGTCATAGATATGTATGTACATTCCGAAAGCTATGCCGAAATCGTAGGCCTGACCGGTAAAGTTTATGCCACTTCCTCAGCCGGCGGCAGCAGTACCGCAGAGGTCAATATCGGCAGCGGGGCTGACCTGGCCGGCCAGCGAATAAATATTGCCGCGGTTTCACCGCTGATTACTAACCAGGTGGTTTTTCGGGATGCCACTGCCAAAGGCAATACAGTAGTTAACTGGGTATGGAAAACCATCCAGCGCGTCGTGGACAAATTAGTGAAGTGGGTCAGCAAGATCCCCTTTATCGGCTGGTTTGTCAAATGGGTGTGGAAAAAAGTTGTTGAATGGGTGGATGTTCTGGTGAAGGAAATCCTCTATTCTGATGAGAAGGAATATCTGGAAGGCAAAATGACTTCCACCGGTAAAGTAGATATTTGCGGAAATGTGCACCTGGGCGGTGCTGCAGCCGGTATGTTTGTGGATATCAAAGAAGACGGAACGGTGGCATATTCTGGCCTGGAAGACGGATATCAGCTGGCATCAAGCCGGGAAAACAATACCATCATCCTGGGTGATCTATACAATGAAGACCTGGGCGAGTTGACCCTGAGTGCTTCCAGTGCCAACAGCGTAAAAGGAAATATAACCGTATTTAATAATAATTATTTGCCCAATATAGTTATAAACAACTGGTCACCCTTTAACCTGATTTTAAGTAAGATTAACGCCGTTAATGGACAGCTGGGTTCACCCACCCTTAATATGGCGGCGGAGGTCAAGTATGAACTGGATACGGAGAAACCAAACCTTAATATCTTCGCCCATGAAGGCACTGCTCTCACCTTTGGCAAGAGTATCGATACAGGTGACGGAAACCTTAATATCACTATGAATGGCGGAGATGTTAATACTGCCGCCAATGAAGGCCAGGGAACACCAGCCGCGGTTTGGGCCAACCGTTTAGAGGTACAGAATGCTGGTAACATCGGCAGCGCGGCTAACCGCTTTAATGCTTATATCCTGGATATCCCTGAAATACGGGGAACCAATGGAATCATAAAGACCATGCCGGCAAGACCTACTTATATTGCTCTGGAGGCTTCAGGAGATATTTATGCAGCCTTGACCCATGTTATAGTTAATCTGGATTCCGGTGACTCGGGCAACCCCTATCTTACACTGGATAGAATTAGTGCTGGCGGTAAAGCAGATCTGCTCATTCATGCGCCCAATGCTTTAATGTACCAAAGTAATGAAGGCCTGGATGACATGATCAATGTTTCCGAGCCGGGCAGGAGAGATACTCTGGTATTATTGGCTCACCAGCAAACGGGTGATATCACCATTAAGGACAGCCAGGGCAATGACACCACTTATAAACTCAGACCCAATGGTATGCTGGTAATCAACGAGGCCATCACCATCCGTGGTTCTCATTACTATGTAGCTGATTCAGAAACCACTACTGGTTCGGGAAGCACCCAGACTATTGCCCACTACTATCTACCCGGCGGAGATATGGTGGCAGTGGACCGCGGTACAGGAAAGATAGTCAATGTCATCGCCTTTAACGGCAAGAACGGCAAGATCTATGACCTGGATGCCATTGAATTCGTTGAAGTCGGCGGGCTGCCAATTATCCGGTTCATACAGGAGAACTTTAATATTATATACACTTACGAAGCAGCAACAGGAAAGCTGAAGGATGTCAAGATCGAAATAACCAATGAAAATCTGCAAAATGGCGGTGTTACCATTTATGTGGAAACAAAACCCGGCGACCTGGGCTGGACCCTGCCGGATGGAACCCGGGTCTATTACAAGAATGCTTTCCTTAAGGACGGAACAGAAGTTAAACCCGTCGTACTGGGCGAGCATGGTCCGAACTACCTGCATCTTCTGGAGCCGTTTGATGCTGAACGTGATTTATATCATGTGGTTGAGTTTAATGAAGAGAATATCTTTGTTGAAGCGTATATTTATACGAAGAAAGAGCTGCTGAACGCTGCCGTTGTAGAACTGGGAAGAGGAATGTTGCTGAGAGAAGCCGAACAGGCAGCACAAAATGTCCTGAATAGTTATAAGCAGAGCTCGTTTTCCGCCTCCAGCACACCGGCAGGTATATCAGGTGAAGTAAAATCAGCATTACAAAGCCAGCTTACAAATAACTGGAGCTTTACGGTAACCACCCAATTTACCACCGAACAGATAACGGTTACCGTGGGTGAAGGTGAGGAGCAGAAGCAAGAAACCCGAACCATAATCAACGACATACAGATTTCAGTTAGCTTGACAGAAGTTGTGCCCGAAGGAGAAACCCCTGAAACGACTACGATAAATAAAACTATCGATGTCTCAGCCAATAAATATGAAACAGCACTGACTGGAGAAGAGCTTACAAGTACCACCGAATTGACATCCGGTACCAAGCAAGATGATAAGGCCCTGGGAGCAGAGTTCGGAAAAGGCGTTCTGGGCAACCGCTCCGGAACTATCTATGTAAATAAACAGGGCGGCATCGTTCCCGGCATGACGGTTAAAAACGGAGCTTACAATTTTAACCTTAGTTATAACCTTGATCTTAACGCTTATTTAGTGGAACCAGGAACATACTTCGGTTTTGAAAAGAACCGTTATGAAGAGCTTTTAGGGAAATATTTTATACTCAGCGAAGATGCTGCGACGATAATCGTATATCAACTCGACCAGTCCGGTTCCGGAGAAATCACCATCGCCCGGGATGATGCCGGTAATATTACCTCGTCTTCGCTCAATGGCGGATATCATGTGGTGAACGGAGGCTACCTGTTTGTAGATGAACCGGCAGTTACTGATGCCAATGCCGGTATCCTCTATCTGGTGGATCGGGCTGTGGTGGTTACCCCTGACGGGCATGTTTATCCGGTTGGCATTGAAGGTAATCACATCGGCGAGAATCAGGATTTGAGTAACATGACTATTTCTTTTGCTCCTGGTATGCAACAAATGATGGATGGTGATGGCAATTTACTTTACAGCAATAATGGAGAGATCAGTACCGTAAAATTAGCCGATAGTATCCCTGTCTACAGTCTTCGGGTTCCCAAGACCAATCATGGGGAGGTTCTATACAGCGTGTTCGATGTGTGGACCGGCAAGTACGAGGACGGAGAATATACCGCAGAACAGGTTGCATCGTATCAAGGTTTTGGCCGCTATCAGATCAGCATGATTTACCGGGATATAGACGGGTTAAACATAGTCAGGCCGGTGGATGGAGGCTTCACTGTTACCTATACCGACCCGGTAAGCTTAAATATTCCTGTCGATGCCAGGGGCTACGGAATCATCAGCAGGGATAAGCGGATGCTGCTGGAAGATGACGGACCCTTTAAAGCCGGCACTGTCCTCTATTTGGATGAAAACCAAAATATTATGGCACTCTTTACGCCAGAGGGCAAGTTCTACCGGTACGAGCAGAACACTTTCTATACTCCAGATATTACTGAAGATCAGGAAATTTATACGGCATATCGAGGCCAGGGCAGCGGTGAAGACCTTGACCTGATCACCTATTTCTCCGCCGGCAGCCAAACCATGCTCCATGAAGTCATGACCGGGCTATACATGGCAGTGCCTGATGAGAGTGGAGTGACGGTTTTCGGTGCGGCCGATACTATGAACAGTTTTTACGCAGAAGCTGATTTCTTCGGATTCAATAGTGAGGGGAAACTGGTGTTGCTGGTCAAAAAAATTTTGGATACTCCCTACCAGTCTATCGCAGAGGAAGATGTGGCCTTTGACGGTGCTGCAGTCATGAAAATCAATGACCCGGCAGGTAAAATACTGCTCAGAATCCTTGAACTCAACGATGGCAGGATCATATTCCTGTTCGATGATAATACCTGGATTGATTCGGTTGGCAATACAGGATTCATCCCCAGACCGATAAACCGGACCGTGGAAGGCTATGACGGCAATTCGCGGTTATTGGTCAACAGCCTGTCAGCACCTAATGTTAATATCAGATTCGCGGGAGACAATACCACCCTGACGGATAACGGTGCAGACAATATTAATATCATTTCAGACAATGTAGTGATCATAGCCGAAGATAGCGGCAACATATTCACCGCAGATAATCCATTATCCATTGCGCCAAATGTTACGGATACCGTAAACTTAAGGCTCATAAAGACCGATGCCGGAGCAGCCTATGACGCCAGCGCCTATGTGGTGGCATCAAGAGCAGGAGACAATGTGAATCTCCATGACACCGATATCGCTTCCGGTGGCCTGCTGGATTTGTTTGTGGCAGATGGCAATGCTGGTATGAACAATGTGGGCATAAATGAAGGCGGAGAAATGGACCTCACCATAGGCAGAGGGAACATAACCATGAATGATGTGGATGTAAGCGGAACGTTGGATATGAGTACGGGCAGCGGAGATATCACCATGAACAATGTAGATATCAGTGGTGGTATGACTGCCGAAACGCTGGTTGGCGGCGTTAATATGAATGATGTGGACGTAACCTCCACCGGGGTCCTGGGTATTACCACCGGGCAGGGAGATGTGACCGTAGACCAGGTATCATCAGACGGTACTTTGCAGATCACTGCCACCGACGGCAATCTGTTGATGAAGGATGAGGAATCCATTTTGAGCATCGGCAAGAATTCAACTGCAGGTGAAGGCGATACCTGGGCAGATATAGGCGGAGATATCGGCTCTGAAACCCTCACCTTTAAAGTAAATATCCAGCTGGATGAAAATGCAGAAGCCCAACCCTTAAACATTAAAAACGCTGCCGATATCTACCTCAAACAAGAGACTGGTATCGATACCAATGATGACTCACTGCCCACCTACGGCCGGGATGAAAACGGCAATATTGGAGAGCATGATGAAGCAGTCAATGGTATGGAAGAGGATGACGAAACCGTAAATGTAGTTATGCCGTCCCAGACAGCTGAAGAAATAGTAGCCCAGCTGAACAATGGCAATCTTACCAAAGAACAGTTGCTGGCTCTCATTAGCGGAATTTTAACCGGCACAGAGATAAAATTGCTGCTGGGGATCGACGACGAAGCAGTAGCAACCCTGGTATCTTCACTTGATGCAATGGATGCTGCAGAGCTGGCAACACTGGTCAGCAGTTTGAACCTTGTTGGGGTGACCGATCTGGAAACAGAACTTGATCTGACAGTGTTGGATGGTGATGACTCACAGGCACTTGAGGAACTGGCTGTGAAACTGGGATTGCCAGGGACAGCAAATAAGGCTGACATCCTGGCCCAACTCAGAAATAAACTGGGCCTGGAAGACACTGCAGATATTGAGGGTATAAAGGCCGCATATCAGACTTACTATGATGGATTACTTGCGCAGTACCGGGCAGATGTGGTAAACAGCTACCGGGCCAGTATCGAAGATAAATTGAATGCAGAAAGCAGGCTGACTGATGCCGAGATCAGGTATCTGCTGGATATGGGGCTCAGTGAAGAAGCAGCTGCAATCACAGTACTGTTGGCAGCAGCGCTGGATGCGCAGCAGCCGGTTGTTGAAAGTGATGACGGTGCAGGAAATATCACTTACCTGCAGGCGACCGATCAGGATGGGAACCAACTCTACGTTGATGGAGTTGACGATAACGGTGAGCCGATCCAGATTCCAGTTTATGTCATGGAAAGCCGAATTGAAGATAATGAGCTGTTTGCAGCCTACTGGGATTCCCTGACGGAAGGACAAAAACTGGACTTGATTCAGGCAGCCTGGGAGCTGGCCAATTATCCGGAAGCAGAAGAGAGCGCTATTCAACCCAGGATATTTATCCTGAATATAGGTAAATCCACCGGGAACAGCAGCATCTATAACGAGGGAAATATAATCGTGACTCAGCAGGAAGGAACCTTTACAGCAAAAGAGGTCATTTCCAAATACGGCGATGTAGCATTGACCAGTCCGGATATTGCCGGGGTCGATGGGAAAACCAATGTTTACGGGGAAGAAATATCTCTGACCGCAACAACGGGCAGTATCACCGGCCTGAATGCAGAGGAGAAATCCTGGCCGCTGACTACGATTGCCAATATCGAAGATGAGGATAAGAAGAACGAGGCATTCGGAGAGACCGGAGGCAATACCTGGGTACTGGTCCGCAATCCTGCCACCGGCGAGATAGAGATGCAGTTTGCTATCGATTATACTGCGGTGGGTGATTTGAATATCGACTCTGCGACCATAATTACGGCCAATGCATCTGGAGATATCGAAATTACAGAAGTAACCGGTGATATGGGTGTGAATATTATCGAAGCTGGTGGTAAGGTGACCCTTACTGCCCCCGGATCCATCTATGATGTCCGGGCAGAGGATGAGACCAGCGAAAACATCATCGCTGGCAACGGAGCAATGATTACTTCTGTATCCGGATCAGTTGGAACCAACGGGAAATATATCGATAATGATATAGACGGTACGTTGCAGGTCTCTGCTGAGGAAGATATCAATATCAACGACAGCGGCAGCCTGATCCTGGTTGCTGACAGCAACAGCGGGCAGGTAAACGTAAATGCCGTTGCCGATCTGACGCTGTCCAACACGACCGGCAATCTTAAAATCGGTCCCATTGAAGCGGGAGGCACAGCCCTAATCACTTCCACAGGAGGCATCACTGCCGGTGATAAACTTGGAAACACTGTGCATGTTAAGGCTCCAGACGTCTCACTTACGGCTCAAAATGGCAGTATTGGAACTGCTGATACACCGGTAGATGTCGATACCGATGCAGATGGCGGCGGTAAATTATCAGCAAAGGCAGCCAACGGCAGCATCAATATTAATGAACTGATTGGTGATTTAGTCATTGACACCATCATTTTAACAGGCGATGGGAATATATTCATCGTGGCGGAAGGCGCGATTGAGGTGGGGACTATATCCTCCACCGGCGGCGGAGATGTCAGCCTGACCGCCGGGAACGGCGATATAACCGAGACTGACGGGACAGATTCCATAACCGCAGCGGCAGCAGCAAAAACTGCAGCTGATAAGGCCCGCAGTGCGGCAGACCTGGCAGCAGCCCAGGCAGCTATTTTGCAGAATTACGTATCTAATATTCTGCCGGAATTATTGGGCCGCCCGGCTGCACAAGAAGCCTTGAATAAAGCCAGCGCCGATTTGGCCGCAGCTGAACAGCAGCTGTCGGATGTGAATATGGAGATTGTTAATGCTACCGATGAACTGGCAGTAATCCAGGCTGAAAAGAATACAGCAGATAATGAACTGGCAAATGCTGAAAGTGCTTTGGCGCAGGCCATTGCAGACCGGGAGGCTCTTACCGACCCGGCTGATATAGCGGCTCAGGATGCTATTATTGCCGGCCTGAGGCAGGAAGTCAGCGCTGCGGAAAGGCTTGTAGCTGATAAACAAAATAAACTGGACAGCAAGAACGCTGAAATCAGTGCTTTACAAAATCAGGCTTTACAGCTGGAAGACCAAAATATTCCGGAATTGACGCAGATCAGAAACGATAAGAAAAATGCTCTGGATGAGATTGATGCACAACTGGCACAGGCGCAAATTGATCTGGTTGATACCAAAACAGCGGAAAGTAACAGTTTGGAAACAGCTGCAGCAGCATTGGAAAACACAGCAGCAAGCAAGCTGGCAGCTGCAACAGCTTCCGGCATTTACACAGAAGGCGATTTAAATCTGAATCTGCTAAACGGGGGCACGATCGGTGAAGAAGATAACGCCCTGGGTATTACTGTTGCCGGTAACCTGACCGTTACCGCAGGGGAGGGAAATTTGGACGGCCTCTATCTTGACAGCGGAGCTGATCTGAGTTTAGCACCGGTTACCGTGAACGGAGATGTGGTTATCAATTCCCTTGGAGATATCCAGGGCATCGCCGGCATTTCCGACACCGATATTACTGCTGATAATGCTGAACTCAATAGTCCTGGCGGGGAAATAGGAGCCGCGGCTGATCCGCTGGTTACTAATGTGGATCGCATTACAGCCACCGGTAATAATGTGTATATCAAAAACCGGAAGAGCCTGGTGGTCGATACTGTGACAGGCGATACTGTAAATCTTGACGTGGCCGGGAATATCACTGCCGGCACTGCAGCAGGCGAAGGAGACAATAACAATATTATAGCCGGCGACTTAATACTTAATGCAGGTGGCAGTGTCGGCACAGAAGGTGAACGCCTGGTCAGCGATACCGGTGAGCTAACCGTAAACGCGAAAGAACTCTATCTACAGAACAACTCAGGAGAGCTGAAAATTAAACACATCAAGATCCCCGGTAAGGCAGAAATTCTAACTGAAGGCAGCGTTATAGACAGCAGTGCCGGAGGAAATATTAATGCCGGTAGTCTTAATTTAAGCGCTTTCGGTAATATTGGCGGAACCAGTGAAAATCTCCTTGATGTATATGTACCCAAATCTACTTCACTAACTGCCGTTTCAACCTACGGCTCAGTTAATCTGAAGAATTGGTTCAAACATGGCGGAAGTGACAGCAACGGTGATAGCAGTGGCGGTGGCGGTGCAAGCCCCAAACCAGTAATCATAAGCGTTGCAGATACTACAACTGGTGTGACAGTTACCGGAGAGGGTATTGATGCCCGGGCAAAACTGATTGTTACTGAAGGGCCTGAACATAGCGATGACAGCTGCCAGGCATGCGTATATATCAGAGAATTGATGAATGCAGGCAAGGTAATTGCAAACTACAATATTTCCCTGACGAAAGGATTTTCAGGCATGGTTAAGGTTAGCATCCCGGTCGGTCCGGAATATGAAGGCAGGACTCTGAGCATCTTATATTACCGTGATGGCGAAATAAACTCGTTTGATGCAAAAGTCAAAGAGGGTATGGTGAGCTTCGAAACAGACGCCCTGGGTACCTATGCTGTGCTCGATGACAAATATACCCTAATACCTTACAGCGGGCAATATACGATAACGGACGGTAAAAAATTCCCGATGGCAGAGTCGGGATTCAAGGATGTAGAACCGGCTGATTGGTATTTTGCAGCAATTGCCTATGTGCATGCATTGAAAATTATGGCAGGGGTCACGGAAGACCTGTTTGATCCACAAGGTATAACTACAAGGGCTATGCTGGTAGCAATCCTGTACCGCCTGGATGGTAACCCGAATACCGGCACCGAAACCAGATTTGCTGATGTCGAATACGGAGCCTGGTATACCAATGCAGTCATCTGGGCAGAAGAACACGGTATTATCAAAGGTTATGATAATAATCTGTTCGGTACCAATGACCCGATTACCCGAGAACAGTTAGCAGTAATCCTTTACCGCTACACTATGGGCAAAGGTAAGGATGTAAGTGCTACAGCTGATCTGACCGGATTTACGGATGCCGATCAGGTTTCCGGATTCGCAACCGATGCTATGAAATGGGCAGTTGCGCTGGGATTAATAAAAGGGAAAGGCGATCAAAATATTGATCCAACTGCACTGGCAACCAGGGCGGAGATATCTGCCATAATACAGCGTTATTTGGAAACTTACGCTAAAGTTTTGCTGGTGGACTATAACTTGCTGGAGCTTAAACAATAAATTACATTTTTGTAATAGGTAATCATGTGGAAAGAAGCATAATCATTAACCACCTTTAGTATTTTAATTTTTAATTTGATACGAAAAGAGTGGACATTATCTGACTTAACTGGAATTTCAGATATAGTGATTGACCGAATCGCGGTCTGATGGTATATTTATTTATAATTTTAAATTTAAAGGCATTGACGGAGAGAGTAGGTTTTATTCGAAAGTTTTCAGCGAACCGGGGACGGTGCAAGCCTGGTACCAGTAGTCTGAATCTGAAAATCACTCCTGAGCTGCGGACCGAAAGATAATCCAGTAGGCTCCGACGGTTTCCCCCGTAACCGGGAACGCATATGATGGTATGCTGTTATTAATGGGTGGTATAGCGAATGTCTTTTAAGGCTTTCGTCCCGCAAAGGGACGAAAGCCTTTTCAGTTATATTAATTATAATGACTGGAGGGGAGAATAATGGCGATTAACGATATGGTAGAAATTCGCTGGCACGGCCGGGGTGGACAGGGCGCCAAGATGGCCTGCATGCTGCTGGCGGATGTAGCCGGTTTACAGGGAAAGTTCGTACAGGGATTCCCGGAGTATGGACCAGAACGAATGGGAGCGCCTATTACAGCTTATAATCGCATTAGCGAAAAAAGGTGTACTATTCATTCCAACATTTATTATCCGGATTATGTAGTGGTGGTAGATGAAACTCTGCTGGACAGTGTCAATGTCACCGGAGGACTGAAAGAGGACGGTGCGATAATCATTAACACCCACCTTTCTCCCCGGGAGATGCGTCCCCGGCTGCAGGGGTGGAATGGGAAAGTCTGTACTATTGATGCCCGTCGTATTTCAGAAGAGAATCTGGGTATGAACTTCCCCAATACGCCTATGCTGGCGGCGGCGGTAAAAGTGAGCGGCGTTTTGGAAACTGAACGGTTTTTGGCTGATATAGAAGAGTCCTTTAAACATAAATTTGCTTCCAAACCCCAGGTTATTGAGGGAAACATGACAACCCTGAAAAAATCCCTGGAGGAGGTGCAGGAAGGTTGATTTATGCGAAGGATATTAACGAAAATACTCCCTGGCAGGATTTGACCCCCGGCGGAGAGATCTACGAACCGGGAACCGCGCGGGCCTTCAATACCGGCAGTTGGCGGACCGATACGCCGGTTTTTCATGAGGAAGCCTGTAAGCATTGTATGCTGTGTGTACCCTTTTGTCCGGATAGTGCTATTCCGGTAAAGGATGGTAAGCGTCTGGATTTTGATTATATGCACTGCAAGGGGTGCGGCATTTGCGAGGATGTATGCCCCTTCCCGGCGATTACCATGCTGACGGGAGGTGCAGCCAAATGAGTCACCGTCTTTCCGGCAATGAGGCTGTAGCTTATGCCATGAAACAAATAAATCCTGATGTCATGGGGGCGTTTCCGATTACACCCTCCACAGAAATTCCTGAATATTTCGCCCAGTATGTGGCCGATGGGGAGGTAAATACTGAATATGTGACTGTGGAATCTGAACATAGTTCGATGTCGGTATGTATTGCCGCACAGGCTGCCGGAGCCAGAGCAATCAGTGCCACTTCCTCCTGCGGACTGGCCTTGATGTACGAAATGTTGTATGTGGCGGCTTCATCCCGTCTGCCAATAACACTGGCCTGTGTCAACCGGGCTCTTTCCGGGCCCATCAATATAAACGCCGATCATTCTGACTCGATGGGAGCCCGTGATTCCGGCTGGATTCAGATCTATGCGGAAAATAATCAGGAGGCTTACGATAATTTTCTAATGGCCATGCCTATCGGCGAGACCCCTGGTGTACGCTTACCGGTGATGACCTGTATGGATGGCTTCATCACCAGTCATGCTGTAGAAAATATAGAACTTTTAGATACCGATGTGGTACGCAAGTTTGTCGGGGAATACCACCCGGAACATTATTTGCTGAAAAAAGAAAACCCGCTGGCGGTGGGACCGTATGATGTGAGCCCTTATTACATGGAACACAAGATGCTGCAGGCAGAGGCTATGAAGGCGGCCAAGGCCCGTATTCTGGAGGTAGCCGCGGAGTTTGAAAAGATTTCCGGCCGGAGCTATGGCCTGTTGGAAGAATATCGGATGGAGGATGCAGAACTGGCTGTGGTTTTAATAGGATCCACCGCCGGAACTGCCAAAGCAGCTGTCGATAAATTGAGGGATGTAGGAATAAAGGCAGGGCTGATTAAAGTTAGAGTATTCCGTCCTTTCCCGGGTGAGGAACTGGCCCGGGCGTTGGCGGGCACCAAAGCCATAGCCGTTATGGATAAATCGGAAGGCTTTTCCGCAACTGGTGGTCCTTTATTTGCCGAGACCCGCAGTGCTTTGTATGACCTGAACCAACGCCCGTATATGGTTAATATTGTTTACGGTCTGGGCGGTCGTGACGTAAAGGTGGAGGATATTGAAAAAGTGTATGGCCGGCTGGCGGATATTGCTGTAACCGGCGAGACCGGACCGATATATTCCCATATGGGACAGAGGTCAAAGGAGGAGACAGCATGAGTACAGTATATAACCTGAAACGGGAAGCAGAAAAGCCGGTACGTCTCACCGGGGGACATAGACTATGCGCCGGCTGTGGTGCCGGGATCGTGGTATCAGGGGTTTTGCGAGCCCTGGATCAGGAGGACCGGGCTGTGGTGGTTAACGCTACCAGTTGTCTGGAGGTCTCAACCTTTATGTATCCTTATACTGCCTATATGGACAGTTATATTCATTCTGCTTTTGAAAACTCTGCGGCTACCTGTTCCGGAGTGGAAGCAGCTTATAACGCTTTAAAACGCCGCGGCAAGGTGGAGGGAACCGTCAAGTTCATTACTTTTGCAGGTGACGGCGGTACCTATGATATAGGGTTTCAATCTCTTTCAGGCGCTATGGAACGCGGTCATGACATGGTTTACGTCTGCTATGATAACGAGGCTTACATGAATACCGGAATTCAGCGTTCCTCTTCAACGCCTCGTTTTGCCCGTACGACTACCACACCTGTAGGTGCGGTTAAACAGGGCAAGAAACAGAATAAAAAAGATCTGATTGAAATTCTGGTGGCTCATCATATCCCTTATGTAGCTCAAACTGCCCCGATAGGCAATTTCAGGGATCTGCACACTAAGTCTCATAAAGCTATTTATACAGAGGGCCCTTGTTTTTTAAACATATTGTCTCCATGTCCTCGCGGATGGGATTATCCCATGGCCAAGCTGGCCGAAATTACCAGGCTGGCGGTAGATACCTGTGTCTGGCCTCTTTATGAAGTAGAAGAAGGGGCATGGCGCCTAAGTTATAAACCTAAGAAAAAGCTGCCCGTGGAAGACTTTCTCCGTGCCCAGGGCAGATTCCGCCATATGTTTCAGAAAGGCAATGAGTGGATGATTGAAGAAGCGCAAGCCTATGTGGATCAAAAATGGGAACGCTTGCTGGAGCACACCGGTGCTTAAATCTTAAGCTGAGACTGGGAATACATCTAAAAAATATGGTATGATAACTGTGAATAAGGAGGTTTTGCCTATGGAACAAACAATGTTTACTAATGAGGTCATTTTATCCTGGCTCCAATATTTTTCACGTAACGTTGATATCAACCTGGCAAAACTAAAGATGCTGGATATTACCGGGAAGAATAAGAACCTGATTCCTACCGTTATGAGCAACCGGGCAGTGCTGGTGTTTACGGATGCCGGACATCCGGATATATTCTACGACATGTGGAATGCGGAACTGGGAGACTGCGATATCTGGTATAATGAAGGCTCAGACCCATCCGGAGAGATCAAGCACGACAAGCTTTCCGATATGATTAACCGTGGCATCAATGCCTCTGCGGCCATGTTAATCCTGAATCCCCACGCTGCAACCAATTATCCAATAGGTATTGAAAACAGCCGTTTCACCTGTGGCTCGGTTCATTATGTGTGCCGGGAAGTTCGGGCTATTATTATGAGTAAGCTGAATCTGGGGGATCAGGATAATATATGTATAATCTCAGGTGAAAGTATTGCGGTGGAGGCTGCCATGATTGCTGGTGAGGGCAGTGTAATCGCTGTGGAATATGATCGTCGGGACCGGGATACCATGAAAGAGAATGTTATAAAATTTGGGCTGAACAATGTAACCATTGTTGAGTCTCTGCAAGAGGGTATACCGGATAATCTGCCGGTACCGAACATAGCGTTTATAGTAGCTTCTCCCCGGATCGGCAGTGAAATAAAGAGTCTGCTGGCCATCAATCCTGCCATGGATATCGTAATCTACACCCTGGACTTTGAAATTCTAATGGAAAT